>Ga0193733_1000087_pt1 | contig 34350 bp, 26 predicted proteins | sample U1s2metaG_FD_145076 | JGI IMG/M metagenome (GOLD analysis project Ga0193733, IMG submission 145076) | Soil microbial communities from a riparian zone of the East river system, Colorado, United States - U1s2 | ecosystem: Environmental > Terrestrial > Soil > Riparian zone | place: USA: East River...
CATAACGTCCGGTCGACACGGCTCGGGGTGGACACAGGCATTTTCAAACCTGCGCCGGATGACACAGAAGGCACACGCGACTCGTTAGGCATTAAAGACGAGGAAAAATTGCTTCTCTACGTCGGTCGGCTCGCCAAAGAAAAGAATACGCGCACATTGTTACGGAGCTTCGAGCTTTTGCATCGGCGTCACCCGAATGAATTTCGTCTGGTGGTGGTTGGCGACGGGCCGCAACGCAATGAGCTTCGGAAGCTACAGCGCAACAGTTGCCGAAGCAGCATCAAGTGGATCGCATATTGCGAGTGCGCCGCCGAACTGGCCAGTCTCTATCGCGCAGCCGATCTTTTCGTTCATCCGGGTGTCCAGGAAACATTTGGGCTTGCGGCGCTGGAGAGCCAGGCGTGCGGCACACCGGTTGTGGGAATTCGCGGGAGCTACATGGACAGTGTCATTTGTCATAATCAGGAGTCGTGGGCGCGGGAAAACAGCCCGGAAGCGCTTGCCACTGCGATTGAAGAGTACAGCGCGAAGAAATTGTCCGCCCTCGGCAGGAACGCTGCCCGGGTCGCGCGGAGTTTGTATAGCTGGCCGCGAGTGTTTGAGGAACTGTTTTGCATTTATCACGAGCTTCGCGCAAACTACCGCCGTTTTTAAATGGTGAACGACGACCACAGGCCGTTCCTGATTCGAGGCTATCGCCAATCGGATCGCGAAGCGGTTCGAAAGCTCTGCTGCGATACTGGCTTTCTCGGCGAGCCAATTGATCCTGTGTACGAGGATCGAGAATTGTTCGCTGATTTTCTAACTACCTATTATACCGACCACGAACCGGAGTCATGTTTTCTCCTGGAGGTGGACAGCGAAATTCGGGGTTACCTGCTCGGCTCTCGCAAACCGCTACAAAACCAGCTCTATGCGCTCTATCAAAATGTCTGGCTTTTCTTTCGGGCGCTGACCCGCTACTTCCGTTATAAGGCGCGATCGCGGCGCTTTATTCGATGGGTTCTGATGTACGGGTGGCACGAAGTTCCCGCTCAACCACGGCGCGTCCCACATTTTCACATCAACCTTTTGCCGGAGGCGCGAAAAGTTTCGACTACGCGCGCTCTCATGAGCGCTTATCTGAGTTACCTCTATCGCTCCGGCGAAAAACGCGTGTGCGGCCAGATCATTACGTTCGAGAGCCGGCGCGGCGAAAAGATGTTCGAACGTTACGGCTTCAAGGTTTTGAATCGAGCGGAGATTACAAAATACAAGGCATTCTATCCCGAGTCGGTCTATCTCAGCACGGTCATTAAGAATTTGGAGACGGCCGGCCCACTTTCAGCTTATTCGCGCATCCGCGAATAGTGCGACAAGTGTTTTTCAAAAGACGGCCAGTTTCGTTCTATTTTTCTTTCAAACGAGTGCGCCAGTAGATCAATCCGCCGATCGAAATGAATCCGAGCGCTCCGCCAATGACCTTTAACCGAAATAGCAGAGTGTTTCCCATATCTGGCGGAGGAATCGTCGCGATTATCATCGCAAACAAGGTGACAATTATACCGCTCAAGCCGGTGAGCCACCTGCCAATGGATCCGCCAGGCGCCAGCACAACGTCGCTGCCGTTCTCGCCTTGCCGGCGATGAATCAAAAAGACGACGAACAAATAAAGGTAGGGGATGAAGTAAATTAGAATCTGGGTGTCGAGCAGGATCAGATAAACGTCCTCGACGTTCGTGCCCTTCCCGAGCACCGAGAGCAACAGAAATATCGTCCCGAGCGTAGCCTGAACGAGGATCGCGACATATGGCGTATGCCAGCGAGGATGTATCGCTCCGAAAGCCTTCGGGAAATAGCAGTCCAGCCCGATCACGAACGCGACGCGCGCAGGCCCGATCAGCCAGGCGCCCACGCTCCCGAGATTACCGATGGAGTAAAGCGCCGCACACAGCGGAGCGACCCACCCCAGCGTCGGGGAAATGTTATCGGCGCCGGCCTTAATCGCCTGCAGAAATCCTGAGACGATGTTGACATCCTTGTTCGGCAGGCGCCATAGCACCGCGGCTGTTCCGACAATATAAACGACGGCAATTAACGGCGCGGAGATGAAGATCGAGCGAGGCAGATTGCGCCGTGGATTTTCGACCTCGTCACCCATTGTCGAGGCCAATTCGAGCCCTGCGAACGCGAACGCGATCGAAGCCAGCAGGTTCAACGCCGGGACGTTGTTCAAATCGGGCTTCAAAGTTGCCACGCTGAATTCGTTGGCCGGAGGAGCCGTCATTGCGCCGTAAACGCCCAGCAAAATCAGAATGAGCCCGGGGACGTACGTGCCGACGCCGCCCGCGTTTTGCAACCATTTGCCCGTGCCCAGGCCGACAATGTTTATCAGGGTGGCAATCCATAGCGTGCCGAGCGTCATCGGCAGCACATAAGCCAAATTGTCACTCAGCCCGCTCCCACCCTTCCCGAAGATAAAAGTCGCGATGACCGCCGCCGAGATCAGCAGGTTCGGGTAATAGAGGACGTTGTTGATCCAGTAACACCAGCCGCACAAAAACCCGTGGCCTTCGCCCAACGCGCGTTTCGTCCAGAAATAGATGCCGCCCTCTTTCGGAAACCGTGATGACAGCTCAATCACGGCCAATCCCTGTGGGATGAAGAAGAACACGGCGGCGATCAACCACATCAGCAACGACCCGGGACCGAATTTCGCCGTTGTCCCAAGATGCCTGAGACCCAGCACGGCGACCAGATTGAACAGGATCAGATCCCGCAGTCTGAGCGCGCGTACGAGCTTCGGGCTGGTTTGTGTCGTCTTCGTGGTCATAAACCTGGAAAAAGAGACAAAATAAACTACAGCGAATTTAACCGGGAGATGATTGATGAAATGAACAGACGATTATCAGATGGTGATGCACAGCGCACAGCGCACCTCAAAAGTTACGATGGCTTTCTGCCGCTTCCGTTTTACGGTTGTAGCTTTCGTAACCTTTTGACGTTCCTTCGCCGGCATAGCTCAGCTGGTAGAGCAGCTGATTTGTAATCAGCAGGTCGTCGGTTCGAATCCGACTGCCGGCTCGTTTCATTTTCGAATCTGGACTTTCCCAGGACGATTATGCACTCTACACAACCGCTATGTGCACACCTATGAAACAAATCTTCGCTTTTCTGTTGGCGTCTGGGTCATTTTGTTTTGCGCAAGAACACCACGGCATGCCAAACGATCCTCGTCCGACCCCGACGCCACGTCCGCCTCCGTCACGGTTTGTCGAGCCGCTTTTTTTGCTGCCTCCCAACCCGGAGGTCAACGATTATCGCCCTGTCGTTAACGCCGAGGGGACGAAAGTAGTTTTCGAAAGAAACCCCACCGGGAACGCGAGCGACGTGAAGCTGTACCCCACCGGGAACGCGAGCGACGTGAAGCTGTACATCCTCGATCTCGCGACTGGTGACGTTCAGCCTTTTGTAACTTTCGCCTCGACTCGCCCGGATTGGTGCTGGATCAGGTCTGGAGGCACCCTTACAAGTGGCCCGGTCGCATTCAGCAATAATGATGGCATCTACCGCGTTGATCCGAGCGGCACACCCACGCCGCTCCCGAACACGGCCAATATGATCTATCCTGCGTGGTATCCCGGTTGTCAGTATCTTGCCGTGGACGTGGGCGCACAAGCCGACCTCGGGCAAGGATGTAATGAGCCTGCGAGACCGCTTACTGCGAAGATCGATGCCACCACTGGCGCCGTAGTCGTTTGTCGACTCGCGAATGACACGGTCTGGGCAGGATTCCCAAGTGTTAACCAAGTTAATCCCAACCTGGTTGCATTCGCTGGCCAATTTAACGGAGAGAGTAACTATTACGATCAGGAGCTTAATTACAGTTGGGTGACAGACACATCGACGCAACCTCCGCACGTTGCACCGTTCGATCACGATGCGCCGACGGGGCCAGCGTTTCTGCAAAAATTTCAGGCACGCACCGGATGGTGGTCACCCGATGGCAAATGGTTTGCCTTTGAGTCCAATCGGATTTGTAACGACCTTAGTGGCCAGACTTACGCGATCTTCATTCAAGATGCGTCAGGCACGCAACCAGCAATCCAGGTGAGCGATTGCAAGTGGAATGTTCAGCATCCGAAATGGTTTCCTCCGAGAAACGACGGCAAAACCTTACTGATCGCCCCGGTTCAGCCTGTCCCCCGGCCGGGCCAATCTCCTCAACCGTACAGGCTCGCAACTTTCGACGTGTCGCGCTTGGTCATAGGGACAGGTCCTTGAAAAACTCCGGGTCAAAGTGAGTAAACGAACTTCATCTGTCAGTTCGCCCGAGCTTTAGGCTGCTGCACTTTCGCCGACGAGCAGGGTCATGCCCATCACGCGGACAATGAAGTCGCGTCGCCGGCGAAGTGGAGAAGTTCGAGAATATCTGCGCGGAGGCGAAGAAATTCGGAGCTGCTGCGATCACGTGGTCGAGCCAGCGCATTAGTGATGTCCCGGTCGATTCGGCCCGGACGCTGAGTCATGATCATGATTCGATCACTCATGTAGATGGCTTCATCAATGTCGTGAGTGACGAGAAGCATTGTGGTGCGGCGATTTTCCCAGAGCCGCAGCACTTCGTCCTGCAGACGCATGCGGGTAAAGGCATCCAGCGCGCCGAGCGGTTCGTCGAGGAGGAGAACTTTCGGGTGGTTGATGAGTGCGCGTGCCAGAGCAACGCGCTGGGCCATGCCCCCAGAAAGATGATGCGGATAAGCATCGGCAAATGCCTCGAGTCCGACGAGCCGCATGAATTCGTCGACTTCATTTCGTTTTTCGCGCAACACTCGGCGCGCAACGAGGCCGGCCTCGATATTGCGGCGAACCGGAAGCCATGGAAACAGATTTGGGTCTTGAAAAACGAGACCACGTTCCGCGCTCGGCTCGTTGATTGGGTCTGATCCAACCAAAAGTTCGCCCGAGTCGGGAGTATCCAGACCGGCAATGAGCCGAAGCAGGGTCGACTTGCCGCAGCCACTTGGGCCAATGAGCGAAACCAATTCTCCCGGCGCGATCGACAGTGAGATATTACTTAGGGCTTGTCGACGCGTGAGCGGGTCGTCAGGCGCCGGAAAGCTCTTGCTGACATTCTGAACGCGGAGCGAGGAGGGTTCGGTCTCAGCTGCTGCTACCATTTGATAATTCCTTTTTGCCAGACGAGCAGACGGTCCCGGATCTTAAACAAAAGCGTCATCAGGGTTGAGAAGAAGGCTGCCATGATGATGAGGGCAGCGAAGACTTTGCCGTATTCGGCCCAGCCTTGCGCCCAACTGACATACCAGCCGAGACCGGATTTAACCCCTATGGATTCCGCAACCACAAGAGTAAGAAAAGAGGCACCCAGACCCATGAATAAGCCGATGAAAATATTTGGAACCGCGGCGGGAACCGCGACCCGGAAGATGAGATACGCCCGTCCGGCGCCGAGCGTTCGAGCGACATCAAGATAGGACGCGCGAGTATTGGAAATCCCGGAGGCAGTCAACATTGTAACAGGGAACCACACCGCGAGTGCGATTAATCCCGCTGCGGATGCGATTGCGGAAGGGGATACAACCATCGCAAGAGGGATCCATGCTGTGGCTGGAATCGGCCCTACAACTTTAAGTAGCGGCATTCCCCAATAGCGCACGGAAGTCGACCAGCCGATGCACACGCCGCTAACCAGTCCAACGATCACGCCAAGCGTGTACCCACTCAGGAGCAAAACGAGCGAGTGCCAGGTGCTATCGAGCAAAAGCGCGCGATCGCTAATCAGACTGCGTAATACCGCCGCGGGCCCGGGAAAGTACGGCAGCGGAAGCAAGTGGAACCCCAATGTAATCACATCCCAAAGACCGAGTAACAGGATTGCAGCCGCAAAGATTGGCCACATGTGCCGCATCCATTGGCGCAAGGCCGTCCAGAAACCTTGCGCGATTGCGAGAACAACTGAGACGCCGAGAATTTCCCAAAACAACAGCATATAAGAATGTGTCTCAAGCGGCGGCGATTGTTTTGATAACACCGAGTGAATTCCGAACGTAATCAGGCTTGCGACGGGAACAGCCAACTGCATTGGCCAAGGCAATGTCGATTGCTCCTTATTTGCTACCCGCATATCGTGACGAACTCGAAAAGCGACGCGGGGACGCGTGCGCACTCCAAAGCTTCGCGAAACATGAAAACGCTCTCGGGCAATTTCGCACGCAGTGCTTTTGGAGTGCGATGAGTCCTCGCATCGCTTTTGTCTTCGCACTGGGAACCTAACTCACTGCCCGGCCGCCATCACATTTTTCCCGAGGCACGGTGCGTCAGGGTCAGCAAGATTCGGCGCATCCTGGTCCGGCTGATCGAACATTTTTCTTCGGCAACATGAATCTCCCGTGTCTTTCTGGATCAACGCCGCAATTAGCCGGATATCTTCGTCGGGTGAGACTTGGGCTCCGGCAATTTTTTCCACTTCCAGGCCCTTAATCCACTCGTCCGTAACGCCCGGAAGGTGCATGAAGGCGCGTTTTGCCAATGCTTCGGTATCGGTCTCCGGGGAGAGCATCTTGGCCACTTTCATTTCCCGGCCGGCAGTGTGAACCGACTCCTCAGCCAGCTGGACACTGGGAATGTAACGCAAACGCGCGAGGGCGACGGTGTTTAATTCGGGGGTTGAGGCGAGATATTTTTTCTCCACCGCCATTATCGCCGCTGCCTTCGGGTTGGTCTCGACCCATTTGGCACCTTTCAAGAGAGCGCGCGTCGCTCTAGCCGCGGTGTCGGGATTGGCGTCCACCCATTTGCCGTTCGCGATCACCTCGCAGCAATACTCCTCTTTATAAGGTTCATCCATTATCTGATCGGCAATGTTTCTCACCTTCCCCTCTGCGATGAGAAGGCTTCCGATTGGTTCCGCGTCGGCAACGGCGTCCACTTCGCCTTTGTCAATCGCCAGGCCTAATTCACCCGCCGGAAAAACTTTCCAGGTGATATCTTTGCCCGCATCGATCCCATGCGTTCCGAAGACGCGGTTTGCGAAAACGAAGGGGGGCGTGCCCATTCCCGGCACACCAATTCGTTTTCCTTTCAAGTCCTCAATGGTGTGAATATTGGTTTTCACGCCCGCTTGAACGCGCAGACATCCGCGGTGGATTCCGGCCAGGAATCTTACATCCAAACCCTGTTCGATCGGTTTGAGGAAGTACATTACCAGGTGGTGAGTGATGTCGTAGCTGCCAAGCGCCAGCGCGTCTTTATAAGTTGCCCAATTGCACTTCACCAATTCAGGCTCGAGTCCCTCCTCCTTGAAGAAGCCCTTCTCATAAGCGGCGTAAATTGGAGCTTCGCAGGTCAACCCGATATACCCGACACGGACTTTGTTTGAATTCCGAACGGTGGAACTGGAGTTTTTATTACAGCCTGCTACCAGCAGAACACTTAGCAAAGCGGCGGTAATGAGCCTCGAAGTCATAATGTACCTTTCAAAGGTTTTGGAAATAGCCCGATAAGTTCTGCCTATGGAAGCAGAACCTTGGTCCGCAATCAAGCTCCTGATTGCATTTGGCAAGTCCGCCGGACAATATTCTTTTTCCCATGTCGGAGCCTTTGGATATCCGCCACTTCCGCTATTTTCTCGCGGTTGCCGAGGCCGGAAGCTTCAGCCGCGCGGCTGATCGGCTGGGAATTTCGCAACCGAGTGTTTCGCAGCAAATGCGGGATTTAGAGGCGGGTCTTCGCGTGCCTCTGTTTCAGCGTCGTGGAAAGCGAATTCTGCTTACTCCGCGAGGTCTGATTTTTCAGGAGCACGCACGCGCAGTCCTTCATCAGTTGGAGAATTTTCTCCATGAACTCAACAGCGAACCCGGACAATTACGCGGCGAACTTCATTTGGGTGTTATTCCGGTGCTGAACGTACCGCTCGTGCCGCATCTTCTTGGTCTTTTCACGGCCGATCATCCTGCGATCAGCATCACCGTCGAAGAAATCTCATCCACCGAGATCGAAACGGCGCTGGAAGAGGGTCGGATGGACGTTGGTCTTGGCTTTCTCACCCGGCACTCGCCGAACTTGTGCTACGAGCGCCTTTGCACCGATGAATTTGCCTTAGTCGTGGCGGAGAACCACCCATGGTCGAAACGCCGGGTGATTCATTTCTCGCAATTGCACCAGCAACGCCTCCTTCAGTTGCCGGACACTTTCGTGATGCGCAGGATGACGGATGAAATTTGTCGGAGACATCAGGTCCGTCCCCACATGGTGGCCGAGATCAATGCAATTGAAACATTGCTTCGCTCGCTCGCCCCTTTGCGAGCGGCAACGTTAATGCCTAAGATCGCATTACGAGGAAGAGAAAGTCTGAAATTGAAGGCGATCCGGCTGCAGGGAAAAAAACTTGGACTGGACATTGGTCTCTTGCGGTTGAGCGATTCGGCAGCGAACAGCGCTGTGGCTGCATTCACGAGTCTGGTTAAGGCGACTGTTCCGAAAATGATCAAACACTAGAGCAAAGCGCTCGACCAATGACGTGTAGCCACGGCCCTGCGGGCCGTCTGCCTAACGTCAAAAGCAGCCGCGAGCTGAACCGGCCGCAGGCCGGTGGCTACAGGAATCGACGAAGTCGCACTTATCGGGAATCGGGGTGGCGTAGATAAAGCGCCATGCCGCCCATGTCGATGATAGCGAAATTCGATGAGAGATATTCCTGGCCCAGAACGCCCGCATTCGATTCGGCGGCAGATTTCGAGAGCAGTATGTCACCCGACAAATGAGCAATTACCACCTCGGCATTTGCGAGTTTGAAATTGCCGATAGCTAGCTCTTTGACGCGCGTGCGATTTATTCCTTCAGCCAAGCCACCAGCGCCACCCGCGCCAATGCCCGCCAGAGCGGTGACACCAGTGCCAGATCGCACGGCTACTTGCGTGTCAATGAGTGTATTCGCGGAGCCCGTGTCCAGGATGAAGCGGGTCGCATGTCCGTTGAGCGCGCCTTGAACATCAAAATGATGATTCGCATTTAACCGTATCGGGATTCGCGTAAATCCGCGACCCGCGAGGAAACTCGTGAGACTCTGACTCACCACGGGACTCCGTCCGTTTGGATTAACGTAAAGCATCTGCCTGGTGCAATCGATAATCATCCCAAACTTAATTATCTCGTTCGCGCCAAGAACACCATTGATGTGTGCCAGGGCCTTGGAATCGGCAATATGCGATCCCGTAGCGGGACCGCCGCGGTCTCTGTTGAAATCGGAAAAATCTGCGATGGCCACCGGTACATTTGTCACCGTGCAATTGCCCATCGCCATGTTCTTTACTTTGCTGCTGCCAAAGCGTTCCCAGCTCCGGCCAAACAAACCGCCCACGTTCGAGTCGGTCTTTTCTACAGTGAGACCGAATGTGTTCACGCTGTTGACGTCGATGATCGTGTTAGGTGACCCGGTATCAATCATCAGGGCAGCTCGCCGATTGTTAATGGAGACCGGAACAAATAGATGATTGCCGAAGCGCCGCTCCAGTTTTGCACCGGCAAGACCCTGCTTCGAAAGGAAACCAGCTAGCGTGCCGCTGCTTTGTTGTGATTGCACGCGAAACGGCGCGAGCGCCGCCAACAAAAGGATTGTAACCAACAGTTTTTTCATCAGATGAATTACCGAGAGTCAGAAGGTTGGAATTTTCGAATTTTGGAAATGGCGGTCAAGATTGTTTCCACAGCGGTTGCGATCACAAGCGGCGGTAGTCGCCTGAAGCCTCGATGCACGGCGAACCTAGGGTCGTCCAGAAAATTACAGCAACTGATAGGGATCGACGTCTACGGTGACGGTCACATCTTCAGGAAATGGTAATTTGTCGAGAGTTTCGCGGACGAGCCGGCTGAGGCGCAGGATGGCTTCGCCGCGAACCAGGATGTGAAAGCGGAATTGGCCCTGTAATTTTTCCAATGGAGCGGGCGTCGCATCTCCCAGGAGGAATTCTTCGGGTCCAGCCTTCGCAGCCGGCATCGAGCCTTGCACCCCTGAAAGGCTTCTGGGAGTAGGAGCGGCAGAGTAGGCTCCGCTCTTGGGAGCTGCTTCGGCGGAGTAGGCCAGCGCTTCTTTCAAACGGCGCTTTAACGTTTCGGCTGAAAGTTTCGCGCGCCCTTCGTGCGCGGATCGAACCGTGATCAAGATGGCGTGTTTGAATGGTGGAAAATCGCAGCGCTCGCGGAACTCGAGCTCCTGTTGAAAGTAGCCGGCGAAATCGTGGTGCCGTGCAAACTGAATCGACGGACTAAACGGTGTGTAAGTTTGCACAAAGACTTCGCCCGACGTTTCGCCGCGTCCGGCGCGTCCGGCGACTTGGGTCAGAAGTTGGAACGTGCGTTCGCCCGCGCGGAAATCGGGCAGATGCAATGCAAGATCGGCATTAATAATCCCGACCAGCGTCACATTTGGAAAATGCAGACCTTTGGCGATCATTTGCGTGCCGACGAGGATGTCGATCTTGCCGGTGCGAAAATCTCTTAAAGTCTCGCGATAAGCGTCCTTGCGCGTCATCGAATCAGCGTCCATGCGACGCACCACAGCTTTCGGAAAAATCTGTGCGACTGTTGATTCGACTTTCTCGGTGCCAAAACCGTAATAAATCAGCGCGTCCTTTCCGCAGGCGGGACATTTTTTTGGCACGGCGGCGGTATGGCCGCACAAATGACAACTCAATCGCCCGGACATCGCCGGATGCCGATGAAACGTGAGCGCGACGCTGCAATTCGGACAGTTCCGCGCTTCACCGCACTCGCTGCAAAGGAGTGACGTCGAAAATCCGCGCCGATTCAAAAACAGAATCGTCTGTTCGCGTTTTTGCAAACGATCGGCAATTGCCTGCGACAATTTTTCCGAAAGTATTGCAGCTTTCTTTTCTTTCCGTCGTTCCTGGCGAAGATCGACGATGCGCATGAGCGGCATCTGCTTTTCATCCACGCGCTGGGTGAGCGTCAACAGCCGGTACTTGCCGGTGCCGGCGTTGTGATAACTCTCGAGCGACGGCGTGGCGCTTCCCAACACCACAACACATTTTTCAATCTTCCCACGTACCACTGCGAGATCGCGCGCGTGATACCGTGGGGCTTCCTCTTGTTTGTATGTCGTCTCGTGTTCTTCATCGACGACGATGAGCCCAAGATTTTTCAGCGGCGCGAAAACGGCGCTGCGCGCGCCGATCACGATGCGCGCGCGTCCGGCATGAATTTTGTGCCACTCGTCGTGGCGTTCGCCCTCCGACAAATGGCTGTGCAGCACCGCGACTGCATCCGGCACGTCGGTAAATCGGCTCTTGAAACGCTCGACTGTCTGCGGCGTCAGCGAAATCTCCGGCACGAGAACGATCGCGGTGCGGCCGCGATCAAGCGTTGCCCGGATCGACTGCAAATAAATTTCGGTCTTACCGGACCCGGTCACACCGTGAAGCAAAATTGGCCGGGCATTTTCAGGCGCCTCGAGCGCTCGCGTAATTTCGTTGAGAGCGCGTGTTTGCTCCTCGTTCAAAACAAGATTGGACGTGGCGATGAACTGCTCATCGGCATGGGGATCGCGGACCACAGCTTCTTCGCGCAACTCTGCGAGACCGCGTTTTACCAACGCACGTAGCGTCTGGTTATCGAGAGATGTCTGGCGCAGGAGCTCTGCCGCGCGCATGGGCATTTCCAGCCTCGAGATTGCTTCGACAAGTTCCGCCTGCCGCGGCGCGCGTTTCCGGAGCTTCTCAAGCTCATGATTGTCAATCTTACGACCAGGCTGCACAAACAACTGTTTCTTCCACCCGACTTCTGCGCGTCGAATCACTTGGGGCAACATGCTGCGCATTACCGTTTCAATCGGGCAGCAATAATAGGTGGCGATCCAGCGCCCCAGTTCGAGCAGCTGCTCGCTCAAAACCGGTGCTTCGCCGATTATTGCTTCGATTGGCCGGATACCTTTCGCGTCTGTTTGTTCTGGGAGTGCGACGACCGTGGCGAGCGCGGATTTTTCGCGAAACGGTACGCGCACGCGCGAGCCGACTTCGATTCGGCCCGTCAGGCTGTCAGGAACAGCGTAGTCGAGCTCGCGATGAATCGCCCGATCAATGATGACGCGAACGTAATTGGTCTTTGGCATGGGTGCTCACAAACCGTGCTCGTGCTCGTGCTCGCAATCGTAATCGATTACTCTAATCATGGTGAAAAGCCTGGGAAGATGAAACAGCATATGGTACGTCGGCCGAGCACGATCACGACTAGGACCACGAGCACGAACTGAATGATCCGGTTTTTGTTCAAACTGATCCTCTGCGTGATGCTGGCGCTGGCTGCAGGCTTCGTTTACCTCGCAGTCGTATCGGGGGACCCAATTTACACGGTTTACGAATGGATGAGCCCGGCGCGATTTCAACGGTACGACCGCCTCATTCGCGTCGTCGCGGTCGAACATCACCTCGATCCCATGCTCGTGAAAGCGGTCGTTTGGCGTGAGAGCCGGTTCGATCCGAACAAATATGGCAGCCACGGGGAGCGCGGGCTCATGCAAGTAACCGAGAAAGCGGCCAACGAATGGGCTCGCGAAAATAAGATCGCCGATTTCCATTCCGACCAGCTCTTCGATCCGAAGATAAACCTGGAGGCAGGCACGTGGTATTTGCATCGCGCGGTCGAACACTGGAAGCTTCAATCCGATCCGGTTCCTTTCGCCCTGGCAGAGTACAACGCCGGCGCCAGTCGCGCCCAGCGGTGGAGCAAAAACGACGGCGCCGACACATCGGCGCGGACGTTTCTCAAGAACATCGATTTCCCCGCAACGCGAAAGTACGTCGAGTCAATCATCGATCGCTATAAATTCTATCAACGGCGTGGTCGGATGTGACGAACAATTGTGCACGGAGTCGCTCGCAGCGCTTCACCGTCGACGGCGGCGCAATTTCGGTTAACCGTTTTTGGTGATGACCAAAGAGGAAATCGCCGGTGTTCTAGAGAAAATCGCAACGCTGCTGGAACTGAAGGACGAGAATCCGTTCAAGGTGCGGGCCTACACGAATGCAGCGCGCGCGATCGAAACCTTTGGCGGCAACGTTCCGAATTTTCAAGATGAAGAAGCAGTAGCAAAGGTTCCGGGAATTGGAAAAAGCATAGCGCTAAAGATCAAGGAACTGGCTTCGACCGGGTCACTCAAATACTTCGAAGAATTAAGCGCGGAATTCCCGGTCGGAATTATGGAATTGTTCTCGTTACCCGGTCTTGGCGCCAAAAAGATAAAAGCTCTTTATGATCGACTCGGCATCAACTCAATCGAGCAGTTGCAGAAAGCGTGCGAGGACGGGCGCGTCGCTGAACTGCCGGGTTTTGGCCAGACGACACAGCAAAAGCTCTGTGAATCTATCGCGAAACGCGCCGCGCACGCCGGTTCGTTTCAGTTCGGACAAGTCGCGGCTGAAGCAGAGAGGTTGCGCTCCGACCTGACGGCGCACGATGCGGCTTTACAAGTCGATATCGCCGGAAGCTATCGACGCCGAAAGGAAATCGTGCACGATTTGGATTTCCTGGTGGCGACAAAAAAGCCCGAAGCGATCATGGCGTTCTTTGTTTCGCATCCGCTCGTCGAATCAATCATTGCGCAAGGACCGACGAAATCGAGTGTGCGACTTCGTTCTGGAGTGCAGTGCGATCTGCGAGTAGTGAGCACCGCAGAATATCCGTTTGCGCTCGCGTATTTCACCGGAAACAAGGAACACAACATCGAGCTGCGCAGTCGCGCGCTTCAGCGAGGTTGGACGCTCAACGAATATCGTCTCGCGGCGGTTCCAGTCGATTCCAAAGCGAAAAAGAAAAAGCCAGTGGAGAAGATTCCACGGATTAACGATGAAGCCGGACTTTATCGGGCGGTCGATCTCGATTTTATCCCGCCGGAACTACGAGAAAATTGGGGAGAGTTCGAAGCTGCCGAGAAACATTCTCTCCCGAAGTTGGTCGAGAAGGAGAACTTGCGCGGAACATTTCATTGTCACACCACTGCGAGCGACGGACACAACTCCATCGAAGAGATGGCCGAAGCTGCGCAAGGGCTCGGATTGGAATATTTGGGTATCGCCGATCATAGTCACAGCTCGATTCAAGCTCACGGAATCGACGAACCAAAACTGCGCTTCCAAATCGCCACCATCCGGCAATTGAACAAGAAGCTGCATGGCTTTCGCGTCTTTGCAGGAATCGAATGCGACATTTTGCGCGATGGATCGCTCGATTTCCCGGATGATGTCTTAGCGCAGCTTGACTACGTGATTGTGTCCGTCCATTCCGTTTTCAATTTGAGTGAAACGGAAATGACGCAGCGGGTGATCCGCGCGATCGAGAATCCATTTGTTACCATGCTGGCGCATCCGACCGGCCGCCTATTGCTGAAACGCGAACCGTACCAGATCGATATCCCTGCCATCCTGGACGCGGCGGCACGCACCGGCACATGGATTGAGCTCAACGCGGCGCCGAAGCGACTGGATCTGGACTGGCGCTGGTGGCCGTTGGCCAAACAAAAGGGAGTGAAGTGTGTCATCAATCCCGATGCTCATCGCACCGAGCGTTTGCAGGATTTGTGGTTTGGAATTGGGATCGCGCGCAAAGGCTGGCTCGCCAAAGATGATGTGATGAATTGCTTGCCGCTGGGAAAGATTGAAGTCGCACTACGAGCGAAGCGGGAACGGGCGGAGTAATGGAGCAATGGAGTGCTGCAGGTCATTACTCCAGTACTCCAACACTCCATTACGGCACCGCTTCTCTTTGTGGCATGAACATGGTAAGACATTTGCACGCGCCACCGGCTTTGATGAATTCGCTCATCGGCAACTCGTGGCAGCGGTAACCGCGATCTTGTAGCTGGGTCACGAGCTGCGGCGCACCTTCAGGCAAAACAATATCGCGCTCGATAACGACGGCATTACAGGAGAAGTGCATCGCCTCTTCCGGTAAGACGTCGATCAAATCAGTCACATGCTCTCGGATCGCGCGCTGGCCGTACTCGTCGAAGGCCGATGGAAACCAAAACGCCCCGCCATCGGGCAGCGGACAAAAGCAAGTGTCGAGATGGTAAAAACGCGGATCAACGAGTTCTACCGAGATGGCTAGGCAGCCAAGCATGTCTGCCAGGGCACGATGCGATTGAATATCGGAGCGAAATTTGTAGCCGCAAAAAAGCGCGTCGCCGCCAAAGAGCGCGTCGCCTTCGCCCTCGAAGTAGAGATTGTCCGGCAGCCAATGCACCTCGTAGCCACGTTCTTCCATCCAGTTGGAAAAGAACGGCTGTTCACCGGCGCGTTCTTTGTGGCGGAAATTACTGGGGATGAATTTGCGACCAACGGTCAGCCCGGCGTTCGCAGTAAAAACCATATCGGGAAGCCTGGGCTGTGGCGGAATCAGATGAACCTCGCAATGCAATTCCGAAAGCGTCGTGTGTAATTGTTTCCATTGCTGTTGGGCAACAGCTGCCTCGGCCCCGCGGGCCACGCTCATCCAGGGATTGATCTCATACTCGATGCCGTAGTAATCCGGCGGACAAAGAAGCAGCTCCCGCATACCATTGCTCATCTAGTCGCGAACGCGCGAATCGGTGAGACAATCGGCAAGTTCCCGAAGAAATGGCTCTACATCTGTGACGAGGCCGATTGACTGCAAGGGCTGGTGTTCGATCGCTTTTTCCACGGCCGGAGGATCAATGTCCACGCAAACCGTTTTCACATCAGGCGCCAACATGCTGGCGATGGCGAGCGAATGCTGGAGCGTCGCGAGCAATATTATGTGGGTCACATCAGCGAGCTTTGTTCGCATGACTTTTTGAGCTTCGATTACGTCTGTTGTTACGCCGGGAATCGGTCCTTCGTCACGAATTCCACCGGTGAGCACGATATCGACTTCATTGCGGACACAGGCGTGGAGAATGCCTCCGGTCAGGATCTTTTGATGCACGGCCGGGGAGATCCCGCCCGCTTCGCGAATCATGTTAATGGCACGCAGATGGTTCTCGTGTCCACCTCGTGCGACAGCGAGGTCTGGATTCGCGCCCAACGAGGTCCCGAACAAGGCGCGCTCCACATCGTAGGCGGCAAATGAATTTCCAGCAAAAAGACGATCGACATACCCTGCTTCAATCAGCCTAACCAAATGCTGGCCTGCGCCGGTCCTTACGATGGCCGGTCCAGCGACGATTGCGATTTTGCCGTTCGCTTCGCGGGCGCGGCGCAACTCATCGCCGATTCCGCGAATGATGGCGGACTTTGGTTCGTCGGCATCAACCGTGGTGTTAATAAACTGAAAAAGGTCAGTATGCGTTGTTGCACGCTGGACCGGCACAACCCGAACCCCCTGATGCCCAACAACAATTTCGTCACCCTTGTTCACATCGAAGAACTTAACCGCTCGCGCAGTGCCTTTTTTTTGATCAAGCGCAATCGCGCTGTTGATCATTGCGGGGCTCACTTCGATTTCCTTGCCGTCTAAGCGCACGAAGGTTTGCTGATTCGTCGTCACATAGAAATCGGACGGAAAAACTCCGTCGGCAGGGGCGCTGGCGACTTGCGCATTTGTGCGCTCCACTACCTCGGCGCCCTGTTGACGGAGACGCAGGATCAACTCGTCCAGCGCCTCGCCTGTTTCGGCAGACACTTCGATTCGGGCGAAACTTTGGTCCGCTCGCTTTCTGCCGATATTGATCTCAGTAATTTTGAAGTTCGCGCCGTGGGTCAAAATTTGATCCAGCACCTTCGGCAAAATCAGAGAGTCGATAATATGCCCGCGTAGCTCGATCGTTTCCGAAGACATTTGCAGAATTTAGCCGTACGGAGCGGCCGCGCCAGTAATGGCAAGATTGTTGTAGCGGCGTTCGCCGCGGCGAGCGCCGAGTGTATTAGGCGTTTGACACAGACGCCTTTACTACCCAATGAGATCAATGTGGAAAAACCGAGCGCACGTGGACCTTCGCCAAGCCGCAAAGCGCATCGCGTTCTGGGACCGACCTTAAATCGAAAAACGAAGCGTCCGCCGCCCTTGCCAGCGAAGAAGAATTCCCAAAAGCAAAACGGGCGATGAATCGTTGACCCGGAACCACCAATGCACCCAGATCTCTCAGCTCTCGCCGAAAAAGTCGCGAAAGTACTGTCACGCGTAGCTGAGTACGTCGTAACGCAGCCTGCAGAGCTGCGAGTTCTTCGAGAAATGTCCGACGCAGAGGTCAGCGAATTTGCAAAGAGCCACGGGTGGCGCGTAATACGTCGACTCGGGGGGCGGCAGATCGAATTCTATAATGACGCGAGTGTGCGCGCACTGTAGCCGGGATCGGTGATCCCGGTTGGCCACTCGCATGCCAGGATCCGACGGCCGGGATCACCGGTTCCGGCTACAGGAGCCACTGGACAGCGCGAGTCCGTTGGCTTACCAATGCCCAGCCGCAGCACCAATGGAAGCAGCAGCAAGAATTTATTTTATTGTTTTCGGCGCTTTGACGATCGTTGGCGGGATTGTCGGCTACCTAAAGGCAGGTAGCGTGGCGTCGATCATTGCCGGCTCAATTGCCGGGGTGTTATTGCTCGTAGCCGCGTTTCTGTTGCCCGAACATCGCACGATTGGGTTGGCAACTGCGCTTATTGTCTCGCTTTTGCTCGCTGCGCAATTTGTTCCGAAATTTCTGCAGACCGGAAGAGTCATGCCCGCGGGGATGATGTCGATCCTAAGCGCGATTGGAATCATTGCGGTCATCGTCGCCTGGGTAAAAAAGTAATCGCGTGGGAAGAATTCGCCTTCGGACGTGGCGGCGGCTGGTGCTAGTCATATTCGGCGCCCTTTTCGCCGCTATTGTTTACCGGTGGATTTCGCTCGAGCGACTGCAACGCTTAGCGCCTGTTGAAATACCTACTACGCCAACACCGGAACCGACACCGACCCGGCCGCCCGTGATTAGTGGAAAATTGGACACGGGCAAGCTGTTCAACGGGATCACACTCCACTCCACGGTCGAGACGATTCCGGGCGCCGATGCCGCCACGGAGCGCACCCAGGCGGACAGTTACGCACTCGATCTAAGACTGCAGGCTCGCGTGCCTTCGGCGAACAAGACCATTGAGGAGCTGGCGAAAATCAATCCGCATTTACCGACGTTATTGCCGGGTTTGGCGTCGATGTTACCAGCCGATCCAGTTTCACCGCTTTACACTCAGCTTTACGATTCAAAAGTTAAAATGCTACGCCAAAACCTCGCGCGCCTCGATCTGCTTCTGTCACGGCATAACTTTTTCGACTGCCAAACTGTTTTGCAGATGCAGCATCCCCAGACGCACCGAAAGGCGCTCCTGCTCCAGGCGGACATGGATGTGGATGCTGACGGTTCCGATGCGGATCGAATGCCCGTTGGCACTGGCGCGCCGGCCAATTTCAAGCCGTCCACGAGTTATCGCTGGCCAAAGAAAACGGCCGCCCCAAATCCATATCTGGCGGCGACCGAGGAGCGATTGAAACGCGCAGAAGATGAATACGCGCTTGCAACTACCACTGCTGCGCGCAAACGCGAGTTGGGCAACGCAGTCGCAGAATTGCGTGCCGAAGTCGCCACTCTGAAAAAGTATAGCTTTCTAATCGGCGCCACCGACCCTTTTATCGTTGTGCCCGGCGCCTTTACGCACGGTGGTGACCCGGTTAAGCCCGGAGACTACGCGCTAGTCGTTTTCGGAGATTCGATTTATCCCGCCATCGTCGGCGACGTCGGACCGAACGACAAAGTCGGAGAAGCGTCACTGCGCATCGCAAAACAGATCAATACACTTTCGACTCCTTACAATCGGCCCGTCAGCGATCTCAAGGTGACGTACATCATGTTTCCTGGAACGGCAGAGAAGTCAGTTGGCCCGCCGGATCTTGAAAAACTTCAGGCGCGTTGCGAAGCATTGGTTAAAGAGATCGGCGGCGCGACCGTACCGTTGTATCACTGGGAAAATATCATCCCGCCTTCGCCGACTCCCAGCCCAACGTCGAGTCCTTCGCAGTCTCCGAGTGGGACACCATCAACGGCGTCACCGGCAGGCTCTGCTTTGCCGTCGCCGACGTTTGCATTTCCCGTTGCCAGTCCAGTAGCAGCGCCGCCAGGTAGTTCTACCGTTGCGCCGACGAGTTCACCCGCGAAACGCACTGCGCCAAAGAAAAAACCCAAGCCGTGAACGCGATTCACTGTAACGGCGGTCTATGACCGTCGAAAATCGGAAACAACGGCTGCGTCGCCTCGACCTTGTTTTTGTACGGGCGCCGATTTACTTCGTCACAGCCTGCACGGAAAACGGTCGCAATATTCTGGCAACGCCGTCAATCCACGAAACTCTTCTGCGTTTTGGGAAAGAAGGTCCCTCGCATGGAGCATGGATCGGCGCGTACGTGGTTATGCCAGATCATTTGCACCTATTCGTCGCAACTGATGATGAAAAAATTGCGATCTCCGCTTGGATGAAATCTTTGAAGAACAGCATCTCGAAGACGCTTCGTGCAAATGGAATTGCTCCACCGCATTGGCAGAAGACATTCTTCGATCACTTGCTTCGCAGTAGCGAGTCGTATTCAGAAAAGTGGAACGACGTTCGCGACAATCCGATGCGGGCGGGACTTGTAGTAAGAGCGGAAGATTGGCCGTATATGGGTGAGATTTTCGCGCTAGGCTATCGCTCGGAATATTAAAATTCGGCGGTCACAGACCGCCGCTACAGAAAATGATCATTCGCGATGCTGTTGAGGTTGACTTGCCAGCCATTATCCGGATTTACAACGCCACTGTGCCGACGCGCATGGTGACAGCGGAGCTCGAGCCGACCACGGTCGAAGCGCGTTTGCCGTGGTTCCGGGAACATTCGCCAGAGCAATATCCGTTCTGGGTCGCGGAGTCGGATGGCCGCGTTATTGGCTGGCTTGATTTCAAAAGATTCCTCCCGCGCTGTGCCTATCGCGGCACAGCGGAGATCAGCGTTTACGTCGACGAGAATTTTCGGCGTCGCGGCGTGGGCCAGCGATTATTGCAACACGCGATCACCCGCGCACCATCGTTGGGAATCACAGCGCTAGTCGGCCTAATCTTCGGGCACAACGAGCGGAGTTTGAAATTATTTGAGCGTCTCGGTTTCGAGCGCTGGGCATTTTTGCCGGGTGTCGCGCAACTCGATGGCGTGCAGCGCGATCTCGTGATGCTGGGCCAACATTGTCCTGCGCGGTGTAGCGCCGGTCCTGTGAGTGGTCCAGTCTCGGTTGAAACAGCGTCCAACGTCAACGCGCCGCAGGCGCGCGGCTACAACGACAGCCTGAGCCTGATGCATACCCTGATGCAGTATCGGCACGAGCCCATTCACTCGCAGCTGCTGAAAATCCGCGACAAATATTCCATGTTGCATCTGGACGTGCTGATTCTCATTTATCACTTCGCAAAAATTTGCTCCGGAAACATTCTCGAAATCGGCGCATTCCTTGGCGGCGCCACCATTGCCGCGGCGTTCGGCATGCGTGATTCAGGTGAGAACAAAAAGCTGATCGCGATCGAACCTGGCGGGAGCGTAAAACACAAGCGGCTTGGCACGCGCAATATCTTGCGCGATTTGGAACGAAATCTCGCCCGGCAGCGCGTGTCGGAAATAGTTTACCTCATCAAGGGTCGTTCGTTTGATGCAGCAACCATCCGTGCAGTCGATGGAACGCTGGGCCAAGACAAAATTGGGCTTTTGATCCTCGACGCCGACGCCGCCAAACGTCGCGACATCGAGTGTTACCGCGACAGATTCGCCTACGATTGTTGGATGGTAATCGACGATTATTATGGAGCCTATTCAAACTAAAAGATCACTCCGAGCCGCGCCGACGTTGATGCCTTAGTCGACGCAGGTTGGCTGAAACCCCTGGGGTTTTACGGTTGGAGCACGTGGGTGGGACGATGGTGCGGCGGCGCGTTAAGCGATTGAAAGTCGAGTCTTTTTTTCTTTGTCATTCTGATCCCGCAGCCGCGGGAGAAGAATCTCTGATTATTTCTGGGCGTTCATTTCCAGCAAGCCGATAGCCAGAGATGTTTCGCTCCCCTTAACATGACAGATGTGGGAGGCGGTTCGATGATCGCCATTCCTACCCATTCGTGCACTTAGCGTGATTCGTGAGCTAAATTTGAGTCCATCACGCTTCTTCGGGACCGACGACGAGATGGATCACGCCATTTGGCGCGGAGACAAAGAAGCCGTTGAAATCCTCGCGCAGTTGCTCGACCTCATCGCGCCGCGTGACGCCGTGCACTTTCAGAAATGCGGCGGCTGCTTCGGTGTCGTTGGTTTCCAGTTCCAGCCAGATATCCGGATGACTCAGATTCGGGACGCTGTCGATCCAAAGCCGGTTCGGGCCGAACTGGAAAATGCAGCCGTCCTTTTCTTCCTCGATCAAAGGCAGACCGAGCGTGTCCCGATAAAAAGCAATCGTCTGCTCGTACGTGTGGCTGGGACATTTAATCGCAATGTTCGCGCCACCTGAAAACTGCGGCCCTTCGAGTTTCGCAACCATGGAACAGCCTAATGACGAAATCCGAATGTCGAAATCCGAATTAATGACGAATGACAAAGCCCGAACTCTGCTGGTTTCCTCATTGGTGCTTCGTCATTCCTGTCCATTTCGATGAAGCCTCCGATGCCCAACACTCCACTACTCCAGTAGGCTCAATCAACTCTCGCCCGTCCCACCCGGCTCGGTCATTTTGATCGGATCAAGCGCGCGCTCGAGTTCTTTCTCCGGCAAAATCTTTTTCTGCCGAGCAATTTCGCGAACGGTTCGCCCGGTTTTCGCGCTCTCCTTTGCGATTTCAGCGGCTCGATCGTACCCAATCTTTGGCGCGAGACTGGTCACCATTGCCATCGAAAGCTCCACCAATTCGCGGCAGCGCTCTTCGTTTGCCACGACGCCGCGCACGCATTTCTCGCAGAAAACGTCGACGACGTTCGCCAGCAATCGGATCGATTCGAGAAGATTGTGTGCCATCACCGGCATCATCACATTAAGCTCGAAATTCCCGTTCGCGCCTGCCCAGGTGATGGTCGTGTCGTTGCCAATCACCTGCGCGCACACCATCATCACCGATTCGCACATCACAGGATTCACTTTGCCTGGCATGATGGAGCTGCCAGGCTGCGTAGCGGGAAGCCGGATCTCGCCGATCCCGCAGCGCGGCCCGCTGCTAAGCCAGCGAATGTCGTTTGCGATCTTAAACAGACTCACCGCGATCGTCTTTAGATGACCGCTCGCTTCGACAACTGCATCCTTTCCCCCTTGGGCTTCGAAATGATTTTTTGCCTCGTAAAACGCGATGCCGGTGCGTTGTTCGAGATGCCGCAGTATTTTCTTCGGAAGATCGACATGCCGATTCAAACCTGTGCCGACAGCCGTCCCGCCGAGCGCCAGTTCACGCAAAGCTTCGATCGATTTTTCGGCGCGCGCCTTCGCGTAAGCAACTTGCTGGGCGTACCCGGAAAATTCCTGGCCGAGCCGGACTGGGGTCGCATCCATTAGATGTGTCCGGCCGATCTTAATGATGTTCCAGAATTCTTTCGCCTTGGCTTCGAGAGCGCTGTGCAATTTTTCGAGCGCCGGGATCAGACGATTTTTTAACTCTTCGACCGCGCTGATGTGTATCGCCGAGGGAATCACGTCGTTGCTCGATTGTCCCATGTTGACGTGATCGTTCGGGTGAACGTGCTCGCGCGACCCGATTGGTTTACCGGCAAGCTGCGCGGACCTGTTTGCGATTACTTCGTTCGCGTTTGTGTTCGTGCTTGTGCCGGAGCCGGTCTGAAAAATGTCGAGGGGGAAATGGTCGTCGAGTTTTCCTTCTGCGACTTCTTCGGCTGCCTGCGAGATTAACGCCGCGCGCTCGGCGTCGAGCAATCCCAGATCATGATTCGCCTGGGCAGCTGCCCCCTTGATCAGACCTAAAGCGCGAATAAACGGCCGCGAAAATCGATAGCCACTCACCGGAAAATTGAGCACCGCGCGATGCGTGGATGCGCCATGGAGCGCATTCGCCGGAAGCGACATCTCGCCCATCGAATCTTTTTCGATGCGCGCCGGCCTCTCTGTCATGCGGAACTGTCTGTTCCAACGCCAACCAGCCCCGACAATCTTTTCGGCTTCGCGGTGCGTCGTCCGCGGCGATGTGGAGATGGCGTCTTGTGAAAAACAGTGATGAACATCGGCGGGATGTTTTGCAGGAAGTATTCCGATTCGCCATGCTCGAAAAGCGTCGCGTGCTGCTTCAATTCGTTGGTTACCTGGTAAATGATGAAAGCGCCGTTCGGCGCGAGAGCGTCATAGGTTTTCTGAAGGAGCGCCCGTTTCTTCTCGATCGGGAGAATGCTGAATGGAATGCCCGAAAGGATGTAATCGCATTCGGGGAACCCGCGCCGCCTCAGCTCATTGGGTAACGTGGCAGCGTCGCCATGAATGACATGTACCCGCGGATCGTCTGCGAATTGCCGCGTCAAATCGCGCGCGAACGCGCCATCGAGCTCAAACAGCAGCAAATGCGAATCCGCGGTCATGCATCGCGCGATCTTGCGAGAGTGCACGCCTTCACCCGGACCGTACTCGGCGATCACCCGTCGTTGGCTGAAATCCATCTTATTAGCAACACGTTCCACCAGCGCTTTCGAGCTGGGGACAATCGAGGCGATCTGAAATGGACGCTTCAGGAATCGCTTGAAAAATAGTGCGCTCACGGGAAGCGAACAGTCGTAGCGACGCCCGAATTTGTCCAGTGATCAGTAGCAAACAACATCGTGTAGCCACGGCACTGTGGCACGTCAGGGCTAAGGGGTGTTTTGCATCGGTAATGGGCGGCCCACAATGCAGTGGCTACAGGCGTCTGATGCAAATACACAAGTAAGCGCGCCGGATTGTCCGCGCGCTCTCCCACAAGGTAGTCTTGACGGATCACTGATCACCGATCACTTATCACGTCTTATCCATGCGCGGTTAGCTCAGTGGTAGAGCACTACCTTGACACGGTAGGGGTCAGAGGTTCGAACCCTCTACCGCGCACCATTTATTGTCGCAAACGTTGCAATTTGATGAATGAAATCTTTTCAATCTTTGACCGGGCGATTGACGATTCGACTCGGACGCTTGAGTCACTGAAGAAACTCGAATCGCAAGTCGCAAAGGCCGCCGACCTGATCGAGCAATGTTTGCGGACCGGAAACAAATTGCTCGTGTGTGGGAATGGTGGAAGTGCGGCCGATGCGGCGCATTTCGCGACCGAGCTCGTAGTGCGTTTCGCCAAGGACCGTCGCGCGCATCCGGCGATTTGTCTTGCGAGCGATGGCGGACTTCTCACCGCGGCTGCGAATGATTATGGGTTCGATGAAGTTTTCGCACGCCAGGTGGCTGCGTTTGGTCAACCGGAAGATGTGCTCATTTGCCTGACCAGTTCGGGCAAATCGAGAAATGTCCTGCGTGCAATGGAAGAAGCGAAAGCCCGCAAGTTGAAAACGATCGCCTTTCTCGGTCGTGATGGCGGACCGACTATTGGAATTGCCGACGTCGATCTTTTGGTCGCGAGCGATTCAACGGCGCGGATTCAAGAAGCACACCAGCTTTTGCTCCACGTTTTGTGCGAGATCATCGAGGCTCGGCTCAGTTAAGCCAAAGACTGTAGAGGCAGGCGTGCCGCCTGCGATTCCAGACACACAGCAGCCCGGCCCGGCTGCCGCTACAGGATCATTCCGCGTTCTTTAGCAGCCGTTCGCGCTCGCGATTCAATTGCCGGCGCTCGCTCGCCGTTAAACTTCCAATCCCGAATTTTGAAATTTTATCGAGAATTGGATCGATCGAAGCATAAACATCGTCGGACTCCGCAGGACGTGTCGGTCGCATTTTTGGTACAACCCGATACTTCGGCTTCGGCTCGAAACGCGTTTTCAAGGCACTCCACCAGGCAAACTCCGGCCCAGCGCCACTCCATTCAATGAAAAGGAACGCTGCGCCAATGCTTGTCCAGACGACGACCAGGTCGTTCCAGGCATGGTAGGCAAGCAGTTGAAACGTGTAGACAGCTGCAAGAATGAGGGCAACCCACTTCGCCATGATCCGCAGGAATAACTCCGCACGCGGATAGATCGTCGCGAACGCAACAAAGATTCCAAAATGCAACGCCGGCGAACCAGCAAGAACAGACCGCTGCCACAGCCCCCAAATCGTGAGCAGCGCTGCAGGCGTGATCAGCAAAATGAGATACAGCGCGATGTAAGAGCGTCGCCCAACGAAACGTTCTACTTCCCGCCCAAAGACGAACAGCATGTACATCTCAATCGCGAACCAAAGCAACCCCGACGGCGCATGAACAAACGCGTACGTGAAAAGGCGCCAGACCTGAGCGCCATACCAGACTGCGGCGCTGTCGAACTGCAGCCAGGTCAAAACGGAGCCGGCTCCGACTGCCACCAGAATCGCCGCGAAAACCGCCGCCGCGACGTGCAAACCCACCAGCATTGTGGTCACATCGACCGGATAGCGACCCATCCACGCAACCGGCCGATAATCATCGGACGTGGTGACCCCGAACATGCTTTCAATTAATGCCGCGCACTGCGTCTACGCAAGCGTGATTCATCATTCGTTAAATCGTTAAATCGGTACATCGGGGAACGCATCGATTCAACGTGGCGAAGCCGTCGGTTCGTGGTTAAGATGAACATTCTTCTGATATGAAAAATGTCGCACCAGCCATATTCCCCCCGAGTGGGATCGGTGACGCAAAACCAGCGAATCAAGCCGTGCTGGATTGGGTAAACGAAATCGCCGCTATCACACAACCTGAGAATATTTTCTGGTGCGATGGTTCGGAGCGGGAAAACGAGTTCCTGATCGCTGAATCGCTCAAGCAAAATGTTTTGGTCGAGCTGAACCAGGAAAAGGTGCCGCATTCGTATTTGCATCGCTCCAATCCAAACGATGTCGCGCGAGTCGAGCAATTCACGTTCGTTTGCACGCCGACGAAAGAAGAAGCCGGGCCAACCAACAATTGGTCTGAGCCGGGAGAAACGTACACGAAACTTCGCGGTCTTTTGAAAGGCGCGATGCGCGGGCGCACCATGTTTGTGATTCCCTACATCATGGGTCCGCCGGATTCACCCCAGGCCAAAGTTGGCTTCGAGATCACCGATTCAAAGTATGTTGTGCTCAATATGCGGATCATGACGCGCATGGGCGAAGTAGCCGTGAAACGCCTCGGCAACGATCCAAACGCGGAGTGGAACCGTGGCGCGCATTCGCTGCTGGATATTAGCCCCGAGCGCCGCTTCATCTGCCATTTTCCACAGGACAACGCAATCATCTCCGTCGGCTCCGGTTACGGCGGCAACGTTTTACTTAGTAAAAAATGTCTCGCCTTGCGCATCGGTTCGTACCTCGCGCGCAAACAAGGCTGGCTCGCCGAGCATATGTTGATCCTTGGGGCGGAATCCCCTGAGGGCAAAAAATATTATGTGGCTGCTGCATTCCCGAGCGCGTGCGGCAAAACAAATTTCGCCATGCTCATTCCGCCCGAACATTTCAAAGGCTGGAAGGTCACCACCGTTGGCGATGACATCGCCTGGATGCAGGTTCGCAATGGCCGGCTGTACGCAATTAATCCGGAGAACGGTTATTTCGGGGTCGTACCCGGCACGAGCTACAAATCAAATCCAAACGCCATGCGATCAATCGAGCATGACACGCTTTACACGAACGTGGCGCTCACGGATGACGGTGACGTTTGGTGGGAGGGGAAAGATCCCGACGGGTCGGGACCAGCGCACGCGATTGATTGGCGCGGGAATGACTGGACACGGAACTCAAAAGAAAAAGCTGCGCACCCAAACAGCCGGTTCACAACTCCGATGCGCAACAACCCGGCGCTGGATCCGGATGTCGAGAAAGGCGAAGGAGTGCCAATCAGCGCGATCATTTTCGGCGGACGCCGCAGCGATACGGCGCCGTTGGTTTATCAGGCGTTCGATTGGGCTCACGGTGTCTACCTCGGCGCAACGATGGCTTCGGAAACAACCGCCGCCGCCACCGGCGCAGTGGGTAAGGTCCGACGCGACCCGATGGCGATGTTGCCATTCTGCGGATACAACATCGGCGATTATTTCCAGCACTGGCTCGATATTGGAAAAAGGCTGACCAATCCGCCGCAGATTTTTAGCGTGAACTGGTTTCGCAAAGGTGCCGGCGGAAAATTCCTCTGGCCGGGCTTTGGTGAAAACATGCGCGTGCTAAAATGGATTATTGATCGTTGCGAAGAAAACCAGAAAGCGTCCGCGCTCGAATCACCTATCGGGTGGTTGCCCAGCCCGCACGACCTTGAGCTGGCAGGACTGGATATTGATCACAAATCCGTTGCCGAACTTCTCTGCATCGATCATGAGGAATGGCAAAAAGAGATCGCTGCGCACGAAAAGTTTTTCGATTCATTAGGCGGCGTCGTGCCCGAGGAATTGCAGAAACAACGCGAAAAGCTCGCCGCCCGATTTAAGGAATGCGCGTGACTGTAGCCGTCGCCCTGTGGGCGACGCAGCGCGCGTTCATTTGGGGAGCGCGGGCGCCTCGCCCGCTGTTTCTGGCGCCCTGCCAAAAACTCTTTTGAACGCGTGTCCCGCGAGGCGCGTGACACTGCGGGCGAGGCACCCGCGGTTCGCAGAAATTTGCGAACCGCTTGACTGGCAGCGAATATTTCCAGTGGGTTCGAAGATCGGGAGAAAACAAAGCCTTGCCGCGCCAGCGCGGAATGATTGCGTCGAAATTCGTGGAGCGCGCCAAAACAACCTTAAAGGTATCGATCTCGATCTTCCGCTTGGAAAGCTGACAGTCGTCACCGGCCCAAGTGGCAGCGGCAAGTCGAGCCTCGCGTTCGAGACCATTTACGCCGAAGGCCAGCGTCGTTACGTCGAGACGTTCAGCCCGTACATGCGGCAGTTCCTCGACCGTATGGACAAACCGCGCGTGGACGACATTCGCGGCATTCCCCCGGCGATCGCCATCGAACAGGCCAACCCCGTCAAGAGCTCCCGTTCGACTGTCGGCACCATGACGGAGATCAACGATTATTTAAAATTGCTCTGGCCGCATGTCGCGAAAGCTTTCTGCCCGAATTGTCGTCGCGAAATCCGCCCCGAGACCGCGCAGTCGATTGCCGACCAAATACTGCAAGACTGCGCCGGAAAGAATGTTCTCATCACGTTTTGGGTTGCCGTCCCGCCAAAAACCGCACCGCGTGCATTTTTCGATTTTCTCCAGCAGCAGGGGTACCTGCGTGTTTGGATCGACAACCAAGTCGTGCGAGTTGATGTCGATCCAAAAATTAAACGCCTCGGTGCCCAGGTGCAGGTGATTCAGGATCGCATCGCGATCGGTGAGGAAAACCGCGCACGAATCGTCGAGGCAATCGAAACGGCGCTGCGTTTTGGCAAAGGCAAGATCAACGTCATCGCGATTTCGGAAAACCCGCCTTCGCAAGGCTACGGCATGCCAGGCGCTCAACACTCAACTGATCAGGAATCACCGATCACAAATCACGAATTTCCCTTCTCCATCGGCTGGCACTGCGCCTATTGTGACCTGGACATTCGCCCGCCGACGCCTGGGCTTTTGAGTTTCAATAACCCGCTCGGTGCATGTCCGGAATGTCGCGGCTTTGGTCGCACCATTTCAATCGATCTAAACAAGGCGATTCCAGATCGAACGCTAACTATCAAACAAGGCGTGGTGCGCGTTTTTCGCGGCGCCGAATTTGGAGAATCGCAGAAGGATTTGCTTCGAGCGTGTGCGCGCGAGGATATCGACACCAACGTGCCCTTTGAGGAATTGCCTAAGGCCGACCAGGATTTTGTGATCGATGGCGAAAAGCGATCGGGCGATTACACCGAGGAAGACTACGAACACGATCGGTGGTACGGCGTCCGCGGGTTTTTTCGCTGGCTCGAGAGCAAGACTTACAAGATGCATGTGCGCGTCTTGCTCAGCCGCTATCGCGCTTACATCACCTGTCCCAGCTGTAAGGGCGGGCGATATCAACCGGACGCGCTTAATTATAAAATCTCCATTAAATCCGAAATCCGAAACCCGAAATCCGAGATTGTTTTGTCCCTTCCCGAGTTTCAGGCGCTTCCGATTTCCGACGCACGCGACTTGCTGCGCAACGTCGACATTCCTGCTCCTAACAAAACTGCTCAGATGTTGCGTGACGAAATCTGCGCGCGCCTGAATTATTTATGTGAGGTAGGCGTCGGTTATCTTACGCTCGATCGATCGACGCGCACTCTGAGCGGCGGCGAAGCCCAGCGGGTGAATCTCACGACATGTCTCGGTGCATCACTCGTGAACACGCTGTTTGTGATGGACGAACCGAGCATCGGGCTGCACCCGCGCGATGTCGGGCAGCTCGTGCGGGTGATGCGCAACTTGCGCGATAAAGGCAATACGCTGCTGGTAGTCGAGCATGAGGAACAAATCATTCGCGCCGCAGACAATTTGATCGATCTCGGTCCGGGCCGCGGTGAACACGGGGGCGAGCTGGTGTGGAATGGGTCCCTCAATGATTTTCTGGGGAGCGCGGGCGCCTCGCCCGCTGTGTCACGCGCCTCGCGGGACACTGGGATATTTTTTGGCGGGGCGCCAAAAACAGCGGGCGAGGGCGCCCGCGCTCCCCAATCGCTCACTCGTGATTATTTAACGAGCCGAAAATCGATTCCCGTTCCGAAATCGCGGCGAAAGTGGACGTCAGCGATCAAGATCAGCGGCGCCCGCCAGCACAATCTCAAGACTATCGACGTCGATCTGCCGCTCGGCGTGTTTGCATGCGTGACCGGCGTTTCCGGATCCGGCAAGTCCACGCTCATTCATGATGTGCTTTACAGGAATTTGTTGCGTGCCAGAGGACAATCATCAGATCAGGAGTCGGGCGCGTGTAAATCGGTGGTCGGAGCGCATCGGATCGCCGATGTAGTGATGGTCGACCAGGCGCCACTGGCGCGCACTCCGCGGTCGACTCCGATTCTCTATCTCGGCCTGTTTGATCGCGTCCGCGAACTGTTCGCTGCGCAACCGGAGGCGATGGCACAGGGGCTGACTCCAGGCGCGTTCTCGTTTAACTCCGGCAGCGGGCGGTGCGAGCGTTGCTCTGGCACAGGTTACGAAAAGATCGAGATGCAATTTTTGAGTGATCTTTTCGTGCGTTGTGCGGAATGCGAAGGCAAACGCTTCCAAGCGCACGTCCTGAAAGTTCGTGTGCAGAACAAATCAATTCACGACATTCTCCAGTTAACCGTCAGCGAAGCGATCGAATTCTTTGCGCAGATCGGCGAGGAGCCTGGGGCACAAATCTCCAGCGGACTGAGAGTCCTCGAAGAAGTTGGGCTGGGTTATCTTCGATTGGGGCAACCGCTCAACACGCTCAGCGGCGGTGAATCGCAGAGGCTGAAGCTCGTTGGACACCTGGCTGAAGCGGATAATGTCCAACCCGCCTCCGCCTTGGACGGGCTCCGTCGTGGCGAGCGCTTAACTCTGATGAATCGCGAGCAGGCGTCCGACGCTCGACGCCGAAATGGAGAGGCGATTGGAAATTTGTTCATTTTCGATGAGCCGACCACGGGACTGCATTTCGATGACGTCGCGATGCTACTCCAATTGTTTCAGCGGCTGGTCGATCGTGGGCATTCGATCGTGGTGATCGAGCACAACCTTGAAGTGATCAAATGCGCCGACTGGATCATCGATCTCGGCCCGGAAGCTGGCGAAGCTGGCGGCGAAGTCGTCGCGACCGGAACGCCGGAACAAATCGCGAAGATCGAGAAATCGCACACCGGAAAATTTCTCCGCAGTGTGCTGGGGAGCGCGGGCGCCTCGCCCGCAGTCCGAGGCGCCCCGCCTCGGACCCGAGCAGCACACTACATACACGGCGATTCGGAATTTGCATTACGCGCGGCAGAAGAACCGTTCGGCGCCGCGCCGAACGGGGCGGTCGAGGCGCCCGCGCTCCCCGGAACAAACGGCGCCATCCAAATTCACGGCGCGCGGGAGCACAATCTCAAAAACATCGACATTAAAATTCCGCGGGAGCAGCTTGTAGTGATCACTGGCTTAAGCGGCTCCGGCAAATCGACGCTCGCGTTCGATATCTTGTTTGCTGAAGGACAGCGCCGCTTCCTCGACAGCATGTCGCCGTATGCGCGGCAATTTGTCGAGCAACTCGAAAAGCCCGATGTCGACCTCGTCAGCGGGTTGCCGCCGAGTGTGGCGATTGAGCAACGGGTTACGCGGGGTGGAGGCAAATCGACTGTTGCGACCGTGACCGAGGTTTATCATTTCTTTCGGCTCTTGTTTGCGAAAACCGGAACGCAATTTTGTCCTGATTGTGATTTGCCGGTCGCAAAACAGAGCGTCGCGTCGATCGTGAAACAAATCGAGGCGGCTGCAAAACGCGCGCCGCTAAAGGTTCTCGCGCCGCTCGTGAAAGCGCGCAAAGGCTTTCATACAGATGTGGCGCGCTGGGCGGAACGCCAGGGGTTCGACACACTCTATGTGGATGGCCGATTGGTCCCAATCTCGCATTTTCGGAAACTGGAGCGCTTCAAAGAACACACCATCGACGTGGTCGTGGGCATGATCGATCGGCGGCGAGTCGTGCACGCACGAGACGTCGTCCGGCGTGCGTTGGAAATCGGGCGTGGCACGGCGCGTCTGCTCGATTCGAAAAATCGGCTCACCGTAACGAGCACCGAGATGAGCTGTCCAGGCTGCGGCCGCTCGTTTGAAGAACTCGATCCGCGTTTGTTCTCGTTCAATTCGCCTCACGGCGCATGCGAAGAATGCGGAGGGTTCGGCGAAATCTGGGACCAGGATCTCCAGACGGCTGCAAGCCGTGACGGTGAATCGCTTCTGGAAAACGAGCTCGCCGCTGAACGCGAATCGGAATGGATCGAGGCAGGCGAAGCGCGCGAGTGCCCGAGCTGTCACGGATCGCGTTTGAATGCCGTGGCGCGCCACGTACGCGTGCAAGGATTCACCATCGATCAGTTCACAAATCTCTCAGCGAGCGAAGCAGCGCGCACGATCAACAGGTTAAAGTTCAAAGGCACGCATCAAACCATCGCAGCCGGTCTTGTTCCCGAGATCCAGCAGCGGCTGCGTTTCATGGAAAAGGTTGGGCTTGGATATCTCGTGCTCGGGCGTTCGGCAAAAACGTTGAGCGGTGGCGAATCGCAGCGAATCCGTCTGGCTGCGCAGCTTGGCTCAAATTTGCGCGGCGTCCTTTACGTGCTGGATGAACCAACCATTGGTCTGCACCCACGCGACAACCTGCGCCTGCTCGAAACGCTCACCGCACTTCGAAACAAGGGTAATTCGCTGATCGTGGTCGAGCACGACGACGAAACAATGCGGCACGCCGATCACATTATCGATCTTGGGCCGCGCGCTGGAGTCCACGGCGGCGAAGTCGTAATCACTGGCACTTTGCGCGACATCGCGAAGAATCCGAATTCCGAGACGGCCCGCTGCCTCAACACGCCGCTTTGTCATCCGATCCGCGGATCGCGTCGGCCGCTGCGGGACGCTGAAAACTGGATCGAGATCAGAAGCGCGCGCGCCAACAATTTAAAAGATATCGATGTTCGTTTCCCCGTTGGCAGGCTTTCGGTGATCACGGGAATTTCCGGCAGCGGCAAATCGACATTAATGCACGAGGTTTTACTCCCGCAGGTTCGAGGCAGTCTGGGGAGCGCGGGCGCCTCGCCCGCTGTGTCACGCGCCTCGCGGGACACGCACCCGGAGCTTTTCGGCGAGGGCGCCGAAAGTCCGAGCCGGACTGGCGATAGCAAGCGGGGCGCTCGCGCTCCCCAGAACGTTCGCATCATCGAGGCGGTTTACGAAGTCGATCAGTCGCCAATCGGTAAAACGTCGCGCTCGACGCCAGGTACCTACGTGAAAGTGTTCGACGAGATTCGAAATCTTTACGCGCAACTCCCGGTGTCGCGCGTGCGCGGCTATTCGGCGAGCCGATTCTCATTTAACGCCGAGGGCGGCCGCTGCGAGACGTGCAAGGGTCAGGGCGCGATCAAGCTGGAGATGAATTTTCTGCCCAGCAGCTATGTGCCGTGCGAAGATTGCCGCGGCCGTCGTTATAACCCGCAGACGCTGGAAGTTCTCTACAATGAAAAATCCATCGGCGACGTGATGGAGATGACAATCGAAGAAGCGGCGCAATTTTTCTCGGCGTACCCGAAAATTGCGCGGCCGCTTTCCCTCTTAGTCGACACCGGGCTTGGCTATCTGAAGCTGGGACAACCAAGTCCGACGTTGAGTGGTGGCGAAGCACAGCGACTTAAACTGGTGACGCAATTGAAACGCGGAGTCAGCCGTGCAGCGGACGAGCGGATTCGAAAAATGCGCAAGCCGGGATCGACATTGTATTTGCTGGAGGAACCCACCATTGGCCTGCACATGGCGGACATCGAACTGCTTCTCAAGGTGCTGCACCGCCTGGTAGACGAGGGCAACACAGTGATTGTTATCGAACACAATCTGAGAGTCATCGCGGAAGGCGATTACATTGTGGATCTTGGGCCCGAAGCAGGTGACGCTGGCGGCGAACTGGTGGCCTGTGGTACGCCGGAACAAGTCGCAAAAGATCGAGTGAGCCGTACCGCGCCGTTTTTGCGAAAAGTATTGAAGGTGTCGTGTGTTCTGTAGCAGTCGCCCTGTGGGCGACGCGCGCTCTTCGCGCAGCGAACCGGCTACAGTTTGATTGCGCAAGTTGAGAACGTCGCGCAGAATCGCGGCGCAATGCTCGCCTACTATCTGCACGATCTTAACCCGGTCATTTTTCGGATCTACGACAATGTCGGCCCGCGGTGGTATGGCCTTGCCTATGTGCTCGCATTCGTCTCCAGCTACCTGGTTTTCCTCTGGCTTGCTAAACGCGGGTATGCCGATCTTCCGCCGCAAAAGGTGGGCGATTTTATCACCGGCTGCGCACTCTTTGGCGTGATCGTTGGCGGACGGCTCGGTTACGTCTTCTTCTACAAACCGGAAATGCTGCGCGAGCCGCTCTCGATCTTGCGCGTCTGGGAAGGCGGCATGTCGAGCCACGGCGGAATGTTTGGCCTGTTGGCTTTCACTTTTTACTACGCGCACCGGCACAAAATCTCGTGGACAAACCTCGGCGACAATCTGGTCGTTACTGCGCCGATTGGCTTGTTCTTTGGGCGCTGCGCTAACTTTATCAATGGCGAACTCTATGGACGCATCACGAATGTTCCGTGGGCCATGCAATTTCCAAAG
>Ga0193733_1000088_pt1 | contig 33783 bp, 38 predicted proteins | sample U1s2metaG_FD_145076 | JGI IMG/M metagenome (GOLD analysis project Ga0193733, IMG submission 145076) | Soil microbial communities from a riparian zone of the East river system, Colorado, United States - U1s2 | ecosystem: Environmental > Terrestrial > Soil > Riparian zone | place: USA: East River...
TAGGAATCCACACATCGATCATTTTGATTTCGGCTAACTTTTCTAACACCGCCGTCGGTGTCAACCCCGGGGCGTGCAGCAACAGGCGATGCTTCAGCGTCACTTGCAAGCAGTAAGCGAGAAAGGCGATCAGAATGTGAGCGTCGGCGCGATGTTCCAGTTGATGGTAGATGGGACGTATGCCGAGTTTGCACACAACCGACATCGCAGACGCTTCAACGAAGCGGACCCGAATTGGCTTCAGAATACGAACCGGTGACGCGTGATGCATCGACCGCATTCATTCGTGCGGTTTCACCGCGGGTTGCGCCCAGCCATGCGAACCTGACGCAGCGAGCGCAAACGACGGATCGAACCTCGGAGCAAGAGGATGGCGCCAGCGATCAACGCGAGCGCGATCAACCCAAAAATCAAGCCGTCACGCACATCCCCCTTCCAAGCATGCGGAGCGTCAATTGAAAAGGCGAAACCCAAAATAGCAACCCAGGCACCGCAAACCAGGAGGAAGACGAAGCCAATAATCCCGAGCACCGACCACGCTATCGTTCCAGTGCGAGTCACTTGGCTCTCCTTGGCGATTAGCGATTGGCGACCGCTCCGATCATCTTATGCGCTAAACATCCGGCGTCTGGCAATTTTCCGAGCGTTGTATACATAAGGTTTACGCGGAGAAGTTCCCAACGCCCGGTTAACTCTGACGTAACGCGATTAGGTAAGCCTTGCCGACCATCCGCCCCGAACATTCCGAAGGCGACCGGCAGGTCTGCACGTTGCGTGCTCTCCGGCGCTCTACTTCTTGAGTGCTCTTGGTGTCGCGCCCACGCTGGCGCAGCAAGCAAGGTGAGAAACGCGAAGCCATCACTCCAACGCTATTCCTCTCGCAGCGCTACCATCGGGTCCACGCTGGTGGCCCGCCACGCCGGAATGACCGTGGCCGCGAAGGCCACCCCCGCCAAGAGTGCGGGCACCGCCCCGAAAGTTGCCGCGTCTGTCGTGCTCACACCGAATAACAGGCTGGCCATCACGCGAGTCAACGCGGCTGCGACCGCAAGGCCCACCAGAATGCCAATCGCCGCCAATTCCATTCCCTGCCGCACCACCAGCCCGATGATGTTACCGGGCCGCGCGCCTAACGCCACCAGCACGCCGATATCATGAGTGCTCTGCGTCACTAGGTACGACATCACACCGTAGAGGCCCACGGCAGCTAGGAGCAGCGCGAATGCCGCAAAGGCGCCCAGCATGGTACTCGAAAAGCGCTGACGCGCCAGCGAATCGTGCAAACGATCCTGCATGGTGCGGATTCCGTAAGCCACCACGCCCGGATCGACACCGTGGATTTCTTGAACGACGGCAGACGACAGCCCAGCCGGATCGGATGAAGTGCGCGCCACCAGGTACAAGTCGTTCCAGGGGTGTTGCTGGTGCGGAAAATAGATCGCGATCTTAGTATCTGCCTCCAGGCCGTACTGTTTGACCACGCCTACCACGCCCACAATAGTAAAAGGCTTCTTGGGATCGAACCACAGGTGCTTTCCGATTGGATCATCATGCGACCAAAAACGCTTCGCGAATTTGTCGTCAATGATGACTACCTGCGGCAAGTCTATAGTGTCATGCTCGGAGAAAAACCGGCCCTTCACCAGGGGAATCTCCATTGCGCGGAAGTAGTCAGTGCTCGCAGCGCGCATGTCTACTTGCAACTCCTGGCCAGGAGGGGGCTGATAGCCTTCCACGTTGATGCCTCCCCAACCGACTGATCCTGTGAGTGGCAGCGCCGAAACCGCGCCTTCCGCCACCACACCCGGCAGGCCGGCGATGCGGGCTCCAATTTCTTTGTAGAAATTAATCACCGCTTTGTCCTCATGGTATTTCGGGTCATTGGCCGCAATCTGCATCGTCAGCACGCGGTCGATGGTGAACCCGGGGTGTACGGTTTGCAAACGCGCGAAGCTGCGAACCAGAAGCCCAGCTCCGATCAACAGCATCAGCGAAAGCGCCAGTTCGGAAATCACCAGCAGGCCGCGCAAACGGTGCCGTCTTAGGTGTAGACCGCCGTCGCTCTGCCCACTGCGCCCGCCAGCCTTCAGCGAGGTGTTCAGATCCACCTTGATGGCGCGCCACACCGGCACCAAGCCGAACAGAATGCCGGTTGCCAGCGAAATGCCGAATGTAAACGCAAGAACGGCTCCGTTGATTGCGATGTCCTCCAACCGCGGAATATTGCCAGGATTCATCGCGCGCACCACGTAAATGCTTACTTGGGCGACCACGAGTCCGGCGGCCCCGCCCAGCACTCCCAGCAGAATACTCTCGGTGAGTAATTGCCGCGCGAGCCGCTGCCAGCCCGCCCCCACAGCCGTCCGGATGGCCACCTCCTTCTCACGCCCCGCCGCACGCGTCAGCAGCAGGTTCGCAACGTTGGCACAGGCGATCAGCAATGCCAGCGCTACCGACCCTAGCAAGACCAGCAGCGCTCGGCGAACGTCTCCCACGACCTGCTCCTGCAGCCCCACCACGTGCATGCCGAAGCTGAGGTCGCGCTTGTCCTTCTCGCGGATCCGGCTGGCAATCACGTCGATGTCGGCCTGTGCTTGTTGCACCGAAACCCCCGGCTTCAGTCGCACGACGATGTTATAGTTTTCGTCGCCCCTCTTTTGCACAGCATCGGCTCCCAATGGCAACGGCAGAAAGACATCCATCTTGTCCATGGGTCATTCCGATGGCATCACTTCGGCGTTGAGCAGAAACCCTCGCTGGAGTACACCCGCCACAGTGAACGAATTCCCATCGAGCGTGATGCTCTTGCCTACAATCTCCCGATCAGAAATGAACAGCCTTTCCCAGAGCCGGTTGCTGAGAATGACCACGGCTGGCTTGCCGGGTTGGTCCTCTTTTCACTAGCGCTGACGATCTCGCAAGCGTCTCGTCCGACTGGATCGCCCGAAAGAAGAACACAACTCGACGTTGTAATCGACGCATCCCAGACCACAGCATGGAAGACCCATCTCCTGCCGGAAGGTCTGGGCAGGCACTGCCAAATATCAGGCGATATTTCGCTCAGGGAACAGTTCTTGAAAGTTCGAGAACGGAGAATCCAGCTGACTCTGCAGCCTTGGCCAATCGCTGGTCCCCGCAGATGAAGCTCCTCCTGGAGGGACGCTGTTCGCACCAGATCAAGGACGCGGCAAGTTGCAAGCTATCGGCCGCCCGCAAGGAATGCTTATCCAACAACTGCGTCGCCAAATCACGAACCTGATCGCCGGGAAGAATTTCCCTCCACCCACGGTTTAGCAAACGCAGTCGTGCCACCGCACCGTGTTTATCGAGATCGGTTATCTCCTTATCCCGATGGAGGCGGCAAATAGCACTGTGAACTTCTACGAGACTTCCCCACCAAACTGCGGGCGCAAATCTCCTCAGTTGGGACTGAGCGTGACGACTCGCGGCTTCGTGAACACACAAGGGAACTAGCGCGCTGGCATCCCAGAACGCGGTCGTTTTCTTCACAGTTCTTCATCTCTGTCGGCGAGAACGGCTTGAATCGCCTTGTTCCCTTCAACGCTCCCCGTTGGAATCTTCAAGAGTTCCTTTACATCGAGTCGCGCCTTGGGGAGACGCAATTTTCCCGCCGCAACCAATACGAGTTCCTGATCGTCGGCACCTTCCGCTGAAAACGGAACCAGTTTGGCCACCGGGAGATTACGGTCTCGGATTACCACTTCTTCGCCTCCTTTGGCGAATGTAAGGTACTTGCTCAGCCGGTTCTTCAGTTCCGCCACATTCACACTGCGCATTTGGCTGCTCCTTCTTCATGGCTATTATAGCCATGAATGGAGCCAAATTGGAAGAGCCCAATAGTTGGCAAAAAATGGTTTTTAGAGAGAGTCCTGTAAACGCCAAAGGTGAGAATCGCCGCAATGAATGGTGGGTCTGGGTGGACTTGAACCACCGACCTCGCCCTTATCAGTATTGAGGTCGTAGCACCTAGCAGTCATCCAGGCAACTTAATCTTGTCCATCCGGGATTTCTACTCAGCGTAGGCATCTGGTTTTGCGGCAATGATCGCCGCCGCGACTCGATCGACGTACAGCCGAACGACAATCCATCGTGAATTGCGGAGGTCCGCGATCGCGATGTTTGGTCCGCGAGGTTTTCTTGGTAGCGGATGCACTTATTGGTTGCCGCCGCGTATTCTGTTGGAAGATTCTTGTTCACTGACGTTCTGAGGGCGTACCCGGAAGTAACCCAGTTGAGTTGCCGACGCCCGGCTGCGTGTTCAGCGTCAATACGGCAGCGTCGCTAACGGATTAGATGGATCGGTACGCCCAATTTGAGCTTCTTCCATGACTTGTCAGCCGTGTACACGGGAGCTCTCAGAACAATTCCGAGGGCTAGACAGGCTCGGTCTCCCAATGACAAGCCCAGTGGGCGAGTTTTGGTAATTAGATTTCCGGCAGCCTCCGCGTGCTCAGCAGTAAAAGCCGTGGCCTCCCGAATGGGGCTGAGTGTTGCCTCCCATGCATCGCCTGGGGCCAGCCCCAGGCTTACAAGTTTGCCTTGTACTTCGGCGAGATTGACGGTGCTGCTGGTGGCCGTGCTCAACATCTCGGGAGTAAGCCTGTCCGCACCTGGTTCACGATTCAGCACGGCAAGCAGAGCGGAAGCGTCGAGCACGATCTTATTCATTCCGAGCGGCCTCGCGCCGTTCGGCAATCAACTCGTCGACGAGGGACGTACCTCGCTTCACATGCTTCCGGACAAGGCGTTGAGCTCGCTCGACGCGGCGTTTCAGCGTCGTGATCCTCAATTCGTCATCCTCCATGCGCAAGACAACTTCATCGCCGATATTGATTCCTAGCGCCTTGCGAAAAGAGGCTGGTATGACGACACGACCGTTCTCATTGACACGCTGCCAGGTTTCCGTATTCGCTGTCATAGTGGGCTCCATGTGACATTATCATAATATTGTGTCATGGAAAAGATCAAGCGGCACGTCACCTCCAGTCTGACCAAGGCGCCCTTGTGGGCACAATTCTGGGCGACACAGATCAAGCCGTCATGTTCGAGGCGGCGCCTCTCTAATTGGTTGGGCTGGCCTGGGAACAGGCAACGACTGTCGAGTCGCGCTGCCCCCCGGAACGCCTTGAATGACGATGGCCTCGGGTCTATTGAAGGGAACCTCTGCCCGCCAATTGAGCCGCTTTTGCGATTGTGCCCGTCACGACGCAGCCGGTCACAACCGGATTGTGGAAGAATAGTCTCGTATTTATTGGTGATTTGATGGTGGGCCTGGGTGGACTTGAACCACCGACCTCGCCCTTATCAGAATTGAGGTCGCTGGTCACGGACCTGCCGGTACCGTTTCTTTGGAATTGACATAGCCATATTAGATGGCTATCATCGAGGCTATGAAGGTTAGCGTAGCGGATGCCAAGAACAAGCTTCCCGAGCTAATTAAGGCTGTCGAGAATGGCGAAACAGTGACCATCTACCGGCGTGGTGTACCTGCCGTGGACATCATCCGGACAAAAAGGCCGAGTCGCAAAAAGCGGAAGCTCGGAACACTGAAAGGGAAAATTCACATTCGCGATATCGACTGGTGGAAACCAATGTCGGACGACCAAGCCGACGCTTTCGTCGAAGGGCGTGACTAGGTGCGGTTGCTCCTGGACACGGTCGCTCTGATTTTCGCTGTTGAGTCACCGGAACGACTCACCAAGCGAGCGACTGGCATTTTGCAGAACACTGAAAATATCCTGGAACTGAGCGCAATTTCTCTTTCCGAAATCGCCGTCAAAGCAGCCCGCGGCAAGTTGAAATTTTCCGCCGCTGACACGCGCCGCGCACTTGAGGACCTGGACATTCGCGTACTGCCGTACACAGCGAACCATGCATTCTTTCTTTTCGATTTACCGCCGCGGCACGCGGACCCCTTCGACCGTCAAATCATCGCCCAGGCTTTATGCGAAGAGATCCCGGTGATGACTTGCGACGAAAAATTCAGCCTGTACAACGGTCTCAAGGTCCTTTGGTAATTCTTAGGAATCTCGCCTCAAGCAATGCCCATAGCCGGGCTCGTGTTAGTTCGGCGAGATCGTACGTGTCGCGATTTGATGGTGGGCCTTGTATTTATTGGTGATTTGCATGGTGGGCCTGGGTGGACTTGAACCACCGACCTCGCCCTTATCAGGGTAGCATGGTTAGGTTTTACAACTTACAAGACCGCGGGGACTGCCAAACTACGCGGAAGTCATATAAGACGGAAGTTCTTGTGGGCTGAGTTGTGGGTTGGAAAAAGTCCACGAACTCCGAAACAAATCCACATTCATTTCCCAGAACCACTTTCTGGATAGTTTCCGAATTGCCATAAGGTCGAATTGGCCCTCAAATCCAAACCCTACTTTTTCATCTTCCGTTTTCTGTTTTTGTAGAGAGTCTCAAGTAGGTATTTGACCGAAGCGCATTCCTGGATTACGGCTTCCAGCTTCGGGATCGTCGCGTTCAACTCATTCTCTTCCACAACCCCGTCCGCTAGAGTGGTTGCAATGCTCTCCAGTGCCGAACCCACATCTTTCATGAGGTTGGAGATAACTAAAAACTCTTTCTCCGAAGTCACTTGCGGATCTGGAATCTTGAAAGCCACTCGTCCCGCCTGCGATTCGAGGAAATCTAAAGCCTCGAAATTCTTCAAGAGAACGCATATCTTCGGCAGCAGTTCCGCTGGGATGGGGCGATCCCCTCTGAGCCAATACATCAAGGAGCGATAATTCGTTCCAAGCTGCTGCGCCAAGAGCCGAGTGTCGTACTCGGCCCTTGCCTCCACAATCTGGCTCAGTACGTTGGGTAGCGTCTTTGCGGCCACAGTCTGTTCCTTTATCGTGAGTCTGTCAGTTCAAATAAGGCATCATTTTGAACGGTGAAAGTGTGCATTGTAACTGAATTGCATGCTTTCCCTATAGGCGGTTTAATAGAGTCATCAACACAAGGGAGACTGCCAGTTTATTAAATGCGATACGGTGGCAATTTCCTTATTGAAAAAACATGCTGGCACAGTCTACGATGGCCGCGTATCTCGCATAGAAGGCAAGGGTTTTCTTATCTATAGGATACAATGCGGGCGGATAGTGGACTGATTTAGTGCTGTAAGTCCGGTCGTGCTGGGCCTCGGAATAGCGAAGTGGTGTGCTTCTCGGCAGCGCGAACAGGACTGAAGTAAGGACGTGACCCATGCCCTTCATGGACCTGATCAAGAAGGCCATTTTTGAAGAGGAACCGCTGGCCCAGCAGCCTGCCAAGCCAGCTACCAGTTCGGGAACGGCGCGGCCCCTCGAGCCAGCAGCTCCTTCGTATGTTCCCATGGGTCCGCGCGACAACCAGTTCTACACTCGGCTGGCCAAGCAGACCGACCTCTCTGCGGTTCCGGAGCTGGCCAAGATCGAAGCTTTTGCTGCGCCACTGGCCTCCGTCATCACGGATAAAGCATTGAGGTACAAGGCGGCCCTAGCCACAGCCCAATCGCAGGGTGGCCTGACGAAAGACGCGATCTTGAAAGGCTTTGACGCCTTACTGAATGTTCTAAATTCCTCGGCGAGCACGTTCAACAAGCAAACCGACGAAGTGTTACGAACGGAAGTCGATGCCAAGATTGCCCAGATCAGCGATGTCAATGAAGCCGTTCAGCAAAAACAGAAAGAGATCGCCGACCTCCAGCACCAAGTGAAATCTCTGCAATCGCAGACGGAAGTATCGCGTTCAAAACTGCAAGAGGCGAAGAGCAATTTTGCGGCGGCGCTGGAACGCCGACGTGCCGAGATTCAGCAACAACGCAAGGAATTCGAAACGATTTTGGGATAGGGAGACACCATGGCAACCACTCCAGGTTCCCCGGTATTGCAGGGCTTGAAGAATTTCTGGCAGCGGCCCGAAGGAACAGTCGGGAAAGTCGTGCTGGTCCTCGGCGGCATCGCGGTGGCGTACGGTTTCGTGCAGATCCTCCCGTTCTTAATCGCGGCGGCGACAGATACTCTGCACCTCGCCCTTTTGATCGGGGCGATTTTAGTGTTCCTTTTCATCGTCACGGACAAGCGCGTCCGAACGCTGGCAAAGCTCATGTTCCAAAGCGTTATGAGGTATCTGACTGGCCTGTTCATTGAGTTGGACCCCATCGGCATTCTCAAGAACTACATCGGGGAGATGAAAAAAAATCTCGCAATCATGGACGAGCAGCTCGGAAACCTGAATGGCTCGATCCGCACGCTCCAGAATCAGATCGACACGAACCAAAAAGATGCCGAGCACAGCCTGGCGCTGGCCAACCAGGCCGATAAGAAGATGGCCGGTGGCGGGCTGACCTCGCTCGATCAGCAGCAGTACGTGTCTGCCAAGGTCACCAACCAGCGCCACGCCGCGAGCCTGATCAATATCAACAAGTCGCTCACTGATCTGCGCGACAAGCTGAAGATTCTCTATGACCAGCTTGTCCGCTGGAGGGCCACGGCAGAGTTCCAGGTCACCGACAAGGAAAACCGCGTCAGCGAAGAAGAGATGCGGCGGAAGGCGCTGAAAAAGGCCTATTCCGTCTTCCAGGCGGCGAAGAAGATCTTTCGCGGCGATCCAGTGGCCAACCAGATTTACGACCAGACGCTGGAGTACCTAGCAGATGACGCTGGGCAAATGCTGGGAGAGATGGAAGATTTCAATCGGCTTGCCAACAAGCTCATGACCAACATGGATTTGGAAACCGGGGCCATCAATGACGAAGCTGTCAAGCAATTGTCAGAGTTTCAGCAAAAGCTTTTGCCGGCATCGGTGACCGCAGTGCCAGGCGGCGTGCCGGACCAGTCTTCGGCTGTGCCCGCTAATAAGAAAGACGATTACAGAGATTTGATCAAGTAACTCGTAGGCGGAGGAAAGAGCCAAATGTTTAACGATAAAATCTCAACACCACCCACAGGGCACCGGCTGAAGCCGGGAGCGAAAATTGTTTTACTCCTGGTTGTCGGGGCTGTTCTGTTCTTCGGATTCCGCACGGCCGTGAGCCGCGGCTGGATTCCTGCCCCGGGCATTGCCAAGGCCCTCATTCCCTCAAAGGCCGCTCTGCCAGACTTGAAGGAGGCGGTGGTGGCCAACGTCGAGCCAGCGCCGTACCCAGAAGCAACTACGGCGTCAGTGAAAGCGCCGTTGATTCGCACCGAAATATGGGCCTGGAACGCCCAGATGAACTATATCTACGCCAATGGCGGCCCGGACACGACGCGCAACAGTTTGATGGAGAAGCATGGCGCAAACGTGAAGTTAATCCGTCAGGATGACACCAGCCAGATGCAGAACGATTTGATTGCCTGCGCCAAGGAGCTCCACGACGGCGCAAGCCAGTGTTCCGCAGGGGCGAACTACGTCCTGATCATGGGTGACGGCTCGGGACAGTTTTTTGCCGCCGTCAATCCGCAGCTCAAGAAGCTGGACAACGGCGCTGGTGAATACATCGCGCAGGTCATTGGCTCTACGGGATATTCTCGCGGAGAAGACAAGCTGATGGGTCCACCAGAATGGAAGGCTGACGCGCAGGCGGCCAAGGGTGGCCTGGTCGCTGGAGTCCTTCGCGACGGCGATTGGAATATCGCCATGAAGTGGGCTGCGGACAACCAGATCAAGAACAATCCAGACGAAAAAACATGGGACCCCGACGCTCTCAATTGGGTCAATGCACCGGACTACATCAAGGCCGCGGAAATCTACAACGCGAATACCTGCGAAGACCGCAAAGTGGTACACGATGGTCGGCTGACCGGAGAATCAAAAAACGTCTGTGTCAACGGCGTAGTCACTTGGACGCCGGGCGACGTAAACGTGGCCCACGGGCGTGGCGGGCTTGTCTCCATCGTCTCCTCGAAGCAGTACCGCTCGCAGATGCCCGACGTCATTATTGGCATCAAGAAGTTTAATCAAGACCATCGAAACGAAGTTCAGGGAATGCTGGCGGCGAGTTTCGAAGCTGCGGATCAACTGAAGGCTTATCCGGAAGCTCTCAAACGCGCAGCAGCAATCAGCGCAAAGGTCTACAACGAGCAGAACGGCGCGTATTGGCTGAAGTACTACCAGGGAACTCGCGAGCAGGACAAGACCGGAAACATGGTGGAGCTCGGTGGCTCCGCGGTCAACAATCTGAACGACAATCTGCTTTTGTTCGGTTTGCAGCCCGGTGCCAACAACAACTTTCGCTCCACCTACACGGTGTTCGGAAATATCGCCACCCAGCAATACCCTGCACTTTTCAAGGATGCCAACAAGATTCCCGACGTGAAAGAGATTCTCGACACTTCCTATGTTCTCGGCGCCTCTTCGATGCTCTCGCAGACCGGCGCGGAAGCCGACGTCGCCAGCTTCAGTTCGAGCGGAGACACAGGCACCGTCGTTTCGAAGCGCGACTGGAGCATCGAATTCGACACTGGCAAGGCTTCCTTCACGTCCGACGGTGAACGCAAGATGTATGAGATCAAAGACGACCTGGCGATTGCCGGCGCTTTGTTCGTCACCTTGAACGGACACACCGACAATACCGGCACTCGCGAAGGGAACATGGACTTGGCGGAGCGCCGTGCCCAGGCGGTTCGCGACTGGCTGCAGCGAAAAGCTCCTTCAAACTTTCCTGACAGCCGTTTCCGCATTCATGCCTACGGCGACTCCAAGCCGCTGGCTTCGAACACAACCGCGGAAGGCCGCGCGAAAAACCGGCGCGTAGAAATCATTCTCTCGGGCAAGGAATAGGAAACCCTCGGTGACCACCATGAAGCCGGGGACGGGGAGCATCGCTGCGAGTGTGCCTGCAGCCAGCGGACGGGGCGGCTTCTTCCGCGACGTGCTCGGCGCGTTTTCTCCTAACCGCATCATCTCGAGGGGCGCCCTCCGCTTTATCATCGGTTTTCAGATCGTGGTGTTGCTGCTGGTGTGGGCGACGTCGACCTATGTATTTCTCCCCAAGCCGCTGGACGTCTGGCGCGCGTTCGTCGATCTCTGGAACAACGAAGGCTTGGGCCAGGAGCTGATTGTCAGCTTCCTCTTGAACGTGCAAGCCATGGCTTGGGCCACGGTGATTTCGCTAGGCCTCGCCTATCTGACCGTTGTTCCGGTGTTCCAGCCGATCGCCCACGCCGTTTCCAAGGGCAGATTTCTCGGCATGGTGGGACTCACCTTTTTCTTCACCATCATTTTCGCCAGCGGGCACCGCTTGAAAGTAAGTCTGCTCGTCTTCGGCGTCGCCGTTTTCTTTGTCACCAGCATGATCGACGTGGTGACGCAGGTGCCAAAGGAAAAGTTTGATCTGGCCCGCACCCTGCGCATGGGCGAGTGGCGGGTCGTTTGGGAAGTGATCGTGCTCGGCCGGGCCGACGCCGCTTTCGATGCCATGCGCCAAAACGCCGCAATGGGATGGATGATGCTCACAATGGTCGAAGGCATTTCGCGCTCGGAGGGTGGCATCGGCGCGTTACTTCTCAATCAAAACAAACATTTCCGCCTAGAGGCCGTCTTTGCGATTCAAATCGCCATCCTGCTGATTGGCTTGTTTCAGGACTACGCGCTGGGCTTGGCCAAAAAATTCCTCTTTCCCTATGCGGACTTGCAATTGGAAAAGAGGTAGTGGTTTCAGCATTTGTGAGGATAACGCTTGCCCGAACGATGCAAATACACCGACACGCTTCTCAAAGTTGACCACGTCAGCCTGTCTTACGACGACAAGGTCATTCTTCGCGACGTCAACGCGGAGATTCGCGACATCGTGCGCCCCGATTGCACCCAGGGCCAGGTCGTTGGCTTTCTCGGTCCCTCGGGCATCGGCAAGACCCAGCTATTTCGCATCATCGCCGGGCTGAATCGGCCAACCTCCGGGCAAGTCTTGGTCAATTCCACGCTCACTCCCGTCAAAGCCGGAATGGTTGGCGTCGTCGCGCAAAACTATCCGCTGTTCGAAAATCGCACGATTTTCAGCAATTTGATCCTCGCCGCGAAGCAGATCGAAAAAAACAGCGACGGCGCCCATGAAAAAGTATTGAAGTACCTGAAGCGCCTGGACATGCTTGACTGCTCGCAGCTTTACCCCGCGCAGATTTCCGGCGGCCAGCGCCAGAGAATCGCCATCGCCCAGCAGCTTCTATGCAGCGAGCATTTTCTACTGATGGACGAGCCATTCTCCGGCCTCGACCTGGTCATGGAAGCCAAGGTCTGTGAGTTAATCAACGAGATTGCTTGCCTGGACGAGCTGAACACCATCATCGTCGTGACTCACGACGTGACCGCTGCGGCTACGGTGGCGGACCACTTGTGGCTGATGGGCCGCGATCGCGATGCCGGAGGGAATATTGCTCCGGGTGCACGTATTCAGGAGACCTATGATCTGATCGAGCGCGACCTGTGCTGGCATCCCGGCATCACGAACTCCTCTAAGTTTCTGGAATTTGTCCGCGAAGTGAAAGAAAGATTTCAGACGCTCTGAACCACGCCGCTTCGGTGGCGCGTTTCGGTTCTCCCGCACGTAGCAGAAATCCGCACAAAGAATAGTGAGTGGGAATCGCTTACTCGCTCTTAGCCGCAGGGTGCGGCCGCAGCGCACGCGCAACCAGCCCGAGGCCGCCAACGAGCAGGATCAGCATCACCAGCGTATTAAAAAGACTGGTCGGGCGAAAATAGATGCTCATGTTAGCAATCACGCCCGCTGATGAAATTCTCCTCCCGGTCCTGGGTGCCCCCAGCGTCGCGAGCGCGACCATCTGGCGATTGGCTCGATGCCCGCAGGACTGCCTTGAGGATGTCGTCGCTGCCGCGCGCCCTGCGCAGGCTCAAGCCGCATCAGGTTGAGGACGTGCTTTGCATCTTCAAAGACCGCTTTGGGGCGACGGTGCGTGGTGTGCGTCGGAGTTGGTGTGGATGACGCTCCGATTAAGTGCGAAATTCTTCCCGTGCGCGCGCGCACCGCTTGCGGATGAGGCCTGCGACCTCGTCAGAGACCTTGTCTGTGATGTTTATTTTGTCTAGAGCTTCGATGGCAGCTGTGGCCAGCTCGGGAACTCGACGGCGGACAAGCGGTTTGGCAAGGCCCGCATCCCCCGCCAGTTGCTCGAAATCCGTTGGCGTGACTTTATCCGATGAGTATTCGCGCCCGATCCGCATAGCCATGTCGGTATTCAGTTCGGGGTAGTAGATCGTGCTGATCGCATCGTAGAGCGGCGCTAGCCTGATTTCCTTGTCCGGGTACACGAGTGAAAAATTCTTGCCGTGCGCGTCGTTGTTGCCAATGAGGTAGTTGAAAATCGCGGCGTCCAGAAGATCCGCAAGGTCAAGGACCGGTGCGGTCGAGATGTTGCGCAGCAAGGTAAAGCATTGCTTGAATGACGGCCCACCTTCCTTCTGGTATTTCAGTTCGGAGACGATGTTCTGCGCCTGGCAGAAATCTTCCTGATGAAGGCGCTCGACACCGGGCGCGCCGTCAATCGTTACGTGCTTGCGGTCGTAGCGTTCGACCAGTAGACACTCGACATCCTCGACTTTTCTGGTTTCCACTTTCGCTGAGGGAAGATTCATCTGCGCCGCAAGCGTCATGCACAGCGCTTCGTTAAACACTACACCTGCAAAGCGCTCGACCGCGGGCTTGAGGATGTGCGTGCTGGGAGCGCCGCCCAAAGGCAGCGAAACTTCTTCGCCTTCGATACGCACGGCGACTTTGTCCTGTGCGCCAGCCAGCGAAAGGCGAATGCCTTTCTCGCCCGCGAGCAAAGGCCGCTTCGGCAGCTCTCTGAGGATTCCGGCTAGTTCCTTCGCGTCGAGCTTCCGGTAGTGATAATCTCGCTTAGACAACTCCTGCCCCGCGGGAATGAACGTCACCGCTCCCGCACATTCGCCGCCGATCTGTTCAAGCATGGCGTAGTCGTTGCGCGCGCTGATGCCCAGATTGCGGGCGATGATTTCGCGTTTGCTCTCTTCCGGCAGAATACCGCCGAAAAATCCCCGGCATTCCTTCGCTGGGAAACGCTCCTTGCGCAGCGGCAGGGATTGCGATAAGGCCGCCGCACCCGGTTTTGCAAGCCAGCTCTCGAGATATTCAAAGGACATCTGGCCGTCGTCGTCCTGGACGAGATGGCCGGCCACCTCTTCATGGAGATAGACATCGAGCGTGCGCGCCATTGCCCTATCCTCGCTTCGTCGCCGCTGGCGGCGGCGTCAGTGTTAGTTGAATGCCGAGAGTCTGCAGGATCGTTAAAACCTTGCCGATTTCGGCGGTTTCTTTGCCCTTTTCGAGTTCTATAATGAATCGTAGGCCAGTGCCCGAGGTCAGGGCGAGCTCCTTTTGCGTCACGCCGAGGCCCTTACGGGTCTCGCGAACCAGCCTGCCAATGTCCTGTGGTGTGTATTTCAAAACCTTGACTCCATTCATAAAAGTTACCGAATGGGAATATTATAGCGTCTTTTGGGCAAAATCCACGCTATGTTACCGTACGGGAATATTTAAATTCTCTAGCCTCCGAGAAAGCCAAAATGCTCCCGTACGGGAACAAAATAAGCACTTGCGCCGAAGCTAAGTTGTTCCTGTCAAGATCGCGCACCTTGGGCCCCAGCAACCAAACCTCTGAAACTGAACGCGTTAGATTCAAAGCTAAGTTGTTCCTGACAAGACGCTCGATGCGACGTTTCTGGTCACGCCCTCGCTGTCGCTGACGATTGCTCTCGACCTGCACGGGACTCTGCTGACGGTGCTGCTGCTGGTAATGAGGATGTTCGTCCCACCACTGCTTCTGGCTATCGCGAACGACCTGGCGATATTCCGGATCTACTTCGAGCTTCCGTCGGTGATAGTCAGCGCGGCGCCGACGTTGGCACTCCGGTCGGCTGCAGACGGCTTGTTGTGGACGGTAGGGAGAACGCAGAAAACTACACTGGCAGTAGACACAGCAGCCGTTCTGGGGCACGTCGACTCCTCAGAGATTTTTACGAGACGAATCTCTGAAAATAATCAAACGGCAAGCGACGTGCAAATTTAGAAACTAATATAGAGTTCCTACCGCATCCTTACCAGCGGGGCTCTGGTGGATCACTGGCCCCGTCCAACACCGGCCAGAATGGCTCCGTTTTTCGCTGGCGTTGACATTAACGCCCTGAGTGTAGTGCCATCCGGCCAATCGTGAAGTTGACAAACGGTTGACAAAACGGTTTTTTGAGGGAGAGCCCCGAAAAGGGGAAAAGTGAGAATCGACGCGTATTTACTGGTGATTTGAATGGTGGGCCTGGGTGGACTTGAACCACCGACCTCGCCCTTATCAGGGGCTGGGAGGCCGAGTATTGCGCAAGGACCTCAAAAACCCCGCGGGAAGAACAGCGAATAGTCATCGTAGGGCGCTCTGTACGATTGTGCACCACGCAGCCCGTCTTGGTGCCAATCTAGAACACCACACTTGAGGCGGCTACTTCACCTGTGGGTAGGGATTAGGAATGCTCCGCGTATTCTCTCATCCAACGTCGCAAGAATTGCACTCTTCGCCTTGGCGAGTTGTGCAAGATGGCCGTCGGTAGTTTGCTTTGCAGTCTTGACCCAAGCGGGAAGGTGCGAGACATCATGATCGTCGGGGATGAAAGTGAACTTCAAGGAATTTCCTGTTTTAAGGCGGAGTAATAGGGTGCGTGTGTGGGCCGTGGTGAATCCATACTGCGGTGCCTGTGCGAGGACCCGGACGAAGCCAAGCTCCGTAATCGAACAAGTTGCCAGCTCCGGAACTCCCCTTGAGGTCAGAGTGTGCACCCAGCTAGCGACGCGCTCGTGGAATTCGTGCTGGAGGAAGCCCAGCGCAACGAGACTGTTCACGTCGAGGAGATACTTCATGGGAAGTCGGATAAAATCTCATAGACCTGTTTGCTGCTCAAGAGTTGAGCGTCTGGACCAGCAGTCAGAACCGGAAGACCGGTAATGCGGTCAACGACAATCCTTACTTTCCGTGCGCGCGTGCCTCGTGGCGTCAACAGAATGCGGCCACCCTCCACCTTTGCGTCGAGTGGGTCTCCCGTCCGGAGACCCAGTTTGCGGCGAATCGGACCGGGAAGAACGACCTGACCTTTCGTTGAAACCTTAGTTTCCATGGTAAGACAATCTTACCCTAATCTGTCTCCGGTAACAACCTCTACAGCTGATTGACGCGACGCTGGACCGAAATTCATCAATGGCTGACCCAAAGCGGGCATCCTGGTCCAGGAATGATAAAAGTCATCTCTGCTGGAGTTAGACCGTCTGCAACTTTGATTCGTTGGTCGGGCCGGGACTCACGTGGTTCGATAGCTTTACCTACATCACATTCGACCGAAGCCACGGCATCATATTCAAAACCTTTTGGAAGTGTGAATTTTCCTGTGTCGTTGTCGATTTGCGGTGCGGTCCCTCCATGACGTGGATAAAGAACATTTTTGAAGTAAATGTTGCTTCGTTCAGGCCGCGTACCATCGGCCCACAGAACGTTGATTTTTATGGTCACCACCTCGAGTTTGCGCAAGCGAAGAGGAGAAAGCCGCAGAGGTGACGATCGAACGACTTTTACGAGAGCAGCTTCCGATTCGTTCTCACCCGCTGGGTAATATGCGGTAGCGAGAGGGCGCTCCGCGTCTGGCGCTCCAAACGAGCTAAACGCGTTAGCGCCTAGGAGATACTCGCCTGGTTCCATTCGATTGAGATTGTATCTTCCTTGATCGTCTGTCCATTCGCTGTGAGTGCCATACCAGCGTGCATCGCCGGTCTTGTGAACGGGAATGAGGTCTACTTCGATATGGCTGATCGGCTTGCCGCTCTCGTCCATGACAGTTCCATGGATGCAGCCAAGACGGTAAAGACGGTCTACGGCACATTCGTCATAGTTAGAAGGCGGATTCAGAGATTTGTCCCAACGATGTATCACAAATACGTAGAGCGCAACGACGGGCACGCCAATCACATGCAGTCGATATTTGTGGCGGCCCTCTATCGTTGGCGCAATTCTGCCTTGAAAGAGAGGCATCGCCGCAATCAAACATCCACTAGCGAGGACAAGACACCACAAAACTGGGCTAATAGTTCTGCCAAGCGTTGGCAGGCGGAACGGCGAAGAGTTAAGACCATATTCCATCCACCAGTGGAATTCACCGAAGGCACTCGGGTCGAGCCCTCGCTAATCGGTACCTCAGAGGTGGTGGCGTGACTGAGTTCTATGTGGGTTATCTTCCGAAAGCACCTTCCGGGATTGCCCGTAAGATGAAGGTGGTCATTGTCGTGCCATTCGCTGCGGCAACGACCTGCGCCATTGGGTTCGCCGCTCTTCAACGGACTTACGCACGATCGTTTTTCGAATCTGGGAAGGAACGCACGTTTGACGGGATCATCGAAGCAAGCCCATACCCGGCCTTACTTTCATCGCCGGACGCGGCGAATTCCAGTCCATTACGTTATCTGCTGGTAGCGAAGGGAAAGCATGGTGCTGATAGCCAGGTGGCCGCCTACGTCGGCAAGAGCGTGCGGTTACGAGGAACGCTGATTTACCGAGATGACCAAAAAATGATCGTGCTGTCTGGCGGTTCAATTGCTGCGCTCGATGACGCTCAGCAGAATCAAGTGGCACCGAAAAACTTGGGCGAATTTGACCTTGCTGATGAGATTGTTGATAGCAAGTGCTATCTCGGCAACATGAATCCGGGAAACGGTAAGGTGCAACGCACCGCGACTGCGCGGTGCGTTGCTTGAGCGGCGGCATTCCCCCAGTTTTCGCGACGAATGACTTCAACGGCTCTCCTGCAGTGCTACTACTGACCGGCCCGACTCAAAAGCGGTTGCCCAGGGAAGCCTTTCTCGATCACGTCGCTCAACCAATGCGGATTCATGGAAGGGTCATGCAGATCGGCAATACATTGTTGCTGGAGACGGAATCGTCTGGCATTGCTTCTCGAAGTTTTCCGCGTCCACCTAAGCAAGGGCGATTGGAGAGAGCACGCCATCGACGCAAGACTACGACCTGGGACGCGCGAAGACACTGCGACGTGCGGTCTGATTCTCTTTGAGGCCTTTAGTCCCGACAAACGCTTGTGTTGACTGCTCTGGCCACCTTCCGCTTCGTCCGCAATCCGTAACTCTTGGCCTTCTTGCTACAAAGCAAATCACTCGGCCCAGCGTGCCGTAGCAGACTGAAATTGGCGGGAGCGACGGGACTCGAACCCGCGACCTCTTGCGTGACAGGCAGGCGTTCTAACCAACTGAACTACGCCCCGCAAACTCACTAAGAATGACTTCCCGCTCCTTGCACAGTCTTGCGGTGTCTTGCACTGCCTTCCACGTCCTTCGACGCGACAGGGCATCGTTCTCGACGTAGCCTAATCGATGCTAGCCGTTCGGGCTTCACCCGAAGGGTCTTAACGCCCTGAGTGTAGTGCCATCCCGGCCAATCGTGAAGTTGACAAACGGTTGACAAAACGGTTTTTTGAGGGAGAGCCCCGAAAAGGGGAAAAGTGAGAATCGACGCGTATTTACTGGTGACTTGAATGGTGGGCCTGGGTGGACTTGAACCACCGACCTCGCCCTTAATTGAGGTCGTTGGTCCCGGGGTATCATTCCTCGCTATACCGGATGCGGTCCGGCTCGACAATCCAAAGCTGATGCTTTGGCGAGTGTTGCAGCAACACGGGGACGAGGCGCTTCAAAAGAGCAACAGGCCGAAAGACCACAATTCCAGGATGAGATTTTGGAGGGTATGGTTGAACATTCGCGAAATCCAGGTCCAGTGTCATCAACACGCGATCTTCCGCGCGGCAACGCTCGGAGAGCACCGAATCGCTGGCACCCGAGAGTTTCTCGTCGGAGGCCGTATCCGTTTCGAAACCCGCCTACGGATCGACGTGTATTCTGTTGGAAGATTCTCGTCGGCTTTGGACTTCAAGCTTTGATTTCCAGCGGCAAATCCACGGTGCCCTCGCGCGTCAACTCAGCCGCATACGCCAATGCCGCATCGATATCCGGGTCGGTCAGCGCCGCGTAGTTCCGCAATACCTCTTCGCGCGAGACCCCCGCTGAAACGTTGTCTAATATGGCGGATACCAAGACACGCGTTCCACGGACATACGCTCGGCCGTGGCAGACGGCCGGGTTCACGCTGATTCACTCACGCCGATTTTGCATAGGTTCATTCTAGTCCCGATCGTGACAGCGTCGTGAGGCCAGTTTTGCCGACCAGTTCCGGTCGAGTGCCGCTCGATCCCGATTGTGGTCGCTAGCCGGCCGGATGTGGTCATCCGTCTATCCCGGAAATTTCCCGTTCATCTATTGATATCATCTCACAATTTGTGATATCGTTTCACGGTACTCGAGGAGTCGTGCATGCCAGCAATTGTTGTGCGTAACATTTCCGCAAAGACTCACCGGGCCCTGCGCGTGCGGGCGAAGCAGCACGGACGGAGCACTGAAGCTGAAGTTCGCGCGATTCTTGATGGGGTCGTACGGCCGCGTCTAAAGCTCGGGTCTGCACTCGCTGCGCTCGTGAAACCGTTCGGCGGCCTCGAGCTCGAGATTAAGAGAGACAAGAAGCCGGCGAAGCCGGCGAACCTGGCGTGATCCTGCTCGATACGAACGTGGTCTCCGAGCCGATGCGGTCGAACCCCGACCGAAGCGTGCTTACATGGCTCGACGCGCAATCGGTGGAGAGTCTCTACCTCGCGACTGTGAGCCTGTCCGAGCTGCTGCTCGGTATCGCTAGCCTCCCGGCCGGCAAACGCCGTAGTGCACTCGCCGGTGCCCTCGACGAACAGATCATCTCGCTGTTCGCCGAGCGGATCGTGCCCTTCGATATCGCTGGGGCAGAAGCCTACCCGGAGATTGTTACACGCGCTCGCCGGCATGGTCATTCGATCGCAGTTGCGGACGCCCAGATTGCGGCCATCGCCGCATCCCGTCGTTTCATCGTAGCTACACGCGACGAAGCTCCTTTTCGAGCCGCTGGCATCACGGTCATCAACCCGTGGACTGCGGCGCCCGCGGGTGAATAGGCGGTCGTCAGTAGGAAGCTTCTTACGCGTCGCTCCCCGCAATGGGAGAGTGCATCGCAAGATGGGATTTTGGAGGGTGTGCTTGGACATTCGCGAAATCCAAGTCCAACGTCATTAACACGCGATCTTCCGTGCGGCGCCGCTCGGAGAGCACCGAATCGCTGGCACCCGAGAGTTTCTCATCGGAGATCGTATCCGCTTCGAAACCCGCCCCACGAAGGATCGACGCGTATTCTGTTGGAAGATTCTCGTCGACTTTGAACTTCAAGCTTTGATTTCCAGCGGCAAATCCACGGTGCCCTCGCGCGTCAACTCAGCCGCATACGCCAATGCCGCATCGATATCCGGGTCGGTCAGCGCTGCGTAGTTCCGCAATATCTCTTCGCGCGGTACACCTGCCGCAACGTTGTCCACGATGACGGATACCAAGACCCGTGTTCCGCGGACACACGCTCGGCCGTGGCAGATGGCCGGGTTTGCACTGATTCGCTCACGCCAGTTTTGCATAGGTTCATTCTAACTAGGTTCAGCCTCCAGCTCTATAAGCACGGGTGCATTGTAGCCGCATCGGTGAAACCCGACTATCGATGGTACCGGTGGCCCGAATTGTCCAGAAGCTACGAGAGCCGCACTCACCGACCCGGATGGAAGGCAGTGTCAAGCGACTGGAACTTTTGGCAAATTTTTGGCAGATCGCTTTTTCGGAGCAGGCCCCAGGAAGGGGAAAAGTGAGAATAGCCGCGTATTTATTGGTGTGAATTGATGGTGGGCCTGGGTGGACTTGAACCACCGACCGCGCCCTTATCAGGATTGAGGTTGTTGTTTCCTGAGTATCATTCTTCGCGATATCGGATGCGGTCCGGCTCGACAATCCACAGCTGATGCTTTGGCGAGGCTTGCAGCAACGCGGGGACGAGGCGCTTCAAAAGAGCAACAAGCGTTGGCATGTCTTGGGACTTACAGTAGAGCGCAAGACCACGATTCCCGGATGGGATTTTGGAGGGTATGCTTGGACATTCGCGAAATCCAGGTCCAGCGTCATCAACACGCGATCTTCCTCGCGGCAACGCTCGGAGAGCACCGAATCGCCGGCACCCGAGAGTTCCTCATCGGAGACCGTATCCGCTTCGAAGCCTGCACCGCGAAGGATCGATGCGTATTCTGTTGGAAGATTCTCGTCGACTTTGAACTTCAAGCTTTGATTTCCAGCGGCAAATCCACGGTGCCCTCGCGTGTCAACTCAGCCGCATACGCCAATGCCGCATCGATATCCGGGCGCGTCAGCGCCGGGTAGCTCTGCAATATCTCTTCGTGCGGTACACCTGCCGCAACGTTGTCAACTATGACGGATACCAAGACACGCGTTCCGCGGACATACGCTCGGCCGTGGCAGACAGCCGGGTTTATACTGATCCGCTCGCGCCAATTTTGCATAGGTTCATTTTAACCACATTCAGCCTCCAGCGCCATCATCGGCGTCATAGCTTTTTGTTTACGGCATACGATAGACAAACACTGATCGGCCACGGGCGCACCTTCAAAACAGATTAGGAATTGTTACAGTTCCATCGATCAGCGAGCGCTGGACGGCCAAAGGCGCTACGATATTTTAGATGAGCTGAGTTCCACGTCCAAAAGAGAAAGGTCATGCCAAACATTTGGTTCACTGCAGATTTTCATCTGGGGCACAAGAACATTATTCGGTACTGCAATCGCCCTTTTGAAGCCGTTGAGGAGATGAATCATACGATTATTGAACGCCTGAACGCTTGCGTAAAAGCGAATGACATTCTGTACTTCCTGGGGGATTTTTGTATGGGGCCGAAAGCGCGAGCTGCGGAGCTTCGAAAGCAAATTCGCTGCAAGAAGATATTTGGGGTCCCCGGAAATCACGACAAAGACACGCGTAAACTGATTCAGGAGTTTTCCTGGCTCAACGATCTCGCAGAAGTATCGCTTAACGGCCAACGAATTGTCCTTTGTCATTATGCAATGAGGGTATGGAATCGGTCTTCTCACGGCGCATGGCATCTTTACGGACATTCACACGGCAGGCTGCCGGAAAGCGAGACTTTGCCTTCCATGGACGTTGGTGTCGACACTCATGATTTTAGTCCTTGGCATTTTGACGAGATCAACGTGCGCATGGCGCAGAAGATCGAAACCGCACACCAACGGCGGCGGGGGGATACGTGAATCGAGGTATCCGAGAGTCATGGCCCTTGAGGCTACCTAGCCCGAGGCGAGTCGGGAAGGCAGCCCCAAAGATCGTCCGTGGTTTCTTCCGCCGAAAACGGGACTAGTTTGGCCACCGGGAGATTACGGTCTCGGATTACCTCTTCTTCGCCTCCTTTGGCGAAGGTAAGGTACTTGCTCAGTCGGTTCTTCAGTTCCGCCACATTCACACTGCGCATTTGCCGCTCCTTCCTCATGGCTATTATAGCCATGAATGGAGCCAAAATCATGTAGTTTCTTCCCCTTGGAACCTGAAAACCCCCTGGCCAGTGGCGGCCTGGTGGACGGGCGCAACTTCATGGTTCAAGAAAAAGTGGCTTCTCAAATCCGACGCTGCAACGCTTGAGCAATTAGCAAGAATTTGCATTTTCGAGCAACGGGAAGTGATAGAGATTTGGGCGGCCCGAGAAAAACGAACCTTTGACGTCAAGATTCGCATGGTGCCCACAAACTCCAGAGGCTACGTGATGGCAGTCCTTTCACCGTTTAGGCCGCCTTGCCGGGTTCCGCCAAAGGCCGTCGGGGAGACAGCACGCCAACTCAACCTTTTTGACGGGCGATGATATTCGCGGGGCCAACCACTTCTGGACCACTCGCCACAGTCTTTCATATGAGTAGGAAGTCTCGACCAAGTTCGTCGGTTTTGCCCTGGCTCAAACCCGCTGCCTTTGCGTGCTTTGTCCAGTTGTCGAGGGCCGAACGAACATCTCCAAGCAATTCTTGCTTCCGCGGCACGCCAAATCGATCGGCTTCCGCAAGCAAGTCCGCCCTCGTGATTCCATCGAACTTCCCGTTGACGCTCATCAAGTGCTGGTACGTCCATTCGCCTTTTGGATTGTGCGCGTGCGTTACGTCGTACGCGGGGGCCAGTTCCCAACTCTGGCCCTGCCTGAGGAGAAAGCTGAAATTCTTCGTGTGGTCGTCGTAGTTCCTGGACATGACATTGAAAGCCATGCGCAGGAACGTCTGCTGTATTGCATCGTCGCCGAGCCCCAGCCGCGCCACGGTCATGAATAGCTGGGAATAGGCGTGCGTGCCTCGCTGCTTGTAATCCAGGTGATTCATCGCGCAGAGTGTCTGCACGTGGTGTTTGATTGTCTTGCCTCGCACCACGTCCCGGTCGAAGCGCCGCGTCATGAAGTGAGCGCGATCGTTCTCTTCGAGCAGCCGGCACGGAGACATCACGATTCCAGCCTGGGTCGCCATCTTGTGGTACGCATATTCTGTACGGCCGTAATCTCCGCCCGTTCCAAGCTCGAAATCTTTTCCGATTCCGTCAAACTTAACAATCCACGGTTCGAACCCGAGGGCGATATCGAACTGACCACTCCGAATTTGATTTGTCGCCGGAGTCCAGGCGACGACTGCTTTAGCGCGCGCGCCACCCGCCGATGTGCCAACTCGAATAATGTTCGCCAAAGCCGCCTTGGCATGGGCGTCCTCGGAGAGATCGCCCTCCACTGCCTTCCTGGCCTCTTCGACAAGCGATTTCATCTTGAGTGGCGCGGCGCTTTCGCGGTGCGAACCCAATGCCGGCTTGAATTCCAGAGCTCCCATGCCGCGTTTTCCCATGTAGGCCAAACGATCAAGCGTCGCTACTTCCGATTTCGCGGTTCCGTGCTCCGCCATCCAAGCATCGATCAACGCGTTGCCGAAATCGTCGGGCAGCGCGTCCGCAAACATTGCGGGCAGTCGCCGAAACGTGGCCTCCGGTAGGCTCGGGAAGATGAATGTTTCTTGGGAATCTGTCACCGGCATCATGATAGGAGCGAGTTCAATTCCCAGGCGACGCCATGACGGATGATACGCAAATGCATAGTAGCCGAGCTTTGGGTCCGGCGCTAAAGCTCCGACCAGCTTTCCCCAAGCGCGGACTTCGATGACTTGAGTGTTCAAGGATTTGCCTTCCTTGGCCGAGCCAAGCGGCGGTGACGCGCCCGCTGCGGGGGAGTCTTCGTTTTCAGAAGCGCGAGCGGATTGACGGTTGGTTGCGGCGCCAGTATCTCGATGCCTTCGAGGTAGTTCAGCGCCTTCAAAATGCGAAGCAGCGTCTGCACCGACGAGCCACGACCCGCTTCAAGATTTTGCAATGTCGCTCGCGTAACTCCCGCCTTCGCCGCAGCGGCTCGCTGATCGATGTTGCGGGACAAACGCAGCTGGCGGATGCGCCGACCCAGCTCGGCTTGCAGTTCCTGGGGAGTCTTAAATTGCATGTCGCTCATAGCCTGTAATTATAGGCCTTATTACTGGAAATTACAATAAGACCTGGATTTTAAGGCTTTAACGATTAAAATCAATGCTCTAATAAGACCTATATTGTCAGGCTTTAAAATTATTATTGTATATAAAGCCTGTATTATTAGGCTTTAACTATATACTATCCTGACCTTCGTGAGTCCGCCGCTCTAACCCAAGTTCGTCACGCGCTAGTCATTCAAAAGTTTTTCGACCTGAAAAGGATAGCAAACCCTGCGCTTGCAATGGCGGCGATTGAAACGGCGATGTAGTGTAGACCTGCCCTCTTGTGGTAGCCAGCATCCGCGTGACACGATCCGTCCAGAATGTTTTTGCGTTCGAACCATCGAATCAAGGATGGCAAAGATCACACCTACTGGTCGCTGGTTGAAACTGTGCGATTTCAGGAGCGAGCGCGAGTGAAATCGCCGTCACTCGATCTCGCGCTGATCGTCCGCGGGGCCGACGTGCAAGGGCAGGAGCATCTCTGCTGCGAGAGTCTCGGACTGCGTGCCATCGCTCAGGGCTTCACGTTTTCCGGGATAAGCGACGAAGAGCGGCTGGCGAAGGAATTCCCACTCTACGACGCGCTGTATGAATACGTCCGTCAGAAGCCGAACGAGCAGTAGCAACACGAATTGCTGGACTTTCAAACTCGAACACTAGGAGGTTCGTCACATGCTTCGTTTTATCCAAAAAGGAATGGTGGTTTTATTTGCGAGTCTTTGTTTGCTGTTTTGCGGCGTGAGCGCTTTTGCTCAGGACGTGCCAAGCGATTATCAGGACGTTCTAAAATTTCTCGACCGGAAGGGTGATTTCAAGGCGGGCGTTCTCAAGGTCAACATCCCGCGCAGTGACTTGAAGATGTCCATCCACGGTTTCTCGACGCCCACGCCTTTTGGATTCGGCGGCTGGATTGCGCTCACCAAGGGTGCCGACGGTTCGGATGTGATGGGCGACCTGGTGCTCCTGCAGGAAGAAGTGAACCCCGTCATGTCCGCTTTCTTGGATAACGGAATCGATGTCACCGCGCTGCACAACCACTTCTTCTGGGACGACCCGCACGTCTACTTCATGCACGTACATGGCATGGGAAAAGCGGCCGACCTGGCTCGCCGCGTGAAGCCGGGAGTGGATCTCATCGGCCATGTCACGCCGCTCGCCCCCGCGCCGAGCTCTGGCACGGGCACTCCGCTAGACACAGAAAAACTAGCCAAGGTGATTGGCCATCCTGGCGAGCCATCGGGCACGGTCTACAAAATCACCATCGGTCGTGACGACATTGCCATGAAAGACCACGGTGCGGCGATCAATGCCCGCATGGGGCTGAACACGTGGGCCGCGTTCGTCGGTACGCAAGAGGATGCCGCGATCGCTGGCGACATCGCCATGCTCGAAAACGAAGTCACGCCGGTGCTGAAGGCGCTGCGCAAGAACGGCCTCGATGTAGTCGCCATTCACCATCACATGACCGAGGAGCGGCCCCTCGTGATCTTTCTCCACTATTGGGGCAGAGGTCCGGCCGAAAAGCTAGCCACAGGCTTCAAAGCGGCTCTGGACGAACTCGGTAAGGGGGGCGCGTCGCACACAATGGCGCACTAGCAGAAAATTCCAAAGAGAATCACGGGAGGCTTGGTATGGGGAACAAACGAATTTTGATGGTCGGATTTATCGCGCTGTCCGGTGCTCTGGCACTCGTGGCGAGTCCCGGTGGCCGCACTCTCAAGAAGGTGACGGAGTTCGATTTGCCGGGACCGCCCGGCAAGCGTTTCGACTACCTCACCATTACGCCCGACGATCACTATTTGCTCTCCGCGCATCTCGCCGCAGGGCAGATGTACGTCATCGATCTGCGCACCAACAAAATTGTAGCCACGGTTTTGGATACTCCAGGTGCAGAAGGCGTTGAGTACGTCCCCGAATTAAAGAAGGCTTACACGTCGAATGCCGGCGACAACACCATTGGCGTGGTGGACCTTCGGCAGATGAAGGTCATCAAGAAAATTCCCACCGAAGCCAAACCGGACGGCAGCGCCTACGCTGCGTCTTTTCACAAGCTGTACGTTTCCGATGAACGGGGCAAGGCGGAAGCCATCGTGGATGTCCGAACGGACAATATCGTGAAGACGCTGCACTTCGACAGTGAAGCGGGAATGCCGCAATACGATCCCATCGCCCAGAAAGTGTACGTCAACCTCCAGGACAAGAATATTTTCGCCATCATCGATCCGGCCACGGATGAAGTGGTAGGGCGCTACCCGGTGGGACGCTGCGAAGGGAATCACGGGATGACTCTCGACCCGGAACATCATCGCGCCTTCCTCGCGTGCGAAGGGAACGACCTCATGACCGTCTTCAATCTCGACACTCACCAGCCAATCGCCTTTCTGCCGATGGCGGGCGGTCCGGACGTAATCAAATTCGATCCCGGTCTCAAGCGCATTTACGTGGCGTGTTCGAGCGGTGCCATCTCGGTCTTCCAAATGGATGATCCGGACCACTACCGCAAGCTGGAAGACTTTCCGGTTCAGAAGAAAGTACACAGCTTGGCGGTGGACACCGACACGCACCGTGTCTACGCGCCCGAGCAGGAGGCCGACGGCAAAGGCGTTGCGCGCATGGTCGTGTATGACGCCGTAATCAATCCGTAGACGGGACGCATCTCTCGATGTGGTCCCTACCGATTCTTCGATCGCCCAGAGCGGGTGCCAGAGAATTACGATGCCGACCATCGACGCAGTACCCGGTGTACTCAAAGGACTGACCCGCGATGGGTGGCTTTTGTTCTTTACTCGATTCATGCGCCTATTCGCGTACGGATCGCTATCGGTCGTTCTGGTCTTTTACCTGATCGCCCTGGGGCTCAGCGAATCCCAAACGGGCCTACTTCTCACCCTCACGCTCGCCGGCGATGTCGTGGTTTCGCTCTATCTCACGACTCGCGCGGATCGGATTGGCCGGCGGCGTATGCTGATTGTCGGAGCCATTCTCATGGCGGCCGCGGGCCTGGCGTTTGCCTGCACCAAGAATCTCTTGCTCTTAATTATCGCCGGTACGATTGGCGTCATCAGCCCCAGCGGAAACGAAGTGGGCCCGTTTCTCTCGATTGAACAAGCCGCGCTTTCTCACGTGGTTTCCCAGCGGTCCCGAACGGAAGTATTTGCGTGGTACGCGCTAACCGGGTCGGTGGCGACCGCGATGGGGGCGCTCTTCGGCGGGACCGTCACGCATGCGCTGCAAAGATCCACGTTGACGCCTGTGGGAACCTATCGCGTTGTCGTGGTTCTGTACGCGGTTCTCGGTGTCATGTTGGCGTACTCCTTTACCCGCCTTTCGCCCGCGACGGAAGTGAGTTTGCCGCAAGAACGGTCGGCTTTGCCCGGAACGATCGGGAGTTTCTTCGGGATCGGGCATTCCCACCGAGTGGTTATGAAACTTTCGAGTCTGTTCGCGCTGGACTCGTTTGCCGGTGGTTTTGTGGTGCAGAGCTTCGCCGCGTATTGGTTCTACCTGCGGTTCGGTGTAAATCCTGGGACGCTCGGTGTCATTTTCTTTTGGGCAAATATCTTTGCGGGGATTTCCGCACTACTGGCGTCCCGCCTGGCCTCGCGCTTGGGCCTTGTCAACACAATGGTCTTCACGCATCTTCCTTCCAACATTTTGCTCATCCTTGTGCCGCTGATGCCCAACCTTAAGCTGGCGGTTTTGGTTCTTCTGGTGCGTTTTAGTATCAGCCAGATGGATGTTCCAACGAGGCAGTCGTACACGATGGCCGTGGTCCGTGCGGAAGAACGCTCGGCGGCCGCAGGAATTACCGGCGTAGCGCGAACGACAGGTGCTGCCATCAGCCCCTTGTTCGTGGGTCTTATGTTTGCCCGGCCTTCTTGGATCAATGTGCCGTTCTTCATGGCCGGCATACTGAAAATCGTCTACGATCTTTTGCTCTACAAAGCATTCATAGCCATTCCGCCGCCGGAGGAGCGGTAACCGGGATACGGAGGTGTCGGAGGGTACGGGAGTTTCTCCTCGTTGGCTCGTTCCACCGCGCTCCTTACGATTTCTTCAGCAAATCTTAAGTAGCTTTGTAAGGCCAACCCGGTGTACGAGAGTACGGAACTGGGTCCACGCCTGTAGGACGAATCCATTAGCATTGCCGTCTCCGCAGGGGCACAGCCTGGGAACCCGCGGCCCCAGGGAGACCGGGCTGCGAAGTGCAAGGAGAAAAAATCCCGTGAAGATGTTTTCTGTAGTCACACTCATTGTGCTCGCGTCATGGAGTACCCCAGCCTATGCGCAGGACCATGCTCCCCTCCGACTCGTCCAAACGATTCCCATGCCGAACGTCAAAGGCCGCATTGACCACATGGATGTGGATGTCAAAGGCAATCGGCTCTTTGTAGCCGGCCTCGAGAATGGCTCACTCGAAGTGGTCGATCTTCACGGTGGCAAATGGTCGAAAACCATTCCTGGTTTTAAGAAAACACAGGGCGTCGCCTATGTTTCTTCCCTCAATAGAGTGTTCGTCGCCAGTGGAGATGACGGCATGCTCCGTGTATTCCGCGGCGACACGCTCGACCTGCTGGACGCGATCAAGCTGGATCTGGGACCCAACCGTGTCGCGTACGATCCCCATCGCAAACTTCTCTATGGGGGATACGGCGGTAAGGATGCAGGCAAGGATTACGGGGAAGTCGGGATTATCGACGCCAATACGGATAAGCATGTTGGCGACGTCAAAGTGGAGGCGCACCCTGCGGAACTTCTGCTGGATGAGTCCGGCAATACCTTGTTTGTTTTTGTTTCCGCTGCAAGCAAAGTTCAAGTTGTGGATACAAAGAAACGCGAGGTGGTGTCCACGTGGCCTGTCAGCAGCCAGCGGAATGGTGACGGAGCGTTTGATGAAAAGACGCATAGGTTGTTTATCGGGACGCGGACACCCCCGCGGATGATTGTCATGGATTCTCAGACCGGCAAGGAGATCGCAAATCTCCCGACCGTTGAGGGCATGGACGGGGTCTATTTCGATCCTCGACTCAAGCGGATCTATATTTCCGGGGGCCGCGACTTTGACGTTGGATACATCTTCGCCTACCAGCAGAAAGATGCCGACCATTACGAAACCATCGGGAAAATACGCACAAAACCAGGTGCCGGTACCTCGTTTTGGTCCCCGGAGCTGAATCGCTACTACGTCGCCGCACCTGCTCAGGAGAACGAAGGGGCCGCTATTCTTGTCTTCGAGCCCGAGCCCTGAAATTCTTCGGACACGGTGGATTCTTCAGAAGAAGGAAGCAGTAAAAAAATCTCTCTCAGGAGGAGATATGAAGAAGTGGCTGGCTGTTGGTGTGGTGGCTTTGGGTACATTGGGCTTGCTCATGATGCGAAGCACAAAAAGTGCAGTCGCGGCGCCTCAGGTGGCGTCCCGCGAACTTGCACCGTTGCAGCTCATTCAAAAAATACCGGTGCCGGGTGTCGCCGGTCGTATCGATCATTTCACGGCATTCCCCAAGCGCCGGCTCCTGATTTTTGCCGCCCTGGGCAACAACTCGATGGAGATTGTGAACACCTTTCAGGCCAAAGTCGTTCAGAGCGTTAAGGGGTTGGATGAACCTCAGGGCGTACTCTATGTTCCCGGATTGGACAAAATCTTTGCGGCCAACGCGGGAAACGGCACGGTCAAAGTTTATGATGGCAAAACCTACGCGCTTCGCAAGAGCATCGAGCTGGGTGCGGAATCCGACACCGACAACCTGCGATGGGATGAAGATTCGAAACGAGTTTTTGTCGGGATCGTCGGCGGCATCGCTATGATCGATGCAGTGACGGAAACTCATGTCGGGAAGGACCTCAAGGGCAGCGGAGGTCACTCCGAGTCGTTCCAGTTGGAAAAGAAAGGGTCTCGCATTTTCGTCAACGTCCCGGAAGACGGCAGTGTGGTCAACGTGATCGACCGGAAGACCGGCGAGTTGACCAAATGGGGACTCAACGGAGTCAAAGCAAACTATCCCATGGCGCTCGATGAAGACGATCATCGCCTCTTCGTGGTGACCCGGAGACCCCCGTTCCTAATCGTGCTGGATACCGATACGGGCAAAGAAGTAGCGAGAGTCCCGGTCGGAGGATCGTGCGACGATGTCTACTACGACGCGGAGCGCAAGCGGATTTATGCGCTCGGCGGCGAAGGATTCATCAGCGTGGTCCAACAGAATGACCCGGACCACTATACGCTGTCCGCAAATATCCCTTCTGCCGTGGGCGTGCGCACGGGCATTTTCTATGGAACGAGTCTGTACGTCGGCGTGCCGGCGTCGGGGCTGGAACCCGCGCAAATCTGGAATTATGCAGTGCCCGAATAGCGTGTAAAAAGCGAAGGCCCAGGCGTGTGCGAACAAGTGCGCGGAATTATGAATTTATGACATGCCGGATCGACGGACCACAAATCTCGGTTCCATGAGCAACTTCTCCCGCAGGCAAGGCAATTTAGCGTGCGGGCTTCTTAGTCTGTGTCTCTCGTTATTCCGACCGTCTGGGGCGAACGCCGAAGCTTCACCCGCAAAGGGCGAGTCCGCTCGGATTAATGCGGAAGCAACTTCTGTTGATCACGCCCCAAAGCTCGACGGAACCTTGAACGACCCGCTCTGGCGATCCGCCAAACCCATTATGGAGTTCCGTCAACGGGAACCCCACGAAGGCGATCCGCCAACCGAGAAGACGGAAGTGCGCATTCTCTACACGCGACACGCCGTGTATTTCGGAATTCATTGCTATGACTCCGAGCCTTCGCGGATCATCGCGACCGAACTCCGGCGGGATGTAAGCCAAGACCTGGACGACCACTTCGAAATCCTGATCGATTCGAACCACAATCGCCGTGGGGCATACGTATTCGAGGTCAATCCTCTTGGTACGCAAAACGACGGCCTCATCGTGGATGAGCAAGGAGACACAAATGGAGGAGACTTCGACCGGGGGTGGGACGGAGTGTGGACGTCCGAGGCGCGCATCACTCCCGACGGATGGACCGCGACAATAGAAATTCCATTCACAACCCTCAATTTCACTCACTCCAGCGATGTGGCCTGGGGTCTGAATTTGAAACGCTTCATCCGCAGAAAGAACGAAGAAGATCTCTGGAGCGCTTATCGGCGAACTTTTGGGATCACCAAGGTCTCGGAGGCGGGAGAGTTGCGGGGCGTCAAGGACATCGGAAGTGGAAGACTCTTCATTGTGAAACCATACGGACTAGCCCGCTATGATAAGCAGACAGGGGAGAACCCCAAATTCCCGTTCACGGGCGAGTAGACATCAAGTACGGCCTTACTTCAAATCTGGTCTTGAATCTGACGGGGAACACGGATTTTGCCGATGCCGAAGTCGATCTTCAGCCTTTCAATCTCACACCGTTCAAGGTGTTCATTCCGGAGAAGCGTCAGTTCTTCCTCGAAAACGCGGGCATCTTCAATTTTGATATCGGCGACCAGGACCAATTGTTCTTCAGCCGTCAGATTGGAATTGATCCGATAACCGGACAACAGGTGCCGATCAATGGTGGAGCCAAACTCGCCGGGACATTTGGCCGCATGGAAGTGGGCGTAATGGACGTCGACACCCGTTCCAGTGGACCCAATCCCTATGCGAACTATGCCGTCGCACGATTGAAAGAATCACTGTGGGCCGGCTCTTACATTGGTGTGATGGGCATCGACAAGCGATCGGGGAATATACAGGACAATTTCAATCAGACGGGAGGCGTCGACACCCGCCTGATCTTCTTCAAGGATTGGTTCGTGGATGCCCACATGGTTGGAACACGATCACCTGGAGACCTAAGTGGTGCCAGTGACGTGGGGGCATCGCTGTCGTATCGATCAAACTGGCTCGACGGAATCGTCGAGCGAAGAAAAATTGGGCCAAACTTCAACCCGGAAGTGGGTTTCATTGAGAGGGTGGATTCGAACGAAACGTACGGGAACTTAACTTTCAAGGTGAGATCCAAAATCAGTGGCGTCCGCGAACTGCAATTCGAGGGATTCATTCTCCATGCGCCCGATACGCGGAACGAGGTCTCGACGCAAGAATGGCAGGGTACGTTCCGCGCCGAGTTCAACAACGGGGCCTACACCGACGACGATATTGCGGACGTGTTCAGGCAGCTGATCACAACCCCCTTTCATATTTACAAAAACGTGTTCATTCCGAACGGCCTGTATCACTTCGCACGCCACCAGCTCACCTACGGGTCAGGCCAAGACCGCCGATTTACTTACAATTTCTTCGAGCGCTTTGGCGGCTATTACGGAGGAACTCTGAATGAATTTCGAGTACGGGCCAATTATCGGCCCACACCGAAGTTCTCGATTTCCGCTTCCGAGACCTGGGATCGCTTCCGATTGCCACTGACGAACGGTAGTTTTTCCGTGGTGCTGGCAAGCTTACAAGGCAACTATTCGTTTAGCCGCTTCTTGACGTTCACCAGCCTCATTCAGATGGATACTTCAAACACGCAAGCGGTCAGTGCCAATTTGCGTTTGAGATATAACTATCGACCGGACAGCGACCTCTACATCATCTACAACGTTGGCACACAATTCGCCAGCACCGGCGAATCCTCCACAGGTCCGTGAGACCCGCTTCGCCGTGAAATGGACCTATTCGTTCGCTCCATGAATTCATGGCTCGTAGTTAGATGTGATGGGCGGAGTTGTTGGAGTCGAGGGGTGTGCGCCCAAGGCAGGCGTTCTAACCAACTGAACTACGCCCCCGCAAACTGACTAAAAATGACTTCCCGCTCCTTCCACAGCCTTGCAGGGTCTTGCACTGCCTTGCACGTCCTTCGACATGACAGGGCAGCATTCTCGACAATGCCTAATCGATGCTAGCCGTTCGGCCTTCACCCGAGAGGGTCTTAACGCCCTGAGTGTAGGGCCGTCCGACCAATCGTAAAGTTGACAAATGGTTGACAAAACGGTTTTTTGAGGGAGAGCCCCGGAAGGGGGAAAGGTGAGAATCGCCGCATATTTATTGGTGATTTGAATGGTGGGCCTGGGTGGACTTGAACCACCGACCTCGCCCTTATCAGGAATGCGGCCTTCGCAATATGTTCGCCATTATCGTCGGGTCTGTGGGATTCGATCCATCGCCCTCAAACAGCGTGTCAATTCCGGCTGAAAATTCCCCATTGTACCGGTCGAAAATTCCCCACCCCTGAACCTCATGAATGGGCCTCCTTGGCCTCGGACGGAGTGGAGCCCAGCGCCGTCTTTTGGCGCGCTTTGGGCG
>Ga0193733_1000089_pt1 | contig 33764 bp, 34 predicted proteins | sample U1s2metaG_FD_145076 | JGI IMG/M metagenome (GOLD analysis project Ga0193733, IMG submission 145076) | Soil microbial communities from a riparian zone of the East river system, Colorado, United States - U1s2 | ecosystem: Environmental > Terrestrial > Soil > Riparian zone | place: USA: East River...
TGCTCGCAATCATCGGTGGCACCGGGCTGACCCAGCTCGCCAATCTCGATGTCTCGCGTCGCCAGGTGGTGCGTACCCCCTACGGGGAGCCTTCCGGCCCCCTCACTTTCGGCGCGATCCGCGGCGTACCGGTGGTGTTCCTCGCGCGCCACGGCTACGGCCACACGATTCCGCCCCACCAAGTGAACTACCGCGCCAACCTTTGGGCGCTTAAGGAACAGGGTGCCGGCGACATCGTTTCGGTCGTCTCGGTCGGCGGCATCCGCACAGACCTCGGTCCGGGAAGGATCGTCGTCCCGCACCAGATCATCGACTACACTTGCGGTCGGTTGAACACGTTTTTCGAAAACGAAGCCCCGGTGAAGCACATCGACTTCACCGAGCCGTATACGGACGAATTGCGGAACAAGCTTCTCGCCGCGGCGAAAGCCTGCGGCGAGGCTGCCGTCGACGGCGCGGTCTATGCTGCAACCCAGGGGCCGAGATTGGAGACGGCCGCGGAAATCGACCGGCTGGAGCGGGATGGCGCCGACATCGTCGGCATGACCGGGATGCCCGAGGCGACCCTGGCACGCGAGATCGAGCTGGCTTACGCGGCGATCGCAGTGGTCGTAAATCACGCCGCTGGCCGAGGCGCAAGCATCCGCGGCGTACCGCTGCAAGGGATCGAAGAAGTGCTCAAGGACGCCGTCGGTCGGGTGCGCAAGATCATCGAGGCTTTCGTCGCAGCATGATCCGCGAAGTCCTGAAAATGGGCGATCCGCGGCTGCTCGAGAAATCGCGGCCGGTGGAGGCATTCGGCACGCCGCAGCTGCGCGAGCTGATCGCCGATATGCGCGACACCATGGCGCACCTGAACGGCGCCGGGCTCGCCGCCCCGCAGATCGGCGTGCCGCTGCGGGTGGTGATCTTCGGCGTAACGCGTAACCCGCGCTATCCCGACGCGGAGGAAGTCCCCCACACGGTGCTCATCAATCCGGTCATCGCGCCCCTGGACGACGAAATGGAAGAGGGGTGGGAAGGATGCCTGTCGGTGCCCGGCATGCGCGGCGTCGTGCCGCGCTTCAAGCGGCTGCGTTACCGGGGTTTCGACGAATCGGGCGAGCCGATCGATCGGAGCGTCGAGGGATTCCATGCGCGGGTCGTGCAGCATGAATGCGACCATCTCGACGGTATTCTGTATCCGATGCGCATCCGCGATATGTCGAAGTTCGGCTTCGTCGAGGTGTTGTTCCCCGGTCAGGAGCTGATCGACGAATAAAATCGAAGAAGCTGCGTCTAGGCTTGCAGCGCCTTCAGCAGGTCGGTTTCGAGCTGCAGCACCGTTTTCGAATTGCCGAGGGCGGCGCCGGACACGACGAACACGTCCTCGGCGCGCTCGCCAAGCGTTGCGATCTTGGCGGTGTGCAGGCTGACCCCGTAACGGCTGAGCACCAGCGCGATGGCATAGAGCAGGCCGGGCCGGTCGCCCGCGGTGATCGACAGGGAGTGGTACTGTCCTTTCTCGTCCGGGACGATGCGCACCTCCGGTGCAATGGGGAAGTGCTTGACGCGTCGCGACACCCGCCCCTGGACCGGCTGCGGCAAAGGAACCTGGTTCGCCAGCCAGTCCGCCAGTTCGGACTCGATCTGGGCGATCATGTCCCGCGGATGCGGCATGCTGCCGATGTCCATGACCTGGAAAGTATCGAGCGCGTAGCCGTGCCGGGTGGTGTAGATCTTGGCATCGACGATGCTGAAGCCGACCGACCCGAAGTAGCCGGAAATGCGTGCGAACAGGTCGCGCTGATCGGGCACGTAGATCATGACCTGGAGCCCTTCGCCGGCCGGCGAGAGGCGCGCCCTGACTACCGGTTTGTCCGCGCTCTCGCGATGGTGCAGCAGCCGCGTGTGCCAGGCGGTCTCCTGGGCGTCGTGGCGCAGGAAATACGGGACGTCTAGATGGCGCCACAGCGCGTCCTGGACGGTGTCGGACAGCCCATAGAGGCGCAACAGGCGCTTGGCTTCGTCCTGCTTCCCCTGAATGTACTGGTCCGCCTCGAGTTTTCCGCCCTTCAGGAAATGCTGCGTCGCGCGAAAAAGATCCTCGAGGAGCTTGCCTTTCCAGGCGTTCCACACCTTGGGACTCGTGCCGCGGATGTCCGCGACCGTGAGCAAGTAGAGCGCGACGAGCCGCCGCTCGGTGCCAACGACATCGGCGAAGCGTCGCACGACCTCCGGATCGGACAGGTCCTGTTTCTGCGCCACCGACGACATGGTGAGATGGTGCGCGACGAGAAACTCTACGAGCTGCGTGTCTTCAGCCGGAAGGCCATGCTCACGGCAGAAACGCCGGGCCTCGAGCTTGCCCAGCTGCGAGTGATCGCCTCCGCGGCCTTTGGCGATGTCGTGGAAGATCGCGGCGATGTACAGCAGCCAATGGCGCTCGAGGCTCGCGATGAGGCGGCTGCACAGCGGATACTCGTGCGCAAACTCGAGCATCGTGAAGCGGCGCACGTTGCGCACGACGGTGAGGATGTGCTGGTCCACGGTGTACACATGGAAAAGATCGTGCTGCATCTGGCCGACGATGCGGCGGAAGGCGGGTAGATACCTTCCCAGGATGCCGTATTGATTCATGCGCCGAAATTCGTGTACGATGCCGCGCGGCTGCTGCAGCAGAGAAAGGAAAGTCGCCCGGTTCCGCGGATCACTTCGAAACGCCGCATCGATACGGGCGCGCGCGCGCCAGAGTGCGCGCAGCGTCTGCGCCGTCATGCCTTTCAGCTCCGAGTGCTGTTGCATGATGAGAAAACTCTCGAGGATCGCGGTGGGCTCGCGATCGAACAGATCGGCAGGATGCGCTTCCAGCAGTTCCCCCACCCGTCTGAACTTTTCGCTGATCTTCGCTACGTCGGAATCCCTCGCCGGGAAAATTTCGGCACCTACGTTCTGGAGCAGTATGGTATTCAGCTGAGTGACCGCCTTCGCTGCGCGGAAATAAGACTGCATCAACTGCTCGCCGGCGCGCCGGTGCGCAGTGGCGGAATAGCCGAGCTCTCGTGCCAGGCTCTCCTGGAAGTCGAACAGCAGCCGATCCTCGCGGCGTGCCGCGGCGTAGTGCAGGCGCACGCGCAGGTTCTGGAGCAATCTGTGATGCCGATGCGCCTGGCGCGCTTCCTCCGGGGTAATCAAGCCGCGCTGCGCCAATTCCGCCCAGGAATTTCCCAGCCCGCAGGCTTGGGTGATCCAGAGGATCACTTGCAGGTCGCGCAGGCCGCCGGGTGCTTCCTTGAGATTGGGCTCGAGGCTGTAGGGGCTGTCCTGGAATTTGGTATGGCGTTGCTCCTGCTCCAGACGCTTTGCCTTGAAAAACACCTGAGCGTCGAGGCAGTCCTTCCGTGCGCGATCAAAACGGACGAAGAGACCGCGGTTTCCGGCGAGTTGCCTTGCTTCAAGGAGGCTGGTCATCACGGTCACGTCCTTCCTCGCTTCCTCGACGCACTCGGCGACCGTGCGCACGCTGTGACTCAGCTCGAGCCCGGTGTCCCAGAGCCGTCCTACGAGTTTTTCGATCTGGGTCGCCAAGCCGGCGGAAGCTGAGTCCTGCAGCAGCACCAGCACGTCGATGTCAGAATGAGGATAGAGCTCTCCGCGCCCGTAGCCGCCGACCGCGAGCAGCGCAAGGGGTGCCGGCAACCGGAGCTGCCGCCACATGTCCTTCAGGACGCGGTCGACCAAGCGGCGATGCTCTCGCAGCACCATCGGGCCGTCTGCCGTTTCGCGAAATCTTGTCTGCAGTGCGGCGCGCTCCGCCTGCACGCCGGCCTTCAGGCGGGCGAGCGTGGCGCCACCGTCCGCAAGTGTCGCGGGAGGGGACAGCATGGAGTCAGTGCTTTGGCGGAGGGGGCGTTCCGGCGGAAAGGGTCAAGACCTCGAAGCCCGTACCGGTGACCAACACCGTGTGCTCCCATTGCGCCGAGAGGCTATGGTCCTTGGTGACGATCGTCCAGCCGTCGGCAAGTTCGCGGATCGCCGGCTTGCCGGCGTTGATCATCGGTTCGATCGTAAAGGTCATTCCCGGTTGGAGGCGCGCGCCGGTTCCAGAGCGTCCATAGTGCAGAACCTGCGGTTCCTCGTGGAATTTTCGCCCGATTCCATGGCCGCAGAATTCGCGCACGACGCTGTAGCCGTGGCTTTCGGCATGCTGCTGGATTGCCGCGCCGACGTCACCGAGAAAAGCTCCGGGGCGCACCTTCCGGATGCCGAGCCACATGCACTCGTAAGTGGTCTCGCACAGCCGTTTTGCCTGGATAGAAGGCTCGCCGACGTAGTACATGCGGCTGGAATCGCCGTGAAAACCGTCCTTGATCACGGTGACGTCGATGTTCAGGATATCGCCACCCTTGAGCACGCGCTCCCCTGGAATGCCGTGGCAGACTTGGTGGTTGACCGAGGTGCAGATCGATTTGGGGAAGGGCTTGTAGCCGGGCGGAGCGTAGTTCAGCGGGGCGGGGATCGCCTTTTGCTCCTCAACAATAAGGTCATGGCAGAGACGGTCGAGTTCGCCGGTCGTGACTCCGGGCTTGACGTGAGGGGCGACGAAGTCGAGCACTTCCCCGGCAAGTTGCCCGGCCACGCGCATGCGCTCGATTTCCTCGGCGGTCTTCAGGTGTATCGGCATGCTTCAGCAAAAAAGTGCGAAGGATAAGTCATCGACCCCGCCGGGGCAAATTAGCGGCTCTCCAAGACGCCGCGCACAGTTTACGACCGGGGCGGAGTAAAACTCTGTTTGCACAGGAAAAACTTGCATCGGTTTAGATCCACGTGCTACCATTTTAAGTCTCTAGCCGGGCTTGGGCTCGGCTAAATTTATGTCGCTCCGCTGTTAGGGTGCCCGCAGGTTTTTCAGCGGGTAATTTGGCCGGGGCGGCCCTGAACCTAACCCTAACCGGAGTCACCATGCCGACCACGATGCGCCAAATGCTCGAAGCGGGCGTGCATTTCGGCCACCAGACCCGCTACTGGAACCCGAAGATGGCGCCTTTCATCTTCGGTCATCGCAGCAAGATCCACATCATCAATCTCGAGAAGACGATGGTGATGTATCAAGAGGCGATGAAATTCGTGCGCCAGCTCGCCTCGAACAAAGGCACTCTTTTGTTCGTCGGAACCAAGCGTCAGGCGCGCGAGATAATCCGCGAGGAGGCCGAGCGATGCGGCGCCCCCTTTGTCGATCACCGCTGGCTGGGCGGGATGCTCACGAACTTCAAGACCGTCCGCCAATCGATCAAGCGGCTCAAGGAGATGGAGGTGATGATCGAGGACGGCAGCATGGAGAAGCTGCCGAAAAAAGAGGCCTTGCACTTTCAGCGCGAGCTCGCCAAGCTGCAGCGCAGCCTTGGGGGCATCAAGTCGCTGGACAACCGGCCCGATGCCCTGTTCGTGATCGACGTCGGTTACCAGAAAGGGGCGGTCGCCGAAGCGAAAAAGCTCGGCATTCCCGTTATCGGGGTCGTCGACACCAATCATTCTCCGGACGGGATTGCCTACGTGATTCCGGGCAACGACGATTCCAGCCGGGCGATTCGCTTGTATGCGCGTGGAATCGCCGATGCGATCCTGGAGGGCCGCAGCCAGGTCGTCCAGGAAATCATCGGTGCAGCCTCCGATGAGTTCGTCGAAGTCGAAGAGTCGGGCGGGAAAACGCAATGATCTGCGGGTGCGACATAAAAAAGGGGCGCAGCGGCGCCCTTTTTTTGGGCGTCCAGAACAATAAAGGTTCCCGGTAATGGCGGAAATCACCGCAAGCATGGTCAGGGATCTGCGCGACAAGACCGACGCGCCGATGATGGAGTGCAAAAAAGCGCTGGTCGAGGCGGAAGGCAATTCAGCCAAAGCCGAGGAGCTTCTGCGGATCAGACTCGGCAACAAGGCGTCCAGGGCCGCAGCACGCACGGCCGCCGAGGGCGTCGTCGCGGTTCACGTCGCGCCCGACGCGAGGACGGGCGCGATCGTGGAGGTCAACTGCGAAACCGACTTCGTCGCCAAGACCGAGGATTTCCTGGAGTTTGCAGCTTCGCTGGCGGAACTCGCCGCGAAAAGCAATCCTGCGGATCTCGCAGCCCTGGGCGCATTGCGTCTGGGTCTCACGACGGTGGAAGAGACGCGCAGGGCGCTCGTCGGACGCATTGGGGAGAACATATCCGTTCGCAGATTCGCGCGGATCGAAGCGAGGGGCCGCCTATCTCAGTACGTTCATGGCGGAGCGAAGATTGGCGTCCTGATAGATGTTTCCGGGGGCAACGACCAGCTCGGCCGGGATCTGGCCATGCACATCGCCGCGTCCAAGCCGCTCGCCCTGTCGCGCGATGACGTTCCGGCAGAGTTCGTAAAAAAGGAACGCGACATCGCTAGAGCGAAAACGGCTGAGTCGGGCAAGCCGGCCAATATTGTCGAGAAGATGGTCGAAGGCAGCGTGCAGAAGTTCCTGAGGGAAGTCACGCTGCTCGGTCAAATTTTCGTCAAGGATCCGGCGGGAAAGCAGACCGTGGAAGCTCTCCTCAAGGCGGGTGGCGCATCGGTCTCGCGCTTCGTGCTGTACGTGGTCGGCGAGGGAATCGAAAAGAAGGGGAACGGTCAGGCGGCCTAGATGAAGGAGCCAGACGGAAACGAATGCAAAGCCAGCCTGGAATGACGGCAACTGCCAAATACAAGCGCATCCTGCTCAAACTGAGCGGCGAAGCCCTCATGGGAGACGATTCCTTCGGGATCAATCGCGCTACGATCGAGCGCATCGTCGGCGAGATTGCCCAGGTCGCGGCGCTCGGGATCGAGATCGCGGTGGTGATCGGTGGGGGCAACATCTTCCGAGGCGTGGCGCCCGGCGCGGCGGGAATGGATCGCGCCACGGCCGATTACATCGGAATGCTCGCGACCATCATGAACGCGCTTGCGTTGCAGGACGCCATGCGGCAGGCGGGTTTGAACGCGCGAGTGCAGTCCGCGCTCAACATAGAACAGGTGGTCGAGCCTTACATCCGCAACAAGGCGATCCGCTACCTCGAGGAAGGCAAGATCGTCATTTTTGCCGCGGGGACCGGCAACCCGTTCTTTACGACCGATACCGCAGCGGCGCTGCGGGGGACGGAGATCGGCGCGGAAATGGTCCTCAAGGCGACCAAGGTCGACGGCATTTATACGGACGATCCCAAACTCCGTCCGGACGCCAAGCGTTACGACAAGCTGAGCTTTGACGAGGCCATGATCAAGAATCTGAGGGTGATGGATGCCACGGCCTTTGCGCTATGCCGCGATCAGAAACTCCCGATCACCGTGTTCAGCATTCTGAAAGCCGGAGCGATGAAGCGGGTCGTCACCGGCGAAAAAGAAGGCACGCTGGTCTACGTGGGCGCTTGAGCCCGCGAGGATGGTGGATTCATGAGTACCCTTGCCGACGTCAGGAAGAACACCGAGCAGAGAATGCATAAGTCGCTCGATGCCTTGAAAACCGACTTGTCCAAAGTCCGCACCGGCCGTGCGCACGCGGGGCTGCTCGACCACATCTCGGTGGATTACTACGGCAGCCAGATGCCGATTCCGAAGGTCGCCAACGTAAGCTTGCTCGATGCACGCACCCTCGGGGTATCGCCTTGGGAGAAAAAGATGCTCGGCGCGATCGAAAAGGCAATCCGCGAGTCCGATCTTGGCCTGAATCCTGCTTCTCACGGAGACATGGTGCGGGTGCCGATGCCGACTCTCACCGAGGAGCGCCGCCGCGATTTGATCAAGGTCATCAAGCACGAGGGCGAAAATGCCAAGGTTGCCGTACGCAACTCGCGTCGCGACGCCAATCATGCGCTCAAGGAACTGCTGAAAAGCAAGGCGGCGTCCGAAGACGAGGAACGGCGCGCGCAGGACGAGATCCAAAAGCTCACCGACAAGCACATCGCCGAAATCGACAAGATGATCGCAGCAAAAGAGGCAGAGCTGATGGCGGTCTGATCGAACACCAATAGAATATCCACCCCATGAAACCCTTCGCCAGCTCAACACGCGAGGTCCCGCCCTCCAACAACATCCCCAGGCATATCGCCGTCATCATGGATGGCAACGGGCGCTGGGCCAAAAAGCGCTATCTCCCTCGCGTCGCCGGTCACAAGCAGGGGGTCGAGACGGTGCGTCAGGTCACGCGTGCGTGCACCGATCGCGGCATCGAATACCTGACCCTGTTCGCCTTCAGCTCGGAGAACTGGCGCCGACCCGCCGAAGAGGTTTCGACGCTGAAGCAGCTGTTCATGGCCGCCCTGGAGCAGGAAGCCGAGCGGCTGCACCAGAACAAGGTGCGCCTGAAGATAATCGGCGATATCGCGCCCTTCGGGGCGCGCGTGGTCGAACTCGCGCACCGCGCCCAAGAGCTCACCTCGCGCAATACGGGGCTCACTCTCACCATTGCCGCCAACTATGGCGGCCGCTGGGATCTGTTGCAGGCTTTGCTGAAGCTGGTGCGCAGCGGCCCGCTGCCGAACGAGGGATACACCGAGGAGCAACTCGCTCCGCATCTCGCACTCAACTACGCGCCCGAACCGGATCTGTTCATTCGCACCGGTGGCGAGCAGCGCATCAGCAATTTCCTACTTTGGCAGCTTGCTTATACCGAGCTGTACTTCACCCCGACGCTGTGGCCGGATTTCGACGCCAGGCAGCTCGATGCGGCGATCGCGTGGTATCAGCAGCGCGAGCGCCGCTTCGGGCAGACCAGCGAGCAGCTCGAGAAAACCAAGCGCGAAAACGGCGGCCGGCGGAGGATCGCGTAGGACCCCCTGCCGTGCAGGCGGAAAAGCGCGGGCACTCATGCTCAAAACCCGCGTGATGACGGCGGCTGTCCTGCTCGCGGTGTTCCTCTCGGCGTTGTTCCTGTTGCCCAAGGACGGCTGGATCGCATTTTGCGCCGTGTTGCTCGGCGTCGCAGCCTGGGAATGGGGAGCCTTGGCGGCCCTCGCTGCATTCATCCGCACCCTTTACGCGGCGCTCGTGGTCGGGCTCTTCGTGCTGCCCGAGGTTCTGGCGGATTCTTGGGCGCGCGGCCTGTACGCGCCGGCCTGGATCTACTATGCGGCCGCATCGTTCTGGATCATCCTCGTCCCGGTGGGGATTTGGCGGCAACCTCGCCTCGGCAGGCGGGCCTTGCTTCTCGCGGCCGGCGCCACGGTGCTCGTACCCGCCGCCGCGGCGCTTGTGGATCTGCGCGGCGTTCATCCCTCTTTGCTGCTCGCCGTGCTGGGTACGGTCTGGATCTCCGACACGGCTGCGTATTTCATCGGCCGGCGCTTTGGCAGACACAAACTCGCCCCGTCAATCAGTCCCGGGAAGACCTGGGAGGGCGTCGCCGGAGCGCTGGCGGCAGTCGGGCTCTACGCGTTGGCATGGGCGTACCTGGGAAGCGTGCTCGCCTGGACTGGCCCGATGAAAGTGGCGCCCGCGTGGATCCTCCCGGTTCTGCTCGGACTCGCCGTCGCGGGGATAATTGGCGATCTGTTCGAATCTCTGATAAAACGCCAGGCAGGGGTCAAGGACAGCGGCACGCTTCTACCTGGCCACGGGGGAATGCTCGACCGCATCGATGCACCCTTGGCAATACTCCCCCTGGCAGTGCTTGCGTTCATGAGATGACCACGATTCAAAACATCGCGATACTCGGAGCGACGGGCTCGATCGGAGCGAGCACTCTGGATGTGATAGTGCGGCATCCGTCGCGCTTCCGCGTGGTGGCATTGACCGCTCATCGGCAAGTCGATGAGCTGGCCGACCTATGCAAGCGACACCGGCCCGACTACGCGTGCGTGGCGGATGCTTCGCTCGCGCCGCGGCTGCACGAGCGCCTCGCTGGAGCCGGTTTAGGTTGCAAGATACTCGTGGGGGAAGCAGGACTCGTGGAAGTGGCTTCATTGCCCGAAGTCGACTGCGTCATGGCCGCGATCGTTGGAGCGGCGGGGCTTCGCGCCACGCTTGCCGCCGCGAGGACGGGCAAGAAACTGTTGCTCGCGAACAAGGAAGCGCTCGTGGTTGCGGGTCCAGTGTTCATGGAAAGGGTACGTTCGAGCGGCGCGATGCTGCTGCCCATAGACAGCGAGCACAACGCGATTTTCCAGTGCCTTCCGCATTTTACGGCCGGCGAGTCCGTCGCAAAAAGGATCCGCAGGATCCTTCTCACCGGATCGGGCGGACCCTTCAGGGCGCGTTCGCGTGCGGAGCTGCACCGCGTGACGCCGGACGAGGCGTGCGCGCATCCGAACTGGGTCATGGGACGCAAGATCTCGGTGGATTCGGCGACCATGATGAACAAGGGATTGGAGGTCATCGAAGCGCGGTGGCTCTTCGGTGCAAGCCCCGAACAGATCCAGGTCGTCGTCCATCCGCAGAGCGTGGTGCATTCGATGGTCGAGTACGCCGACGGTTCCGTGATCGCCCAGCTCGGGCACCCGGACATGCGTACACCGATCGCCCAGGCGCTCGCATATCCTGAGCGTATCGACGCCGGAGTGTCGTCGCTCGACTTCTTCCGCATTGGGGCCCTGAGCTTCGAGCAGCCAGATTTCGAGCGCTTTCCCGCCCTGAACCTTGCTTATGCTGCGCTGAGAAGTGGAGGGGCCGCACCGGCCACACTCAACGCGGCCAACGAGGTTGCGGTAGCCGCGTTTCTCGAGGGCCGGTTGCCGTTCTTGCTGATCACCGCAGTCATCGAGGAGACGCTCGCCGGTCTTCCTGCGAGTACCCTCGCCACGCTCGAGGATGTCCTCGCCGCCGACGCCAGGGCGCGGGCGCGAGCGAACCAGATCATCGCGCGATTCAGCTCCCACGCCGCATGAATCTCGCCATCACCCTCTTGGCCTTCATCGTCGCTTTGGGCGTGCTGATCGTTTTTCACGAGTTCGGCCACTATCTGATCGCGCGCCTTTTCGGAGTGAAGGTATTGCGTTTCTCGATCGGGTTCGGCAGGTCGCTGTGGCGGGTTCGAAGCGGCCGGGACCGGACCGAGTGGGTGATCGCGGCGCTGCCGCTCGGCGGCTACGTCAAAATGCTCGACGAACACGAGGGGCCGGTCGCGCCCGAAGAGGTGCACCGGGCATTCAATCGCCAGAGCGTCTGGCGGCGCATCGCGATCGTCGCTGGGGGCCCGGCGGCGAATTTTCTGCTCGCCATCGTGTTCTACTGGGCCCTTTTCGTAGGTGGCGTGCAGGAGGCGAAGCCCGTCGTGGGCACCCCGGATCCCGGAACCGTCGCGGAGGCGAGCGGCCTCAAGCGGGGCGAGACGATCCTGAAAATAAACGACGAGCCGATGGCCAGCTGGCAGCAGGTGCGCTGGCGCTTGCTGCAGCTCGCGGTGGAAAAACAACCGGCGCGCCTCGAAGTGATCGACCCCAAACAGCGGCTCACCTGGCGTACCCTGGATCTGTCGAATTTCGACCTCGAAGGCTTCGACAGCGATCCCCTCGCGCGTTTGGGTTTGAGGCTCGACCGGCCGGATGTTGCGCCGATCATCGGCAAGGTCGTCCCGGGGAGCGTAGCCGAGGCGGCGGGATTACGCCCGGGAGACCGAGTCGTCTCGATCGACGGCGGCGAGATTCGGGTCTGGGAGGATGTCGTAAGGGTGGTGCGGCGTCGGCCCGGCGAAATCGTGCGGCTCGGCATCGTCCGCGGCGGCAGCCAAATTGAAGTCCAGCTGAGACCGGAGACGGTGCAGCAGAACGGCGAGCGTTTCGGCCGCATCGGGACAGCTCCGCAAATGGATCCCGAATCGATGAAGGGCCTCGTAACGACCGTGCGCTACGCGCCGGCTGCCGCACTCGGAATGGCGCTCGAGCGTACCTGGGAGATGTCGGTGTTCAGCCTGAAGATGCTCGGCAAGATGATCATCGGCCAAGTCTCCTGGAAAAACCTGAGTGGGCCGGTGACGATCGCCGATTACGCGGGTCAATCGGCGCAGCTCGGGATCGGCGCCTACATCGCGTTTCTCGCCTTGATCAGCATCAGCTTGGGTGTGCTCAACCTGCTTCCGATTCCGTTATTGGACGGGGGGCACTTGCTGTACTATGCCGTCGAGATTTTCAAGGGCAGCCCGGTTTCGGAGCGAGCGATGGAACTGGGCCAGCGTCTGGGCCTCACTTTACTCCTGTTCCTGATGGCGTTCGCCATCTTCAACGACTTCAACCGCTTGTTCGCGGGTTAATGATCCATCAGTGAAAAACGCGCTACGAGCCGCGCTCTTCCTGCTCGTGCTCGTCGGGCCGGCGTGGGCGTTCGGACCCTTCGTCGTGCGGGACATTCGCGTCGAGGGCATCCAACGCATCGAGGCGGGAACGGTCTTCAGCTATCTCCCCATCAAAGTCGGCGACACGATGACTGACGAAAAGGCTGCGGGGGCCATTCGGTCCTTGTTCGCCACCGGATTCTTTCGGGACGTCAGGCTCGAGGTGCAGGGAAACGTGCTGATCGTGATTCTCGAAGAGCGGCCGGCCATCGCTTCGATCGATTTTGTCGGGATGAAGGAATTCGAAAAGGACAAGGTCAAGCAAGGGCTGCGCGACGTCGGATTCCAGGAAGGCCGCATATTCGACCGTGCCTTGCTCGATCAGGCCGAGCAGGAGCTCAAACGCCAGTATCTGACCCGTGGTCTTTACGGCGTGGAGGTCACCACGACCGTCACGCCGCTCGAACGCAACCGGGTCGCGATCAATTTCAATGTGAACGAGGGGGAAGTCGCGAAGATCAAGAGAATCAACATCGTAGGTAATCGCGCATTTTCCGAGGAGGAGCTGCTCGGCGTACTCCAGCTGCGCACCCCCGGCTGGTTCACCTGGTTTTCGAAGAACGACCAATACTCCAGGCAAAAACTTCAAGCCGACCTCGAATCGATGCGTTCGTATTACCTGAACGCAGGCTACCTCGAGTTCAATATCGACTCCACCCAGGTCTCGATTTCCCCCGATCGTCACGACATCTACATCACGGTCAACATCACCGAGGGCGAGAAATTCGAGGTCGGCGACGTGAAGCTGGGGGGAGACTTGCTCGTCCCCGAGGCGGAGCTTCGCTCGTTGATCACGATCAAACCGGGCGAAACGTTTTCCAGGGAAAAGCTCACCGAGTCGAGCAAGGCGATTACCGAGAGGCTGGGGCGGGACGGCTATGCTTTTGCCAACGTCAATGCGAATCCCGATATCAACAAGGAAAAGCGCAAGGTCAGCTTCACTTTTCTGATCGACCCCGGGCGGCGCGTCTACGTCCGGCGGATCAGCGTAGTCGGAAACACACGCACCCGCGACGAGGTGGTGCGTCGCGAGATGCGCCAGCTAGAGGGCAGTTTTTTCGACAGCCAGAAGCTGCAGCTCTCCAAGCAGCGGATCGACAAGACGGGTTATTTCAGCGAAGTCGAGGTCGAGACTCCGGCGGTGCCCGGCACGACCGATCAGGTCGACGTCGCCGTGCGGGTCAAGGAGAAACCCACCGGCGCGGTGCTGCTCGGCGTGGGTTTTTCCAGCGTCGATAAATTCATCGTTCAGGCCTCCGTTCAACAGAGTAATTTTTTCGGGACCGGCAACACCGTGGGCGTGCAAGTCGCCACCGGATCCGTCAACAAGGTCGCCGCGTTTTCCTTCACCGATCCCTACTACACGGTCGACGGAGTCAGCCGTGGCTTCGATGTCTACCGGCGCGACGTAAACGCCACCTCCCTGGGAATCGGCAACTACAGGACCAGCACGGTCGGCGGGTCGGTACGCTTCGGCGTGCCCTTTACCGAGTACGACACTTTGTTTTTCGGCCTCGGTACGGAGCAAGTCAAACTCTTTCTCGCGGCCGACAGCCCGCAGCGTTACCTCGTCTTTCAAAACCAGTTCGGCGGCAACTATGTTGCGCTGGTCAGCACCGCCGGCTGGGTCCGCGACTCGCGGGACAGCTTCATCTGGCCGACGAGGGGTCACCTCGAGCGCGCCACTCTGGAACTGGCGACGCCGCCCGGAGACCTCGGGTACTGGAAGTATTCCTATACCCACCAATATTTCTACCCGTACTCGCCCAGGCTCACCTTCGTGCTCAGTGGTGAGCTTGACGCCGGTGACGGGTACGGTGGAAAACCGCTGCCGTTTTTCAAGAACTATTACTCGGGCGGCATCGGCAGCGTACGCGGATACCGAACTGCGTCGTTGGGATCACGCGACATCGACGGAAGCTTCCTGGGGGGCAATCGGAAAGTCAACGGATCGGTGGAGCTGTTGTTTCCGGTGCCGGGCAGCGCGATTGACCGGTCGATGCGATTTGGAGCTTTCATCGACGCAGGACAAGTCTATGGCTTGACCGAAAAGCTCGACCTTTCGCAACTGCGTGCCTCATGGGGAATGAGCTTTGCCTGGAACTCGCCGATCGGACCGATGAAAATCAGCATCGCGAAACCGCTGAACGACAAGCCCGGGGACAGTATCCAGCACATCCAGTTTACGCTTGGCGCCGTATTCTGACGGCCCGGTATAATCTTTTTTTTGAAGGCAGGCTCCATGGCAGGTACGCAAAGGAACTCTCTAGTCCGTTGGACCCTCACGGCAGCCCTCGGCTTCGTCAGCCCAGCTCTCGCCCAGTCGAGCATCGGGTTTGTCAGCCTGGAGCGGATCCTGAAGGAAGCGCCTGCAGCGCAGCGGGCCCAGAAGAAACTGGAGCAGGAATTCTCCCAGCGCGGGCAGGACCTCTCTAGGGTGGCGGAGCAGCTGAAGAAGATGCAAGAGAACCTGGAGAAGAACGCCCTGACGATGTCGGACTCGGAGCGGCAGAAGCGCGAACGCGAATTCGGTGATATGAACCGGGACTTTCAGCGCAGACAACGGGAATTCAACGAGGATCTCGGCCAGCGGCGCAAGGAGGAATTCGAAGGAGTCCTCGAACGTGCCAACCGGGCCGTGAGGCAGATCGCCGAGGTCGAAAAAATCGACATCGTGTTTCAGAACGAGCAGGTCGTGTGGGCGAGCCCTCGCATCGACATCACCGACAAGGTCATCAGGGCGCTCGAGGATACTCGCGCGGGCAAGTGACGCAATCCATTTCGCGTACTTATCGGCTTGGTGAAATCGTCGCCAGGCTTGGCGGGGAGCTGATAGGCGATCCCGATGCCGAGATTCTGCGAATCGCCACGCTGGAAAGCGCCGGCCCGGGCGACCTTTGCTTCCTTTCGCATGGCCGGTACCGTGCGCACCTGCGCGACACGCGCGCCGCGGCCGTAATTTTGGCCCGCGAGGAACGGGACGCAACTGCCTTGCCCAGGATCCTGTGCGACGACCCCTATGTGTATTACGCCCGGGCGGCGCAGTTGTTCGGCTCCGAGAGCCGCCCCGTTCCGGGAATCCACGCGCGCGCCGTCGTCGAAGCGGAAGCCGAAATACCGGCATCCGTCACAGTGGGACCGGGCTGCCATATCGGCCACCGGGCACGGTTGGGGGAGCGCGTCGTGATCGATGCCAATTGCACGATCGGCGAAGATGCGTCGATCGGAGAGGACAGCCGCCTGGGTCCTTCGGTCACGGTCTATCCCCGCTGCGTCATAGGCAAGCGCGCTTTGATTCATGCCGGCGTGGTGATCGGCGCAGACGGTTTCGGCATGGCGCCCGATTCCGGACGCTGGATCAAGATTCCGCAAACCGGGCGCGCCGTCATAGGCGACGACGTCGAGATCGGCGCCAACACCACGATCGACCGCGGTGCGCTCGACGACACCGTGATCGAGGACGGAGTCAAACTCGACAACCAGATCCAGATCGGCCATAACGTACGCATCGGGGCGCATACCGCGATGGCCGGCTGTGCGGCCGTTGCGGGCAGCACGCGTATCGGCCGGCACTGCGCCATCGGCGGTGCGGCGCGCATCATCGGCCATCTGACGATCGCCGACCACGTGACGATCTCCGCCGCGGCCGTGGTGACGAAATCCATCACGCGCGCGGGCACTTATACCGGCGTGCTGCCCTCGGCGCCCAGCCGCGAATGGGCGAAAACAGTGGCGCATCTGCGCAGCCTCGACCGGCTGGTCAGGCGAATCCGCGAGCTGGAAAAGCGACTCCCCGTAAAGAAAAGAAAGAGGTAAGCGATGGACATCCGAGAGATCCTGGAATACTTGCCTCACCGCTATCCCATGCTTCTCCTTGATCGGGTGCTCGAATGCGAGCCAGGCAAGCGGCTTCTCGGCCTCAAGAACGTCACCATGAACGAGCTTTTCTTCACCGGGCATTTCCCGCACTATCCGGTGATGCCGGGAGTCATGATCATCGAGGCACTCGCCCAGGCGGCCGCCGTGCTGTCGTTCCGCACCATGAAAACGAAACCGGACGACAAATCGGTCTACTACTTCGCGGGGATCGACGAGGCACGGTTCAAGCGCCCGGTGATTCCGGGCGACCAGCTCCTGCTGGAGGTTACCGTGGAGCGCAGCGCCCGGGGTCTATGGAAATTCGCGGCCCAGGCGCGCGTCGGCGATGCGCTCGCCGCCGAAGCGAAGATCCTGTGCACGCTGCGCCCGATATGATTCACCCGACGGCCATCGTTCATTCCGGCGCGAAGCTCGCCCCGGGAGTATCGGTGGGGCCGTATTCGATCATCGGCGAGCACGTCGAGATAGGGGAAGGGACCTCGATCGGGCCGCACGTGCTGATCGAGGGGAGAACTCGCATAGGAGCTCAAAATCGAATTTTCGGATTCAGTTCGCTCGGCGGACCGCCCCAGGACAAGAAATACGGTGGGGAGGCGACCGCGCTCGAGATCGGCGACCGCAACACCATCCGCGAATATTGCACTTTCAGCTGCGGCACAGTGCAGGACACGGGCGTCACCTGCATCGGCAACGACAACTGGATCATGGCCTATGTGCATATCGCGCATGATTGCCGGGTCGGCAACCACACGGTCTTTGCCAATGTCGCGACGCTTGCCGGTCACGTCCAGGTCGGAGACTATGCCGTGCTCGGCGGGTTTACCGGAGCGCATCAGTTCGTCTCGATCGGCGAGCACTCGATCACCGGGGTCGCGACGGTCCTGCTGCAGGATCTGCCTCCGTACGTCATGGCCGCGGGCAATACCGCGAAGCCGTTCGGAATCAACAGCGAAGGGCTGAAGCGGCGCGGATTCGCCGCGGAAAAAATCACCGCGATCAAGCGCGCCTACAAGACTCTCTACAGGTCAGGTCTCGCGCTCAAGGAAGCGCGGCGCAAGATCGCAAGCCAGGCTGCGAAGTTGCCGGAGCTGCAGGTGCTCGTCGAGTTCCTCGAGCGCTCGCAGCGGGGCATCATTCGCTAGCCGCGGTGGAAAGCAATCCCATCGTCGTAGGCATGGTCGCGGGGGAGGCTTCGGGGGACTTTCTCGGAGCTCACCTCATCGCCGCTTTGCGCGAGCGAATTCCCGGACTGCGGTTCGTCGGTATCGGTGGCCCCAAGATGCAGGCGGAGGGGCTCGATCCCTGGTTCCCCATGGAAAAACTGGCGGTGCGCGGCTACGTCGAGGTGCTGCGGCATTTTCTGGAAATCCACGCGATCCGGCGAAAGCTCCGACGGCGCCTGATCGCGGCGAGGCCGAGGCTTTTCGTCGGCATCGACGCTCCCGATTTCAACCTGGCGCTCGAGCGCAAGCTGAAGCGGGCGGGCATTCCGACGGTGCACTACGTGAGCCCGTCGCTTTGGGCTTGGCGCGGCGGACGCATGTCTGCGATCGCAGCCTCGGTCGACAAGATGCTGGTGCTGTTTCCGTTCGAGGAGCCCCTGTACCGCGCCGCCGGAGTGCCGGTGGCCTACGTCGGACACCCTCTCGCGGATGCCACCTCCGACGAGGACGAATCCGCCGCGGCAAAGGAACAATTGCGGCTGCCTGCGACACGGAAGGTCGTGGCGCTGATGCCGGGGAGCCGGCAGTCGGAAGTGCGCTACATGGCCTCGACCCTCATACAAACGGCCAAGCTGATCGCGGCGCGGCAGTCCTCCGTGCATTTTCTGGTGCCGCTCGTGAGCCGCGAAACGCGTGCCATTTTCGAGCAAGCGATGTACGAAGCCGGCGCGGGGGACTTGCCGCTCACCGTGCTGTTCGGCCATGCGCGCGACGCGATCGCCGCGTGTGACGTCGCGCTCGTGGCAAGCGGGACCGCGACGCTGGAGGCCGCGCTCGCCCGCAAACCGATGGTGATCACCTATAAGATGGCCGAGCTCACGTATCGCATGATGACGAGGATGGGGACTCTGCCGTGGGTGGGTCTGCCCAACATCATCGCCGGGGAATTTCTCGTTCCTGAGATTCTCCAGGACCAGGCGACGCCCGAGAACCTTGCCCAGGCGGTGCTGAATTCGCTCAACGATCCCGTCGTCAACCGCAGGCTTCCCGAACGCCTGGACCAGATACGGCGGCTTCTGCGCAGGGACACCGCGGCCCGCGCTACGGAAGCGCTCCTGCCGTGGCTGCAGTCCGCCTGATCTGCGGCGTCGACGAAGCCGGCCGCGGGCCGCTCGCAGGGCCGGTCTGCGCCGCCGCGGTGGTGTTCGAGCCGGGACGGCGCGCGCCCGCCGGCATCGCCGACTCCAAGGTCTTGAGCGCGCGCGAGCGCGAACGGCTCTCGATCCTCATCAAGAATAGAGCGCTGGCTTGGGCCGTCGCCTGGGCGAGCGTCGAGGAAATCGACAGCCTGAACATCCTGCAGGCGAGCCTGCTCGCCATGCGGCGCGCGGTGGAATCGCTTTCGGTCTCGCCCCACGAGGTGTTGTTCGACGGCCTGCATTGCCCGTTGCTTGCGCTTCCGGTTCGGGCGATCGTCGATGGCGACGCGAAGGTGAGGGTGATCGCGGCGGCATCCATCCTGGCGAAGACCGCGCGCGATGCCGAGATGTGCCGGCTCCACGGACGGTTTCCGCAATACGGCTTCGACGAGCACAAGGGATATCCGACGCCGCAGCACCTTCGCGCGCTGCGCCGGCACGGCGTATGCGAAGTCTATCGCCGCAGCTTCGCCCCGGTCCGCGAACTCCTGGAGCGCGAAGACTGAGGGGGCTGCGCAAATTCCGCGAGCAGCCTGCGCAGTCCTTCGCGCTCTGCAGCCGGGCGAAACAGCGGCTGGCGGGCCTCCGTAAGGCGCTTCAGGCGAGCGTAATAGGCGGGATCGAGGGCCGCACGACGTATCTGGCGCGCGAGCGAGCGCTCGTCGGCGAGCCGGTAGTAGCCGGGGTAGCCGCGGCCCAGCATGCCGACGTTCCCGGAGACCCGGGATGCGATCACCGGCACGCCCGCGGCGGCTGCCTCACAAATGACGTTCGCGCCGCCTTCCATCCGCGAGCTGAGCACGAGGAGATGGCTCCGCGAAAGCCAGCGCAACGCCACCCAATGTGGCACATTTCCCAGCGATCGGTAACGCCCATCGACCCGCATCAGTCGTTGCGCTTCCCGCGCCATGTCCTGCGAAAGAGCTTTCCCGACATGCACGACCTCGAGTTGGGGCAAATCGACCAAGTGGGCGAGGGCGAGCGCCGCGCGGAAGGGGTCTTTCTCCTCGCGCAGATGTCCGATCACCGCGACGCGAAAGCGGTGTGAAGGCGGTTCAGGGGAGGGGCTGACTTCAGCGGACTGGTAGATCACCCTGGTTTTGCGCATGAACCGCGCCGGAAGCTCGAGCCTGCCCATGTCCTGCAGGACGACCAGGCGGTCGGCGAGGGCGAGCGATGCTTTCGCATTCTTATCCGTGCGGATGTCCCGGTACAGATCGGTGCCGGTCAGCACGACCACCAGCGCTGAGGCGGGAAAGCGCTCGCGAAATCGGCCGATCGAATCGTGGCTGCGTCGCGCGTGCAGCGCGATCATCGCGTCGGCCGCCCGGCCGTCCCAGCGAATCGAAACCCCGACTCTGTGACCGAGCGAGCGCAGCATCGCGGCCCAGCGCGTCGCGGTATGGCGGTTGCCGCTTCGCGAGCGCGCGCCGGCCGGGGTAATGAGCGCGATTTTCATGCTATGTTTGAACTCTCCCATGTTTCCTGAATCTCTGTCGCAGCAATTGCGCGATGCCAGGCAGCGCACCCGGCTCCTCACCCGCGATCTCGAAGGTCCCCGATTGTTCGGTCCAAAGCTGGCGGTCGTCAATCCCGTGCTGTGGGAGCTGGGGCACGTCGCCTGGTTCCAGGAGCGCTGGTGCCTGAGACTGCGCGCCGACGAATCTCTTTCGGAAAGCCTGCTCGAGGGCGCGGATGCGCTTTACGATTCCGCGATGGTCGCGCACGACACTCGTTGGGCCCTGCCGCTGCCGGACCTTTCGGCCACGCTCGAATATCAGAATCGCGTTCTCGAGGGCGTGCTCGCCCGGCTCGAAAAGGAACCGGACAACCAGTGGTTTCTCTATTTCGTGCAATTGGTCCTCTTCCACGAGGACATGCACGCGGAAGCGTTTCACTATACACGGCAGACCCTCGGCTACGCCGACCCGCTGGATCGAGACAATACAGGGAAGGGCGCGCTGGACGGAGACGTCGAGCTGCCCGGCGGGGAGTTTCTGCTCGGTGCGGCGCGAAACTCCGGATTTCACTTCGACAACGAAAAGTGGGCCCACCGAGTCGACCTCGGGCCCTTTTGCATTGCCCGGGCGCCGGTCACGAATGCGCAATTTCTGGAATTCGTTCGCGATGGCGGCTATCGGCGCCGCGATCTCTGGTCTCCCGAGGGCTTGAGCTGGAAGGGCCGGGCTGGAGGCCCGCGCTACTGGGTCGAGCATGACGGAGAATGGCGGGAGCGCCGCTTCGACGAGGAGGTGCGGCTGGACGGCGATCTCCCGATGATGCATGTCAATTGGCATGAAGCGAACGCCTATTGCCGCTATGCGGGCCGACGTTTGCCGAGCGAAGCGGAATGGGAAATGGCCGCGTCGTATTCGCGCGACTCGCCAAAGCGGCTCTACCCTTGGGGAGATTTTCCCGGTGACGGCGCTACAGCCAATCTTGGCGGATCGGGCCGTGTTCGCGTGAGCGAATTCGCTCAGGGAGACAGCCCCGCCGGCTGCCGGCAAATGCTCGGCAACGTCTGGGAGTGGACCTCGAGCCCCTTTAATCCCTATCCGGGCTTCGTGCGCGATCCGTACATCGAATACTCCGAGCCTTGGTTCGGGACCCACAAAGTCCTGCGCGGCGGCAGCTTTGCGACGCCCGCGCGGCTGATTTCCAATACCTGGAGGAATTTCTATACTCCGGACCGCGGCGACGTCTTCGCGGGGTTCCGCACCTGCCCGATCGAGTGAAGTCCATCCACTCCAAGGACAACCCGCAGATCAAGGCCCTGATCAAGCTCGCCGGATCGTCGCGGGAGCGGCGCAGGACCGGCACCACGCTTCTGGAGGGCGAGCATCTGGTGCGGGCGTATCAGGAGAGCGGCGGCACGGCGGAAATGATCCTCGCGAGCGAGAGCGCGCTCGCAAGGCCGGAGGTCCGCAGCCTTTTCGAAAACGTCGCCGCCAAGTCACGCCTGGTCCTCGCGGATGCGCTTCTCGCACGGGTGTCTCAACTCGTGAGCTCGGCAGGCCTTGCGGCGGTCATCCGGACGCCCCTGCCGAATCCGGCGCCGCAGGGTATTTCGAGCTGTCTGTTGCTGGAAAATATCCAGGATCCAGGAAACCTGGGATCGATCCTTCGGACTGCGGTGGCGGCCGGCGTGCCGCACGTCTTCCTCTCCAAGAACTCCGTGTTCGCGTGGTCGCCCAAGGTCATCCGCGCCGGCATGGGCGCGCACTTCTTCCTGTCGATCTTCGAGGGCGTCGATGTCGATGAATTCGCGCATTCATTCCGCGGCTCGGTGGTTGCCATGGAACCGCGCGCCGAAGCCTCGCTCTACGACCTCGATCTCAGGGGACCGGTCGCCTGGGTGTTCGGCAACGAGGGCGCCGGATTGTCCGAGAGCGTCCGACGCCTCGCCACCCACCGGGCACGCATCCCCATGCCCGGACCCGCTGAATCGCTGAATGTCGCCGCGGCGGTCGCAATCTGCCTGTTCGAGCAGATTCGTCAACGGAGCCTCAGTACGCCCGCCGTTCCAGCTTGAACTCCTGCATGATCGTCGTGGCGATTTCCTCGATCGATTTCGCCGTCGAATTCGCCCAGCGTATGCCTTCGCGCGACATCAGTTTTTCCGCCTGCTGCACTTCGTAGCGGCAATTCTCCAGATCGGCGTACTTGCTGTTGGGCCGACGCTCGTTGCGGATCTCCCGCAGCCGCTCCGGTGCGATGGACAGGCCGTACAGTTTGCGGCGGTAGCTCTGGAGCGCGGTGGGCAGGCTCATCCGGTCGAAGTCCTCCGGAATGAGCGGGCAATTCGCCGCCCGGATTCCGAATTGCAGCGACAAATACAGGCTGGTCGGCGTCTTGCCGCTGCGCGACACTCCGACCAGGATCACGTCTGCCTTGTCGAGGTCCCTGGATGACGCCCCATCGTCGTGGGCGAGGGCGAAATTGATCGCGTCGATGCGGTGGGTGTAGCCCTTTTCGTCCCGCGCGCTGTGGGACCGGCCGATCGTGTGGGTGGACTTGGCTCCGAATTCCGCTTCCAGAGGGTCGAGAAAACTCTCGAAGAAATCCAGCACGAACGCCTCGGCCTTGCGCACGGTTTCGCGTATCTCGGCGTTGACCAGCGTGGTGAATACGACCGGTCGGCCATTGCCCGAAACGGCTGCCTCGTTGATCCGTGACACGCAGGCTTCGGCCTTCGCGACCGAGTCGATGAAGGGGACGGTCATTTGGTCGAATTCGATGCCGTCGAACTGCGTAAGCAGGCTGTGGCCGAGCATCTCGACCGTGATTCCGGTGCCGTCGGAGACGAAGAAGACGGTTCGGCGGCGGTCGGGCATGAAAAGGGGCCGGGCGGGGTATTTTGGCTGCGCGAGGAATGCGCTCCCTGTAACATAACGGTTTCAAGATGATCCTTCAACCGCGGCGAAGGACCGCTCCCATGGCTCGGCTCAAATACGTGGTGAATTTCGATCGGCTCGGAATGCGAGACATCGAGCAGGTCGGGGGGAAAAACGCATCGCTGGGCGAGATGATAGTCCAGCTCTCCAAGGCGGGAATCCGGGTCCCCGGCGGTTTCGCCACCACGGCCGATGCTTTCCGGGAGTTCCTCGATGGGAGCGCCCTCGCTGTCCGCATCGAAGCGCGGCTCAAGGGGCTCGATGCCGACGACGTAGAGGCGCTCGGGCGCTGCGGAGCGGAGATCCGCGGCTGGATCGAGGCGACGCCACTTCCGAAGCAGCTCAAGTCCGAGGTAGCCCAGGCGTACAAGGAGCTGACCGGGGGCGACGAGAGCGTGTCGGTGGCGGTGCGTTCCAGCGCCACCGCGGAGGACTTGCCCGACGCCTCCTTCGCCGGCCAGCAGGAAACCTTCCTCAATATCCGCGGCCTCGCCAACGTCATGGCCGCGCTCAAGCAGGTGTTCGCCTCGCTCTACAACGACCGCGCCATTTCGTACCGGATCCACAAGGGATTCGGGCATTCCTCGGTCGCGCTTTCGGCGGGCGTGCAGCGCATGGCGCGCAGCGATCTGGGTGCAAGCGGCGTGATGTTCACCCTCGATACCGAATCCGGCTTCCGCGATGTCGTATTCATCACCGCGTCTTGGGGTCTGGGCGAGTTGGTCGTGCAAGGCGCGGTCAACCCGGACGAGTTCTACGTCCACAAGCCGATGCTGCGCGGCGGCAAGTTTCCTGTGATCCGGCGCAGCCTCGGCTCGAAATTGCAGAAGATGGTATTTGCCGACGGGGCTCAAGCGGGCCTCTCGGTAAAGACCGTGGATGTGTCCGAGGCCGAGCGCAACCGCTTCTCCTTGAGCGACGAGGACGCGATCGAGCTCGCGCGCTCTGCACTGAAGATCGAGGAGCACTACCAGCGGCCCATGGATATCGAGTGGGCGAAGGACGGCGCGGACGGCAGGATCTACATCCTGCAGGCGAGGCCCGAAACCGTGAAATCCCGCAAATCGGCAGAAGGGCAGGAGCGCTTCCTCTTGAAGCAGAAATCCGAAGTGCTCGCCTCCGGCCGCGCGATCGGTCACAAGATCGGGGCGGGCATCGTGCGCGTGGTCAAGGACGCCTCGGAGATGGGGCGCATCAAACCCGGCGACATCATCGTGACCGACATGACCGACCCCAACTGGGAGCCGGTGATGAAGCGTGCCGCGGCCATCGTCACCAACCGCGGCGGCCGCACCTGCCACGCCGCGATCATCGCCCGCGAGCTCGGCATCCCCGCGGTGGTCGGGTGCGGCGATGTCACCGCTAGGCTCAAGGACGGGGAGCCCTGCACCGTGTCCTGTGCCGAAGGCGACACCGGAAAGGTCTACCGCGGCATCCTCGAGATCGAAGTGACCTCGCGAGAGTACGGCGAAATGCCGAAATGCCCCGTCAAGATCACGATGAATATCGGCAATCCGCACCTCGCTTTCGACTTTCAGGCGCTGCCGAACTGGGGGGTCGGACTCGCCCGTCTGGAATTCGTGATCAACAACATGATCGGCGTGCATCCCAAAGCGGCCCTCGAGTATCCGGACCTCCCTGCCGACCTCAAACGCGAGGTGGAGCATGCGGCCCGGGGCTACCGGGACCCGCGTACCTTTTTTGTGGAAAAGCTGACCGAAGGCGTCGCGACCATCGCCGCGGCTTTTTGGCCGAAGCCTGTGATCGTCCGTTTGTCGGATTTCAAGTCGAACGAGTACAAGAAACTGATCGGCGGTGCGCGCTACGAGCCCGACGAGGAGAACCCGATGCTCGGTTTCCGCGGCGCCTCCCGCTATGTTGCGGAGTCGTTCCGCCCCTGCTTCGAAATGGAATGTCAGGCGCTGCGCCGCGTGAGAAACGAAATCGGCCTCACCAATGTCGAGATCATGGTGCCGTTCGTGCGCACGCTGAGGGAGTGCGCCCAGGTGATCGAGCTGCTCGCCGCAAATGGCCTGAAGCGCGGGGGGAACGGCTTGCGGCTCATCATGATGTGCGAGGTGCCCTCGAACGCGGTGCTCGCCGAGCAGTTTCTCGAGCACTTCGACGGGTTCTCGATCGGGTCGAACGACCTCACGCAGCTCACACTCGGCCTGGATCGCGACTCGGGACTCGTAGCGGACGCATTCGACGAGCGCGACCCGGCGGTAAAAGCCATGCTGCGACTGGCGATCCAGGCGTGCCGCAAGGCCGGAAAATACGTCGGCATCTGCGGGCAGGGGCCCTCCGACCACCTCGACTTCGCCCGGTGGCTGGTTCAGGAAGGCATCGAGAGCCTGTCGCTCAACCCCGATACGGTGGTCGATACCTGGTTGCAGCTGTCGCGCGAAGCCGACACGACCGCTAAAGAGAAGGTGAGGGCAACGTGATAGGAATTGTCGTCCCCGCGCAAGCGGGGATCCAGTATCTTTGATCAGCGCGGGATTCCCGCTTTCGCGGGAATGACGACTACCTACCGCGAACGCAGCAAGCGCTGCTGCTCGCGCTTCCAGTCTTTCTCCTTTTCGGCGGCGCGCTTGTCGTACTGTTTCTTCCCCTTCGCAAGCCCGATGTTGACTTTGACGCGCCCGCGCACGTAGTGCAGGTCGAGCGGAACCAGGGTGTATCCGGCGCGATCGACTCTGCCGATAAGGCGGCGGATCTCCTCCGCATGAAGCAGGAGCTTTCGCGTGCGCACAGGATCGGGGTGCACGTGCGTGGACGCGGCCGAGAGCGGACTGATGTGCGCGCCGATGAGGAAAATCTCCTCGTTCTGAACCATCACGTAGGCTTCCTTCAGTTGCGCGCGTCCCGCACGGATGGCTTTGACTTCCCACCCTTCCAGCGCGATGCCCGCTTCGTAGCGCTCCTCGATGAAATATTCATGCGGCGCCTTGCGGTTCTCGACGATCGTCACGACGGAAGGTTTCCTTATATGATTGCTCAATTCTACAACGATGATAGTCGTCGACCGATCGGCGCTCGTAGCTCACAGCGCGCAGAAAATGTATGCGCTCGTCGCAGACGTGGAATCCTACCCGCAGTTCCTGCCCTGGTGCGAGCGGGCGGTCGTTTCGGTGAACGAGCCGGGACGAATCGTCGCCACCTTGCATATCAACTTCCACGGCTTGAAAAAGGAATTCACTACGGAGAATCTCAATCAACCCGGCGAGCGCATCGACGTGACGCTGGTGTCGGGACCGTTCCGCAGCCTGGAAGGGAGCTGGCTGTTCATTCCGCTTTCGGAGAAGGCCTGCAAGGTGGAATTCAAGCTGCGTTACCAGTTTGCCAGCGTGCTGCTCGAGAAGGCCGCTGGATCGGCATTTCGCGGCATTGCCGACAGTTTTGTCGATGCGTTCGCACGCCGTGCGAACGAACGGTTCGGCAGCGCATGAGCGCGTCAGAAATCGTCGTCGACGTCGTGTACGCCCTGCCTGGACGGCAGGTGACGCGAAGGATTGCGCTCGCCGAAGGAAGCACGCTGGCGGACGCGATCCGGGCGAGCGGCCTGGCCGAAGAATTTCCGGAAATCGATTCGGCGTGCGCGGGGATCTACGGCAAACCGGCCGCGGTCGAGGCGATTTTGCGCGACCGCGACCGGGTCGAAATCTACCGGCCGCTGCGGGCCGATCCGAAGGAAGTCAGGCGGACTCGCGCCGCAAAAAAGCGCGCGAAAGAATGAGGCTCAGCTGCATGATTGGGTGACGTCGGCGCGCGCCCGCGCCTTTTCCTGCTCGATCTGCGCGTCCTCGAGATAGTAACGTTCGCCTTGCGCGTTGATGCGGGATTGGCGGCCTCCGATCTCGTACTGCGTGAGGCGCTCCCTGGCGTTGCGGCAGTTCTCCGCTTTTCGCTGCGCTTCCGCGGATTTCTGTTCGGATTCCTTCGCGGCTTTTGCCTGGTCCTGCTGGCGCTTGCGGAACGCCTGCTCCTGCTCGGCCGCGGTCTTGGGCGCTGCGCTCTTTGCCGCGTCGCCTTTTAGCGCCTTGTCCGCGGACGAGTCGGCGGGGGGAGCGGCAGGCGCCGACGGGCCTCTGCGCGAGATCGTGCCGGATTTCATGTTCGCCGGACACGGGTCCTGCGAATAGACGACTTTTCCGTCGGCATCGACGCATTTGTAGACCTGCGCCTGCGCGCTCGATACGGCGAGGAATGCGACGGCAAACAGCGCGATTCGAATCATGACGGGTTTCACTTCACCGGGTGAGGCGACCATAGCGAGTTTTAACGCACCAGTCAATCGAAGGGTGCACGCGAGGCCCAAGAATTTACGGGGAGATGCGACCAGCGTATAATCCGACTTTTGGGTGTGGCAATGCGTCTAGTCCAGAAGGCTCTCACCTTTGACGACGTCCTTCTCGTACCGGCCCACTCCAGCGTCCTGCCTCGCAATGTCAGCCTCAAGACTCGGCTGACGCGCAACATCCAGCTCAACATCCCGCTCGTCTCGGCTGCGATGGACACAGTGACCGAGTCGCCGCTCGCGATCGCGATCGCGCAAGAGGGCGGAATCGGCATCGTCCACAAGAATCTTCCGCCGAAGAAGCAGGCTGCGGAAGTTGCCAAAGTCAAGCGCTACGAATCGGGGGTGCTCCGCGACCCGGTGACGGTATCGCCCGATATCACGGTCCGAGAGCTTCTCGCGCTCACGCAGCAGCATCGGGTGTCGGGATTCCCGGTCGTCGAGAAGGGCAAGGTCGTCGGCATGGTCACCAACCGCGACTACCGCTTCGAGACCAACCTCGACCAGCCGGTGCGCGCCATCATGACCCCGCGCGACCGCCTTGTGTACATCAAGGAAGGCGCTAGCCCGGAGGAAGCCCGCGAACTCCTGCACAAGCATCGGCTCGAGCGCGTGCTGGTCGTGCAAGACGGCTTCGAGCTGCGCGGCCTGATCACGGTGAAGGACATTCTCAAGTCGAGCGAGCATCCGGATGCGGCGAAGGACCAGCAGGGCAAGCTGCGGGTCGGCGCGGCGGTCGGAATAGGCGATGGGACGGAAGAGCGCGTCGCCGCCCTGGTGGAAGCCGGGGTGGACGTCATCGTCGTCGACACCGCGCACGGGCATTCGCAGGGCGTGCTCGACCGGCTGCGCTGGATCAAGCGCAATGCCGGCTCCGCGGAAGTGATCGGCGGCAACATCGCCACCGCCGACGGCGCCAAGGCGCTCGTCGATCAAGGGGCGGACGGCGTGAAGGTCGGCATCGGGCCGGGCTCGATCTGCACGACGCGCATCGTCGCCGGCGTCGGCATCCCGCAGGTCACCGCCATACAGAACGTCGCTCTGGCGCTCGAGAAGGCCGGCGTCCCGCTCATCGCCGACGGCGGCGTTCGCTTCTCGGGCGACGTCGCCAAGGCGATCGCGGCAGGCGCTCATACGGTGATGCTGGGGAGCCTTTTTGCCGGCACGGAAGAATCGCCCGGAGAGATCGAATTGTTCCAGGGCCGGTCCTATAAGTCCTACCGCGGCATGGGTTCGCTCTCGGCGATGCAGCAGGGCGCGGCCGACCGCTATTTCCAGGACTCCTCGGTGCACGCCGACAAGCTCGTTCCCGAGGGCGTGGAAGGCCGCGTGCCTTATAAAGGCTCGGTGATGCGGGTGATCGAGCAGCTGATGGGGGGCCTGCGCGCGAGCATGGGCTACTGCGGCTGCGAGGGCATCGACGCCATGCGCGCTCGCGCACAGTTCGTCGAGATCACCGCCGCGGGAATGCGCGAGTCGCACGTGCACGACGTCCAGATCGTCAAGGAAGCGCCGAACTATCAGGTAGAGTAGTGCACGACAAGATCCTCATTCTCGACTTCGGCGCGCAGTACTCGCAGCTGATCGCGCGCCGCGTCCGGGAGTCGCAGGTCTACTGCGAGCTGCACCCGTTCGACGTCGACGAGGAATTCATCCGCCGCTTCTCCCCGCGCGGGCTCATTCTCTCCGGCGGCCCCGCCTCGGTATATGAAAATGCCACGCCCAAGGCGCCCGACGCCGTCTTCAAGCTCGGGATTCCGGTGCTTGGGATCTGCTACGGCATGCAGACCATGGCCGCTCAGCTCGGCGGCCAGGTCGAGAATTCCCGGATGCGTGAATTCGGCTATGCCGAGGTCCGCGCCCGCGGCCACTCGAAGCTCTTCGACGGCATCCAGGACCGCATCAACGGGGAGAAGCACGGCCTGCTCGACGTGTGGATGAGCCACGGCGACAAGGTCACGGCGCTCCCGCCCGGCTTCAAGGTGATCGCGAGCAACGAGGCCACTCCGATCGCCGCAATGGCCGACGAGGGGCGCAAATTCTACGGAGTGCAGTTCCATCCGGAGGTGACGCACACGCGCCAGGGCGCCGCGATCCTCGGCCGCTTCGTGCACGAGATCTGCGGCTGTCGCAGCGACTGGAACATGCCTGATTATCTCGGCGAGGCCGTTGAGAAAATCCGCCGCGAGGTCGGCAAGGAGGAAGTGCTGCTCGGGCTGTCGGGCGGGGTCGATTCGGCGGTGGCCGCCGCCCTGATCCACCGCGCCATCGGTGATCGGCTGACCTGCGTCTTCGTCGACACGGGTTTGCTCCGGCAAAACGAAGGGCAGGAAGTCATGCAGACTTTCTCCAAGAATCTCGGTGTGAAGGTCGATTCTGTCGACGCCTCCGCGCGCTTCCTCAAAGCGCTCGCCGGGGTCGCCGATCCGGAGGAGAAGAGAAAGATCATCGGTCGAGAATTCGTAGAGGTATTCCAGCAGGAAGCAAAGAGATTCCCTAAGGTCAAATGGCTCGCTCAAGGCACGATCTATCCCGACGTGATCGAGTCGGCGGGTGCGAAGACGAAGAAGGCGCACACGATCAAGTCGCACCACAACGTCGGCGGGTTGCCCGAAACGCTGCACCTGAAGCTCAACGAGCCTCTGCGCGAGCTTTTCAAGGACGAGGTGCGCGAGCTGGGTCTCGCTCTGGGACTCCCGCGCGAGATGGTTTTCCGGCATCCCTTCCCGGGGCCCGGCCTCGGCGTGCGCATCCTCGGCGAAGTGAAGCGCGAATACGCCGAGCTGTTGCGCCGCGCCGACGCGATCTTCATCGAGGAGCTGCGTGCGGCCGGTTGGTACGACAAGGTGGCGCAGGCCTTTGCCGTGTTCCTCCCGGTGAAATCGGTGGGGGTGATGGGCGACGGCCGCACGTATGAGTACGTCGTCGCCCTGCGGGCCGTGCAGACCACCGACTTCATGACCGCGCACTGGGCGGCGCTGCCGCACGATCTGCTGGCAAAAATCTCCAGCCGCATCATGAATGAAGTTCGCGGCATCAACCGCGTGGTCTACGACGTCTCGAGCAAGCCGCCGGCGACGATAGAGTGGGAGTAAGGGGCATGGAGGGCGGAGCAGGTTTCCACGGGCGCAGCCCGTGGATGCGACCCCGTAATGCCCCTGGCGCCGGAAGGAATGAGGTGTGGCGAAGACAGGTGATTCAGGTGACCGCGTTCGTGGTCAGAGAATAACGGCGCCGCGGATGGACCGCGATTTCGACGCCGCGAGGATGCGCGAGTCGTTGCGCCTCGCGGTGCGCGCGGCCGAGCGGGGCGAAGTGCCCGTCGGTGCGCTCGTGGTGAAGGACGGAAAAGTCATCGGGCGCGGCTACAACGCGCCGATCTCGAGCAAGGACCCCAGCGCCCACGCCGAAATCCAGGCCCTGCGCGAAGCCTCGACAGCGCTCGGCAACTACCGGCTCGAAGGCTGCTCGCTCTACGTGACCCTCGAGCCCTGCGCCATGTGTGCCGGGGCGATCATGCACGCGCGCATCGCGCGGCTCGTCTACGGCGCAGCCGACCCCAAAACGGGCGCCTGCGGCAGCGTCGTCGATCTTTTTTCGGAGAAGAAACTCAATCATCACACGACGGTGACTGGCGGAGTTCTCGCGGAGGAAGCGGGGCGGCTGCTCTCGGAATTCTTCGCGGCGCGGCGCAATGCCGAGAATTGAGATCTCGATCCCGGAACAGAGCCTTGCGTTCCTCGAGAACGGGCGGGAAATCCGGCGCTATGCCGTCTCGACCTCGCGAAACGGCGCGGGCGAGCAGCAGGGGAGCTTCTGCACCCCGAGGGGCGAGCATATCGTGCGGGCGAAAATCGGCGCGGGGCAGCCTTTGAATACCGTGTTTGTCCGGCGTCGCCCGACGGGGGAGATCTGGACACCGAAACTGGCCGAGCGCTTTCCCGGTCGCGACTGGATTGTCACGCGCATCCTGTGGCTGTCGGGGTGCGAGCCGGGGAGAAATCGGATGGGGGAGGTGGACACCATGCAGCGCTACATCTACATCCACGGCAGCCCGGATGCGGTCGAGATGGGGAAACCAGGGTCGATCGGCTGCATCCGCATGCGCAACCAAGATGTCGTCCAGCTTTTCGAACTCGTGCCACCGGGCACCGAGGTCAGGATCGCCGAGTAGTTCGATGGTTCTGATTCGAAAGAGTCGTGAGGCGGATTCGGCGGCGATGCTGACGATTGTCAACGCAGCTGCGCAAGCTTATCGAGGGGTGATTCCGGCCGACCGGTGGCGGGACCCCTATATGCCGTCGGATGAGCTGGAGAAGGAGATTGCGGACGGCGTCATTTTCTGGGTCGCGGAGGAGGGCGGGCGTCTGTTGGCGGTTATGGGAATTCAGGACAAGGGGGAAGTCGCTCTGGTACGCCACGCCTACGTCGCGCCAAGCGTGCAGCGGAAGGGCGTGGGGACAAGCCTCTTGCGGCATGTGCAGGGCCTCACGGGCAAACCCTTTTTGATCGGCACTTGGGCGGATGCGTCGTGGGCCATCGAGTTTTATCGAAGGAACGGATTCACAGTGGTCCCGAACACGCGCAAGAATTCCCTCCTTCGGAGATACTGGTCAATCCCTGCGAGACAGATCGAAACGTCGGTGGTACTTGCCGATGGACGGTGGATGGAGGTCCACCAGCGATGACACTCTTCTTCGCTTTTCTCCACCACCTCGCGGCCTTCACCCTGGTTGCCGCTCTGGGGGTCGAATTCGTTCTGATCCGGGGCGACCTCACCGTCAGAACTGCCCGGAAGCTGCAGCTCGTCGATATGGTTTTCGGCATGTCGTCGGGCGTCGTCCTGGTCGTCGGCCTGCTTCGGGTCTTCTATTTCGAGAAGGGCGCGTCCTACTACTTCCACAGCGCACCTTTCATCGCCAAGCTGTCCCTCTTCGCGATCGTGGGACTGCTCTCGATCTATCCCACGCGCGAGTTTCTATCCTGGGGTAAGTCTCTGAAACAGGGGCAGATGCCGACCGTGACCGACCGCAAGATAGCCTCGATCCACTCCGTCATCCACTGGGAGCTGGCCGGAGCGGTCCTGATACTCCTCTGCGCCGCGCTCATGGCCAAGGGAGTCGGATATTTTGGATGACGTTGGTTTTCTCATATAAGATTCAGCATCGAGTCAAGGAGGACGTTCATGGCAAAACTCAATATCAACGGCAAGGTGCGCGATGTGCAGGCGGAGGCCGGGACGCCGCTCCTGTGGGTCATCCGCGAGCAGGTGGGCCTGACCGGCACCAAGTACGGCTGCGGCGTCGCGCAGTGCGGCGCCTGCTCCGTGCACATCAACGGCGAGGTGCGGCGCTCGTGCTCCATTCTGATCAGCGACCTCAAGCCCGGCGACGGGATCGTCACCATTGAAGGACTTTCCGCAACCAGCTCCCATCCGGTGCAGAAGGCCTGGGCAGCGCTCGATGTGCCGCAATGCGGCTACTGCCAGTCCGGGCAGATCATGGCGGCCGCCGCGCTGCTCAGGAAAAACCCGCAGCCTAGCGACGCCGATATCGACGCGGCGATGACAAACATCTGCCGCTGCGGCACCTACCAACGCGTCCGCGCGGGCGTGCACATGGCGGCCGAGATGGTCAAGAAGGCCTAAAGGAGCGACCATGAAAAATACGACACGCGCAACGAATCTTTCCCGCCGCAAATTCATCGTCGGCTCGGCCGCAACAGGCGGCGGCCTCGCGCTCGGATTCAAGCTCCCGTTCTTCGGATCGGCCGAGGCCGCAGAGGCGGCCGGCACCGAGCTCAACGCCTGGGTCGTCGTCAAGCCCGACAGCACCTGCGTGGTCCGCATCGCGCGCTCGGAGATGGGGCAGGGCACGCTCACCGGCCTGGCGCAGCTCGTCGCCGAGGAGCTCGAGTGCGACTGGAAGAAGGTCGCGACCGAGCACGTCTTTCCCGGGCAGAACCTCGCCCGCAAGCGGGTCTGGGGTGACATGGCGACCGGCGGCAGCCGCGGCATCCGCGGCTCGCAGGACTACGTGCGCCGCGGCGGCGCAGCGGCCCGCATGATGCTGATGCAGGCGGCGGGCGAGCAGTGGAACGTTCCGGTGGGCGAGCTCACCGTGGCCGACGGCGTCATCACGCACGCGGCTTCCAAGCGCAGCACAACCTACGGCAGGGTCGCCACCGCGGCGGCGAAGCTCACACCGCCCGACCCGAAGAGCATCAAGCTCAAGGACCCGAAAGAGTGGAAGATCGCCGGCAAGCCGGTGAAGCGCCTGGACACGGCCGACAAGCTGAACGGCAGCAAGGTCTATGCGATCGATGTCAAGCTGCCGGGGATGCTGAGCGCCGCGGTCAAGGCCTGCCCGGTGCACGGCGGCAAGCTCGTGAGCTACGACGAGGCCAAGGTTTCGGGCATGCCGGGCGTGCGCCGCGTCGTCAAGGTGAACGACGGGGCAGTCGCAGTCGTCGCCGATACCTGGTGGCGGGCGAAGACCGCGCTCGAAGCCCTGCCCATCGTCTGGGACGAAGGCACGAACG
>Ga0193733_1000090_pt1 | contig 33260 bp, 28 predicted proteins | sample U1s2metaG_FD_145076 | JGI IMG/M metagenome (GOLD analysis project Ga0193733, IMG submission 145076) | Soil microbial communities from a riparian zone of the East river system, Colorado, United States - U1s2 | ecosystem: Environmental > Terrestrial > Soil > Riparian zone | place: USA: East River...
ACCAAGAAGTGGGCGCTGAATCTGCAGCAGAACCTGTTCTCATGGGCGAACTGGATGGCGCTCAAGGCGGCCGGCCGCGAGGTCGCCCAGGCCGAGGCCACCTACCAGGCCGCCGAACAGCAATTGATCCTGCGAGTCGCCCAGGCTTACTTCAACGTGCTGGCTGCCGAGGACGGGCTGGAAGCCAACCAGGCGTCCCTCGAAGCCATCTCCCGCCAGCTCGATCAGGCGAACAAGCGCTTCGAGGTGGGGCTCATCGCCATTACCGATGTACAGGAAGCCAAGGCGGCACGCGACACCGCCGCCGCTGCCGTGATCGCCGCCAAGCGCACGCTCGCGACCTCCGAGGACCAGTTGCAGGAGATCACCGGGGAGAAGTACCAGCAGCTCGCCAAGCCCGGTGCCGACATGCCGCTCAAGAGCCCGGAGCCCGCCGACCAGAGCCGCTGGGTCAACATCTCTCTGGAGCAGAACCTGTCGCTCATCTCCAGCCGCCTGGGGGCGGAGATCGCGCGTGACAACGTGCGCGTCGCCCTCGGCGGGCATCTGCCGACCCTCGACCTGGTCGCGGGACGCTCCTATCAGAGGCAGGGTGTCAACGAGAACTTCGCGAGTGAGCGCTTCGGTTACGATAGCTATTTCAACGACCGGCAGATCGGCGTGCAGCTCACCGTGCCGATCTTCAGCGGCGGCTTCACGCAGTCGAAGGTGCGTCAGACCCAGTACCTGTGGATCGCCGCCAAGGAAGCGGTCGTGCAGAGCTCACGCGCCACCGAGCGTCAGGCGCGCGACGCCTATCTCGGCGTGATCAGCGGAATCGCGCGGGTGCAGGCGCTGCGCCAGGCGCTCGAGTCGAGCCAGACGGCGCTCAAAGCCACCGAGGCGGGCTACGAGGTCGGCACCCGCACGGCGGTCGACGTGCTCAACTCCCGCAAAACCCTGGTGCAGGCGAAGACCGACTACTCCGGCAGTCGCTACGATTACATCGTGAGCGTGCTGCAGCTGCGCCTGGCGGCCGGCAATCTCGACCGCCCGCAACTCACCGAGATCAACAGCTACCTGACGGTGGACGCGCCGACCTCGCCCCCGGTGACGCCCGAGAGCCTGGCGCCCACCATCCCGCCAACACAACCGCCGCCGAGCGGCAAGCCCTAGGCCTTACGGCTCGTTCAGCAGCGGTTCGATCAAGCCCAGGAGCCTGCCCAGCGCACCGCGGTTGCTGTCCACGGAGGCGCGCGCGTGCGCACCGATACGGACCCGGGCCTCCGGGTTCGCCAGCAGCGCGCTGGCGCGCGCGCCCAGCTGCGCTGCGTCGTGCACGACCTCGGCCGCGCCGCGCGCGATCAGCAGGCGGGCGATCTCCTCGCTGTTGGAGTTGTCGGGACCGGTGAGGATCGGGATCCCTAACGCCGCCGGCTCGAGCAGGTTGTGGCCGCCGACCGGCACCAGGCTTCCGCCGACGAATGCGACGTCGGCGGCCGCGTAGAAATCCAGCAGTTCACCCAGGGAGTCGAGCAGCAGCACCTCGCATTGTTGGGCCGCGCTGGCTGCGCCTTGCGAGCGGCGCACGAAGCTCACGCCGGCCTGATGCAGTAATGCCGCGACCTCGGCGAATCGCTGCGGATGACGCGGCGCCAGCACCAGCAGCGCGTCGGGGTGCGCCGCGCGCACGCGCCGCTGCGCCTCGAGCAGCGCCTGCTCCTCGCCCCCGCCGTGCGTGCTGCCGGCCACCCACAGCGCTCGGGCGGGCGCGTACTGCTCACGCAGCCGCGCGCCGCGCTCCACGGTCCGCGGCGGCAGATCGAAGTCGAACTTGAGATTGCCGGTCACGTGGGTGCTGGCAGGATCTGCGCCCAGCGCCCGGAAGCGCTCGGCATCCCCGGTGCCCTGGGCCGCGACGACGGCCGCCTGCGACAGGGTGTCCCGGAACAGGGCTCCCAGGCGCCGATAGCGGCCGACCGAGCGCGCCGAGACCCGCGCGCTCGCCAGAACCAGCGGCACGCGCCGCCGTCCGCACTCGCGGTACAGGTTCGGCCACAGCTCGGTCTCGACTATGACCGCGAGCCGCGGTTGCACGCGCGCGAAGAAGCGCCGTACCGCGCCGGGCAGATCAAACGGGACGTAACGCACCTGCGCCGCGTTGCCGAACAGCGCGCGCGCGCGCGCGGCCCCGGTGGGCGTAAAAGCCGTGACGGTCAGCGGCAGGTCCGGATGGCGCTGGCGCAGCGCCCCCACCAGAGGCGCGCAGGCCTGCACCTCACCGACCGACGCCGCGTGTATCCACACCCCGTGCCGCGCCGCCGGCGCGCCGAAGCCGAAGCGCTCGCCGAAGTTGCGCCAGTAGCTGCGATCGCGCAGGCCGCGCCACAGAAACACGGCAGAGATGATCGGAGCGGCGAGATATACCGCGAGGATATAGACGAATCGCAACTGAGCGACCGCTGCCTTTCAGGCCGCCGGCGGCGCGGCGGTGCCGGAAGACTGGCGGTAACCGTCGAGCAGTGCCTGCCAGTCCGCCTCGCCGAAACGCTCCGGCGGCAGCGCCCAGGTGACCTTCTCCAGCGAGCGGCGCAGCCGCACCAGGTTGGCGTCGCACCACAACCCGGGCCGGCGCAGCTGGCAGCGATCGAAGTCGATGAGGTACACGGCCTCCTCGCTCAGCAGCACGTTGTGCGCATTGAGATCCGCATGGCATACCCCGAGATCGTGGAATCTGCGGATGCAGCGACCGATGGCAATCCAGGTGAGCACCGACAGGGCCCCGGTGCGCAGGCACTCGCTCAAGGATCCGACTACGGCCACCCGCTCGGTGATGATGTCGCCGGTGTAGGTGAAGCCATGGTGGCGGTAGCGCGCAGCGAGCGGCGCCGGCACCGGCAGCCCCGCCCGATGCAGACGGTAGGTCAGCTGCCACTCCTGGAACGGCCGCGTGCTCTGCTCGCCTTGCCAGACATAGCGATCGCCGGAGATGCGCGTGATCAGGCCGCCGCGGCGGTAGTGGCGCAGCACGTAGCTCTTGCCCGCGGATCTGACGAAGTGGGTGGCGCCCCGGCCGCGCGCCACTCCATCGAGCTCCCCGCGCGCCGCCCAGTACTTCGGGTCGAACCAGTTGGAACTCAAATTGCCCACACGCGAGGCGTCATATAGCATGGCGCCGCCCGCGAGGGCGCCGTGTTTCACTTCGGGGCCAAGCGCCCAGCGCCCGTTCACAAACCTGACTCCATGATGTTGCCTCTCGCCGAACCGCCGCGCAGCGTCTGCATCCTCAGGCTGTCGGCGATCGGTGATGCCTGCCACGTGGTGCCGATCGTGCGCACCTTACAGCAGGCGTGGCCCGCGACGCAGCTGACCTGGATCATCGGCAAGACCGAAGCGCGCCTCATGAGCCTCATCGAAGGGGTCGAGTTTATCACCGTGGACAAGCGCGCAAGTCTTACCGCCCTGCGCGCGCTGCGCAGGCAGCTGCGCGGCCGGCGCTTCGATGCGCTGCTGCACATGCAACTCGCGCTGCGCTCGAGCCTGGTGGCGCAGTGCGTGCCGGCGGCCGTGAAGCTCGGCTTCGACCGTGCGCGAGCCCGCGAGCTGCAGTGGCTGTTCACCAACGCGCGCATCGCCGCCCACTCCCGCGAGCACGTGCTCGACAGCTTTTTCGGCTTTCTCACCGCACTCGGCATCGGCGAACGGCTGTTGCGCTGGGACCTGCCGCTGCCGGGCGCTGCACGCGCCTACGCCGAGCGGCTGATTCCGGACGCCCGGCCGACGCTGGTCATCAATCCGTGCTCCAGTCATGCGCTGCGCAACTGGCGGCCCACACGCTACGCAGCGCTCGCCCAGCATGCCGCCAGCCGCTTGCGGATGCGCGTGATTCTCGCCGGCGGACCGAGCGAGCTCGAGCGGCGCACCGGAGCTGAAATCGAGCAGGCCTGCGGCAGCGGGCTCGTTAACCAGATCGGCAAAGACACGCTGCCGGAGTTGCTCGCGCTGCTGTCGCGGGCGAGCGTGCTCGTGAGCCCCGACTCGGGGCCGGTGCACATGGCGACCATGGTGGGCACCCCGGTGGTGGGGCTGTACGCCGCCACCAACCCGGCGCGCAGTGGCCCGTACCTGTCAGGCCGGTGGTGCGTCGACGCGTACCCCCAGGCCGCGCGCGCCTTTCGCGGCTGTGAGCCCGGCGAATTGCCGTGGAACCACAAGATCGAAGAGCCGGGCGTCATGGACCTCATCAGCGTCGCCCAGGTCACCGCGAAACTCGACGAGTTGCTAGGATCACGCCCATGAAGGACATTCTCGTTCCCATCTCTCCGGGCGAGCTGCTCGACAAGATCACCATTCTCAGGATCAAGCAGGTGCGCATCCTCGATGCCGCCAAGCTCGCCAACGTGAAGCTGGAACTTGCGCTGCTGGAGCAGACCTGGCGGGACTGGGGCGGCACCGCGCAGGACGTCGCGCTCGATGAACGCGCGCTGCAGAACGTCAACGAGCGCCTGTGGGACATCGAGGATCGCATCCGGGACAAGGAAGCCAAACAGTGCTTCGATCGGGATTTCATCGAGCTGGCGCGCGCGGTGTACGTGTCCAATGACGAGCGCGCGGCGATCAAGAAGCGCATCAATCTGCAGCTCGGATCGCGGCTGGTCGAAGAGAAGTCGTACCGGCAGTATCGGTAGGCGCGCGGTTCGGCGAAATGAGGATACACAAGGCATTGTTGGTGACGGCGCTGGGCTTCGTCAGCCTGGCGTGGGTCTCGCGCGCCGGCGTCGCGCAGCACCAGGCGCCCGGCCTCTACGGCGATCTCGCCTGGCGGATGATCGGGCCGTTTCGCGGCGGGCGCACCCGCGCGCTAGCCGGGGTGCCGTCGCAAGCGAACGTCTTTTATGTGGGCGCGGCCGATGGCGGCGTCTGGAAAACCAACGACGCCGGCCGCACGTGGCAGCCCATCTTCGACCACGAGCCGACGCAATCGATCGGGGCCATCGCGGTGGCGCCTTCAGATTCCAACGTCATGTACGTGGGAAGCGGCGAGGGGCTGCATCGACCGGACCTGTCGGTCGGCAACGGGGTCTATCGTTCCACGGATGGCGGGCGCAGCTGGGCGCATCGCGGCCTGACCGACGGGCAGCAGATTGCGGAGCTGGCGGTTGACCCCCGGGATCCCGATCGCCTGTTCGCCGCGGTTCTCGGCCACCCCTATGGCCCGAACTCCGAACGCGGCATCTATCGTTCAGCGGACGCAGGAGTCAGCTGGCAACGGGTTCTGTACCGCGATGAAGACACCGGCGGTTCCGCGGTCGCCATCGATCCGGTCCACCCGCAGATCGTGTATGCGGCGCTCTGGCAGACGCGTCTCGGGCCCTGGGAGGACAAGAACGAGTTTCAGGGCACCGCGGGCGGCCTGTTCAAGTCGACCGACGGCGGCACGACCTGGAAGCGCCTTACGACAGGCCTGCCGGCAAACCTGGCGCAGATCAACATTGCGATCGCACCGAGCGCGCCATTGCGCCTGTACGCCACGGTGGGCACCGACGAACCCGGTGACTACTCCTCGGCGGCGGGACTTGGCGTGTTTCGCTCCGACGATGCCGGCGAAAGCTGGATTCGCATCACCTCCGACCCCCGGCCGGCGCTGCGCATCGGCGGCGGCGATCTGCCGGCCGTACGCGTCGATCCCTCGAACCCTGACGTCGTGTACACCGCGGGCATCGTGACCATGAAGTCCAGCGATGGCGGCAAGACCTGGCTGTCACTGCGAGGCGCACCGGGCGGCGATGACTACCAGAACCTGTGGATCAACCCGAACGATCCGCGCATCATCGCCCTGGTCGGCGACCAGGGCGCGATCGTAACCGTGAATGGCGGTCAGACCTGGAGCTCGTGGTACAACCAGCCGACCGCGCAGCTCTTCCACGTGAGCGTCACGCCTACTTTTCCGTATCGCGTGTGCGCCGGACAGCAGGAGAGTGGCTCGGTGTGCATCGCCAGCCGTGGCAACGACGGCAGTATCACTGACCGCGACTGGCATCCGGTGGGGGTCATCGAGTACGGCTACGTTGCCCCGGATCCGCTCGACCCCGACGTGATCTATGGTGCCGGGCGCAATGAAGTCTCCAAGTTCCACTGGTCGACCGGGCAGGTGCAAAACGTAACACCGATGCCGGTGCGAGGCCCCGACGTGCGTGTCGATCGCACTGAGCCGCTATTATTTTCGCCGCTCGACCCGCACACGCTCTACTACGGCGCCAACCGGCTGTACAAGACGAGCGACGGGGGGGCGACGTGGCAGGCAATCAGCCCCGACCTCGCGCGGCCGCCGGGCGTAATTCCCGCGAGCGTCGGCGCGCTGCACCTGCCGGGAGCGGAGCGCCAGCGCGGTGTCATCTACGCGCTGGGAGTCTCGCCGCACAGCATCGACACCTTGTGGGCTGGCACCGATGACGGGCTGGTCTGGGTGACCGCGGATGGCGGGGGACAGTGGTCGAACGTCACGCCGGCGCCCGTTACGGCCTGGAGCAAGATCACGCAGATCGAAGCGTCTCACTTCGACGCAGATACCGCCTATGTCTCGGTGAGCCGCATGCGCATCGACGACCTGCGCCCTTACATTTACCGGACCCACGACCGGGGCAAGACTTGGGCTGCGCTTGCCGGCGGCCTGCCGCCGGATGCCCCTGTGAACGCGGTCCGCGAGGATCCTGAGCGAAAGGGACTGCTGTTCGCGGCGACCGAGAGTGCCGTGTGGATGTCCTTCGATGACGGGGAGCACTGGGACTCGCTGCAGTTGAATCTCCCGCGTACCTCGATGCGCGACCTGTGGATCCACGACGACGATCTGATCGTGGCGACCCACGGCCGCTCGATCTGGATTCTCGGCGACATCTCGCGGCTGCGGCAACTCACGAGCGCCGCTCCAATGCACGCTGTGGTGCTCTTTCGCCCCGCCGGCGCCTACCGCGTGCAACGCAGCACCTGGACCGACACGCCGGTTCCGCCGGACGAGCCGCTGGCCGAGAATCCCCCCGCGGGCGCCGTCATCGACTTCTTTCTGCCGCACGACGCCAAGCGCCCGGTGATGCTCGAAGTGCTCGACAGCAGCGAGCGTCTGGTGCGTCGCTTCAGAAGCGACGATCCTCCCGAACCGGGCGCGGAAGAACTCGCCCGCGAACTCATTCCGCAGTATTGGCTCAAACCGCCGCGCGTCCTGCCGGCGCAAGCCGGCATGCACCGCTGGGTATGGGACCTTCGCTACGCGGCTCCCGTCACCGCCGCGCGCGGCTACCCGATCTCCGCGGTACCGCATGCGACGCCACAGGGGCCGGAAGGTCCGCTCGCGCTGCCCGGACTTTACCTGGTACGCCTGACCGTCGAGGGTCGCCGCTTCGAGGCGCCGCTGACTGTGAAGGTGGATCCGCGCCTACAGCTTCCCACCGGCGCTCTCGAGGATCAATTGCGCCTCGGCAGGCAGTTAGCCAGGCTGCTGAGCGAGAGCTCCCGGGCACTGCTCGCGGCCAAATCCGAACAGGCGCAGCTGAAGGCTCTCGCGCCCGCCGGCGCGACGGCAGAAGCGGTTCGCGCCTACCAGGCGCGGCTGGCAGAGCTGTTAGGTTCGACCGACAAGAAAAAAGAGGACGACGAACAGGAAGACCGGGCAGCGTCAAAAATACTCCTGCCTGCGCTGCAGGGCTTCATCGCCACTCTCTATACGGACGTCACCCGCGGCGATGCCGCCCCCACCACCGCACAGGTGAACGCCACTGCGACGTTGCAACAAGCGCTCACGGGCCTAATGAGTACCTGGCAGCAGCTGCAGGCCGATCTTCCGGCACTCAACGCACGCCTGCGGGCGGTGCAACTCCCCGCCATCCGTGCGGAGCTCCCGCCACCGAGGGACCTCAACGCGGCGGATGAGGACTGAGCGCAGACCTCGGGAGGGCCGCGATGTCATTCGAGCTCGCGCCGCATAACTCGTGCGGCTTCTGCCATACCTGACTCGGGAGTTGGGCTGCGCTCTCCTGGCGCAAGGTGGACCTAACTCTGTATTACAGAGTACTTGACGATGCATGGCGACCGGCTTATCTTCTGCTGATGCGACAGCCTGCCGCCGTCATGCTCGACGCACACGCTGCAGCCACGCTGCGCTACATTCGTGCGTCGATGGAAGCCGCGGGGACCGTGGCGGTGTCCGGATTCGCGGGCGTGACCATGGGAGTGGTTGGCCTGCTCGCTGCCGTGGTGGCTTCGACGACCGCGATGCGGCCGCACTGGCTCACCGTTTGGCTGATCGCGGCGATTTTGGCTTCGTTGGCAGGTGGCGTGCTCATGGCCCGCCAGGCTTCACTACAGGGATTCACTCTCTTCGGTGCGCCGCTTCGCAAATTCGCTCTCGGCTTGGCACCCGGACTGTTTGCTGGCGCGGCGATGACGTTCGTGCAGTGGCGGGCAGATGACCTGCACGCCATCCCCGGCACCTGGCTTCTCCTCTATGGCTGCGCTCTAATTTCGACCAGTGCGTCAACCACAAGGACGGTGGGGCTACTCGGCGGCTTATTTGCATTGCTGGGGCTAATTGCCTTCTGGCTCCCCGAAAGACTGCAAATTATCGCCTTAGGCGCCGGATTTGGCGGACTGCATTTCGTTTTCGGCATCGTGATCAGGAACAGAAGCCGTGCCGGCTAAGCCTAGCGCGCGCGTGCGCCCCGCAGGACCGACGCCCAAGCGCGCCAGCGGCCCTAGCCTTGTGAAGAGCGCGCCCAAGTCCGAGGGTGATTCCAGAGTTGACCGGCTGGTCTATGAGCGTGTGCGTCTGGGGATGATGAGCGCGCTCGCGGTTCGGGATGAGCTGACGTTCAGCGAGATGAAGGCGCTGTTCGATGTGAGCGACGGAAACCTGAGCGCCCACGCCCGCAAGCTCGAGGAAGCCAAGTACGTGACGTGCGCTAAGTCGTTTGATGGCCGGCGCCCGAAGTCGATCTATCGCCTGACGGCCGCGGGGCGTGCTGCCCTCAACCGCTACCTCGATCATGTAGAGGCGGTCATCAAGGCCACGCGCGCTGGCTGATTTTTTTGATTCGTTACTTTGTAATGCAGAGTACTCTATGCACATCGCGATCATCATGGACGGCAACGGCCGCTGGGCCGGCCTGCGCAATCTGAATCGGCAGGCAGGTCACCGCGCCGGCGCAAGAGCTGCCGATGCTGTGGTACGCGCGGCGCTACGGCACGGCGTGGGCACACTCACGCTCTACGCGTTTTCATCCGACAACTGGTTTCGCCCGAGACCTGAGGTCGAAGCACTCTTCGGATTGCTGCGCCGCTACCTCATCACCGAGACAGATCGCTGTCTGAAAGAGTCGATACGCATCAATGTAATCGGCCGGCGAGATCGTCTGAATTCCACTTTGAAAGCGCAGATTGAACAGAGCGAACGCATTACCGCGGGGTGTTTGCGCATGCATCTTCGACTCGCAGTCGATTACTCCTCGAGGCTCAGCATCGTTGAAGCCGGCCGGCGACTCCAAGGTGCGCCTCTCAGAACACCGGCCGAATACCTGCGGTTCTTGGCCGATGCGGTTCACTCGGATCCAGTGGCGCCAGAGGTAGATCTCCTCATCCGTACAGCGGGCGAGAAGCGGCTGAGTGATTTCCTTCTTTGGGAATGCGCGTATGCGGAACTCCTCTTTCTCGACTGCCTGTGGCCCGATTTCGACGAAGCAGCGCTTGGGCAGGCGCTCGAGGAATACTCACGCCGGCAGCGGCGCTTCGGGCGGATCCCGGCCGCGAAGGAAATATCGATGGAGATTTCCAGCCGCTCAGGGAAGGTCGAACAATGGAAGCGGTGAGAAGTCCAACAAATCCTCGGTGGACGCTGTGGTGCAGCGTCCTGATCCTCGCCGCCTGCGAGACAGCGTGCCTGTATGGCGCGCTGCCCGGGATTAACTGGCCGATGGCGACCCTGGCGGTCTCCTCGGGGCTGATGATCTGTTGGGTTAGCGCAGGTAAAACGTACCGACTCAACGTCGTGCTCCCGCTCGTACTTGCATGTCTCCTGTCCGTCGGCGCGGCCCTCACTGCTAATCCCGCGAACGAGCTATTTATCGCCGCCTCAGTTCTGTTTGCTCTCGGATCGGCCGTAGTTTCAGCGCACACCTCTCTCAATCTCACGGACGGCCCAGGCACCTGGGTCGTTGCAGCTCCCTATGCTCTTGTGCTCACTGCAAGCGAAGCCCGTGGGCGAGTCACCGAGACAGTTGACGCAGTTCGCGACGGTCGAGGCGTTCCCGTGATCCGGGGAATTGCGCTAGCTATACCCGTCACGCTGTTGCTCGCACTTTTGCTCAGCGAGGCGGATCCCACGTTGGCTACTGCACGTGATCTGGTCGCAAGGGCGTTTCAGGATCTTGCGATCCTGCCGCGCGGGCTATTCTTTTTTGTCCTGAGCGCATGCCTGGTTGGGATCTTCGGCATTGCCTTGCATAGGGGACCGGGGGATTCCCCGCTGCCTCGGACAAAGGCGACGCCGCGCCAGGTATTTGGCGATACCGAACGGCTGATTGTCTTAGCTTCGGTCGCCACTCTGTTCGTACTCTTTCTAACGCTGCAGGTGTCATACCTTTTCGGTAACCCGGGTGGACGCGCCGGTAGCGGCGTCAGTTACGCGGATGCTGTTCATCGTGGGTTCGTTGAGCTCAACGTAGCATCCACGGTATGCGGCGTTCTCCTATTCGCGCTTCGGCGATACGCCGTTTCAGAGGAGCCGAGTCGATGGTTGAAGGTTCTCGAGTGGATCGTGACCATGCAGGCTCAAGTCCTGTTGTTGTCCGCTTTCTACCGCGTGAATCTCTACGAGGGGGCGTATGGATTCACGACACTGCGCCTCTACGTTCAGGTCTATGCGGCTGTGGCGTTCATCGCACTCATCCTTCTTATCGTTGAACTCCGCAGCTATCCCCTCTTGGACCGGTTTGTTCGTCGAGTCACGGTCGTCGCTGCCATAGCTTTCGGAGGGCTGATCTGGGGAAATTCTGACGCGTGGATAGCACACGCGAATCTGCTCCGGTATGCCCGCACCGGCCAGATCGATGTGCCGTATTTGACGAACAGCCTCGGACCCGACGCGGTGCCGGAATTGGTCAGTGCATTGCCGCAGCTGCCGAGTACGCTCGCGACAAGCCTTGAGGTGTGTCTTCGGAATCGATATCCCGACCATCCGCACAACGAAAAGGTCCGCTGGTTTGAGTGGAGTCTGCGTCGAGCAGCTCTGAACAGGGCACTGGCCGGCATCCGTACCCATCGCACTGCCGCCACAGCGCACATTGGCGCGCAAGCTGGGTCGTGTTGAAACAGGTCCAGCTACAACGCGCCGACGGCGTCACCGCCGCAACGTGTACTCCGCGCCACAGTAGGGACATTTCGCCCAGCCGCTCTCCTCTACGGCCAAATACACGCGCGGGTGCGAGTTCCACAGATACATCTGCGGCATCGGGCAGCACAGCGGCAGATCCTCGGTACTGACCTGGTACTGGTTCTGCGCGTTGGCTTCAATGAGCGGTTTGGCCGTAGCGACCATGGGCGAGATTTCTTCCGATCCGCAGATGAGGGTGCCGATTATACCTGCGCACCCGGAGGCTCAGCGGCCATGGTCGCGTTCCACAGCTGTATCACGGCGGCACGCGTGTCGCGGAACTCCGCCGCCGGCACGATGGGCGCGGCCCCCTCGAGGGACAGGTGATGGGTGCCGGCGCGATACGCCCGATAGGCCTGGGTGAGCAGGTCCACGCTCGCCTGCGGCACCAGGTTCGCGGAGGCCACGGACTCCAGCTGGCGGATGGTGTCGGAAAACATCGCCACCGGCGGGTACTCCCGCGCCCACAGCAGCGCCCAGTACTGAGCGAGGAACTCGATGTCGGCGATCCCGCCCGGGTCCTGCTTGATGTCGAACCGCAGCGCATCGCCCGCGGACAGCTCCTTGCGCATGCGTTCGCGCATGTTGCGCACCTCCTCGCGCAGGTTGTCGCGGCGCACGTGCTGGCACAGTCCCTCGAGCCGCACCCGCTCGAAGCGCGCGCGCAGCTCGGGCGAGCCCGCCACCGCGCGCGCGTGCAGCAGCGCCTGGTGCTCCCAGGTCCACGCTTCCTGGCGCTGGTAGTCCGCAAACGCCTCGATGTTGGTGACCAGCAGACCGCCTTTGCCGCTCGGGCGCAGGCGCACGTCGACCTCGTAGAGCCGACCCGCGGCGGAGTGCATGGTCAGGAGGTGCACGATGCGTTGCGCGAGCCGCACGAAGAACAACTGGTTGTCGATGGGACGCGCGCCGCTGGTCTCCTGCCGCTCGCCGTGCGAGTCGTGCAGGAACACGAGGTCCAGATCGGAACCGTAGCCGAGCTCCATGCCGCCGAGCTTGCCGTAGCCCACCGCGCAGATGCTCACCGGGCGCAGGCCCGCGCCGTCACTGCACATGGGGACTCCGAACTGCGCCGTGATCTGCCGCCAGCCCAGCTGCATGGCGCGCTCGACGATGAGTTCGGCGATGTCGGTGAGCCGGTCGCTCACCTGCATCAGCGCCAGCACGCCGGTGAGATCCGCGACCGCGACGCGAAACAGGGCCGCGCGCTGGAACTGCCGCAGGGCCTCCACCTGCTGCTCGGGATCGTCCGCGCGCAGCTGTTCCATCCTGGATTCGAGCTCGCGCGCGAAGCCCGCACGGGTCGGCGGCTGCGACAGCAGCCGCGCATCGATCAGCTCATCCAGCAGCAGCGGATGCGCGGCGATCTGCGCCGCGAGAAAATCGCCGTGACGGCACAGCTGCACCAGACGCGCGCGCGCCGCGCCGTTCTCTCGCAGCAGCGCGAAGTACGCTGAGCGCTTGCCCGTCGCCTCGATGATGGCGAGGATCCGTCGCAGCACGGGCACCTGGGCGCTGCTGTGCGCCACGTCCGCGAGCAGCGCCGGCAGCAGGGCCTGCAGGCGCTTGCGCCCGGGCTCATCGAGCTTGCGCACCAGGGCCGAGGCGCGCAGCTCCAGCAGCAGGCGCGCGACTTCCGTGCTGTCGCTGAAACCGGCGCGCGCCAGTGCCTCCACCAGCGCCGCGGTTTCCGCCTGACTGTCCCAGAACCTTCCCAGATCGATGCGCACGGCGGCGTGATCGGGCTCAGCCCCGCCCTGCACTACCAGGCGAAAGTGCCGGCTGACCCGTGCGCGGTGCTCGTTGAGTTCCTGCGTAAGCGAGAGCCAGTCGCGTGCGCCCATGGCGAGTGCAATGCGCTCGCGCGCGAGCGGCTCCGCCGGCAGCCGATGGACCTGCGCGTCGGCGAGCATCTGCAGGCGGTTCTCGAGCCGGCGCAGATAGACATAGGCCGCCCGCAGTTCGCCGGCAGCCTCCGGCGGCAGCAGGTGCGACTCCCCGAGGCACGCCAGGGCGGCGAGGAGCGAGGATGTCTGCAGGCGCTGATCGCGGCCGCCGCGGGTGAGCTGCAGCGCCTGCACGATGAATTCGATTTCGCGGATCCCGCCCGGACCGAGCTTCACGTGATCGGCGAGCTCGCGCCGCTGCATCTCGCGCTCGATGAGAGTCTTCATCTCCCGCAGGCTCTCGAACACGCCGTAGTCGAGATAGCGGCGGTAGACGAACGGCCGTATCGCTGCCGCGTCAATTTCCGCGTAACGCTCCGCACCCGTCACCGGACGGGCTTTGACGTACGCGTACCGCTCCCAGTCGCGCCCATGGCGCGGCAGGTAATCCTCGAACGAGGCGAAGCTCGCCACCAGCGGACCTGAGTCCCCGAAGGGCCGCAAACGCAGGTCAACGCGCAGCACAAAGCCCTCGGACGTCGGCGTCTCCAGCAGCCGCACCAGCGCCTGACCCAGGCGCGTGAAAAACTCCTCGTTGGCAACGCCGTGCGGGCCGTCGGTTTCACCGTGCTCGGGAAACAGCAGCACCAGATCGACGTCGGAAGAGAAATTCAGCTCGCCGCCGCCGAGCTTGCCCATGCCGATGACGACCAGGGGCTGAACCTCGCCCCCCGCTGAGCGCGGTTCGCCGTAGCGGGCCACGAGTGCGCGGCGCGCGTGAGCCAACGCCGTGGCGATCGCCGTATCGGCAAAGGCCGTGAGATCGGCCAGCGTCTCGCCGAGATCCGCCCAGCCGGCGAGATCTCGCCAGGCAATGCGGGTGAGCTCGCGCCGCCGCCAACGGCGCAGCTCGCCCTGAAAATGCGCCTCGGGTGTCGCTGGGTCCGGGGGCAGCAGCGGGGCGCGCGCCGCAAAGTCCGCGGCTGCGAGACGCCGCTGCAGGTCACCGCCGCTGATGAGGCTGGCGAAGCACTGCGCATCGCGCGCGCAGGATTGCGCCACGAAGTCGCTGGCGGCGAATACCGCCTGGATCGAGCCGCGAATGTCGGCCGGCGCGTTGCCGAGCGCCGTTCGCGCGGCGTCGCTGGCGTTGAGCGCCTCGAGCGAGCCTGCAACGAGACCGGCCAGCTCCGTGCTGAACGGGGTCCCCACGAAATCGCGCGTCTTGCTGAAGACTGGATGCTCTCCGCTCACGGCAAGCGCGATTTAGTGGGGTGGCCCACCCCGACCCCCCGGGTCAGTTCCAGATGTTGCCCCCAAGATCGTGGAACGCCGCGGTGTCGAGCCGGCGACTCAGGCCCCTGAAGCGCGAGGATGCGGCATACACCTGCGCGCCATCCGAGGCATCGATCGAGGCCGTATCGCCCTCGATCAGGCTGTTATCGATGTGAACGTTGGCGGCGCGGGCCGTGACCCCGACCCCGGTGGCGCTGATGTGACTGTTGGTGATGTGAATCTCGCAGCCGTCTTGCGCGCTCACCGCGTCGCCGTCGAACTCGAGGTTGCGGTTGTCGATGTGCAGCAGCCGTGAGCCCTGGCACACGATCGGCTCGTGGCGCCGCTCGACTGCGGCGCTGGTGACGGTGCTGTCGCGCACCCGCCCGCCCGCGGCCGGCGCTGCGGTGGAGGCAGCCTTGATGGTGTAGCCCGGCCCTTCCTTCAACACTCGCCCGGCCCCCGCCGTCGCGGCCTGCGCGGCGGCCGCAGGCGGTGAGGACTGCGCGTTGGAGTCTTGCGGGCTTGCTGCTTCGCCGGCGCCGGCAACCGGGCCGTTGGCGGCAGTGATCGGCGCCGTTGCGCCTGGCGCAGCCGTGCCGGCCGTCGTCGCCGCGGCTGCCGGCGTAGTCGCGGGGAGCGATGGGCCGGCGATGAGTTGGTCGGCGCGCACCATGCGCAACTCGCCCGTGTCCTTCACCCGCACGGTAAAGGTACCGCTGTGCTGGTCGGCGGCCACGACTTCGAGCCGGTCGTTGCGCTCGAGCGCCGCCCGCGCCCAGCCCATCTTGTCCTCGCCTTCCCGCGCGCACGCGGCGAGCGCCAGAAGAGCAAGGCAGACGGCGCCCCGGCGAGCCTGGTAACGAACGATAGCCATGGTCGGCCTCCTTAGAGAGGACGATAAACCCCGCCGGGGGTGCGGGGAAGTAGCTGCACTGCGACACGCCGCGCAGTCCCCACCGAGGCGCCGTGGAAGCGCGCGAAGCGTGCACAAAAAAACAGGCCCCACTGGGTGGGGCCTGCAAGGAATGCGCGGAATAGGGGGTCTTGTTCCGCGGCTTCGGGGGCGGCGTCCGGCTGAGAGCCGGACGCGAACCCTTGGCTGTTATGTTAATCGGCTGTTGATTACGGAATCGATACCTCTTTAGAGAGGGTCTTACATGTCCATTCCGCCCATGCCGCCCGGCGGGCCCGCATGGCTGTGCTCCTCGTCCTTCGGGGCCTCGGCGACCATGACCTCGGTTGTGAGCAGCAGGCCCGCTACCGAGGCGGCATTCTGCAGCGCCAGCCGCGTCACCTTGGTCGGGTCCAGGATGCCCGCTTCGAGCATGTCGCCGAACTCGCCCGTGGCGGCGTTGTAACCGAAAGCGCCCTTGCCCTCCTTCACGCGGTTGAGAATCACCGCGGCGTCCTCGCCGGCGTTGTCGACGATCTGCCGCAGCGGCTCCTCGATCGAGCGCGAGAGAATGCGGATGCCGACCGCCTGGTCTTCATTCGGCGCCTCGAGCTTATCGAGCGCCCGCTGCGCGCGGATCAGCGCCACGCCGCCGCCCGGCACCACGCCCTCTTCGACCGCTGCGCGCGTGGCGTGCAGCGCGTCCTCGACGCGGGCCTTCTTTTCCTTCATTTCGATTTCAGTGGCCGCACCGACCTTGATCAGGGCGACTCCGCCGGAGAGCTTCGCCACGCGCTCCTGCAGCTTCTCCTTGTCGTAGTCGGAGGTGGCTTCCTCGATCTGCTGGCGGATCGACTCGATGCGCGCCTTGATGTCAGTGCCCTTGCCGGCGCCGTCGATGATCGTGGTGTTTTCCTTCTCCACGACGATCTTCTTCGCCTCGCCCAGATCGTTCAGCGTCGCCTTCTCGAGCGACAGGCCGACCTCATCGGAGATGACCGTGCCGCCGGTGAGGGTGGCGATGTCCTGCAGCATGGCCTTGCGACGATCGCCGAAGCCCGGGGCCTTGACAGCGGCCACCTTGAGGATCCCGCGGATGTTGTTGACGACCAGCGTCGCCAGTGCCTCACCCTCGAGGTCCTCGGTGACCACCAGCAGCGGCCGTCCGGCCTTCGCCACGCTCTCGAGCAGCGGCAGCAGTTCGCGGATGTTAGAGATCTTCTTGTCGACCAGCAGGATCACCGGCTTTTCGAGCTCGGTGGTCTGGTTCTGCTGGTTGTTGATGAAGTACGGCGAGAGGTAGCCGCGGTCGAACTGCATGCCCTCGACCACTTCCAGCTCGTTCTCCAGTCCCGAGCCTTCCTCGACCGTAATCACGCCTTCCTTGCCCACCTTCTCCATCGCCTCGGCGATGGTCTTGCCGATCGACTCGTCGGAATTCGCCGAGATCGTGCCGACCTGGGCGATCGCCTTGGAGTCCTTGCAGGGTTTGGAGAGCTTCTTGAGTTCCTCGACGACGCAACCGACTCCCTTGTCGATGCCGCGCTTGAGGTCCATCGGGTTGCGGCCCGAGGACACTGCCTTAAGTCCCTCGCGCATGATCGCCTGCGCGAGCAGCGTGGCGGTCGTGGTGCCGTCACCGGCCTCGTCGGAGGTATTGGACGCGACTTCCTTCACCATCTGCGCGCCCATGTTCTCGAACTTGTCCTTGAGCTCGATTTCCTTCGCCACCGACACACCGTCCTTGGTGACGGTGGGGGCGCCGTAGCTCTTCTCGAGCACGGCATTGCGGCCCTTGGGGCCTAAGGTCGCCTTGACGGCGTTGGCGAGGACGTTCACGCCCCTGAACATGCGCTGGCGTGCGTCGTCGCTGAATCGGACTTCTTTAGCAGGCATTGTCTTGATCCTCGCTTACTTGCCTTCAATCACGGCCATGACGTCTTCTTCGCGCATGACCACCAGTTCATCTCCGTCGACCCTGACCTCGGTTCCGCTGTACTTGCCGAACAGGATCTTGTCGCCGACCTTGACGTCGAGAGGCCGAACCTGGCCGTCCTCGAGAATTTTGCCCTTGCCGACCGCTACGATCTTTCCCTGCACCGGCTTCTCTGCCGCGGTATCGGGAATCACGATGCCACCCGGGGAGGTACGCTCCTCTTCCAGGCGCTTCACGATGACGCGGTCATGAAGAGGACGAATCTTCATGGTTAACGCTCCTTAAGACTTTTTACGATGAATGGGTTGAATTTATGCGCCCAGGCGGCTATTAGCACTCTCCTGTCGCGGCTGCTAATAATAGGGGGCCGGCCTGCGAATTCAAGTCGCCGGAAGGGCTTTTTTGCGATCATGGGCCCTTTCAGGCGTCCCCCAGGCCGTCTGAGCGGGCGGTGGGGCGGGAACGGCGGGGGCGCCTCCCCGGGATGAACCGCAGTTCCTGCCACTCATCAAAGGGCTGAGCTATAACACAGCCCCGAAGCGATGAGACTTCCCGCAAGGCACGCTCGTGACCAGGATCAGACATATTTCGACCGCCCTGCTGCTGATGAGCGTGGGGCTGCAGGTGCAGGCCCAAACCGCAAGCCCGGCGCCCTCGCAGGCGGCCCCCAAGGGGGGCATCAACGCGCTCCTGGACTCGCTGAAGACGAGCGGGGATGACTTCCTGCCCCCGGACCGGGCGTTCCGCTTCGATGCGCTGCCGGACGGTACCGACCGCGTGCGCCTCAACTGGGAAATCGCCGACGGCTATTACCTCTATCGCGCCCGAATCAGGGTCATGACGCCGAGCACGCGTGCGCAGCTCGGTGCGCCGCAGATGCCTCAGGGCCAGATCAAGACCGACGAGTACTTCGGCAGACAGGAGGTCTACCACCACGAGCTCGTCGCCACCGTGCCGGTGGTCCGCGCGACCGGCGGTGCCTTCGAGCTGCCCCTGCAGGTGACGTACCAGGGCTGCGCCGACGCAGGTCTGTGCTACCCGCCCATTACCAAGGACGTGACCGTGAATCTGTCCGCGGGCGCGGCATCCCTCGCCGGCCGGTCGCCCGGCTCGTCCGCCCTGAGCGGCCACCCTGGGGCCGCCGTCGATGGCGTCGCCGAGCAGGACTGGTTCGCCTCGCTCATCCGCTCGGGCAATCCCCTGGTCATGCTCGGCTGGTTCTACCTCGCAGGACTCGTGCTGGCATTCACGCCGTGCGTGCTGCCGATGGTGCCGATCCTCTCCGGGATCATCGCCGGAGGCGGCAGGAGCGTCACCACCACGCGCGCCTTGGCGCTGTCGGTGACCTACGTGCTCGGCATGGCGCTCACCTACACCCTCGCCGGCATTGCCTGTGCGGCCGCGGGCCGGCAGGTCCAGGCCGTGTTCCAGCAGTGGTGGGTGCTGGCACTGTTTGCGGCACTGTTCGTGGTGCTCGCGCTCTCGATGTTTGGCCTGTTCCAGACCCGCATTGCCAACATCAGCAACCGCCAGTCCGCCGGCACCTTCGGCGGAGTCGCCGTCATGGGGGCGCTCTCGGCTCTCATCGTCACCACCTGCGTGGGACCGGCGCTCGTTGGAGCGCTGCTCGTGATCAGTCAGACCGGGCAGATGGCGCGCGGTGGCGCGGCACTTTTCGCCATGAGTATCGGCATGGGCACGCCGTTGCTGGTGGTCGGCGCCTCGGCGGGCCGGCTGCTGCCAAGGGCCGGACCCTGGATGGACCTGGTGAAAAAGCTCTTCGGCGTGATGATGCTGGCGGTCGCGGCCTGGATGCTCGCGCGCATCGTGCCGGAGCGCGTGGCGCTCTCGCTGTGGGCGGTGCCGGCGCTGATCCTTGCCTGGCTCCTGTGGTCGCAGACGCGCGGCCATTCTGGCGCCACGTGGGGGCTACGCGCCGCGGGCGTGATCGCAGGCCTGTACGGAGTGGCCCTGACGGCGGGCTCTGCGCTCGGCGGCACCGATCCGCTCGCACCGATTCCCGCCTTCGCCGCCAGGGCCCACGAGCTGCCGTTCCGCAGCATCAAGTCGGTCGCTGATCTGGACCGCGAGATCGCGCAGGCGAAGGCGCAGAGCCGCGGCGTGCTGGTGGATTTCTCGGCGGACTGGTGCACCTCGTGCAAGGAGATGGAGCGCTACACCTTCACGGATCCGGCTGTGCAGGCGGCGCTCAGCGCCGCGGTGCTGTTGCGCGCCAACGTGACGCAGAATGACGCGGATGACCAGGCGCTGCTGAAGCGCTTCGGGATTTTCGGACCGCCGACCATCGCCTTTTACGGGGCGGACGGCCAGGAACGCACCCAATATCGGGTCGTGGGGTACATGAAGGCGCCAGCCTTCGCCTCCCGCACCCGCGCCGCGCTGCATCCGCCTCCGTGAGCGATCCGCGGCCCTCGCCTGGCCGGGGGGGCGGTGCGCTCGGCGTGGCGCTCGCCGCCGCCGTACTGGTGGCGTGCGCCGCCGGCGGCTTCCTCGTCTACCACCTCGCGAGCCCGCCGCGCGCCAGGCTGTACGCCACACCCACGCCCCTACCCCTCGCGCCTGCTGCCGCACCTGCTGAGCCCGCGCCGGTACCACCCCCGCCGGTCCGCAAGGTCCCCGAGGTGCTGCCAGAGCTTGCGCTGCCCGGGCTGGACGGCACGCGGCATCGGCTCACCGACTGGAAGGGCCGCCCGCTGGTGGTGAATTTCTGGGCCAGCTGGTGCGAGCCCTGCCGCAGGGAAATTCCGCTCCTGAAGAGCTTGCGCCGCGAACGTGCGACAGATCACCTCGAAATTGTCGGCATTGCGATCGATTTTCGCGATACGGCTCAGAAGTATGTCGAGACCAGCGGAATCGACTATCCCGTGCTGGTCGGCGAGCAGGGAGGATTCGAGGCCGTCGCGGCCTTTGGAATGGATCCCCTCCTGCCCTTCAGTGCGTTCGCCGACCGCGCCGGCCGGATCGTCACGCTGAAGGTGGGCGAGTTGCACCGGGACGAGGCCGACTTCATCCTGGACCGCATGCGTGAGCTGGACCACGGACGCCTGAGCCTGGCCGCCGCTCGGGAGCAGATCGCGGCCGGGATCCGCCGCCTCAATATGCACCGGTCCACTGCCGCGGATGGCGCGGTGTACTAGACTCAGTCCTGCCAGATCCTCGCAAATCGCAACAAGAAGTATCCTAATGCAGGCGAATTAGGTTACATTCGCGTCGGTTCGCTTGGTCAGACGACTCACAAAGAAGTCACGCCTCCATGGCCCGAGTGCTGTTATTGAACGGCCCGAACCTCAATCTGCTCGGCACGCGGGAACCGGCCGTCTACGGTACCGACACGCTCGAGTCGATCGAGAAGCGCTCGGCGGCGGTCGCCCGCGAGCTCGGGCACGAGCTGATCGCGTTCCAGAGTAACGCCGAACACGAGCTCATCGATCGCGTCCATCGGGCCCGCGCCGAAGGCGTGGCGTTCATGATCGTCAATCCGGGCGCGTTCACGCACACCAGCATCGCGCTGCGCGACGCCATCCTCGGCACCAGCGTGCCGTTCATCGAAGTGCACCTGTCCAACACGCACGCCCGCGAGCCGTTTCGCCGGCATTCCTATCTCTCGGACATCGCAGTCGGGGTCATCACCGGCCTGGGCGCATTCGGTTACGAGGCGGCGGTGCGCGCCGCCGCGCAACGGCTCGCGCCCTGCGCCTGACGTCCGACGTTTCGGCTCTACTGATTCTTGGGGGGCATTCCCGGCATGGACATTCGAAAAATCAAAAAGCTGATCGAGTTGCTGGAGGAGTCCGGTATCGCCGAAATCGAAATCAAGGAAGGTGAAGAGGCGCTGCGCATCAGCCGTATGCCGGTGGCTGCAACCCACGCAGTTCCGCAGGTCGCGCACCTCCCAGCCGGCGCGGGCGCCGCTGCCGTCACGGCGTCTGCGGCATTGCCCGCCGCTGAGAGCGCCGCCCCGAAGCCCAAGCCCAACGAGCACGTGATCACCGCGCCCATGGTGGGCACTTTCTACGCCTCACCCTCCCCCGGCGCGAAGGCCTTTGTCGAGATCGGCGATGAAATCAAGGTCGGCCAGGTGCTGTGCATCATCGAGGCGATGAAGATGATGAACCAGATCGAAGCCGACAAGGCCGGCCGCATCACCTCGGTCATGGCCCAGAACGGCGATCCGGTCGAGTTCGGCCAACCGCTGTTCGTCGTCGAATAAGCCGCCCATGATCGAGAAGCTCGTCATCGCCAACCGCGGCGAGATCGCGCTGCGGATCCTGCGCGCCTGCCGGGAGCTCGGCATCAAGACCGTGGCGGTGCACTCCACCGCCGACTACAGCCTCAAGCACGTGCTGCTCGCCGACGAATCGGTGTGTATCGGTCCACCGCCCGCGTCCGCCAGCTATCTCAACATGCCGGCGATCATCAGTGCGGCGGAAGTCACCGACTCGGTCGCGATCCACCCGGGCTACGGCTTCCTGTCCGAGAACGCGGACTTCGCCGAGCGCGTGGAAAAGAGCGGCTTCGTGTTCGTCGGCCCCAAGGCGGAGACCATCCGCGCCATGGGCGACAAGGTATCGGCGATCCGCTTCATGAAATCTCACGGAGTGCCGTGCGTGCCGGGCTCCGATGGTCCGCTGGGCGAGGACGCGGACGAGAACCTGCGCATCGCGCGCGACATCGCCTACCCGGTGATCATCAAGGCATCCGGGGGCGGTGGCGGGCGCGGCATGCGCGTCGTGCACACCGAGGCCTCACTCCTGAACGCGATCGGCATCACGCAGGCGGAAGCGCGCGCAGCCTTCGGCAACGACCAGGTCTACATGGAGAAGTTCCTGGAGCGGCCGCGGCACATCGAATTCCAGGTGCTGGCGGACGCGCACGGCAACGTCATCCACCTGGGCGAGCGCGATTGCTCGATGCAGCGGCGCCACCAGAAAGTGATCGAGGAAGCGCCGGCACCGGGCATCACGCTGCGCCAGCGGCGCTTCATGGGCGAGCGCTGCGTGGAAGCCTGCCGCGCGGTCGGCTACCGCAGTGCCGGCACCATGGAGTTCCTGTACCAGGACGGGGAGTTTTACTTCATCGAGATGAACACCCGCATCCAGGTCGAGCACCCGGTGACCGAACTGATCACCGGGATCGATCTGGTGAAGGCGCAACTGTTGATCGCCGCGGGCGAGCGTCTGGCGTACACGCAGAGCGACGTGCAGATCCGCGGTCATGCCATGGAATGCCGCATCAACGCCGAGGATCCCAAGACCTTCATGCCATCGCCCGGCCCGATCCGGCTGTGGCACGCCCCGGGCGGACCTGGCATCCGCGTCGACAGCCACATCTACTCCGGCTACAACGTCCCGCCCTACTACGATTCGCTGGTGGGCAAGGTCATCGCCCACGGCGACACGCGCGAGACCGCAATCGCGCGCATGAAGAATGCGCTGGCCGAAATGGTGATCGAAGGCATCAGGACCAACGTGGCACTGCACCAGGAGATCTGCAACCACGCGGCTTTCCAGAAGGGCGGCACCGACATCCACTACCTCGAGCGGCGGCTGGGTCTGCGTTAGGCGGTGACCGCCTATCTGGAGCTGACGTTCGATCTCGGATCGCTGGATCCGCAAGCCGCGGAAGACGCCTGCTGGGCCTGCGGCGCGAGCGCGGTGACGTTCGTCGACGCGCGTGATGACGCGGTGCTCGAGCCCCTGCCCGGAGAGTTCCGTCTCTGGCCGCGGACCCGTCTCAAATGCCTGTTTGTGCAGACCCACGATGCGCCCGGAATCAGCCGTGCGCTCGGCGCGGCCTTGAGTCTGGACCCCGCCCTCATCGGCGCGCAGGAGCTGCCCGAGCGCGTCTGGGAGCGCGAGTGGCTCAAGGACTTTCACCCGCTGCGCTTCGGGCAGCGTCTGTGGGTATGCCCACACCATGAGCGCGTCAGCGAGCCCGGCGCGGTCGTGGTGGCGCTCGATCCGGGGCTGGCCTTCGGCACCGGCAGTCATCCGAGCACGGCGCTGTGCCTGACGTGGCTCGATGCGCACCTTGCGCCCGGTGCGCGCGTTATCGACTACGGCTGCGGCTCGGGTGTGCTGGCCCTCGCCGCCGCGAAGCTCGGGGCGGCGCAGGTGCACTGCTTCGATATCGACCCCCAGGCGCTCACGGCTGCGCGCGCCAACGCCCAGGCGAACGGCGTCGCGCAGCAGGTGCAGGTCCACGATCGCGCCGACACTCTGCCGGCCGGAACCGATGTGCTGCTGGCGAACATTCTGTCGGGACCCTTGTGCACGCTGGCGCCGCGCTTCGCATCACTGCTGCGCCCGCGCGGGGAAGTGGTGCTCGCGGGGCTCATGCAGCATGAGGTCCCCGACGTGACAGGCGCTTACGCCACGTGCTTTGATGTCGCCCCGTTCGGCGAGCGCGACGGGTGGGTGGGTCTCGTCGGACAACGCCATTGATGCTCGACAGCCACGCAGCTCTGTCATGTTCACAGTCTGTCCAAAGTGTGCCCTGACCCTGGTGGTGACCACCGAGGATCTGCGCGTCGCCCAGGGTTATGTGCGCTGCGGGCGCTGCTCGAGCGTGTTCAATGCGCTCGCGCGGCTGGCGGAGGATCGAGGAACGTCCGAGGAGAGCGTCGGGCCGGCACCGGCAGCCCCACCGCCGGCGTCCCCTGTGCCGGTGCAGGCCCCTGAAGCGAACGCCCCGCCACAGAGCGTGACCGACGCGGACGCGATCCCGGAGGACGCGCTCGAGTTCGATCCCAGCAAGACCGATGTGTCTTCCGTGTTCGTCGAACCGCCCCCGAACCCGCAGTGGACGGCGGCGACCGGCACCTTCAAGGCCATGATCGCCGCGAATCAGGAGGCCGCGCACGCCCCTGAAGCGAACGCCCCGCCGCAGAGCGCGACCGACGCGGACGCGATCCCGGAGGACGCGCTCGAGTTCGATCCCAGCAAGACCGATGTGTCTTCTGTGTTCGTCGAACCGCCGCCGAACCCGCAGTGGACGGCGGCGACGGGCAACTTCAAGGCCGCGGAGGCGCAGGACTCCGACGCCCAGATCGATGTGGAAATCGACCCGGAGTTGCTGGCCTCCATACTGCACATCGAGCTCCCCGTGCCGCCGGCCCCGACGGCTGCACCGCCGCCGGTAACGCCTCCACCGATCAGTCCGCCGCACCCCCGGCCGAGCGAGGCGACCCGCGCACCGGACGCACCGACCGCCGCCGCGAGCGCCGCTCCGCAGCCTGCCCCGCGGCCGGCGCCGCCGCGCGCACGCCCCGTGCCCGAAGCCCCGGTGAGAGTGCCGCGCAAGACACGGCCCGGTGCGGACGTTGACCGGAGTGCCGGGATGGAGCGCCTGCTGCCGCACCTGTGGCGCGCCGGTGCCGGCGTTGCGCTCCTGGTGCTGCTCGCGCAGATCGTGAATCACTATCGTGACCAGCTCGCCGCCACGGCGCGCTGGCACCGGCCGCTCACCGCGTTGTACGCGTCCCTCGGAGTGCCGCTGGTGCCGCGCTGGGATCTGCGCGCGTATGAGGTGCGCCAACTCGGTGCGTCCGTCGAGCCGACAAGCTCCGGCGTGATCACGGTGCGCGCCAGCATCAAGAACGCAGCCCCGCAGCCTCAGCCCCTGCCGCTGCTGCGGGTCACGCTGCAGGACCGCTTCGGCAACCGGATCGCCGCGCGTGACGTGGCGCCGCCGTCCTACCTGCCACACGCCCCGCCGGCGTCTGCCCTTCTATCCGCGGGCGAGCGCATCGACGCCGAGATGGGATTCGTGGACCCGGGCGCCAATGCCGTGGGATTCGAGATCGACGCCTGCCTGCCAACCAGCGGCGGCGAGATCACCTGCGCAAACGATGCCATCGCGCGCTAGAGAATGAGGTGTCGCTTGCGGATCGGACCTTACATCCTGCCCTCAGCTGTCGTGCTCGCGCCCATGGCCGGGGTGACCGATCGCCCGTTCCGCGTCCTGTGCCGCAGACTCGGCGCGGGCCTGGCGGCCTCCGAGATGATCAGCTCGGACACGCGGCTGTGGAATACGCCCAAATCGCGCCATCGCATGAACCACGAGGGCGAGCCCGAGCCGCGCGTGGTGCAGCTGGCCGGCGCCGACCCGCAGGCCCTTGCGGACGCGGCGCGCGCCAACGTGGCACTCGGCGCGCAGATCATCGATCTGAACATGGGGTGTCCGGCAAAAAAAGTGTGCGGCAGGCTGTGTGGTTCGGCGCTGCTCACCGACGAAGCGCTGGTGGCGCGCATTCTGCAGGCGGTGGTGAACGCGGTCGACGTGCCCGTGACCCTCAAGATCCGTACCGGCTGGGACCGCGAGCACAGAAACGGTGCGAACATTGCATGCATCGCGCAGGAGTGCGGCATCGCCGCGCTCGCGGTGCACGGCCGCACGCGTGCGGATTTTTATGAAGGCGCGGCCGAGTACGACACGATCCGCGCTATCAAATCGCGCGTCCGGATTCCGGTATTCGTGAACGGGGACATCGCTACGCCGAAGAAAGCGCGCGAGGTACTTGATTTCACGGGCGCGGACGGAGTAATGATCGGGCGCGCGAGTCATGGTGCGCCATGGATCTTCCGCGCTGTCAACGTCCATCTGGAGGAGGGAATTGCGCCGCCGCCACTGCTGCGCGCCGACCTGCGTGATATCATTCTGGCGCATCTCGACTCCCTGTACTTCTTTTACGGCGAGGAGAGTGGAGTCCGGATCGCGCGCAAACATCTCGGCTGGTATTGCGGGCTGCTGGATGAGCCGGCGCAGATTCGCCGGGATCTGATGGGGGCTGAGAGCACGGCCGCACAGTTCGCGCACGCGCTTAAGCATTTCGAAGAGTGGGTGAGCGAGGCTGCAGTGGCGGCCTGACGAATGGCTTTTTTTTCCTTTGGGAGGTCTCACCATGACCGCAAAGAAGAGGACGCGAGCTCGCGCAGCCATTATCGCCCGAGTCAACGGGCGGGAACTGCCGCTGCGCAATCATGCCGAGCGCGCCCTGAGCGATTACTTCACCAGCCTGAACGGTCAGCGGCCCGCCCATCTCTACGACCTGGTGCTGCGCGAGGTCGAGGAGCCGCTGTTTCGCGTCGTGCTCGATTACGCGCAAGGCAACCAGAGCCGCGCCGCAGGCATTCTCGGCATCAACCGCGGCACCCTGCGCAAGAAATTGAAGCAGTTCGGGCTTGCCGGCTCCTGAGCCGTACGCCGGCGGCGCCGGCGCGCTTGAGAGATGAGGCCCATGCCGCCGCCGGTACGCCGCGCGCTCCTTTCGGTTTCCGACAAGACCGGCCTGATCGAGCTGGCGCGGGCTCTCGCCAGGCGCAACATCGAGATCCTGTCCACCGGCGGCACGGCGCAACTGCTCACTCACAACGGCGTGCCGGTGCGCGAGGTCGCCGACTACACCGGCTTTCCCGAAATCATGGACGGTCGGGTCAAGACCCTGCATCCGAAGATTCACGGCGGACTCCTGGGCCGCCGCGGCGTGGACGACGCCGTCATGGCGCAGCACGCTATCGCGCCCATCGATCTGCTGGTGGTGAACCTCTACCCGTTCGCGGCCACGGTGGCCCGGCCCGGCTGCCGCTACGCCGACGCCGTCGAGAACATCGACATCGGGGGGCCTGCGATGCTGCGCGCGGCGGCGAAAAACCATGAATCGGTGCTGGTGGTCGTCGATCCGGCGGATTATCCGCTGCTGCTCGCTGAGCTCGATACGCACCAGGGTGGCAGTGAATTTGCCACGCGCGCGCGCCTCGCCGCCAAGGCCTTCTCCCATACCGCCCGCTACGACGCCCTGGTCGCCGGCTACCTGTCCTCACAGCAGGGGCTGCCGGGTGAGCCGTTCCCCGCGACCCTGTCACTCGTGTTCGAGAAGGTGCAGGACCTGCGTTACGGGGAAAATCCTCACCAGAGCGCGGCGCTGTACCGCGACCCTGCCGGGCGCGGTGCCGGCGTGGCCGCTGCGCGCCTGCTGCAGGGCAAGGACCTTTCGTACAACAACATTGCGGACGCGGATACCGCCGTCGAGTGCGTACGGCAGTTCACGCAGGCCGCCTGCGTCATCGTCAAGCACGCCAACCCCTGTGGGGTCGCCGTGGCGGCAACACCCCTCGACGCCTACGAGGGTGCCTACCGCACCGATCCGACCTCCGCCTACGGCGGCATCATCGCCTTCAACCGCGAGCTCGACGCCGCCACCGCGACCGCGATCCTCGAGCGCCAGTTCGTCGAAGTGCTGGCGGCACCCGCCGTGCACGCCGCGGCCGCGCGCGTGCTGGCCGGCAAGCCCAACGTGCGGGTGCTGGTGCTCGGGGAGCTGTCAGCGCTCGCCGGCGGCGAATTCGAGCTGCGCAGCGTTGGCGCAGGACTGCTGACGCAGTCGCGCGATCTGGCGGGCCTGGCGGCAGGCGAGCTGGCCGTGCCCACGCACCGTAAGCCGACGGATGCGGAGCTCGCGGACCTGCGGTTCGCTTGGGCTGTGTGCAAGTTCGTGAAATCCAACGCCATCGTGTTCGCGCACGCAGGCGCCACCATCGGCGTCGGCGCAGGCCAGATGAGCCGCGTGTATTCCACCCGCCTCGCCGCGATGAAGGCCACGGACGAAGGGCTCACGGTGGCCGGTTCGGTCATGGCCTCGGATGCGTTCCTTCCGTTCCGCGACAACCTCGACGTGGCCGCCGGATACGGCATCCGCGCCGTGATTCAGCCGGGCGGCAGCAAGCGCGATGCGGAGGTCATCGCGGCCGCCGATCAGCACGGTATGGCCATGGTATTCACCGGCATGCGGCACTTCCGGCACTAGGCTTAGGTCCCACGAAGTTGACATCTTGATGAGCGACCCATGCCGCCGGTCGTGCAGCGCTCAATTTCGTGGGGTGCCATGAAGGTTCTGATCGTCGGCGGGGGTGGTCGCGAGCACGCGCTCGCCTGGAAGTGCGCCGCTTCGCCGCGCGTCGCGGCCGTGCTGGTGGCTCCCGGCAATGCGGGCACCGCGGGCGAATCCAGGGTACGCAACGTCAACGTCGCGGCGGAGGACGTCGCGGGGCTCGTGCAGCTGGCAGCCTCCGAGCATGTCGACCTCACCATCATCGGGCCTGAGGCACCGCTGGTTGCAGGCGTCGTTGATGCATTCGCCGCCCGGGGACTGAAGTGCTTCGGACCGAGCCAGGCCGCCGCGCGGCTCGAGGGCTCCAAGGCCTTTGCCAAGGAATTTCTGCGACGTCACCGCATTCCGACGGCGAACTCCGCGACCTTCACGCGTGACAGCTTCGATCCCGCGTGGCTGCGCAGCCAGCACGCGCCGCTGGTGGTCAAGGCGAGCGGCCTGGCCGCCGGCAAGGGCGTGGTGATCGCCGACTCCATCGAGGAGGCGCACGCCGCGGCGCACGCGATGTTCGCCGGCCGCTTCGGCGACGCCGGCCGCGAGGTGGTGATCGAGGAGTTCCTGCGCGGCGAGGAAGCGAGCTTCATCGTCATGGCGGATGGCAGGCACAGCCTGCCGCTCGCCAGCTCCCAGGATCACAAGCGCCGCGACGACGGTGATCGCGGCCCCAACACGGGCGGCATGGGCGCCTACTCGCCCGCGCCGGTGGTCACGCCGCCGATGCACACACGCGTCATGCGCGAGGTCATCGAACCCACTATCCGCGGACTGGCCGCCGAGGGCATGCCTTACACCGGATTCCTGTACGCCGGACTCATGATTGCGCCCGACGGCACACCGAACGTTCTGGAGTTCAATTGCCGCTTCGGCGATCCGGAAACGCAACCGATCCTCATGCGCCTGCAGTCCGATCTGACGCTGCTGTGCGAGGCGGCGCTCGGCGGCGCGCTCGACACCGTCGACGCGCAGTGGGACCGGCGCGCGGCCCTCGGCGTAGTTCTGGCCGCGGCCGGCTACCCGGACCAGGTGAAGAAAGGCGACGTCATCGAGGGTCTGGAGCGCGCCGCCCGCCTGCCGGGCAAGATCTTCCACGCCGGCACCCGGCTCGAGGCCGGAAGAGTGCTGACCAACGGCGGTCGCGTGTTGTGCGCGGTTGGGCTCGGTGCGAGCGTCGGCGAGGCGCAGCGTGAGGCCTATGCACTGGCGGATACGGTCCACTGGCCCGGTGTGCACTACCGGCGCGACATCGGCCATCGCGCAGTGCAGCGCGAGCCGGTCCGGTAGCCGGGCACAGGTCGTGCAGTTCGATCACCCCGCTCCTCACGTCGTGGAGCTCGCAGTGCAGCCCGAAGAGATCGACGCCTACGAGCACGTCAACAACGCGGTCTACCTCACCTGGCTCGACCGCGCTGCCTGGTCGCACTCCGCCGCGCTCGGCGTGCCGCTCGAGCGGTGCGTCGCGCTGCGCCGCGGCATGGCGGCACAGCGCATCGAGATCGAGTATTTGCGCGCGGCGGTGCGGGACGATGTGGTGCAGGCGGCCACCTGGATCGTGGGCAGCGACGGGCGGCTGCGCGTCGAACGGCGCTTCCAGGTGCGACGCATCGCGGATGGCGAAACGCTGGCGCGCGCCCGCATCGATTACGTGTGCATCAATCTGGAGTCGGGCCGCGCCGTGCGCATGCCGGAGATCTTCGCCCGCGCCTACGTGGTAACCCCACGCACGTGAAACGCCCGTGCCTCCTCAGAAGCTGAAGCGCACGAACGCTTCCGGTCCGCTGATGCTCATGGCGAACGCGCCCGGAAAGCTGCCGCCTCTGCGGGTGAGCGAGGTGCGGATGGCCGCGTAGCCCAGGCCGACGGCGAAGTTGGGATTCCAGCGATACTGGATATCCTCGTGGCTGTCGGCATACCAGCCGCGGAAGCCGCTCAGCGTCGCCTTGAGATACGCGCCGCGCACCGTCGCGGCCCAGCGGCTGGAGATGCGCCACGTCAGATCGAGCGGCAGGGCGGGAAACGGGGTTGCGGCCGTCACTTCCTGTCGCTGGTTCTGAGCCGGCACCTGTCCGATCGCATCCACCTGCAGGAAGTAGATTCCCACGCCCGTCCCGACCTCGAAACGATCGTTGCGAACCAGCGAGTAGGTGTAAGTGATATCGAACTGGCGCCAGTCGAGCGAGGTCTGCGTCAGCTGGCCGGCGGCGAAGGTCTGGTTACCGAAGACGACATCGTTGGCAAGAACCTTGCTTCCCGAGCGATCGGCCTCGAAGTAGTCGACCCGCACCTTGCTGCGCTCGCGCAGGCGGAACATGAATTCCACGCGCCCCTGGCGCAGGCGGTTGGGAAGTCCCAGGTTGTTCTCGCCGTTCACCGGCGTGCCGGTCACCCCGGGGACAGCCTGAGACGGGTCGACCCGGAGGTTGGTCCGGACCTGCGGGTCATAGAAAGTGCCGCGAATGTAGAAATGATCCGTGATGGGGCTCGGAGTCTCGTGCCGGTGCGGCGGCAGCGGCGCCCCGGAATTCGGATCGTGGTCGCGGTCGGCAAACGCCGGTGCGGTCGGTATCACCAGGGCCACCGCGGCGACCGCGAGCCAATTGCGCATGCGGGCTGGACTCCTCCCGCTTACGAAGCGGTTTGCGCGAATCTTACTGATTCGAGGGCGCAATGTACCAGCGTCGCCCCGCGGCGACGTGACTTGCGTCCGCGCCGCGGTTACCGGCTGTTGACGCGCGGCGAAGCGCGGTGAGCGGCTCAGCGCTTCATCGCCTCGAAGAAGTCCCCGTTCGACTTGGTGTCCTTCATCTTGTCGAGCAGGAATTCGATCGCGGCGAGCTCGTCCATGGGGTGCAGGAGCTTGCGCAGGATCCACATCTTGGCGAGCTCGCCCGGGTCGGTGATGAGCTCCTCCTTGCGCGTGCCGGAGCGGTTGATGTTGAACGCCGGATATACGCGCTTCTCGGAGATGCGCCGGTCGAGGTGGATTTCGCTGTTGCCGGTGCCCTTGAACTCCTCGTAGATGACGTCGTCCATCTTCGAGCCGGTATCGATGAGCGCCGTGGCGAGGATCGTCAGGCTGCCGCCCTCCTCGATATTGCGCGCCGCGCCGAAGAAGCGCTTCGGACGCTGCAGCGCGTTGGCGTCCACGCCGCCGGTCAACACCTTGCCGGAGGACGGCACCACGGTGTTGTAGGCGCGCGCGAGCCGGGTGATCGAATCGAGCAGGATCACCACATCCTTCTTGTGCTCGACCAGGCGCTTGGCCTTCTCGATGACCATCTCCGCCACCTGCACGTGCCGGGCAGCGGGCTCATCGAAGGTGCTCGACACCACCTCGCCCTTCACCGTGCGCTGCATCTCGGTGACTTCCTCCGGCCGCTCGTCGATGAGCAGCACGATGAGGATGACCTCGGGATGGTTGGAGGTGATGGCGGTGGCGATATTCTGCAGCAGCATCGTCTTGCCGGCCTTCGGCGGGGACACGATCAGGCCGCGCTGGCCCTTGCCAATGGGCGCGACCAGGTCGATGGTGCGCGCGGTCAGATCCTCGGTGGAGCCGTTGCCGCGTTCGAGCTTCAGACGCTTGGTCGGATGGAACGGCGTCAGGTTCTCGAACAGCACCTTGTGGCGCGAGCTGTCGGGCGAATCGTAGTTGATCTCGCCCACTTTCAGCAGCGCGAAATAGCGCTCGCCGTCCTTCGGCGGGCGGATCAGGCCGGAGATAGTGTCGCCGGTGCGCAGGTTGAAGCGGCGGATCTGGCTCGGGCTGACGTAGATGTCGTCGGGACCGGCGAGGTAGGACCCGTCGGCGGAGCGCAGGAAGCCGAAGCCGTCCTGCAGGATCTCGAGCACGCCGTCGCCGTAGATGTTCTCGCCATTGCGCGCGTGCGCCTTCAGGATCGAGAAAATGATGTCCTGCTTGCGCGAGCGGGCGAGGTTCTCGAGCCCCATGGACTCGGCGAGCTTCACCAGCTCATGGATGGGCTTGGACTTGAGCTCCGTCAGGTTCATCGAGCTGCGCGATTGCGTCAGCTCCGCCGGGCTTATGATTTCGGAGTCGTCGGCGTCGAACACCTCCGGCTCCTGCATCATCTCATCGGGGCGTCCGCCATTATTGCCACGATTGCCGTCACGATTGTGGCGCGGACCCTTGTTGGGCCGGTTGCGGCCCTGATTACCGAGATAGCCTCTCACAGGTTGCTGTCCAGAAATGCCGAAAGTTGGGATTTGGATACGGCGCCGACCTTCTGCGCCTCCACCGTGCCGTTCTTGAAGAGAATCAGCGTGGGGATGCCGCGGATGCCGAACTTGGGCGGTGTCTGCGGGTTCTCGTCGATGTTGATCTTGGCGACCTTGATGCGATCGTGGTACTCGCTGGCGATCTCATCGAGGATCGGGGCGATCATCTTGCACGGACCGCACCACTCGGCCCAGAAGTCCAGCAGCACCGGCTTATCGGACTTCAGGACGTCCTGCGAAAAAGTGGCGTCCGTAGTATGCACAATGTGCGGGCTACTCACGCGGTTTCAACCTCCGTCAATGCAGAGCGCAAAAAAATCGCTTGGGAATGGGGAATCCAGAAGCGGGTCGGCAAAAGGTGCCCAAAAGCGATGCCAGAAACACCCGCCAAACGGTTACACTAATAACTCGTGATTGAGTATGGGCCTTAAGGGAATTAAGGAAACCGGGTCGGCAGGTGCGGAGCCTGTTGGCCCGCTGACTGAGACACTTTGTAGCGCTTCCGGACCGCTTTTGCAAGCCTCAGGCGCATTTTTCCGATCACACTCCAGACCGAATTGATGACTGACTCACATTCTGGTTCCGTCGCATTCGCCTCGCTTGGCCTGCATCCTGCGGTCATGGATGGCATACGGCAGGCAGGCTTCACCCAATGCACGCCCATCCAGGCACAGACGCTGCCGATGGCGCTTGCGGGCCGCGACGTTGCAGGCCAGGCGCAAACCGGG
>Ga0193733_1000091_pt1 | contig 33033 bp, 28 predicted proteins | sample U1s2metaG_FD_145076 | JGI IMG/M metagenome (GOLD analysis project Ga0193733, IMG submission 145076) | Soil microbial communities from a riparian zone of the East river system, Colorado, United States - U1s2 | ecosystem: Environmental > Terrestrial > Soil > Riparian zone | place: USA: East River...
TACCGGGTCGAGGAAGCCGAGGCCTGCTGGCGCAAAGTCGCCGCGCCCGTGCTCTGGGTGGTGGGAGCCGAATCGAAAGCGCCCGAGATGCTGAAGCTCTCGAGCGCCGATCTCGCGGAGCGCAAGGCGTGTTTCCGGCAATTGACCGAACGCGTTATCGCCGACGCCGGCCATATGGTCCATCACGATCAACCCGAGCGGCTCGCTGCGGTGATCGAAGAGTTTCTCGGGTAAGATGCCTCATTGAATATCGATTTGCATTGTCACTCCACCGCTTCCGACGGTTTGCTCAAGCCTGAGGAGCTCGTCGCGCGGGCCGCGGCAAACGGGGTGGAGATCCTCGCGCTGACCGATCACGACGGCGTGTCGGGGCTCGCCGAGGCGCGCGCCAAGGCCGAATCGGAAGGAGTTCGCTTCGTCGATGGCGTCGAGATTTCGGTGACCTGGGAAGGGACCACGGTTCACATCGTCGGGCTGCAGATCGACCCGGAAGCCCCGGTCTTGCGGTCCGGGCTCGAATCGATCCGGGAAGGCCGGGCAAGGCGGGCAGAGAAAATGGGCGAGGCGCTCGAAGCCGCCGGCATCCCCGACAGCCTGGCGGGGGCGAAGACTTACGCCGACAACCCGAGCCTCATCAGCCGCTCGCACTTCGCGCGTCACCTGGTGAAGACGGGCCGGGCGCCGGACGTAAAGAGCGTGTTCCAGCGCTACCTCGTGAAGGGCAAGCCGGGCTTCGTCCCGCACCAATGGGCCTCTCTAGCGGACGCCGTGAGCTGGATCCGCGCAAGCGGCGGAATCGCCGTCGTCGCGCACCCGGGCCGCTACAACTTTTCCAAGCCCGAGTTGCACGCGTTTCTTGCGCAGTTCAGGGACTGCGGGGGCGCCGGAATCGAGGTCGTGACCGGAAGCCACTCGCCGGAGCAATATCTCGAATTCGCCCGCATTGCGCGCGAATTCGGCCTCGCCGCCTCGCGCGGCTCCGATTATCACGGCAAGGGGGAGAGCAGGACCGATCTCGGCGCGCTGCCGCAGCTGCCCGGCGATCTGAAACCCGTCTGGCATGACTGGTAGGACACGCGGGGCGCCAGGGCGGCTCTGATAAAATGACGCGTTAGAGCGAGCGGGCCGGCCATGGATTTCAATGAGGTCACTAAGATGATCGCGGTTTTCGCCGTGCCGGTCATCTTCGCGATCACTTTGCACGAAGCCGCTCACGGTTATGTCGCCCGCTACTTCGGCGACACGACGGCTTTCATGCTCGGGCGAATCAGCCTCAATCCGGCACGTCACATCGATCTGGTTGGTACCATTTTTCTGCCGGTGGTCATGCTATTCGTATCCGGTGGAAGAATCATGTTCGGATGGGCGAAGCCTGTGCCGGTCAATTTTCATGCCCTGCGACGTCCCAAGCGAGACATGCTTTGGGTGGCTCTTGCCGGCCCGGCGGCAAATCTGGCGATGGCTATCGGGTGGGCTGCCGCTTTCAAGGTAGGAGCGCTGTCAGGGCTCAGACAAAGCGATTTCCTGCTTCAGGTGCCCATTGCGGGTATTGAAGTGAATCTCGTTTTCATGGCGCTGAATCTGTTGCCGATTCTTCCTCTTGATGGGGGTCGGGTTGTCTTTTCCCTGCTTCCCGATCCGCTCGCGTCGAGTTTTTCAAGACTCGAACCATTTGGATTGCCGATTCTCCTTGGACTCGTTGTTGTCAGCTCATACGGATACAACATTCTTGGCATGTTCCTCGATCCGATAATGTCTGTATCAAAATCGGTTATCACGACGATCTTTCAACTGTATCCAATCTAAATGTACGAAGAACGCGTGGTCTCCGGCATGCGCCCCACGGGTGCGATGCATCTGGGGCATTTCCACGGCGCACTCAAGAACTGGGTGAAGCTGCAGAGCGAGTATCCTTGCCTCTACTTCGTCGCCGACTGGCACGCGCTCACCACGCACTATGAAACGCCCGAGGTGATCGAAGAGAGCGTCTGGGACATGGTGATCGACTGGCTGGCGGCCGGCATCGACCCGGCGCAGGCGACGCTGTTCATCCAGTCGCGCATTCCGGAGCACGCCGAGCTGCACACGCTGCTTTCGATGATCACGCCGCTCAGCTGGCTCGAGCGGGTACCGAGCTACAAGGACCAGCAGGAAAAGCTCATCGACCGGGACCTTTCCACCTACGGCTTTCTCGGCTACCCGCTCTTGCAGGCGGCGGACGTGCTCGTGTACCGCGCAAAGTACGTTCCGGTCGGCGAAGACCAGGTCCCGCACGTCGAGATGATGCGCGAGGTCGCACGACGCTTCAACCACATCTACGGCCGCGAGCCCGGATTCGAGGAAAAGGCCAAGGCCGCCGCGAAGAAATTGGGCAGCCGCAAAGCGAAGGTGGTGATGGAGCTGCGCACCAGGTACCAGGAACAGGGCGACGCCGAAGCGCTGGCGGCGGCGCGCGCGCTGCTCGACAAGCAGGGAAATCTGTCGGTCGCCGACCGGGAGCGCCTGTTCGGGTTTCTCGAAGGGGGAGGCCGGATGATCCTGGTCGAGCCTGAAGCCTTGTTGACCGAAGCGTCCAAGCTTCCCGGGGTCGACGGGCAGAAGATGTCGAAATCCTACGACAACACGATTTCACTCCGCGAGGACGCGGAATCGCTCAAGAAAAAGATCCGCACCATGCCGACCGACCCGGCCAGGGTGAAGCGCAGCGATCCGGGCGATCCCGACAAGTGCCCGGTCTGGCAGTTCCACCTGGTCTACAGCGATGAAAAGACCCGGCAGTGGGCGAACCAGGGCTGCCGCACCGCCGGCATCGGCTGCCTCGAATGCAAGCAGCCGGTGATCGATGCGGTGCTCGCGGAGCAAGGCCCCATGCGGGAGCGCGCCCAGAAGTATCTCGACGATCCGACCCTGGTTCGCAACATCGTCGCCGACGGGTGCGAAAAGGCGCGCAAGCTCGCGCGGGAGACCATGCGCGAGGTGCGCGGAGCGATGGGGCTCGCCTACACGTGAGCGAGCCGGTGCAGCGCACCCCCCGGGCACCGGTGCCGCCAACTCCCTTGACGGGTGCGCTCGTGGCCAGCGCGCCGAGCGCGCTCGTAGCAAAAGTGCGCGGCGAACCGTTTACCGATCTGCCGCAGGACCTGTACATCCCGCCCGATGCGCTCGAGGTCTTCTTCGAGACCTTCGAGGGGCCGCTCGACCTGCTGCTCTACCTCATCCGCAAGGCGAACCTCGACATCCTCGACATCCCGATGGCGCGGCTCACCGAGCAATACATGGAGTACGTCGAGGTGATGCGCACGAAGAATCTCGAATTGGCCGCCGAGTACCTGGTGATGGCGGCGATGTTGATGGAAATCAAATCGCGCATGCTCCTCCCGCGCCCGGTGATGCCGGGCGAGGATGGCGCGGACCCGCGCGCCGAACTCGTCCGGCGCCTGCTCGAGTACGAGAAGATGAAGCTCGCCGGGCAGAAGCTCGACGCCCTGCCGCAGCTCGGGCGCGACTTTTTCCCCGTGGAAATCTGGATCGAGCAGACTCTCGCGCAGCGCCTGCCGCAGGTGAGCGTCGTGGACCTTCAGGAAGCGTGGCGCGCCCTCCTCGTGCGTGCGAAGATGACACAGCACCACCGCGTCACCCGCGAAGAGCTTTCGGTGCGCGAGCACATGAGCCTGATTCTGCGCCGGCTGCGGGGCGGCCGCTTCGCCGAGTTCGGCGAGCTGTTCGAACCGGAGCGCGGCGTGCCGGTGCTCATCGTCAATTTCCTCGCGGTGCTTGAGCTGGTGAGGGAAAACCTGCTCGAGGTCACGCAGTCGGAATCCTTCACGCCCATCTACGTGAAGCTGGCCAATGCTCAGTCCGAATGAGGTGAAAATCGTGCTCGAGGCGGCCCTGCTCGCCGCGCAGGAGCCGCTTCCGGTCTCGGAGCTGCGCAAGATGTTCGACGAGGAGATCGGCGCGGACACGGTCCGCCGGCTGCTGGAGGAGCTGCGCGAGGCGTGGAAGGACCGCGGAGTCGAGCTCGCGGCGACCGCGAGCGGCTGGCGCTTCCAGACGCGCGCCTCCTACCAGAAATTCCTCGAGCGCATTCACCCCGAAAAAGCGCCCCGCTACTCGCGCGCCGTGCTCGAGACCCTTGCGATCGTCGCCTATCGACAGCCGGTGACGCGCGGCGACATCGAGGAGGTCCGAGGCGTCACCGTCTCGGCCGAGGTGATAGGACGCCTGGAAGCGCGCGGCTGGGTGGAAGTGATCGGACACAAGGAGGTGCCGGGACGCCCGGCCCTGTACGCGACCACCAAGACTTTCCTCGACGACCTGGGCCTGCGCTCATTGCAGGAATTGCCGCCCCTTGAAGACATCGCCAAGACGCTTGATCTCACGCAGACCCCGCAGCCCGCTCCGCAGCCCGCTTCGCAGCCCGCGCCCGACGAGTCAGCGACCGCGCAATCCAGCGCGGTCTAGGCCCGCGGGGCCTGCCGAGAAGCTTCACAAGGTTCTTGCGCGCTCCGGGTTGGGTTCGCGCCGCGATATGGAAGCTGCGATCGCATCCGGCAGGCTCGTGGTCAACGGAACCCGCGCCGCTTTGGGGCAGCGCGTGGGGTCGCGCGATCGCGTCGCGCTCGACGGTCACCGGGTCTCGTTGCGCTTCGAAGAGCGTGCGCCGCGCCTGCTGATCTACCACAAGCCGGCCGGGGAGCTCGTTACGGCGCGCGATCCGTCGGGCAGGCCGACCGTGTTCGACCATCTGCCGAGAATGCGGGGCGGCCACTGGATCGCGATCGGCCGGCTGGATTTCAATACCGGCGGGCTCCTGCTCTTCACTGACTCGGGCGAACTCGCCAACCGCCTCATGCATCCGAGCAACGAGATCGAGCGCGAGTACGCGGTGCGGGTGCGGGGCGAACTCACGCGCGAGCAGCTGCGCACACTCGCCGAAGGGGTCGTTCTCGACGACGGCCCGGCGAAGTTCGACAGCATCTCCTCGGGCGGGGGCAGCGGATCGAACCGCTGGTACCAGGTCGTGCTGCGCGAAGGGCGCAACCGTGAGGTCAGGCGCATGTTCGAGTCGCTCGGGATCACCGTGAGCCGCCTGATGCGCGTGCGCTTCGGGCCCATCCTGCTGCCGTCCCATCTCCGCCGGGGACAATGGCGCGTACTCGAGCCCCGGGATGCAGCGCGGCTGCTGGCCGCCCTCGAGCCGCACGCCCGCGCCGCATCGCGGCGAGAAACGGATTATCAAGCCGCAGAGGACACCTGAAACCCCGCCGGAACTGTCTTTTCCGTTGTTCCGGGTGAAGTTTCTTGCTATACTTCGACCGCATTTGAGATGGGCTTTCGAGCCCATTTTTTATTTATGCATGGGAGTTGCGCGTGGCTATGAACGCGCTTGAGTCTTTGCTTGAGCGCACCGTAGGCGGGCTGGGTTACGGGCTGGCCGATTTTGAATACATTAACAATGGTAGGATGTTACGAGTGTTTATTGAGAAGACACATGAACTTGGGCAGGGCGAGGCGAGGGTGACCCTTGCCGACTGCGAGGCCGCGAGCCGGCAGCTGCAGCGGGTCCTCGAAGTCGAGGGGATCGAATACGACCGGCTGGAGGTTTCCTCCCCGGGCCTGGACCGCAGGTTGAAAAAGGCGGCGGATTTTGCGCGCTTTACCGGCCACGAGGCCCAGGTGCGCCTGCGCCATGCGGTCAACGGCCGCAGGAATTTCACCGGCACCGTTCGCGCCGTGCAAGGCGACCGTGTCGAACTCGACTACGACAGTGGCCGGCTCGAGTTCGACCTCGCCGACCTCGACCGCGCGCGCCTGGTGCCCAAGCCATGATGCCCGAGGGATATATGAGCCGCGAGCTTCTGCTTCAGGCGGACGCGCTCGCCCGGGAGAAGAACGTCCACAAGGACGTGGTGTTCGGCGCCCTGGAGATGGCGATCGCTTCCGCAACCAAGAAGCGCTTCAACGAGGACGTCGATGTGCGCGTCGCGATCGACCGTACGACCGGGGACTTCGAGTCCTTCCGCCGCTGGCAGGTGGTGGCCGATGAAGCGGTGGAGAACCCGGCTCAGCAGATGGCTTTTTCGGAAGCGCAGAAGCAGTACCCGGACATCCAGCTCGGAGACTATATCGAGGAGGCTCTGGAGCCGATCGATTTCGGCCGCATCGGCGCGCAGACTGCGAAGCAGGTCATCCTGCAGAGAATCCGCGACGCCGAGCGCGAGCAGCTGCTGAACGATTTTCTCGGCCGCGGCGAAAAGCTCATCAACGGCGCGATCAAACGCGTCGAGCGCGGTAACGCGATCATCGAGGTCGGGCGCGTGGAGGCGGTGCTGCCGCGCGACCAGATGATCCCCAAGGAGAATTTGCGCGTGGGCGACCGCGTGCGCGCCTTCGTCATGCGCATCGACCGCAATGTGCGCGGGCCGCAGCTGGTGCTGTCGCGCACTGCGCCGGAATTCATCATGGAACTGTTCCGGCTCGAGGTCCCCGAGATCGAGGAAGGACTGCTCGAGATCAAGTCGGCCGCGCGCGACCCGGGCATACGCGCAAAGATCGGCGTGCATTACCGGGATAAGCGTATCGATCCGATCGGCACCTGCGTCGGAATGCGCGGCGCGCGGGTGCAGGCGGTCACGCAAGAACTCGCGGGCGAGCGCGTGGATATCGTGCTGTGGTCGGAGGATCCGGCGCAGTTCGTGATCGGCGCCCTCGCACCGGCCGAGGTGTCCTCGATCCTCGTCGATGAGGACAAGCACGCCATGGACGTGGTGGTGGACGAAGAGAACCTCGCCATCGCCATCGGTCGAAGCGGACAGAACGTGAGACTCGCCTCGGAGCTGACCGGTTGGACGATCAATCTCATGACCGAGGCGGAATCGAACAAGAAGAACGAGGAAGAAGCTTCCTCGGTAAGAAAGATCTTCATGGAGCGGCTCGACGTCGACGAGGAGGTTGCAAACACCCTCATCCAGGAAGGCTTCTCGACTCTCGAGGAGGTGGCCTACGTGCCCATCAACGAGATGATGGAGATCGAGGGCTTCGATGAGGCCACGGTGGGCGAGCTGCGCAATCGCGCGCGCGACGCACTCCTGGTACAAGCCATCGCGAGCGAGGAGCAGGCGGAAAACCTCGATCCGGCGCTCCTCGGCCTCGAGGGAATGGACAAGGACCTGGCGACAAAGCTTGCCCGGTCCGGGGTGAAGACTCGAGACGACCTGGCCGATCTGGCCACCGATGACCTCGTCGAGATGACGGCGATCGACACCGAGCGCGCCAAGACCCTGATCATGAAGGCTCGCGAGCACTGGTTTGCGCAGGAGTAAGACAAGCCGATGGCCCAAACGAGCGTTGCCCAATTCGCCGGTGAGCTGAAAGTGCCGCCGTCGCAGCTGCTCGAGCAGCTGCGGGCAGCGGGCGTGCACAAGCAGGTGGCCGAAGACGTTCTTTCGGAGCAGGACAAGACCCGGCTCCTGGAATACCTGCGCAAGTCGCACGGCTCATCGGAACCGAAGAACAAGATCACCCTGACGCGCAAGCAGACCTCCGAGATCATCAAGAAGTCGGATGCGAGCGGCAAAGCGCGCACCATCCAGGTCGAAGTCAAGAAGAAGCGCATCTTCGTCAAGCGCGACGCGGAGCCGGGCGCGCCCGCGGAAGTGCCGGGTCTTTCCGGGGGCGCGGTCGATTCGCGCGAAGCGGAGCTCCGCGAAGAGGAACAGCGCCGGAACGAGGAGTTGGTGGCGCGGCAGGCCGCGGACTTGGCCGAGAAACAGGAGCGCGAACGCAAGCTCGCCGAGGGCAAGCCGAGCGAGGTGAAGACGCAGGCGCCGGCTCCCGCCTCCGACACGACGCTGCACAAGCCGAAGGTTGCGCCGGGAGCGGAAAAGAAGGGTGCGAAGAAGGCGAAGGAAATCAAGGTCTGGAAGGACGAAGGCGTCAAGCGCCGCACGATCAAGACGCGCGGAGACGTGCAGGGGGCCTCCGGTTGGCATAACCCCAAGGGCAGACACAAAACCGCGGTCGCACCGGTCGCTGAAGGCGTACAGCAGTTCAGCGCGCCCGCCGAGCCGGTCGTGCGCGAGATCATGGTGCCGGAGACCATTTCCGTCGGTGATCTCGCCCACAAGATGTCCGTCAAGGCCGCCGAAGTCATCAAGGTGCTGATGAAACTGGGCAACATGGTGACGATCAATCAGGTGCTGGACCAGGAAACCGCGATGATCGTCGTGACCGAAATGGGCCACATGGCCAAGGCGGCGAAACTCGACGATCCGGAATCGCTGCTCGCCGACGCGCCCGAACACCACGAGGCCGAGTTGAAGCCGCGCGCGCCCGTGGTCACTGTGATGGGGCACGTCGACCACGGGAAAACGTCGCTGCTCGATTACATTCGGCGCACGAAGGTCGCCGCGGGGGAAGCGGGGGGCATCACGCAGCACATCGGCGCCTACCATGTCCAGACGCCGCGCGGCATGGTCACGTTCCTCGACACGCCCGGCCACGAAGCCTTTACGGCGATGCGCGCACGCGGTGCAAAGGTGACCGACATCGTCGTGCTGGTGGTGGCGGCGGACGACGGCGTGATGCCGCAGACGATCGAGGCGATCCATCACGCCAGGGCGGCCGAGGTTCCTATCGTGGTGGCGATCAACAAGATCGACAAGCACGAGGCGAACCAGGAAAAGGTCAAGCAGGAGCTCGTGGCGCAGGCTGTGGTGCCCGAGGAATACGGCGGGGATTCGCCGTTCGTTCCGGTGTCGGCGAAAACCGGCGCCGGCATCGATACGCTGCTGGAACAGGTGTTGCTGCAGGCCGAAGTGCTCGAGCTGAAAGCTCCGGTGGACACGCTGGCCAAGGGCCTCGTGATCGAGGCGCGGCTGGACAAGGGCCGCGGACCGGTGGCCACGGTGCTGGTTCAATCCGGAACGCTCCGGCGCGGCGACATCGTGCTCGCAGGGAGCAGCTTCGGCCGGGTTCGCGCCATGCTCGACGAGAGCGGAAGTCCGGTTCAAGAGGCCGGTCCCTCGATTCCGGTCGAGATCCAGGGCCTGTCGGACGTGCCAGCGGCTGGCGAGGACGTCATGGCGCTCGGCGACGAGCGCAAAGCGCGCGAGATCGCGCTGTTCCGCCAGGGCAAGTTCCGTGACGTGAAGCTCGCGAAGAAGCAGGCCGCCAAACTGGAAAACATCTTCGAGCAGATGGGCGAGGGCGAGGCGAGGGTGCTCGCGCTTCTCATTAAGGCCGACGTGCAGGGCTCCCAGGAAGCGCTGGTGCACGCGCTCACGCGGCTTTCAACCGACGAGGTCAAGGTCAATGTGGTGCACAGCGCCGTGGGCGCGATCACCGAGTCCGACGTGAATCTGGCGCTCGCCTCCAAGGCGGTGATCATCGGCTTCAATACCCGCGCCGATACGGTTGCGCGCAAGGCGGCCGAAGCCTCGGGCGTGGACGTGCGTTACTACAACATCATCTATGACGCCGTCGACGAAGTGAAGGCGGCGCTCTCGGGCATGCTAGCGCCGGAGAAGAAAGAAAACATACTCGGTCTGGTCGACGTGCGCCAGGTTTTCAAGATCTCCAAGGTCGGGGCCGTGGCTGGATGCATGGTGCTCGAGGGTCTCGTGCGTCGCAACGCGATGGTGCGTGTGCTGCGCGACAACGTGGTCGTCCATACGGGCGAGATCGATTCCCTCAAGCGCTTCAAGGATGACGTGCGCGAGGTGAAAGCCGGTTTCGAGTGCGGCATGTCCGTGAAAAACTTCAACGACCTCAAGGTCGGCGACCAGTTCGAAATCTACGAAGTCCAGGAAGTGGCGCGGACACTCTAGCGTCCGCGCCATCCTGAGGAGCGCTTAGCGCGACGAAGGATCTGCTGTAGGATGGCCGATCGTTTCGCTCCGACCTCATGGCCAACCAGCAACGCCTGCGCCGCGTCGCCGATCAGATTCAGCGCGAGCTGTCGGAATTGTTGCGCGCCGAACTCAAAGACCCGCGCGTCGGCATGATCACCCTCACCGGGGTCGAGGTCTCCCCCGACTTTGCCTATGCCAGGGTTTTCTTCACGACTTTGGCCGATGCGGAATCCTTGACGACGATCGAGGCGGGTCTCGATCGCGCGGCGGGATTCCTGCGAGCCCAGCTCGGAAAGCGCCTGAGACTCCGCGTGACCCCGGAAATACGCTTCAAGCACGACGTTTCGGTGGAGCGAGGCGTGCGTCTCTCGCAGCTGATCGACGCTGCCGTGACCGGAAAGAAAGCGGATTGAGCTCCCGTGGGAAATGCGAGCGCGGCAGTCAGCGGAGTGCTACTCATCGACAAACCGGTCGGACCGAGCTCGAACGCCGTGTTGCAAAGAGCGAAGCGCCTCCTCGGCGCGAGGCGCGCCGGCCACACCGGAACGCTCGACCCCCTTGCAAGTGGCTTGCTCGTCATTGCGCTGGGCGAGGCGACCAAGTTTTCCGGCGGGATACTCGATGCGGACAAGAGCTATCGCGCGAAGTTGAAGCTCGGCGAGCGCACCGAGACCGGCGATGCCGAGGGTCCGGTGGTTTCGCGCGCCGAAGTCAAAGTGACCCGCAACGAGCTGCTCGCCGCATTGGAGCGCTATCGAGGCGAGATCGAGCAGCTGCCGCCTCGATACGCTGCGATCAAGCATCGAGGCCGGCCCTTGTACGCTTACGCCCGCCGCGGTGAGCACGTTCCACGCGCCGCGCGACGCGTCGCGATCCGTCGACTCGAGCTGGAGAAGTTCGAAGAGGATACGGTCGCCTTGTTCGTCGAGTGCAGCAAGGGCACTTACATTCGAGTCCTTGCTGAGGATATCGGCGCGGAGCTGGGCTGCGGCGCACATCTCGTTGCCCTGGAGCGCACCGCTGTGGGCCCGTTCGCGTTGGGGCAGTCGATGACGCTGGAAGCGCTCGAGGCGATTTCGCCTGCGGAACGACGCGAGCGGCTCCTGCCCCTGGAATCCTTGCTCCAATCCTGGCCGCGCCTGACGCTCGACCCCCCCCTTGCGGCGAAGTTCCGCCAGGGGAGGACGATATCAGTCGATTCGGCAAGTGGCAGCATCGCCGTCTTCGGCGAGGACGCGAAGTTCCTGGGCACGGGGCAAGTGGACGCAAACGGGACCTTGCAACCGAAGCGGCTGCTCGTGCTGTCTTGAAACGTGTTTCCAACTCAAAACTGCTTGTTGAAGGTGCTGATTTCAAGGTAAAATGCCGGCCTTTCGCGAAGAGATAATAGAGAGAGCATGCGGGTCAGCGTTACTGAAAAGGCGCAAATTGTCCGGCAGCACCAGCGCGCAGCGGGCGATACGGGTTCCCCGGAAGTGCAAATCGCCTTGCTTACGGCCCGGATAAACGGGCTGACCGACCACTTCAAGACGCACGTCAAGGACCATCATTCGCGACGCGGATTGCTGAAGATGGTGAACCAGCGTCGCAAGATACTCGACTACCTCAAGCGAAAGAACAACGGCAAATATCACGAGCTGATCGAGCAACTTGGCCTGCGCAAGTGACTTCCTCGACGCCCATTGGATCCCGATGGGCGTTTTGATTTCCAAATACGGCTCGGCGCGTCTCCGTCGCCGCCGGCACATCAAAATGACCGGGCAGTGCGCCCGGCTTAACCAATCGAGAAAATCATGCAGCTGACTCCCATCAAAAAGACGTTCACATACGGCGCGCATCAAGTGACGCTGGAAACCGGCGAAATGGCGCGCCAGGCACACGGAGCGGTCGTGGTGAACATGGACGACAGCGTCGTGCTCTGCACCGTGGTCGGAGCGAAGCAGGCCAAGGCAAGCCAGGACTTCCTGCCGCTCACTTGCGACTACGTCGAGAAGACCTACGCCGCGGGCAAGATTCCGGGCGGGTTTTTCAAGCGCGAAGGCAGGCCTTCGGAAAAGGAAACGCTGACTTCCCGGCTGATCGACCGGCCCATCCGTCCGTTGTTTCCGGACGGGTTTTACAATGAAGTGCAGGTGGTTGCGCAGGTGCTTTCGTGCAATCCCGAAGTTGATCCCGACATTCCGGCATTGATCGGAGCCTCGGCGGCGCTGACTATTTCCGGCATTCCGTTCAACGGCCCGATCGGGGCCGCCCGCGTGGGCCGTATCAACGGCGAATACGTGCTCAACCCCACGGCGACACAACTCAAGGAAAGCCAGGTCAACCTCGTGGTAGCGGGCACCGAGCACGCCGTGCTGATGGTGGAATCGGAGGCGCAGGAGCTTGCCGAGGACGTCATGCTCGGCGCGGTTGTTTTCGGCCACGAGCAAATGAAGGCGGCAATCCAGGCGATTCACGAATTGGCTGACGAAGCCGCAAAGCCCGCCTGGGACTGGAAACCGGCGGAGAAGGATCAGACGCTCGTAAGCCGCATCAAGGAGCTCGCCGAAAGCGAGCTGCGGGCTGCGTTCGCGTTGCGCCAGAAACAGGCGCGTTCCGAGGCGATAGACGGTATCTGGAAGCGCGTATTCGAAGAGCTCGGCGTGGGCAAGGAAGGCGGGCCCGACGCGAACGTGGTGAAGGAAATATGCTTCGAGCTCGAATCGCGAATCGTCCGCAACCAGATCCTGGACGGCGAGGCGCGAATCGACGGCCGCGACACCCGCACGGTTCGGCCGGTCGGCGTTCGCGTGGGCGTGCTGCCCCGAACGCACGGCTCGGCACTCTTTACGCGTGGCGAAACGCAAGCACTGGTGGTGGCAACGCTCGGGACCGGGCGCGATGAGCAAATCATCGATGCGTTGATGGGCGAGTACAAGGAGCGCTTCATGCTCCATTACAACATGCCGCCTTACGCCACCGGCGAGACAGGTCGCATGGGCTCGCCCAAGCGTCGCGAAATAGGCCACGGACGCTTGGCGAAACGTGCGCTCGTGGCGGTTTTGCCGGCAGCCGAGGAATTCGCGTATTCGATGCGCGTCGTGTCCGAGATTACCGAGTCGAACGGCTCGTCCTCCATGGCCTCGGTTTGCGGCGCAAGCCTCGCGCTCATGGACGCGGGCGTGCCGATGAAGGCGCACGTCGCGGGTATCGCCATGGGGCTCATCAAGGAAGGTAAGCGCTTCTCTGTTCTCACCGATATTCTGGGCGACGAGGACCACCTCGGCGACATGGACTTCAAGGTGGCGGGAACCGAGCGCGGCGTGACTGCACTGCAGATGGACATCAAGATCGAGGGTATTACCAAGGAGATCATGCAGGTCGCGCTCGCCCAGGCGCGCGAAGGCCGCATGCACATCCTCGGCGTCATGAAGGAGGCGCTGGAGGGATCGCGCACCGAGATTTCGAGCTACGCCCCGCGTATCATCAAGATCAAGATCAATCCCGAGAAGATCCGCGACGTGATCGGCAAGGGTGGAGTGGTGATTCGCGGGCTGCAGGAGGAGACCGGAACCACGATCGAGATCTCCGACGACGGCACGGTCTCGATCGCCTGCGTCAACTCCGAGGGCGGCTTGGCCGCAAAGAAACGCATCGAGGATATCACCGCCGACGTCGAAGTGGGCAGGGTCTACGATGGCACGGTGCTGAAGCTGCTCGATTTCGGCGCGATCGTGCAACTTCTGCCCGGCAAGGACGGACTTCTGCACATTTCGCAGATCAGCCAGGAGCGCGTCAACAACGTATCCGACTACCTCAAAGAGGGCCAGCGGGTAAAGGTCAAGGTGCTCGAGGCCGACGAGAAGGGCCGGGTGCGCCTCAGCATGAAAGCGGTCAAAGAGGCCGCCGCGACAACACCCACCTGAGCGACAGCAGGAAAAGGAAGGGCGCCTAAGGCGCCCTTTTTTATTATTGTCGCTCCCGCGGAAGCGGGAGCCCAGGGCCTTAGAAGCCGCTGGATCCCTCCTTTCGCGGGGATGACCGGCTGGACGGCTCCGCCGTCAGCCGGTCACTTTGCGACCTGCTTCTCCCTCAGCTCGTCGAGCGTCTTGCAGTCGATACACAATGTCGCGGTAGGCCGGGCCTCAAGCCTCTTCAGGCCGATCTCGATGCCGCAGTTCTCGCAATAGCCGTAGTCGTCCTTGTCGATGCGCGCGATGGTTTCGTCGATCTTCTTGATGAGCTTGCGCTCGCGATCGCGGTTGCGCAGCTCTAGGGCAATGTCCGATTCCTGGCTGGCGCGATCGTTGGGATCGGCGAACACGGTCGCGTCGTCTTGCATCGCATGGACGGTCCGGTCGATGTCTTGCGAGAGCTCCAGCTTCAGCGCTTCGAGGACCCTCTTGAAATGCTCACGCTGTCTGAGATTCATGTACTCCTCGCCCTTTTTCAGCAGGTAAGGCGGGAAGGCTTTGTGCAGCAGCTCCAAGTTACAATCTCCGCGTCGTGAGCGAGAGACAATTTGATACCAGAAATCAACAGGGCGGGCAAGCGAATTTCGCCCGGTATTGCTGACCTCTCCGCGTTGACCACGTCGGGTACGCAGGCGTAAGATGCCACACCCGCGGGGTGTAGCGCAGTCTGGTAGCGCGCTTGCTTTGGGAGCAAGATGTCGGGAGTTCAAATCTCTCCACCCCGACCAGATTTTGCGGCAGCCGCCGCCGAGACGGCTGCGCCTTACCCGTGCCCGTAGCTCAAACTGGATAGAGCACCAGCCTTCTAAGCTGGGGGTTGTGGGTTCGACTCCCGCCGGGCGCGCCACTTCCGTTGATTTTCAGAACGCGGAAACAACCCTGCAAACGAAAGGAAGCTTCCGATGATCGAAGTCCATACTTGGCCCACGCCCAATGGGCACAAGATCCACATCATGCTCGAGGAAACCGGGCTGGATTACGAGGTTCGGCCGGTGAACATCCGCATCGGCGAGCAGTTCAAACCGGAGTTCCTGAGAATCAGCCCGAACAACAAGATCCCCGCGATCGTGGACCGCAACGGGCCGGACGGAAAGCCGATCGCGGTCTTCGAGTCTGGAGCGATTCTCGTTTATCTGGCGGGAAAAACGGGGAAGCTGCTGCCCCGGGACGTTCGCGCAAAGTACGTCGCGCTGCAATGGCTGATGTTCCAGATGGGTTCGGTCGGCCCGATGATGGGGCAGGCCGGGCATTTCAGGAGCAACGCCGTGCCCGAACGCATCGAGTACGCAATCAACCGTTACACGAACGAGGTCAGGCGCTTGCACGCCGTGATGGAGAAGCGGCTATCGGAGGCGCTGTACTTTGCCGGCTCGGAGTATTCCATCGCTGATATCGCGATTTTTCCGTGGCTTCGCGCGAGCGAGCGAAACGGAATCGACTGGGCGGAGTTTCCCAAGGTCAAGAAGTGGTTCGACGGAATCGACGCGCGCCCAGCCGTGCAGCGCGCGCTGAAGGTGCTCGCAGACGTCCAGACTACGCCTCCCGGACAGTACGATCCGAAAGCACGCGAGATCCTGTTCGGCGCGACGCAATATCAGCGTCACTGAGGGGAAATCCGGCGAGCTGATAATGACGGGAGAGATTATCTTGAGCGCGCGTCTGCGCCGTTTTCTGTTTGTTACCGGGCTGGGGCTTTGCTTGCATGCGCCGTCGCTCGCCCAGGACCGGACTCCTCCGGTGCCCGCTACGTCAGCCGTTGCGGCGTCACTAAAAGCGATCAATGGCCGTAACCTGCTGAAGCACATCAAGGTGCTGGCCTCGGATGAATTCGAGGGGCGCTCGCCCGGCACCAACGGAGAAACCTTGACCATCGCCTACATAAAACAGCAATTCACCCGACTTGGACTGGCGAGCGGCAATCCGGATGGCACTTATGTGCAGCAGGTGCCGATGATAGGCGTGACTTCCACGCCGAAGCTTACGTTCAATGCAGGCGGCAAAGCGACGCCACTCAATTTCCCTGGCGATTTTGTAGCGTTCTCACCGCGTGCCGAGCGCGACATCAGGGTAGATAACTCGGAAATGGTCTTCGTCGGTTATGGCGTTCTCGCGCCGGAGTTTGGCTGGGACGACTACAAAGGTGCCGATCTGCGCGGCAAGACGCTGGTGATGCTGATCAACGATCCTCCGGTCCCAGACCCCAACAATTCGGCCAAACTCGATCCGGCCATGTTCAAAGGCGAGGGCATGACCTATTACGGGCGCTGGACTTACAAATATGAAATGGCGGCGAAACTCGGCGCCGCGGCCGCCATCATCGTGCATGAAACCAAACCGGCCGCCTATCCGTATGAAGTCGTCGTCAACAGTTGGGCACGCGAAAACTTCATCCTGAAAACCGATGGCCCGAACGCGAACTTCCCTGCAGTCCCCGCGTGGATACATCTGGACCGCGCCAGGAACTTGTTCCGTGCCGCTGGAGTGGACTTCGAAACGCTCAAAAAGTCGGCCTTATCGAGGGAATTCAAACCGGTCAGCCTCGGGGTGACAGCGACATTCCAAGTGCAGAACACGTTGCGTGAAATCGCTTCGAACAACGTAGTGGCAAAAATTGAAGGTTCCGATCCGGAGCTGAAAAACGAGTGTGTTGTTTACTCGGCGCACTGGGATCATTTCGGCGTCAACGATAAATTGCAGGGCGCGCGGACTCAACAGATATTCCACGGCGCATTGGACAATGCGTCGGGGGTGGCGACGTTGCTTGAGTTGGCCAAGGCGTACAAGGCCTTGCCGGCACCGCCGAAGCGCACCATTGTGTTTATCGCCACGACTGGCGAAGAGCAGGGATTGCTGGGCGCGCAATACTACGTGCGCCATCCGCTCTACCCGCTGTATCGAACGCTGGTCAACATCAATATAGATGGGATAAACACATGGGGACTCACCAAGGATGTGGAAATCATCGGCTTCGGTCAATCGAGCATGGACGATATCGTAAAGAAATTTGCGGCGATGCAAGGACGCACCGTGCGCCCCGAAACGCGACCCGAACTCGGCTCTTTCTATAGGGCGGATCATTTTGAATTTGCGAAAGTAGAGGTGCCGGTGGTCTACGTCAAGGGCGGTAGAGACTATATCGGCAAGCCCGAGAGCTATGCCCGCGACAGGGTTGACGAGTATATTGCGCACCGCTACCACAAAGTGACCGACACGGTTCGTAGTGACTGGGATCTCGCGGGCGCCGTGGAAGATGCGCAACTGCTGCTCATGGTCGGCTACGATGTCGCGCAGGGCTCGGAATTTCCTCAATGGAAAGCAGGGTCTGAGTTCAAGCGAAGCGATAAGCGATAGGAAGCTACTGTCCTACTCTGACGCCCGATGTCCACCACATTCAACGCGGGCGGAATCGGCGGTCACCCCAAAGGCCTGACGACGCTTTTCTTCACCGAGTTCTGGGAGCGATTCAGCTACTACGGAATGCGGGCGATCCTCACGCTGTTCATGGTCGGCAAAGTGGCGGATGGGGGACTCGGACTCGACGTCGCCACGGCAGCCGCGATCTATGGCTTCTACACCGCCGCGGTTTTCTTCATGGGTATTCCGGGAGGCTGGATCGCCGACCGGCTCCTGGGCCAGCGCAATGCCGTGCTCTACGGCGGAATCCTCATTGCGATGGGACACTACAGCCTCGCCATCGATTCCAGGCCAAGCTTCTACGCCGGACTCGTGTTGATCGTCCTCGGTACGGGCCTTCTCAAACCAAACATCAGCGCGATCGTCGGCCGGCTGTATTCCGCAGACGACAATCGGCGCGATGCAGGTTTTTCGATCTTCTACATGGGGATCAACATGGGTGCCTTCTTCGCGCCGTTGGTCTGTGGAACCCTGGGTGAGCGGGTCGGTTGGCACTGGGGATTTGGAGCGGCAGGAGTGGGGATGACACTAGGCCTGATCCAATATGTGCTGGGTGGTTCACGCCTCGGAAATGTCGGTATTCTGAGAGAGAGGCCGAAGGACGCAGGACTCCTTTGGGGCAAGCTTACGCTCGGGGTGCTTGCACTTGTCGCAGTGTTTTACTTCCTCTGGGACTATCGGGACTACGTCTTGCTGGCTGGATCTATCGGTGTTTTCTGGTCGTTGCTGCGCCAGGGAAGGGATCCCGTCGAGAGGAAGCGTATCTGGGCGATCATCGCTTTCTTTGTGTTCGCCATGTTGTTCTGGGCAGGTTTCGAGCAGGCGGGATCGAGTCTCACGTTGTTTGCCAAGGACTTCACTGAGAACTCCGTTTTCGGCTGGCAGTTTCCCGCGAGCTACTATCAGTCCGTCAATCCGCTCGGGATTTTTGTTCTGGCCCCGCTCTTTGCGTGGCTATGGGTCCGATGGGGCAAAAGGCAGCCGTCGAGCCCTGCGAAGTTCATGTTCGGCCTGGTATTCTTGAGCCTGGGATTTCTTGTTATTACGGGTGCAGCCGTTGTCTCCGTCCAGGGCGGCAACTCACGCGTGAGTCCGATGTGGCTGATTTGGGGCTATGTTCTTCACACCATCGGGGAACTTTGCCTGTCCCCCGTCGGCCTGAGCACCGTCACGAAACTCGCGCCTCAACGTCTGGTGGGGTCCATGATGGGCGTGTGGTTCCTTGCCACCTCTCTGGGTAACTTCATCGGCGGACGTATCGCGGGCCTGTTCGAAACATTTCCGCTGCCCCAACTCTTCGGTGCCGTCTGTCTCACAACAGGGGCTTCCGCCATCATCCTGCTTTTTCTGATCAAGCCCATTCGCAATCTGATGGGCGGAGTGCATTGATATGAGCAATCTCACGCGACCAATCCGGAGTGGTTACTAGCATGATAGAAGCAGCAGGGTGGGGTGGCCGATGGGACTCGAACCCACGACAACCGGAATCACAATCCGGGACTCTACCAGCTGAGCTACGGCCACCGTCGATCAGCGGGCGGAATTATATCGTAGAGACCGGTTCTCGAGATTGTGTATCTATAGTTTTGCGGGATCGTTCATGGGCTTTGGACGATCATTGTAGAACGCGCAAGGCTATCCCGGCAGGTCTTCCCGGCCCAGGAGAAACACGCAATCGTAGCCGGCGCTAGTCTCAGGCCAGATGAACGGAAGCCGCGGAAACGCCCGCTCCAGCCTGCTGCGATTGTGGCCGACCTCCACCACGAGCAGCCCTCGCGGCCGCAGAAGATCCCTTGCCGCAAGCAAGATCCTGCGTGTGAAGTCCAAACCGTCCCGCCCGCCGTCGAGCGCGAGCCGAGGCTCGTGACGATATTCAGGCGGCAGCCCGCGCATCGCCGTTGCCGCGACATAGGGCGGATTGGCGACTATGAGGTCGTATCGCGCCGGTTTCAGCCCGGCGAACAAGTCTCCCCGCGAGAGTCTGACACGCCGGCCGAGGCGGTAGGCGCGCAGGTTCCGGCGCGCGACGGCGAGCGCCGATCGCGAAACATCGGTTGCGTCTATCGTAGCGTGCGGAAAGGACAATGCGAGCAATACGGCCAGACAGCCCGAGCCGGTGCACAGGTCGAGCGCCCGGCGCACTTCCCGCGAGCGTGGGCGCCAGGGTGAGAGCCGATCTCGAAGGAGCTCGGCGATGAAAGAGCGCGGCACGATGACGCGCCCGTCAACGTAGAACCGATGGTCTCCCAGCCAAGCTTCCTTCAAGAGATAGGCGAGCGGACGGCGCGTGCGGGCGCGCTCCTCGATCAGCCGTGCGGCGCTGCGGCGTTCTCGCGCGGTCAGCTCATACGCAAGCGCTTGCGCGAGCCCGTCGTGGGCCAAGCGCAGCACGCTCGTGAGCAGCCATGCCGCTTCGTCCCGAGCGCTGTGCGTTCCGTGGCCGAACCGGAGGCGGGCCGCCCGGAAGCGCCGTTCCGCGTAGCTCAGCCAGTCGCGCAGCGCCGCCGAAGGCGCTGCATGGGTGCGCGTGGAAGACAGGGAACGCGTCAGGATGCGAGAAGCCGCCCGAGGAGGCCCTGGTAGATTTCGCGCAGCGATTCGATCGCGCTCAGATCCACGTGCTCATCGAGCTTGTGGATCGAGGCGTTCACCGGACCGAACTCGACCACCTCCGGACAGAGTTCGGCGACGAAGCGGCCGTCGGACGTGCCGCCCGTCGTGCTGACCTCCGGGGTGGCGCCGGTGACGTCGCGGATCGCAGCGCTCAAGGTCTCGACCAGCTTCCCCCGGGGGGTTAGATAGGGCGTCCCGGAAAGCGACCAATCGAGCTCGTAATCGAGCCCGTAGCGATCGAGTATCGAAGCGACGCGTGCTTTCAGTCCTTCAGGCGAGCTCGCCGTGGAAAAGCGGAAATTGAACAGGATTTCCACCTCGCCTGGAATGACGTTGGTCGCCCCGGTTCCGCCGTGAATGTTCGAGATCTGCCAGGTCGTGGGTGGGAAGTATTCGTTGCCCCGGTCCCATTCGGTTGCGGCGAGCTCGGCCAGCGCAGGCATCGCCAGATGGACGGGATTCTTCGCAAGATGCGGATAAGCCACGTGCCCCTGCACGCCTCTCACCCTCAATGTTCCGGAGAGCGAGCCGCGCCGGCCGTTCTTGATCGTGTCGCCCAACCTGGACACGCATGTCGGCTCGCCGACCAGGCAATAGTCGATGCGTTCGCCCCGGCTCTTCAGGAGTTCGATCACTTTCGAAGTGCCGTCCACGGCGGAACCTTCCTCGTCGGAAGTGATGAGCAGGGCGATCGATCCCCGAGGCGAGGGATGCCTGGCGAGGAAACCCTCGACTGCCACGACGAAAGCGGCAATCGAGGTTTTCATGTCTGCCGCTCCGCGCCCGAAGAGCTTCCCATCGCGCTCGGTGGGCACGAAGGGGTCGCTGTGCCACTTTTCGACCGGACCCGTAGGCACGACGTCCGTGTGGCCGACGAAACAGAGAAGGGGACGGGCCCCGCCGCGTCGAGCCCAGAGATTGGACACCTCGCCGCGCCGGACCGGTTCGATCGCGAATCCGAGCCGCGCAAGACGTTCAGCCAGCAATTCCTGGCAGCCGCCGTCTTCAGGAGTGACCGAGCGGCGCGAGATCAGCTCGCGGGCGAGCCTAAGCGTCGCTGCCGGTTCACCGGCCGGCATGGTGATTTTCGGTGGAACCGGCCCAGCAAATGGAAATCGGGTGGGCCCTGACGACCGGCATCAATGCTATGCGCGCTCCGTCTCGCTGGTGTCGAGCTTGAACTCGCTGAACGGAGCACTGCTGGGGAGCGCCGCGGGTCTTGCCTCAGGGTTTCGGTCCTTGCCCGCCGCAAAATCGGCGCCGGCCGCGGTGTTGTTGATGAGCCAGAGCAAATTGTTCGCGGAGTCCGCGTTGGAAAGCGCCTCGTCCTGGGTGATGATACGGTCCCGGATCATTTTGAATAGCGATTGCTCGAAGGTCTGCGAGCCGGGGGTCAGCGCCTTCTCCATCGCCTCCTTCATTTCGCTGATCTCGCCCTTTTCGATCAGCTCGGCCATGTAACGGCTGTTCAGCATGATTTCGACCGCCGCGGATTGAGTGCCCCTCACGTTCTTGACTAGGCGCTGCGATATCACGCACTTGAGCGTCGAGGAGAGGTCCTGCAGCAGCGCGGGCCGGGTCTCCAGCGGGTAGAAGCTGATGATTCGGTTCATCGCGTGGTAGCTGTTGTTGGCGTGCAGCGTGGCGAGACAGAGGTGTCCGGACTGGGCGTACTGGATCGCCGCGGTCATGTTCTCCCTGTCGCGCACCTCGCCGATGAGGATGCAGTCCGGCGCCTGGCGCAGTGCATTCTTCAGTCCCACCCTCATATCCAGGGTGTCGGTTCCGACCTCGCGCTGGTTCACGATCGACTTCTTGTTCTGGAAAATGAACTCCACCGGGTCTTCGAGCGTGAAAATGTGTCCCGTCTTCTGTCCGTTGCGGAAGTCGAGCATGGCCGCAAGCGTCGTCGATTTTCCAGATCCGGTCGCGCCCACCATCAGGATCAGTCCTCGCTTCTCAAGGATGATGTCCTTGAGCACCGGGGGCAGGCCGAGCGTGTCAAGGGGCGGGATCGTAGCGGGAATGTAGCGCACCACCACGGCGGGCGAGCCTTTTTGGCGAAAGGCGCTGATTCGAAAGCTGCCCACGCCTTGCAAAGTGTATGCAGTGTTCAGTTCGAGCGTGCCCTCGTACTCCTTCTTCTGCTTTTCGTCGATCACTTCATGGAGGAGGCCGCGGACGATGTTGGCATCCATTATTTTTTGGTTGATGGGCATGGCCACGCCGTTGATCTTGATGTTGATGGGGGAGCCGACCGACAGGAAGATGTCGGAGGCGTTCTTCTCAGCCATCAGCTGGAACAATCGCTTCATCGCGGACATGGGATCTCCTCGAGGCGCAGCCGGTCGCTACTCGCCGCGCAACAGCTCGTTGATGCCGGTCTTTGCGCGGGTCTTGGCGTCGACCTGTTTCACGATCACCGCACAGTATAGGCCGTATTTGCCGTCCGCGGAGGGCAGGGTGCCGGGCACGACCACCGACCCCGCCGGAATCCGCCCGTAGAGAATTTTTCCGCTGGCCCGGTCGAGAATCCGGGTGCTCGCCCCGATGAACACGCCCATCGAGATGACCGCGTTCTCCTCGACGATGACGCCTTCGACGATCTCCGAGCGCGCGCCCACGAAACAATTGTCCTCGACGATGGTGGGGTTCGCCTGCAAGGGCTCGAGGACCCCGCCGATGCCCACGCCCCCCGAAAGGTGTACGTTCCTGCCGATCTGGGCGCACGAGCCCACCGTGGCCCAGGTATCGACCATCGTACCTTCGTCCACGTAGGCGCCGACATTGACGTAGGAAGGCATGAGCACGACGTTTTTTGCGATGTACGCTCCACGGCGCGCCACGGCAGGAGGCACGACTCGGAATCCCCCTCGCCTGAAACGCGCGCGGTCGTAGCGTTCGAACTTGGTTGGGACCTTGTCGTAGAACTGGAGAGACCCGGCGCGAATCGGCCGGTTGTCTTCCAACCGGAACGACAGCAGCACCGCCTTCTTGATCCATTGGTGCGTATGCCAGGCGCCGTCGAGCTTTTCCGCGACCCGAAGCCCGCCTTGGTCGAGCTCATCGAGCACCTGTGCGACGGCCCTGCGGGTTTTCGCCGGCGCCGAGCCCGGTGCGAGGCGCGCGCGATCCTCCCAGGCCTCTTCGACGGCGCTCCGGAGCTTCTGTATCGCGGGCGAGCTCATAGTTTCCTGGTGAATTCTACGATACGACGCGCCGCTTCGAGACACTCGTCGACGTCCGCCACCAGCGCCATTCTTACGTAGCTCGCGCCCGGATTGACCCCGTTCGACTCGCGCGCGAGGAAACTCCCGGGGAGCACGGTGACGTTCTGCTCGCCGTAGAGGCGCCGGGCGAAATCGGTATCGGCGACGGAGGTATGGGCCCACAGATAGAAGCCGGCATCGGGAAACCCGACTTCGAGTGCCGTCTGCATGAGCGGCGCCACACGAGCAAATTTCTCTGCGTATTTCCTGCGGTTTTCGCGCACATGGGCTTCGTCGCGCCAGGCGGCGATGCTGGCCTCCTGCACTGCCGGGCTCATGGCCCCGCCATGGTAGGTGCGATAGAGCAGGAACGCCCTGAGGATGGCGGCGTCGCCGGCGACAAAGCCCGAGCGCATGCCGGGGACGTTCGAGCGCTTGGACAGGCTGGAGAACATCACCAATCGCTCGAATCCACGACCCAGCCGCGCAGCCGCCTGAAGAGCTCCCAGCGGCGGCGCGGCTTCGTCGAAATAGATCTCGGAATAGCACTCGTCTGACGCAACGATGAATCGATGGTGATCGGCAAGCGCGAAAATTTCCTTCCACTCGGCAAGGCCCAGCACCTTTCCGGTCGGATTGCCCGGCGAGCAGACGTAGAGCAGCTGCGTCCGGCGCCACACATCTTCCGGAACCGAAGCATAGTCGGCGGCGAATCCGCGTTCGGCAGTAGTGTTCACGTAGTGCGGGCGCGCGCCGGCGAGCAGCGCTGCGCCCTCGTAAATCTGATAGAAGGGATTGGGGCAGACCACCACGGCATCGTGGCGTTCCGGATCGACGACGGTCTGCGCAAGGGCGAACAGCGCCTCGCGCGAGCCGTTGACCGGCAGCACCTCGGTCTTCCAGTCGACCGAACGCAGGCCGTAGCGCAGTACCAGCCAATCGGCGATCGCCCGGCGCAACTCACCGCCGCCCGCCGTGGGAGGGTAGGAGGCAAGCTTCGCGAGGTTCTCCGACAATGCGCGCTTGATCAGTTCCGGCGTCGGGTGCCGCGGCTCGCCGATGCCCAGACTGATGTGCGCAAGCCCCCGGTTCGGCTCCACGCCCTCGAACAGGCCGTGCAATTTCTCGAACGGGTAGGGCTGCAGCGACTGCAGTCGGGGATTCATGGTGCCTGCTCTTTAGCGCGTGCTCTGCCGCTCGTCGATCGGCTCAAGCTCCAAGCCCGCGGCGGGTTTCCAGCCTTTCTTGCGATGCTCGGCCACCACGCTTGTGAAAATTCCCCCGCGCACGTAAAACCGGGCAGCGAGACGCAGGAACCGCGGCATGAGCAGCTTCACGAGGTCATCGCAGATCCGGTTGGTGACTGCTTCGTGAAACGCGCCTTCGTTCCTGTAGGACCAGATATAGAGTTTGAGGCTCTTCAATTCCACGCACTTGCGATCCGGCACATAGTCGAGAAAAAGCGTTGCGAAGTCCGGCTGTCCGGTCTTCGGGCACAGGCAGGTGAACTCCGGGATCTGCATCCGGATCAAATAGTCGCGGCGCGGGCTCGGATTGGGAAAACTCTCAAGCGACTTGCTCGGCTTGGACGGCATTCAGGGTCCGGGTGCGAAGTGGGAAATGGTATTATAGGGGCTCCGTTTTATCGACGATGAATCCGGCTGACGGCCGGTTTTCTTTTACCTGGATTTGTAGCGTTTTCTGCTAGCGTGCGGCTCACACAAATCAAGCTCGCCGGGTTCAAGTCCTTCGTCGATCCGGCCACGGTGAGCGTTCCGGGGCGACTGGTCGGCGTGGTCGGTCCGAACGGGTGCGGGAAGTCGAATATCATCGACGCCGTCCGGTGGGTTCTCGGGGAGTCGCGCGCCTCGGCTCTGCGCGGGGACTCGATGCAGGACGTGATCTTCAACGGCTCATCGCTGCGAAAGCCCGTGGCGCGGGCGAGCGTCGAGTTGTTCTTCGACAACAGCCTCGGGAGGGCGGCGGGCCAATGGTCCCAGTACGCCGAGATCTCGGTGAAGCGCGTCCTGCAGCGGGACGGCGAATCCTCCTATTTCATCAACAACACCCACGTACGCCGCCGCGACGTGCAGGACATTTTTCTCGGCACGGGCCTGGGCCCGCGTGCCTACGCCATCATCGAGCAGGGAATGATCTCGCGCATCATCGAGGCAAGACCCGAGGAGCTGCGCGTGTTTCTCGAGGAAGCGGCGGGAGTGTCCAAGTACAAAGAGCGGCGGCGCGAAACCGAGCATCGGCTCGCCGACACCCGCGACAACCTCGCGCGCCTCGCCGACATCCGCCAGGAACTCGGGTCACAGATCGAGCGGCTGGAAAAGCAGGCCGAGATCGCGCGACGATACAAGGAGCTTTCGACCGATCGGGCGCAAAAACAGAATCTGCTGTGGCTCCTGCGCCGCAACGATGCGGAGGCCGAGGCGCAGCGCCATGTGCGCGAAATCGAGCACAGCGCGACTGAACTGGAATCCGAGACCGCGCGGCTGCGCGAAATTGAACGCGATCTCGAGCAGGCGCGGGCAGGGCACTACGCTTCGGGGGACGCACTGAGCGCAGCGCAAGGGGAGCTCTACGGCGTCAACGCCGACGTCTCCCGCCTTGAAACCGAAATACGCTTCGTAGCCGATACCCGGCAGCGTCTCGACGCGCAGCTTGCGCAACTTCGCGCGCAGCGCGACGCCGGGCGGCACAGCGAGGTTGAGCAGGGCGACGCGCGCCTGGCCTGGGAAGCGCGCCTCCGGGAGTCGCGAGAAGCTTTGGAGCAAGCCAGGCGCAAACACGCCGAGGAGCAGGTCAAGCTGCCGCAAACGGAGCAGGCGGCCCGCCTGCTCCAGGGACGGATCGCGGGCGAACGCGAGCGCATCGCTCAGGCCGAGCAGGCGTTCCAGGTGGAACAGACGCACCTCGAACATGCGGGCAAGACGCTGCAAGGACTGGAGCAGCGCGAGGAAAGATTGCTCGCCGAGCGGGCTGAGTTGGTTGCACCCGATGCGCAGTTGCTGGTGCGCTTGGCGCAGGAGCTGGCGCAAAGCACTGCCGAGCTTTCCCGCCAGGAAGCGCTGCTCGCCCAGCTCGAAGCGGCGCGGGAGGCCCTGGACCGGCAGCGCCGCGCGTGCGTCGACAGTTTGCAGATGCTCGAGCGCGGGTTTTCGGCGCTGGAGGGCAGGTTGCTCACGCTCCAGAAAATCCAGAATCTAGTCGAAGAGAACAGCAAGATCCAGGATTGGATCGGTCGGCATCAGCTGGCGTCAAAACCGCGGTTGTGGCAGAAAATTCGCGTCGAAGCCGGGTGGGAAGCGGCGGTGGAATCGGCCTTGGGCGAGCGCCTGCATGCAATGGAGATGTCCGACCCTGAGTTGTTGCAGCGCCTGCTCGATGACCCGCCTCCTGCAAGGGTCAGCGCCTTTCTCCCTGGAACCGATGCAAAGCTGCCCCTTGAGCCGGGACTGAAACCGCTTGCCGACTACGTCGAAGCCGTTGAACCCGCGGTAAGCGGTGTCATCGCGGCCTGGCTTGCACCCTACTACGTCGTGGAGGGCGTGCCGCGGTTGATGACCCGCTTGGGATTGTCGCCCCAGGCAGTGCTGATCAATCGCGAGGGCCACCAGTTCAGCCGCTTCGGCGTGAGCTTTCACGCGCCCGATCCGGCGGACACCGGAATTCTTGCTCGGCAGCGCGAAATAGAAGCGTTGGAGGTGGAGGCGCGTGGGCATCGGGATTCGATCGAGAAAAGGCGCGCGGAACTCTCCGGGCTGGAGCGTTCGCTCGCCGAGCACGACGAAGGCCTCGCCAAGCTGCGGGTGGCGGGGACGGCGCTCAAACAGCGCCATCACGAGCGTCAACTCGAAAATCTGAAGCTGACTCAGGGCCAGGAGCGGTATCAGGAGCGGAGCCGGCAGATCGACGGAGAGCTCGGTGAAATCCAGGCGCAGCAGGCCCAGGAACGCGCCACCCAGGCGGCTGCAGAGGCCGGCTTAGAGCGGCACCAGAGCGAGATCGATGCACTCTACCGTAAGCTTGAATCGACTCGGGAGGAGGAGGACGCGGCAGGGCGCAAGCTGGAGGCGCAGCGCCAAGCCGTGTTGCAGGCGGAGCGCGAAGTTCAGGAAGCGGGCTATGTTGAAAAGGATTGTATCAGTAAAATCAGTGAAATAAACAGATCATCTAAAGTATTACTAGAGCATGCGCAAAATGCCGATCGAAGCCTTGAACAGCTCCAGACCGAGCTGGCCGGCGTGGACGACCAGGTGTTGCGGACCCAGCTTCAACGCGGTCTGGCGACGCGGCTGGCCCGGGAGCAATCCCTGGCGGCAGCACGGAGGCGCCAGGAAGAAATCGCCAGCGCGTTGCGCTCCTCCGAGGAGGCGCGACTCACCTGTGAGCAGAAGCTCCAGCCGCTGCGCGATCGCATCGCGGACCTGAGGCTGAAAGAGCAGGCGGCGCGAATTGCGAGCGAGCAGTTTGCGCAGCAGCTTCGCGAGGCGGGCGCGGACGAAGCTGCGTTGGCGGCGGCAATGAAAGAAGGCCAGAAGGCCGCGTCGCTGCAGGGCGAGATTACGCGCCTCACCAATTTGATCGCCGAGCTTGGAGCGATCAACATGGCGGCGCTGGAGGAGCTCACCGCGAACCAGGAACGCAAGCAGTTTCTCGACGCCCAGGCGGCCGACCTCACCGCCGCGCTGGAGACCCTTGAGAACGCCATCCGCCGTATCGACCGCGAAACGCGAGCGCAGCTGCAAACCACGTTCGACACGGTGAATCGCGGGTTTGGCGAGATGTTTCCGGCCCTCTTTGGCGGGGGCGAGGCCCAGCTCATCATGACGGGCGAGGAAATTCTCGATTGCGGTGTGCAAGTCATGGGGCGTCCCCCCGGAAAAAAGAACACCACCATCCACCTTCTCTCGGGCGGGGAGAAGGCTCTCGCCGCGATTGCCCTGGTGTTTTCCTTTTTTCAGCTCAACCCCGCGCCGTTCTGCCTGCTCGACGAGGTCGACGCGCCGCTCGATGACGCCAACACCGAACGCTTCTGCGATCTGGTCGAGAAAATGTCGCAGCAGACCCAGTTCCTGTTCATCAGCCACAACAAGATCACCATGGAGATGGCGCACCAGCTGATCGGGGTCACCATGCAGGAGCGAGGCGTGTCGAGGGTCGTGGCGGTGGACATCGAGGAAGCATTGAAGCTGCGGGAAGAACCCGCCGTCGCCTGATCATGAGCGAACTTCAGGTCGGCCTGCTGGGCGTCGGCGCCGTGGTCGTCGCAGCCGTGTTTCTCTACAACAAGTGGCAGGAACGACGATACCGGCGCGAGGCCGAGGCGGGATTTGCCTCGCAACGTGAAGACGTGCTGATGCGCTCGGGCGGTGGCGCCGGCCAAGGGACCGCGCTGACCTCGTCAGGGTCGGAGCGGTTCGAACCCGTGCTCGTATCTTTCGAGGCGGAACAGGAAGGCGCCGGGGCTTCGAGGCCGGTACTGTCCGAGTTTCTGGACTTCATCGTTCCGATTGAAACCCCGGAGGAAGTTTCCGGATCAGCCTTGATCGGGGCGGCCACCGCTGCGCTCGAGCGCTGCTCGAAATCGATCTGTTGGGAGGGTTTCGATGAGACGGCGGCCTCTTGGGAACCGCTCGATCCCGATCGCAGCTATTCGCGGCTGCGCTCGGGCCTGCAGCTGGTGGACCGCCGGGGTGTCGCGGATGAGGAGGAGCTGTCCGCGTTCGGAGCCGCGATAGAGAGAGCTGCCGCGTCGGTCGGAGCTCTTGCGACCGTGCCCGACGCGGCGTCCGCTCTGGCCAAGGCAAGGGAACTCGATCGCTTTTGCGGAGAAGTCGACATCCGGGTTGCCGTCCATATCGTGAGCGATACCGCACCGCTTACGGGGGCTCAGGTCGCCGGACTTGCGAAAGCGGCGGGTTTCCGGCTTGACGAACCGGACGGCAAGTTCAGGCTCCGGGACGAGGCCGGGCGGGTCATTTGCGCGCTCGCCAATTTCGAGCCGGCCCCCCTGAACGTCGACGGTTTGAACGCCCTTTCGACGCGCGGAGTAACGCTCGAGCTCGATGTCCCGCGGACCCCGCACGGAGCCTTCGCCCGATTCCGCGATTCCGCGCGGATGTTTGCTCGGGAGCTGAAAGCGCGCATTGTCGACGACAATCGCGAGCCCCTGGGGCCCGCCGCGTTCGACGCGATCGGGACCCAGCTTCAGGTCGTACACGGGAGCATGGAGGCGCGCGGCATCGCACCCGGCGGCGCGCTCGCGCTGCGGCTTTTTTCCTGATGGCCGTCGCGGAGAAGGCGCGCCAGCGCGCGGAAACGCTTCGCCGCGAGATCGAGACCCACAACTACCGCTATTACGTGCTCGACTCGCCGACCATCCCGGATGCGGAGTACGACAAGTTGTTCCGCGAGCTGCTCGAACTGGAGCGGGCCCACCCCGAGCTTCTCACGCCGGATTCGCCGACTCTCCGGGTCGGCGGGACGCCGCTCAAGGAGTTTCCACAGGTAACCCATCGCACGCCGATGCTTTCGCTCAACAACGCTTTTACCGAGGCAGACGTGATCGGGTTCGATCGACGGGTTCGCGAGGGCCTAGGCCAGGACGAGATCGAGTACGCGGCGGAGCCGAAATTCGACGGCCTGGCGATCAGTCTCTTGTACGACCGCGGCCGCTTCGTGCGAGGTGCGACACGGGGCGACGGTTATACCGGAGAGGACGTGACGGCGAACCTGAGGACGGTGCGCTCGATCCCGCTCAAGCTGCGCGGCGCGCGGCCGCCCGCCTCGGTCGAGGTGCGCGGGGAGATCATCATGTACAAGGCGGATTTCGAGCGGATGAACGCACGCCAGCGCGAACGAGGAGAAAAGGAGTTCGCCAACCCCCGCAACGCCGCTGCGGGCAGCGTCCGGCAGCTCGATCCGAAAATCACCGCTGCGCGCCCGTTGCGCTTTTTCGCCTACGGTCTGGGGGACCCCAGCGGCACGGCGTTGCAGCGTCACAGCGAAGTTCTAGACTGGATCGCGGACAAGGGGCTGCCGGTGTCCGCGGAGCGCGCCACGTTGAGAGGGGTGTCCGGGCTGTTCGGCTTTTACCGGAGCATGGGCGAGAAGCGGGATAAGCTGCCCTACGCGATCGACGGGGTGGTCTACAAGGTCAACCGGCTCGACTATCAGCAATCGCTCGGTTTCGTGTCGCGCGCCCCGCGGTTCGCGCTGGCGCACAAGTACCCGCCCGAAGAAGCGCTGACCGAGGTCATCGATATCGAGGTGCAGGTCGGGCGGACCGGAGTATTGACCCCGGTGGCGCACCTGAAACCCGTGAGCGTGGGCGGTGTCACCGTGACCAACGCCACGCTCCACAACGAAGACGAAGTGCGCAGAAAGGATGTCTGGCGAGGGGACACCGTCGTAGTGCGACGGGCGGGGGACGTGATTCCGGAAGTGGTGAGCGTCTCCAAGGCCGGCCCTCGGGCGCCGTCCGATCGATTCCAGATGCCCGCGCGGTGCCCGGTCTGCGGGTCCGAAGTCGTGCGCCTGGAGGGCGAGGCCGCGGCGCGCTGCACCGGTGGGCTGTTCTGCCGAGCCCAGCGCAAGCAGGCTCTGCTGCATTTCGCCTCCCGTCGGGCGATGGACATCGAAGGTCTCGGCGAGAAGCTCGTCGATCAGCTGGTCGACCTGGAAATCGCGCGAACGCCTGCGGATATCTATCGGCTCGACCCGGGCACGCTCGCCGGACTGGAAAGAATGGGCGAGAAGTCGGCGCAGAACGTCGTCGCGGCAATCGAGAAATCAAAAAACCCGACTCTTGCCCGCTTCGTTTACGCGCTGGGAATTCCGGGAATCGGAGAGGAGGTCGCCAAAATTCTCGCGAAGCACTTTGTCAGTCTGGACGCCTTGCTCGATGCCGACTGGGCCGGCATCGCCGAAAAGAAAAAGGAAATCCAGAAAGAGAACGCTGCGCGAAAAAGACGGGGAGAAGCACCGCTTCCGCCGGTGCTCGAAGGCATCGGGCCGGAGTTGATGGAGAGCTTGAGGAAGTTTTTCTCGCAGGAGCATAATCGGGAGGTCATCGCGCAATTGACTTCTGGCCGCGACGCGGTCCGGGTGCAAGCGGAAAGACGACCCCATGCCACGACGAACAAAGGATTTTCCGGCAAGACCTTCGTCCTGACCGGAACCTTGCCGAGCATGACGCGCGACGAAACGAAAGACCTGATTGAGAGCCGGGGCGGCAAGGTGGTGGGCTCGGTGTCGAAGCAGACCGATTACGTCGTCGCCGGCGACGACGCGGGAGGCAAGCTTGAAAAGGCGCGCAAGCTCGGCGTCGCCGTGCTCGACGAAGCGGGTCTACGAAAAATGTTCGAGGAGTCCAAGTCTTGAGAAAAGTAACGAAAGCCGTCTTCCCCGTAGCCGGCATGGGCAGCCGTTTCCTCCCTGCGACCAAGGCGAGCCCGAAGGAAATGATGCCGATTGTCGACAAGCCGCTCATTCAATACGCCGTCGAGGAAGCCGTGGCGGCGGGAATTCGCGACATGGTGTTCATTACGGGGCGAAACAAGCGCGCCATCGAAGATCACTTCGACAAGGCCTACGAGGTCGAGTCGGAGCTCGCCGCGCGCGGGAAGAGCGAGCTGCTGGAGCTGATCCAGAAAATCATCCCCAAATCGGTCAACTGCATTTACATCAGGCAGCCCGAGCCTCTCGGGTTGGGGCACGCGGTGTTGTGCGCTCAGCCCGCGGTCAACGACCAGGTGTTTGCCGTGATCCTGGCCGATGACCTGATCGACGCCACTCCTCCGGTCTTGCGGCAGATGACCGAGATATTCGAGCGCCACCAGTCGCCGGTGGTTGCCGTGCAGCAGATCCCGCCGGAGCAAAGCCTCCAGTACGGCATGGTCAAGACCGAACCCGTGACAATGGGCCTCGATCGCGTCATGCGAATCGTCGAGAAGCCCAGACCGGAAGCAGCTCCGTCGAACCTTGCCGTGGTCGGGCGGTACATCCTGACACCGCGTATTTTTCATCACCTGGCGCAGGCCACGCCCGGAGCCGGGAGCGAAATTCAGCTCACCGACGCGATCGGCGCGCTGCTCGCAGAGGATCGCGTGCTCGCGTACCGCTTCAAGGGGACCCGCTACGACTGCGGCTCGAAGCTTGGCTACCTGCAGGCGACGGTGGCGTACGGACGCAAGCATCCCGAGGTCGGAAACGCGTTCGAGAAATTTCTGAAATCACTGTGATGCGGCTCCGTGTCGGGGCGCATATACTTCTGGCCCCATGACACCTGACGAGGCCTGGAAAATCCTGGAGAGCGCGGATCGATTGTGCGAAGAAGCCACAGTTCGCAGAGAAATCGCTCGGATTGCTGTGGAGATTACGGTAAAGCTGAAAGACCACTACCCCTTCGTGCTCGCGGTGATGGGCGGCTCGATTTTCTTCGCTGGCCACTTGCTACCCCAGCTGCGCTTCCCGATCGAGTTCGACACTATCCAGCTATCGCGCTACGGCAAGACCACCTCAGGCGGCAAGATCGTATGGACAGTGCCGCCGCGCGAGAACGTGAGAGGCCGCACCGTTCTTGTACTCGACGATATCCTGGACGGGGGCGAAACGCTCGCGGCGATCCGCGACCGCGTGAACTCGCTCGGTGCGGCCGCGTTCTACAGCGCCGTGCTCACCGACAAGAACATCGGCCGCGACAAACCCATCGTCCCCGATTTCGTCGGTCTGAGACTGCCCAACCGCTACGTGTTCGGCTGCGGAATGGACGTGTCCGGGGCCTGGCGCAATCTGCCGGAAATCTACGCAGTCAAAGATTCCTGAGCGCGCATGCTCGCAATCATCGGTGGCACCGGGCTGACCCAGCTCGCCAATCTCGATGTCTCGCGTCGCCAGGTGGTGCGTACCCCCTACGGGGAGCCTTCCGGCCCCCTCACTTTCGGCGCGATCCGCGGCGGACCGGTGGTGGTCGTCGCG
>Ga0193733_1000092_pt1 | contig 33003 bp, 30 predicted proteins | sample U1s2metaG_FD_145076 | JGI IMG/M metagenome (GOLD analysis project Ga0193733, IMG submission 145076) | Soil microbial communities from a riparian zone of the East river system, Colorado, United States - U1s2 | ecosystem: Environmental > Terrestrial > Soil > Riparian zone | place: USA: East River...
CGCCGACATCTACACCTACATCGAGCGGCGCGGGCAGATCGAGGGAAAGACGGTGGCCTGGATCGGCGACTCGAACAACGTCTGCAACACCTGGCTGCAGGCGGCGACCGTGTTTGATTTTAACGTGCACGTCTCGACCCCGCCTGGCTACGAAGTCGAGCCCGAGCGCGCCGGGATCTACGACGACGCGAACTACGAGAGCTTCGCCGACCCGATGGATGCCGCGCGCGGCGCCGACCTCGTCACCACCGACGTCTGGACCAGCATGGGGTTCGAAGCGGAGAAGGAAGAGCGCAAGCGCGATTTCGAGAACTGGCAGGTGGACGCGGACATGATGCGCGCGGCGAAGAAAGACTCGCTGTTCATGCACTGTCTGCCGGCGCACCGCGGCGAAGAGGTCGCCGGCGAGGTGATCGACGGGCCGCAGAGCGTCGTCTGGGAGGAGGCGGAGAACCGGCTGCATACGCAGAAGGCTCTGATGGAATTTCTCCTGCTCGGCAAGGTGAAGAAGAGCAAAGACAAAAAGGTGAGAAGGTGAACGACAAGGTCAAGAAGGTCGTCCTCGCCTACTCCGGCGGGCTCGACACCTCAGTCATCCTCAAATGGCTGCAGGACACCTACGGCTGCGAGGTCGTCACGTTCACCGCCGATATCGGCCAGGGCAAGGAGCTGGAGCCCGCGCGGAAAAAGGCGCGGAAGCTGGGCGTGAAGGAGATCTTCGTGGACGACCTGCGCGAGGAGTTCGTGCGCGACTTCGTGTTTCCCATGTTCCGTGCGAACGCGATCTACGAGGGCGAGTATCTTCTGGGAACCTCGATCGCCCGCCCGCTCATCGCCAAGCGGCAGATCGAGATCGCCCGCAAGACCGGGGCGGACGCCGTGGCGCACGGCGCAACCGGCAAGGGCAACGACCAGGTGCGCTTCGAACTCGGCTACTACGCGCTCGAGCCGAATATCCGCGTGATCGCCCCCTGGCGCGAGTGGGCGCTCGGCTCGCGAGAAAAGCTGCTCGAATACGCGGAGAAGCACGGCATCCCGATCGAAGGCAGGAAAAAGGGCGGATCTCCCTACTCGATGGACGCCAATCTGCTCCATATTTCCTACGAGGGACGCCTCCTCGAGGACCCCTCGCGCGAGCCCGAGGAGAACATGTGGGGCTGGACCGTGTCGCCCGAGAAGGCTCCCAAGCGCGCCGAGTACGCCGAGCTGGAATACCGGGAAGGCGACATCGTCTCAGTTAACGGGAAAAGGCTGAGCCCCGCAAAGGTGCTCGCGGAACTGAACCGCCTCGGCGGAAAGCACGGCATCGGGCGCCTGGATCTGGTCGAGAACCGCTACGTCGGCATGAAGTCGCGCGGCTGCTACGAGACGCCGGGCGGCACGATCATGCTGAAAGGGCACCGAGCGATCGAGTCGATCTGCCTAGACCGCGAGGTCGCCCACCTCAAGGACGAACTGATGCCGCGCTACGCCTCGCTCATCTACAACGGCTACTGGTGGAGCCCGGAGCGGAAGCTCCTTCAGACCCTGATCGACGCCTCGCAACTCGGCGTGAACGGCCGCGTGCGGCTCAAGCTCTACAAGGGCAACGTTGCCGTCGTCGGCCGCGACTCGAAGGCGGACTCGCTCTTCGATCCGGGGATCGCGACCTTCGAGGACGACCACGGCGCCTACAACCAGGCCGACGCCTCCGGATTCATCCGCTTGAACGCGCTGCGGATGCGCATCGCCGCGAACCGGCGGCAAAGGCGGAAACGGCGCTGACTTCCCACCCGCCCGTCTGGTGTTCTCGCCGGTTGGAGTCGGTTCCTATTCGAACTTGTTGGTGAGCGTGCCCACGCCCTCGATCACGATGCTCACCGTGCTCCCGGGTTTCATCGAGCCCACGCCGACCGAGCTGCCGCAGGCGATCACGTCGCCCGCCTCGAGCGTCATGTCCTGGGAAATCAGGCTCACCAGCTTCTCCGGGGGAAAGACGATGTCCGAAAGCGGATAGTTCTGGCGCTCCTGGTCGTCGAGGATGGTTTTCACGGTGAGCTTGCCGGGATCGACCTCGGTCTCGATCCAGGGACCGAACACCCCGAAGGTGTCGAAGCTCTTCGCGCGCGTCCATTGCGCAAAGACCGGGTCCTTCGCGATGATCTCGATCGCGGTGACGTCGTTGATGCAGGTGTAGCCGAAAATATGCCGTGGAGCGTCGCCCGCGAGCACGCCGCTCGTGCGCCTGCCGATGACGATGCCGAGCTCGCCCTCGTACACCACCTTTCCGCTGTAGGATTTCGGCGCGCGGATCGACTCGCCGTGCGCAAGGAGCGAGTTGCTGCCCTTGAGACAATACAGGGGCTCCGTGGGGACCGCGTGGTCGAGCTTCGCGACGAGCTCGTGAAAGTTGTCGATCAGCGCGACGATCTTGCTCGGCACGCTCGGCGTGAGCAGCTTGGCGGCAGCCAGGGGAATTGTCTGGGACGTCGCCTCCGGCCCCGCGAACATGCTGCCCGAGTGCACCCGGACGGTGTCGCCTTCGAGCTTGCCGAAGTATTCCCGCCCCTGATAGGCGACGCGTGCCCACTTTGCCATGAAACCTCCTTGAGCCGGGCGTGTCCGTGCGCTTTCCGGTGCTCCGCGCTTCGCCCGAAGACGCGCGATCATACGCCGGATTCCATGCGGTGCGCGCCCGGCTTGGCGATAATGGCGCAAACATCCGTCAAAACCCGGCTATTCCTCAAGCCTTCACGTGCGAATCCGAATCTATTCCGACCTCCACCTGGAATTCGCGCCCTTCGTGCCGCCCCCGAGCGACGCCGACGCGATCGTGCTCGCCGGGGACATCGCTAACGGCGCGGCCGGAATCGATTGGGCAAGAGAAACATTCCGCGACCCCGTGCTCTATCTCGCCGGCAACCATGAGTACTACGAGGGCGAGTTCGAAGCGGTGCAGGAGGCCATGGGAGCGGCGGCGCGCAAGCTCGCGGTCGAGCTGCTCGATTGCAGCGAAGTCGTCCTCGACGGCGTTCGTTTTCTCGGCTGCACCCTGTGGACCGATTACTCGCTCGCGCCGCAGGGCGAGCGTTCCGCAGTGGTCGAAGCCGCGCGAAAGCTCAATCCGGATTATCAATTGATCCGCTGCGGCTCCCGCGCCTTCGCGCCGGAGGACGCGATCGCGCTCTGCACCCGGCACCGCGCCTGGCTCGCCGCTGCGCTCACCGCGCCCTTCCCGGGAAAAACGGTCGTCATCACCCACTTCGCGCCGCACCCGCGCTCGATCGCGCCCGGCTATGTGGGTCATCGCGCCAACCCCGGGTTCGTTCTTGACCTCGAGGAAACGATGGGGAGCGCCGCGCTGTGGATCCACGGACACACCCACACGTTTTTCGACTATCGCGCGGGCGGCGCGCGGGTGATCTGCAACCCGCGCGGCTATCCGGGCGAAGCGACCGGGTTCAAGCCCGACCTGATCGTGGAGATCTGAGCTTCCCCGCCGTGCCCTTCAGCCGCGCCGAGTACGGAGTTCGACGCGGAGCGAAGATTACTTGGAAAGAAACTCACCGGTTGCCGCGCGAACCGTCAAAGGAAGAATTGCCGTATCAAGCGCGATACTGAAGGGAAGATCGACCAGCGGATACCTCGGCGGATCGGCTTTGAATTTTCGCAACGCGAACTCGTCCCCCAGGATTGCGCTCACGTCGAGGCGCGCGCCGCTGAACACCTTCGGACTTCCTTGCTCGGCTGTCGAGATCGTCCGGTACGTCGCGCAACCGGATGAAAGCGACAACAGCAGAACGACTGCGGGCACGATCGACACTGATCTGGCGATTTTCATTCCTTGCTCTCCTTCGCGGCGCCCCGCCGTCGTTCACCCGCACGCAGATATCTTACCGCCCAACGAGCCAGGTGAGCGGACAACGGGGCGCGAAGCGACACGCGAACCCCACAGCGACGTTGTTGGGCGCTCCGATAGACTAGTGGTCGCGCGGATGCAGAGCAAGGGCGCTAAACTCGCGGCAGACCTGTTCTTTGACGAGCTTCTTAAAGGCACGTTTGCGCAGCGCCCGCGAGCGGTGATTGCGCTTGATGGTCTTGATCGGCTTCTCCCGCAATGGGACCGCCAGATGGTACATGTTGCGATCCAGCTTCAATCCTCCCGACGCCAACCAGAACTCGTCGTACCCGTGAACCAGTCCTTCGGGTCTCGAATCGGCGCTCGCCGAAATCTGCACGTCTGCGCCGATTCCGACGATGTGACCGAGTTCCAGCGCCGTGGCGACTCCTTCAGTGGCAGCGAGCAGCAACGCTGCAGGCGAAATGTCCAGGCAGTCCTTCGTCGCCCTCCTGATCAGCTGCAGCCCTCTCCCCTTGCCTTGCACGCGGGCTATGTAGATCGCTTGGTCTGCAGCCAGACCCGCAATGCGTCCCGGACCAATCGTAAAGGACAGGGTATAGATATCCATATCATCGCTCTGAAAGATCAGCGACAGATCGCCCTCGTCATGATTCGTAACCGGAAAGGCCACGCAGATGCGGACATGGCCGTTGCTGACTACGTGTTTCCACAACTCGAGCCTTCCGTCAACGATCTTCCGAAAGAAACCTTGTTCAACGCGATCCTTGAGGAACGTATAGTGATTGATCAAGATCGACGCGCGCTCACTTTCAGACAGATCCGTTCCCAAGTATCCACCTAAGTGTTTCAACACTATCCGTGGGGCAGCCCGTACGACGGGTTGCGTCTGGGGCGCCGTAAGTACCTTGACGACCTTGAACCAGGTGAGTGGGTGGACGATTGCCCGTGCACCCTTGGATACTCTGGCGAGCGCCACGCGCAATCCATCTCGTCCGAGCGTGCGAACGAGCGCCAGATTGCTCAGGACGACGATCAATGCCGCCAGCAGCTGCGAATTGGGCTTGAACGGCATTACGTGGGCGCAAACATGATGATGGAATAGACAGTTGCTAACGCGGCTGTCGCTCGAGGTTTACGTCTATCCACTTCTCATCCCTCCCTCCTCGCCTTACCCAGGGGGTGTTATTCCCCACCCCGCTGTCGCAATGACAACTCTAGAACGGTAACACGGATTCCCGTTTTTGGGGGTTCTGGTTGCCTTGCCGATGAATACGCATGGCGACCACAAGTGCCGAGCGAAATCGATACGGGTGCGCAGCCTTCTCCGACCGGAAGCTAATTTCGCCCGGAGCGAAACGCCCACGCACAGAGACTACCGGTAACGACCATCGCGACCCACGAAACCCAGACCGGTACTTCGAGGATGCCGACGTGCACCGGCCATTGATTCAGAGCACGCACGGCCTGAATCACCGCGACAATGCCGAAGACAACACCCGAAACGACAGCATACTTGCTCGGCATATTCGATTCTCCTCTACCGGATTGATGGGTCGGGCATCGAGCGCTTGACTGCCGTGGACGTCATTGGAGTATGTACTGAACCTTGCCGATGATGTTTCTCGCAGGGACAAATCCCCAGGTCCGGCTGTCGCTGCTGTTGTCGCGGTTATCACCTAAGACAAAGTAGTGGCCATCAGGTACCCGGCAAGACAAGCCTTCCGCGGTGTGAGCACAATGCTCGCTGAGAGGAAACGCCCTCACAGGAGGGACAGCAGGCGCTTCCGGCTCGATGAGGATTGCGTACTCGCGGTCGCCGAGTCGTTCCAGATATTGGAGGGAGCGAATCGGGCCATCCTTGTGAACGTAATCACCGATTCGCCGGACCTGTATCTCCTCATCGTTAATCTTCAGTCGCTTGTTGTAGTACGAAATTCTGTCACCTGGAAGACCGACTATGCGCTTGGCATAGCTCAAGCTTGTATCTTCCGGATACTCGAAGACGACGATGTCTCCTCTTTGCAACCCAGATGACATACCCGTCCTCACAGCGTGAATTCCGTACGTTCCGTAATTACCATACCCCCATTTCTTCACAATCAGATGGGCGCGAAGCTCAATGGACGGAGCCATCGATTCGGACGGAAAGCGGAACGGTTCGAAAAGGAAAGCGCGAGCTCCAAACGCTAGCGCCGCAAACGCGGCGACTATTCCAACCAAGCCATACCAACGGCTGTACCAAGGGCGCTTGAGCGCTCTGTAGTCTCGGGCGAGGCGATACGCGTGGATCGCGCAAATTATCGCAACGAGCAGCACGATAGCGTCGCCAGCCAACTCCCTGTCGCGAAGCACAAACATGTTGCCCAGTACAATGATCGCCGTAAGCGCAAAATATGCGGCGGCCCAGCCAGGCCGAGCAACGTACAGCATTCCTCCAGGCTGGATGAGTAGCCCGAGTACGGCCGCGATCCACTTCTTCGGTTTGCGGTATATGGCGGTGGATTCCATCGATGCCAAAACTACCAATAGTCAGCGCTTCTGCAGTGATACCAAGTCATTCCAGAAAAACCGCTGTATATCGTGTCTCATTCTCCTCCGTTTCCCCTCGAATCAGTATAATCGCGGGCCATGCCCTCTTTCGATATCATTTCCGAAGTCAACAAGGTCGAGCTGAAGAACGCGGTCGACCAGGCGAACAAGGAGATCGCGAACCGTTTCGACTTCAAGGGCTCGGACGCGCGCATCGAGCAGGCCGAGTTGGTGCTCACGCTCTATGCGGACGACGATTTCAAGCTGAAGCAGGTGACCGACGTCCTGCTGATGAAGTGCGCGAAGCGCGGCGTGGACGCGCGGATGTTCGACACGAAGGCGGTCGAGAAGATCGGGACCAAGGTGAAGCAGCCCATCCAAGTCAAGGCCGGCATCGAGCAGGAGAAGGCGAAGAACATCGTGAAGCTTCTCAAGGACTCGAAGATGAAGGTCCAGGCGAGCATCCAGGGAACGGCCGTACGGGTCTCAGGAGCGAAGAAGGACGATCTTCAGGCCGCAATTGCGCTGGTGCGCAAGTCGGTCACCGATATTCCGCTGCAGTTCCAGAATTTCCGGGATTGACCACCCGCCGGCTTCGCCGGCACCCCTCCTCGATGAGGAGGGGAAAATTCTTTTCTACCCCCCGTTCTTTTCTACCCCCCGCTCAGCGCACCGACGATGACGACTTCGTCGTTCGCGGCGAGCGCGGCGCCCAAGTCGCGCGTCTGCTGCTGGTTGACGAAGATCTTGATGTGGCGCCGGATCGCGTCCTGCTCGTCGATCATGCGGAAACGGATCCCCGGATAGCGGCGCTCGAGGTCGGCGAGCAGCTCGGCCAGCGTCGCGCCGCGCGCTTCCACGTGCGCGCGCCCCCCGGTGTAGTCGCGAAGCTGCGAGGGGATGAGGACGTTCATCAGCGGCCGGCCGCCTCGACCGAATAAATTTCCGGCAGGTGGCGAGCGATCGAGATCCAGCGATCGCCCTCGTACGCGCTCATCCAGACTTCGCCGCTCGTCGTGCCGAAGTACACGCCCACCGGATCGCGCGCGTCCGCGCACATCGCCTGGCGTTTCACGGTGAACCAGCCCTGCTTGGGCGGCAGCCCTTTGTCCTGGCGGCGCCACGTCCGGCCGCCATCGCGCGAAACGTAGGCCGCGGGCTTGCCGCCCGGGCTCACGCGCGGCCACACGGTGCCGCCGTCCATCGGGAACACCCACAGCGTGTCGGGATCGCGCGGATGCAGCACGATCGGAAAGCCGATGTCGCCGATTGCCTTCGGCATCGCATTGCCGATGCGGTCCCATTTTTCGCCCGGACGATCCAGGCGGTAGATCCCACAGTGATTCTGCTGGTACAGGCGATCGGGCGCGAGGGGATGCAGCCGCATGCAGTGCACGTCGTGGCCGTACTCCGGGTCCTTCACCGGAAGAAAATCGGCCGCGACACCCTTGTTGAGCGGCCGCCAGGTCTCTCCGCGGTCCGAGCTCTCGAACGCGCCGCCGATGGAGATGCCGAGGTAAAGATGCCGGGGATCGCGCGGATCGACGTTGATCGAGTGCAGCGTTGCGCCGCCGGGCGGCCCCTGCTCCTGCTCGCCGCCGATCCAGACGATGCGCATGGGGTTGGCGTTGAATCCCGCGACGCCCTCCCAGGTGACGCCGCCGTCCTCGGAACGAAATAACGCCGGCGGCGAAACACCCGCGTACCACGCGCCGGGCTCGGAGGCGTGCCCTGGCGTGAGCCAGAACACGTGCTCCACCGCGAGGCCCTTCTCGCCGGAAGCCGCCTTCGGAAACGCGGGCGGGCGCTGCGCCTCCTTCCAGGTGCGGCCGAAGTCGGTCGAGCGGAACACGGTCGGCCCGAGATGGCCCGCGCGCACGGCGCAGAGCAGCGTCTTGCCGTCGCGGGGGTCGAGCACGAGATGGTTGACGATGTTGCCGAGAAAATGAGGCCCTGCGAGCGTCCAGCTCCTGCGCGCGCGGTCCGACTTCATGAGGAACACGCCCTTGCGCGTTCCGACGAGCAGCGTCACCGGTCCTGAAGCGGGACGCGCGGTTCCCTTCGCGGCTTTGGCTTTCGGCATGAGCAACCTCTCTATGTTTTCAGTCCTTCGATCCAGCGCGCGTAGAGGCCTGCGGCGATCGCGTTGAGCGAATGCACGCGCTCGTCGAGCCGCTCGAACATCTGCTCCGGGGTCTGCACCGACGGCCCGGCCCTCGCGACGAGCTCCTTCCCCCAGTCTTTGCACCAGGCGCCGATCAGCTCGCGTGTCATCTCGACGTGGCACTGCATGCCGAGGTGCTTGCCGAGCACGAACGCCTGGTTGGCGCAGTACGGACTCCCGGCGATGCGCGTCGCCTTCGGCGGGATGGTGAAGGTTTCGCCGTGCCAGTGAAAACCGGAGAACTCTCGCGTCGCGCCGAACCACTCGCGCGCGGAAGCGTTGTTTTCGATCGTGACCGTGCCCCAGCCGATTTCCTTTACTCCGTTGCGCGTTACCTTGCCACCGAGCGCTTTGGAGATGAGCTGTCCGCCGAGGCAGTGACCGAGCACCGGAACATCGGCGTCGACCGCCTTGTTGACGAGACCGAGCACCTCGGGTATCCACGGAAGGACGTCGTTCACGCTCATCGGCCCCCCCATGAATGCGAGCCCCGAGAACGCGCGCGGATCCGCGGGAACCTCCTCCCCTGCGTCGATCTCGACGAGCCGGTGCGGAATGCGGTGCGCGTCGAGGAATGTGGCAAAATAGCCCGGCCCCTCGGTGCGGCTATGGCGAAAAATCGCAACCGGTTTCATGTGCGAGATGAGGCCATCGTGTTCAAGCTTCGTATTGTAGCGTCCCTGCTTTTCCTGTCGTCCGCTGCCGGTTGGACCGCCGAGGTGAGCGTGATCGGCTTGTTTCCCGGAAAAGCAGTGGTCGTGATCGACGGCGGCGCGCCGCGGGTTCTGTCGGTGGGCCAGAAACCGGTCGAAGGCGTCACCTTGATCTCGACCGACCGGGAGTCGGCGACGCTGCTCATCGACGGTGAGAAAAGGACGCTCCGCATCGGACAGCATCAGGCCGGGCCGGCTCCGGCCTCCTCGAGCCAGAGCGCCACCCTCACCGCCGATGCGCGCGGACATTTCGTCGTGGATGGGCAGATCAACGGCGGAGCGGTGCGCTTTCTCGTCGACACGGGCGCCACGTCTATTTCGCTCTCTTCAGCGGACGCGTCCCGGCTCGGAATCGACTACCGCAAAGGACAGCCCGGATTGATGGGCACCGCCAACGGCTCGGTGGTGGCCTATCGGGTGAAGCTGGACACGGTGCGCATCGGCGACATCGTCGTCAACAACGTCGATGCGGCTGTGGTGGAAGGCAGCCAGATGCCGTTCGCGCTGCTCGGGATGAGTTTCCTGAACCGCATGGAAATGAAGCGCGAGGGCCAGACGATGGTGCTGATCCGGCGTTTCTAGAACGCGGTCCTACTGGTTTTCGGTTGGGGAGGGGGTAACGGGGGAACCATAGGGTTCCCCCGTTCGTTACTTGTCGGTCTTGTCTTTTTCTATGAGCGCGTAGGCGGAGTGGTTGTGAATGGACTCAAAGTTCTCGGACTCCACCCGGTACCACTCGATGCGCTTGTCGCGGTTCAGCTCCGCAGCGATGTCACGCACCATGTCTTCGACGAACTTGGGGTTGTCGTAGGCGCGTTCGGTGACGAACTTCTCGTCGGGCCGCTTGAGCAGCCCGTAGAGCTCGCTCGAAGCGTGCTTTTCGGCGTAATCGACCAGCTCCTCGATCCACACGAATCCCTTGGTGCGCGCGGTGACGGTGACGTGCGAACGCTGATTGTGCGCGCCGTAGTCGGAGATGCGCTTGGAGCACGGGCAGAGGCTCGTCACCGGCACGACGACCTTCATCTTGAAGCACTTCTCGCCTTTGTCGATCTCCCCGACGAAAGTCACTTCGTAGTCCATCAGGCTCTTGACCTTCGAGACCGGCGCGGCCTTGTTGACGAAGTAAGGAAACGTCATCTCGATGTGGCCGGACTGGGCCTCCAGGCGCTCGACCATTTCGTCCAGCATCAGCCTGAACGTCTCCACGGAGATCTCGCGCTCGTGCGCGTTCAGGATCTCGACGAAGCGCGACATGTGCGTGCCCTTGAACTGGTGCGGCAGACCGACGTACATGTTGAACGTCGCGACCGTGTGCTGCACCTCCCCCGAGCGCTCGGCGACGCGGATGGGGTGGCGGATCGCCTTGATCCCGACCTGGTCGATGGCGAGCTCGCGCTTGTCCTCGGAACCCTGGACATCGGGAATGGCAAGGGGATCGCGGATGTTCATGAAGAGCCTTTCGTCACGTTGGCTCGGTGTTAGAGGATTTTAACATGCGTCCGTTCCCCACTTTTTCAAGACGCGCGCGGACGGCAGCGACGATGCCTGCCTTGTCCAGACCCACCGAAGCGAGCAGCTGGGCCTGGTCGCCGTGATCGACGAAGCGATCGGGGAGCCCGAGCTGAAGGAGCGGTGTGACGATAGCGCGCGCGGCGAGCGCCTCGGCGACGCCGCTTCCTGCCCCGCCCAGGACCGCGTTCTCTTCGACGGTGACGAGGAGCGCGTGAGTTCCCGCGAGCTCGGCTGCGAGATCCGTGTCCACCGGCTTCACGAAGCGCATGTCGACGACGGTTGCATCGAGGTCGTTGCCCGCCTCGAGCGCGGGTTTGAGCAGGCTGCCGAACGCGAGAATCGCGACGGAGCGTCGTCCGCCGGCACCGCGCCGGCGCACGACCCCCTTGCCGAGCGGCAGCGAGCGCATTTCGTTCACGATCCCGGCACCCGGGCCGCTGCCGCGGGGATAGCGCACCGCGGCGGGCTGATCGAGCAGGAACGCAGTGGCGAGCATCTGGCGGCATTCGTTCTCGTCGCTAGGGGTCATCACCACGATGTTGGGTACGCAGCGCAGATAGGTCAGGTCGAACGCGCCGTTGTGCGTGGCCCCGTCGCCGCCCACGAGACCCGCCCGGTCGAGCGCAAACACGATCGGAAGGTTCTGGATGCAGACGTCGTGGATAAGCTGATCGTAGCCGCGCTGCAGAAAGGTCGAGTAGATCGCGAGCACGGGCTTCAGGCCCTCGCATGCCAGCCCCGCGGCGAAAGTGACCGCGTGCTGCTCCGCGATGCCGACGTCGAAATAGCGGTCGGGAAATTCCTCCGCGAAGCGTACCAGCCCCGAGCCCTCCCGCATCGCGGGCGTGATGCCGACAAGCCGTGAATCGAGCCGAGCCATGTCGCACAGCCACTCGCCGAACACCTGGGTATAAGTCGGCTTGCCTCCGCTCGCCTTTTTGATCCCTTTCGCGGGATCGAACTTGCCCGGACCGTGATAGAGCACCGGATCGGCCTCGGCGAGTTTGTAGCCCTGCCCCTTCTTGGTGACCACGTGCAGGAACTGCGGGCCTTTCAGCTCCTTGATGTTCTTCAGCGTCGGGATGAGCGAGTCGAGATCGTGACCGTCGATCGGGCCGACGTAGTTGAACCCGAATTCCTCGAACAAGGTCGAGGGCACGACCAGGCCCTTGGCGTGCTCCTCCATCTTTTTCGCCAGATTCCACAACGGCGGCACGCCGGCGAGGACCTTTTCGCCTGCTTTCCTCGCCGCGGCGTAGAAGCGCCCCGACATGAGCCGCGCGAGATAGCGGTTCAATGCGCCCACGGCGGGGGAAATGGACATGTCGTTGTCGTTCAGGATCACGAGCAGATCGGTGTCCATCACGCCGGCGTTGTTGAGGGCTTCGAACGCCATGCCCGCCGACATGGCGCCGTCGCCGATCACCGCGACGACGTGCCGCTTCTTCTCGCCGGTATCGCCCTTCAGTTTCGCGCCCTGCGCCATGCCGAGCGCCGCGCTCACCGAGGTGCTCGAATGCGCAGTGCCGAAAGTGTCGTACTCGCTCTCGCTGCGGCGCGGGAAGCCTGAAATTCCCCCGCTCATGCGTATGCGGCTCATCGCTTCGCGGCGGCCGGTGAGAATCTTGTGCGGATAGGTCTGGTGTCCCACGTCCCACACGATGCGATCGTGAGGCGTGTTGAAGACGTGGTGCAGCGCGATGGTCAGCTCGACCGTCCCCAGATTGGAGGACAGGTGGCCCCCCGTCTGGCTGACCGATTCCAGAATGAACGTGCGCAGCTCTTCGGCGAGCCGCTGCAGTCCCCGGCGGTCCAGGGCACGCAGCGCCGCCGGATCGTCGATGGTCTTCAGCAGCTCATAAGCCCCTGGATCGTAATCCGTCGATCCCGCCACCGAGCCTTTGCCGGGAAGGTCCGCCTTTCCAATCGCGCTCATAGGGACGAATTATCCCGCAAACCGGGAAAGCTTGTCCGAGGCGAACACGGCTTTTCCGCACCTAGAATTTACGCAGCACGATGAAATCGGCAAGCTCGGCGAGTCGTCGCGCGCCGCCGCGCAGGTCCGAAAGCGCGGCCTGCGCCTCTTCGCGCAGTTCCTCGGCGAGCGCTCTTGCGCGCGCGAGCCCGAGCGCCGAGACGTAGGTCGGCTTGTTGTTCGCGGCGTCCTTGCCGACGGTCTTGCCGAGCGTCGCGGTCGAGGACTCCTTGTCGAGAACGTCGTCGACCACCTGAAAGGCGAGTCCGACGCATTTCGCGTAGTGATCGAGGTGCGCAAGTTGTCCCGGCGCGAGCGCGTTCGAGCAGCGCGCGCCGAGCGCGACCGACGCGCGGATCAGCGCGCCGGTCTTGTGGATGTGCATGTATTCGAGCTCCGGCACGGTCAGGGCCTGGCCCACGCTCGCGAGATCGATCGCTTGCCCGCCCGCCATGCCGCGGCTGCCGCACGCGGCGGCGAGGATCTTCACCATTTCGACCTGAACCGCGGGATCATCGGAGAGACGGTGCTCGGCGAGCAGCTGAAATGCGAGGGACTGCAGACTGTCGCCCACGAGAAGCGCGGTCGCCTCGTCGAATTCGATATGGCAAGCCGGCTTGCCGCGGCGAAGCACGTCGTCGTCCATGCACGGCAGATCGTCGTGCACGAGCGAGTAGGCGTGAATGCATTCGACGGCGCAGGCCGCGATTTCGAGCCGCGACGAGTCGGCGCGGACCGGTTCGCCTGCAGAGGCCTCCCCCGCGGCAAACGTGAGCAAGGGCCGTATGCGCTTGCCTCCACCGAGCACCGCATAGCGCATGGCGTCATGCAGGCGCTGCGGCGCGATTCCTGCCGACGGGAGAAAACGCTCCAGCGCCGTTTCGACCCGAGCCTGGACTTTTGCCATCCAGGCGGTGAATTCATTCGTCGTCGTCGGCACCGGGGAAGTTTTTCAGGGTGTTTTCTTCAAGCACCTTCACCTGCTGCTGCGCGCGCGCGAGGATCCCCTGGCAGTATTGAGCCAGCTCGAGGCCTCGCTTGTGCGCGGCCAGGGACTGCTCCAGAGTCAGCTTTCCGGACTCCATGCTGGCCACGATCTTCTCCAGCTCGGCGAGGGCGGCTTCAAAGCTCTCGGGTGGATCGGTCTTGGCGGGTTTTGACATGGCGGAGAGGCCGGCCCGGAGCGCCGTTCTGTTCAGGAAACGGCAAAATAGCCGATGAAGGAAGGACGGTCAAATGAAGTTCTGCCGCGAACTCCCTTGCTGCGCGGGAAATAGGACGCAAGTACACGAAAAACCCCTGGTGCCCCCTGGGAAAAAAGGCTAGAATCGCGCGCATTTTACGATCCACCGACTCAAAGGGAGCCCTCCAGCCGTATGTCCGACTTGCCCAGTTCGCGAAGACTCAAACCCAACACATCGCAGCTTCCCGTTTCCTGGTACTTCGACCCGCAGGTCTTCGAGCTGGAGCAAGAGCTGCTCTTCGCGAACAGCCCGGGTTATGTCGGGCACGAGCTGATGGTGCCGAACCCGGGCGACTATCACACCCTCGCCCGGATGGATCACGGCAAGGTCCTTGTCAGGAACGCGAACGGCATCGAACTCCTGTCGAACGTGTGCCGCCACCGCCAGGCTATCCTGCTCGAAGGCCGCGGCAACGCTCAGAACATCGTCTGCCCGCTGCACCGCTGGACCTACGACATGAAAGGCGAGCTGCTCGGCGCCCCGCACTTCCCCGAAAATCCCTGCCTCAACCTCGGCAAGACTCCGCTGCAGAACTGGCACGGCATGCTGTTCGCGGGCAGGCGTGACGTTGCAAAGGACCTCTCCGGATTCGCCAACGCCGATGACTTCGATTTCTCCAGCTACATGCTCGACCGCGTCGAGATCATGGAGTTCGAGCAAAACTGGAAAACCTTCGTCGAAGTATACCTCGAGGACTATCACGTGATCCCCTATCATCCGGGCCTGGGGAACTTCGTCACGTGCGACGATCTCAAGTGGGACATCGCCGAGGCCTATTCGGCACAGGTGGTGGGGGTGAGGGACGGGTTCGCCAAACCGGGGACGCCGACTTACGCCAAGTGGCACGAGGCTCTCACCCGCTACATGGCCGGGAAACCGGCCAAGCAGGGCGCGATCTGGTTCCTTTACTACCCCAACGTCATGCTCGAGTGGTATCCGCACGTGCTCGTGGTGAGCACGCTGCTGCCGCGCTCACCGACGCACACCACCAACGTCGTCGAGTTCTACTACCCCGAAGACATCGTGCTCTTCGAGCGCGAATTCGTCGAAGCCGAGCAGGCCGCCTACCGGGAGACCGCGATCGAGGACGACGAGATCGCCAGGCGCATGGACCGCGGCCGGCGCGCCCTGTGGGAGCGCGGCGAGAACGAAGTCGGACCGTACCAATCGCCGATGGAAGACGGGATGATGCACTTCCACGAGCACATCAAGCGCGGATTGGCCGGGCACGCCTAGGGTTTTTCGGTGCCGGCCGCGAGTAAGATAGCGGCATGATCCTCACCGCGCTCGTCAGCACCGAAATCCTCGCGCAGCGCCTCGAAGATCCCGATTGGGTGGTGTTCGACTGCCGCCACGATCTGGCCGATCCAGCGCGCGGGCGCGCCGAGTACACAGCGTCGCACATCCCCACCGCACGCTTCCTGCATCTCGACGAGGATCTCTCCGCTCCGAAGACCGGAACCAACGGCCGTCATCCGCTGGCCGATCCGGATACGTTCATGGAGAAACTGGGGCGGGCGGGCGTCGATTCGAGAAAACAGATCGTCGCCTACGATGCTCAGGGCGGCATGGTCGCGGCGAGACTGTGGTGGCTGCTGCGCTGGCTGGGTCATCTACCCGTTGCCGTGCTGGACGGCGGCTGGAACCAATGGATCTCCGAAGGGCGAACGCAGACAACCGAGGTGCCGCAGCCGCAACCGGCGCGATTTTCGGGCAAGGCAAACCCCAACTGGGTCGATGCAGATTTTGTCCGCGCCCGCCTCTACGATCCGGGCATGGTGCTCGTCGACGCGCGCGCGCCGGACCGTTTTCGCGGGCAGAACGAGACTCTCGATCCCGTGGGCGGGCGCATTCCCGGTGCGCGCAGCCGCTATTTCCGGGACAACCTCGACGCGAGCGGGCGTTTCAAGTCACCTGAAGCGCTCGCACGAGAGTTCGGCGCGGTGCTCGGCGCTCATGACCCGCAAGAAGTCGTGAACTACTGCGGCTCCGGCGTTTCCGCCTGCCACAACCTTCTCGCGATGGAGGTCGCCGGCCTGCGCGGGGCGCGTCTCTATCCCGGCTCCTGGAGCGAATGGAGCGCCGATCCTTCGCGGCCGGTCGAATCGGGAGAGCCGAAAGCGGAGAGGCGCTGAGCGCCCCGATGGGTTCCACATGGCTCGCCGATGCAGTTCTCGTCGTGCACGTCCTGTTCGTGTTGTTCGTCGTCGGCGGGTTTGCGCTGATTCTTGCCGGAGCAGGGCGCTGGAGCTGGGTGCGCAACCGCGCGTTTCGCATCGCGCATGTCGCCGCGATCGTGTTTGTCGCCATCGAGACACTGCTCGGCTTCACCTGCCCGCTGACGCTCTGGGAGGACGTATTGCGCACCACCGGGCGCGGAGAGCGCAGCTTTATCGGCCGCTGGGTTGCGTGGCTGCTTTACTACAATCTTCCCGAATGGGTGTTCGCGATCGCCTATTGCGCGTTTGCCCTGGCGGTGGTGTGGGCCTGGCGCGCGATCCCGCCGCGAGCGCGTTCGACCCGCCACGCGCTATGATCTCGAATACGTTTCCGGCCGCTCCCCGATGAAGCAATACCTCGATCTCATGCGTCACGTGCTCGATCACGGGCACAAGAAAAGCGACCGCACCGGAACCGGCACGCTGTCCACGTTCGGCTGGCAGATGCGATTCGACCTGGCCGCCGGCTTTCCTCTTCTGACCACCAAGAAAGTGCATCTCAAGTCGATCGTCTATGAGCTGCTCTGGTTCCTCAGGGGCGAGACCAACGTCCACTGGCTGCAGGAGCGCGGTGTCACGATCTGGGACGAGTGGGCCGACGCGAACGGCGAGCTCGGGCCGGTGTACGGTTCGCAGTGGCGCAGCTGGCCCTCTGCCGACGGGGGCGCGATCGATCAGATCGCGCAAGTCGTGAATTCGATCAGGACGCGGCCGGATTCACGCCGCCACATCGTGACGGCCTGGAACCCCGCCGAGATCGACAAGATGAAGCTGCCCCCGTGCCACGTCCTGTTTCAGTTCTACGTGGCGGAAGGACGGCTTTCTTGCCAGATGTACCAGCGCAGCGCCGACATTTTCCTCGGCGTGCCGTTCAACATCGCTTCCTATGCGCTGCTCACCCTGATGGTTTCGCAGGTATGCGGGCTGAAGCCGGGCGAATTCGTGCATACCTTCGGCGACGCGCACCTTTACCTCAACCATCTGGAGCAGGCGAGAGAGCAGATCGCGCGCTCGCCGCGGCCGCTGCCGCGCATGCGGCTCAACCCGGCGATAAGGGACGTCTTCGATTTCCGCTACGAGGATTTCAACCTCGAGGCTTACGACCCGCACCCCGCGATCAAGGCCCCTATCGCGGTCTAGAGTGCGGCCGTGCGCTCGGGTTCCGGGCGGCGCAGCAGTGCCGCCCGGGATTCGGCGCCCGCGCCAGGCGCCCGGGACGAAGGCAGCGGCACCGTGGCGCCGTTGATCGGAACGCCCAGAACGGCCCGCCCGGTTTCCTTTCCCGAGGCGTCGCGGTACAGCAGCTCGTTCGTGCTGAAATCGTATTCGGGATGACGCGCATCATTCCACTGGTTGAGGAAAACCATGTAGAAGGGTATGAAGAGACCGTGGCGAGGCTCGCGGTGCTGCAGGGCGAACACGAATTCGGGCTGCTCTCGGACCGCGAATCCGCTGTGGCAATGCTGCACCCAGACGTAGTCGCCGAGCACGATAAGCTTCCAGAACGGCTCCTCGTCGTAGAACTTGAGCTTCACCTTCTTACCGAACTTGCGCAGCCCCGAGAGATACCCGATCGTCGCCTCGATCTCGGTGTGTAACGTGAGCACGGTGATCTCCGGAGGCAAGGAATCCGCCCGTTCCCGCAGCGCTTTTCCAACCGGGTTGACCAGCATCACGCGGATCTCGTACGCCTTCTCGATTACGCCCCGCAGCAAGCTGTCGTCGGCGACAAACGTGTCGTATCCGGTGAGGGTCAGGACGAAGGCGTCGCGCGCGGCCGGAAGCTGCCTTACGAGGGCGCGTTCCCGCCGCCGCGACCACCAGCCGGCTCCGGCGTTGCGCGCATACATCAGGGACGCGAGCCGTGCGGTCAGGACGCCCTGTCTGCTGTCCCAGGCAATCTTGGCCAGGTTGAACAGCAGCGCGAGGACCGACGCCAGGGCGATCTCGGTCGCGAGCAGGAGATTCGCATTGCTCTCGACCTCAGGCCACCATTCGTTCAGGATGTAATTCGCGGTCCCGGGGAGCGAAAACGCGATGGCGACGGCGAGCGCGGTGATGACGCCGTGCGTAAGGATCTGCCGCAATCCGCTCCAGAGGCTGTGCGTAGCTGTCCCACGGTGCATTTCCATGAGGGTTCGCAAAGTTCACCTTGGCGCCGCTCGGTTCATCGGTGCCATTCCTGCTCGCCCCGGCCGGTGCGCGATACGATGGCATCCAGGGTGCGGATCGAGGTGTCTTCGAGCGGCCCGCCGAGCCCGACCGCCACGCGAGCTTCGGCCAATGCCTCCTCATGACGATCGAGGTCTGCGAGCGTTTGGGCCAGATTGTTGTGCGCGGCGGCCGACCGCGGATGAACGAGAGTGGCCCGCCGGAACGCCTGTTCGGCCGCTTTGAAATCACCGGCCCGATGGGCGGTGTTTCCCAACCCTATGAGCGCCGTGAGATCGTCGGCCCAGCGCTCGAGCGCGCGCTCGTAGGCTCCCCGAGCCGACGCGAGCGGACCGGTCTTTTCGAGGCGCGCCACGGCGCCTAAATAGTCGCCTACAGCCACGCTCGCCGGCAAGCGTCGCGGCGGCAGCGCGAGCATCGCCCAATAGCCGCTGCGCCGCCAAGTGTGTTCGAAAGTATCGAGCGACATTTGGAGGCGCCGCTCTGCGCCCGAGCGCAAGGTGATGCGCTGAGCCTTGAGATCGTAGCCGATCGCCACAGCGTAATGCCAGGCCGGATACCGGTCGAGGGCGAGGTTCTGCAGCACGACCACGGGGTTTCCGGCAGCGATCTCGGCGAGGAGATCCGAAAGGTTCGGACTGAGTTCGATCGAAACGAAGCCGTTGCGGCGCGCCGCCGCGAGCATCTCGATCTGCAGGCTCCCGTGCCGATCGGGGAGATAGACCTGCGGCCGCAGCGCCTCCGGCTCGATCGCCTTGCCTCCGGCTCCGAGCACCATTGCGAGCGCGGCCGGACCGCATTGATAATCCTCCTGCGGATAAAACGGGACCGCGTCGAGCTCTACGCGCTGCGGAATCCCAGCGGCACCGCTCCCGATCAGGGCCTGCAGCTGCGGCGTGGCGCAGCCTGCAAGCCCGAGAAGAAAGATGCCCGCCGCCGTGAGGCGGCGGGCGACACACCGGCGCGGTCGAGAGGGGAGGATCACTTGGCCGGCCGGGTGAAGCTGAAAACCTTGGTGAAGCCCAGAATATCGGTTACGAGAAGGATCACAAACACGAGAAACCCAAGCCACAGCGCGCTCTCGAACCCGTTGCCCGCTGCGGGAAGCGAGTCGAACCGCGCGGCGAGCCGCTCGACTTCGCCATCGCTCAAGGCGTTGACGCGGGCCTTCGCGTCGACGGCACTCACACCCTGCCGCTCAAGTGCCGCGCGGACATCGGCCCGGTCAAGAAGCGAACCCAGGAGCTCGCGCCCCGAAAACCCATCCTGTTGGGTGGTTTCGACCCGATCGGTTGCGACCAGCTCGGCTTGCACAGCCGGAATCGGCAGACCCAGGGCGCACAGGCTGACGACAAGAATATTTGCGACGGTCCGGTTAAGGCTTGGCATCTTTTTTCCTCCTCACTTGAACAAGTAGGGTTTTCTTATACCCGACTTTTCATGTGCGCACGAGCTTGCCTTCCACCACCCGGACCTTATCGCCTACGGCGAGGGTGGGCGGGCTCGACAGAGAAATCGTGCGAAAGGAGCCGTCGTCCATGCGCACAGTCACTCGATATGCGTAGCGCTTTTTCACGTTCTTCTCGATCTCGTTCCCGGCAATGGCGCCTCCGGCCCCGAGGACCGTGACCGCAGTGCCGCCTCCCTCGCCCGTCTGCTCGCCGGATCCGCTGGCGGCGGGCGCACCTGCCGCAGCACCGGCACCGCCCGCTTCCTCGCGTACCTCGACGGTCCGGATTGACTCGACCGTGCCGCACAACGCACAGCTGCTTGCCGGGACGGATTTGCGTCCGGGGTCTGCCGGCCGCGCGTCGCCCTGCTTTAGCGAGAGCCCGCTGTGCAGCAAGCCCGTGACGGCGCCGACGCCGATCAGGCTCGCAATCAGCACCGAAACCGCCCGTCCTGTGAAGAGAGGATCGATCCGCATTTGTCTCGATTGGAGCGCGCTTGCTTCAGCAAATTGTTTTCTCCCGCCACTAGAATCGCGCTGGAATCGCAGGCATGAGTGCAATCCCCGTGCCAACATCAAGCTTTCGAGCTAACTCAATGGGTTATCGGCAATCCCCGGATGCCGAAGATTCTCGATGCGTCGCTTGTCAACGACGGTTTCCAGCGCCCGACGAAAATCGAGCTGATGAGAAAGGGAATTTGTTGTCGCCCCGGGGCGACAACGAGAACCGATCCCGCGCGCGATTGGCCGGTTTCAGCCCTTTTCGGGTTTGAACATCTTCGGCTCGAGCTTGTGGCGCTCGAGCAGCTTGTAGAACTCGGTGCGATTGCGCTGCGCGAGCTTCGCCGCCTGGGTCACGCTGCCGCCGGTGATGCGCAGGATGCGAACCAGGTATTCGCGCTCGAAGGCCCCCCGCGCCTCCTCGAGCGACGCGAGCTGCGCGGGCTCCTCTTTCAACGCCTGCTGGATGAGCGAGGCCGGCACGACGCCAGAAGTGCAGAGTGCAACCGCCTGTTCGATCACGTTGACGAGCTGCCGCACGTTGCCCGGCCAAGGTGCTGCAAGGAGCATTTGAAGCGCCTCCGGAGCTATTGCCTGGACGTCCTTTCCGTAACGCGCAGCGGTGACTCTGAGGTAATGCACCGCCAAAGGGACGATGTCCTCACGCCGCTCGGAGAGGGGCGGGAGAGCGAGCGAGACCACGTTCAGTCGATAGTAGAGATCCTCGCGGAATCGGCCCGCTTTCATGTGGGCGTCGAGGTCGCGGTGCGTGGCGGAGATGATGCGCACGTCGACCGTCGTCCCTTGAGTCGCGCCGACCGCACGCACTTCGCGGTCCTGCAGCACGCGCAAGAGCTTGGCCTGCAAAGCAAGGGGCATGTCGCCGATTTCATCCAAAAACAGCGTCCCTCCGTCGGCGGCGGGGATGAGCCCCTTGTGATCGTAGCTCGCACCGGTAAACGAGCCTTTGCGGTGGCCAAACAATTCCGATTCGAGCAGATTTTCCGGGATGGCCGCGCAATTGACGGCTACGAAGGGTCCCTGCGAGCGGTGGCTCGCGCGGTGTATCGCGCGCGCGAGGAGCTCCTTTCCCGTACCGCTCGCTCCGTAGATGAATACGCTCGCCTCCGACTGGGCAACCAGGCGCGCCTGATGGAGCACGTTTTCCATTTTCGGGCTCTGCGTCACGAATTCGCGCCGCCAGTCCTCCTCGCCCTCACCCGGGCCGACTCCGGAAAGCCGCAGCGCCTGTTCCACCTGGTCGAGCAGGTGCTTTCCGTCGAACGGCTTGGACTGAAACCCGAAAACCCCGCGGCGGGTCGCGGCGACCGCCTCGGGGATCGTGCCGTGCGCAGTCAGGATGATGACGGGAAGAGTCGGCGCCTGCTTGCGGATTTCGTCAAACAAGGTCAAACCGTCCATTCCGCCCATCTTGAGGTCCGTAATGACGAGCTCGGGGCGCGAGGCCGCGAGCACGGCGAGCGCCTTCTCCCCGCTGTCCGCTCCCTTGACGCTGTGGCCCGCGGCGGTAAGTCGCAGGGAAATGAGTTTCAGAATATCCGGATCGTCGTCGACGAGAAGAATGGTGCTCATCTTGGCCGCGCCTGCTCGCGTTCTATGATATTGCGCTCGACCGCCTTCAGTGCCTCGAGCTGCTCCTTAAGTTGAGCCGTGCGGCGCTGCTCGCGCAAGCGCTCGCTGATCTGGGCGTGAAGCAGTCCGGCAAACTGCTGCATGGGGCCCGGCGGCGATTCGGAAGCCCCCGCGCCCGCGAGGGAGTCAAGCAGGCCCGCAGCTCGGGTGTCGTCGTTGAACGCCGTTCCGGGCAGCGCAAGCAGCAGCGCGAGCCGGACCCGCCCGTAGGCGCCGCGATCCTTGGAAAGCAACTGGGTCGAAGCGTTCAATTCGCGTTGCTGCTCCTCGGCCTGAAGCGCCGCGACTCTCTGGGTGTAAGCGATCAGCTCGATGACCTGGCGCGATTCGCGGTTCTCACGGGCCGAAGGAACGCCTGAGGCTCCGGGAGCACCTAGTGTTGAAAAAGCGGCACACCCGGCGAGCACCGAGATGCAGCAGAGGATTGCGACGATCCGGATCACGGCTCGGGACGCGGCGACCCGGCCGCAAGCGTGACGCGGAAATGGGCGCCGCCTTCGCGATCGCTCACGACCTCGATTCGACCGTCGTGAGCCACCACAAACTCCCTTGCAATCGCGAGCCCCAGACCGCTGCCCCGCACGCGGCCGTGATGGACGTCCTCGCCCTGATAAAACCAGTCGAATATCCGATCGCGATCCTCGGGGGGAATTCCCGGACCCGCGTCTCTCACGTCGAACACCACCTCAGCCCCCTCTCGTCGCAGCGCCAGGGAAATCATACCCTCGTCCGGAGAGTATTTGATCGCATTGGAGACCAGATTCGCCGCGACAGCGCGTAATTTTTCCTCGTCCGCTTGAAGTATGACCGGGTCCAGCTGCAGGTCGGCGCGGATGCCGCGGGCCTGGACTACGAGCCGATGATCGTCGAGCACCTGTTCCACGACCCGGTCGAATCGCACCGCCGTCAGCTCCAGACGCCCCACGCTCTCCTGAGCTCGATGGTAGTTCAACAGGCCCTCGATCAGCTGCTGCAATTGCACGCTTTTTTGCCGGAGGATTTCTACGATTTCGCGCTGGCCCGGCGAGAGCGGCCCGGCGGTCCCCTCGACCAGCAGCTCGGATCCTTCACGAAGCGCTGTCAGCGGCGTTTTCAGCTCGTGCGAGACGTGCCGCAGGAACAAGCGCTTCTGTTGTTCGAGCTCGATCAGCCGCTGACGCAGCCAATCGAGCCGGCTGCCCAGGTATTTCAGGTCCGCCGGCCCGCCGACCCGTATGTCGCCTTCGAACTCGCCCGCGCCGAGGCGCCGGATCGCCTGGTCCAGCTGGCGGATCGGTCTCGCGATGAGGAAGGTGACCCCGGCCGCGAGGAGTACGCCGAGCGGTATCGTCGCCGCGAGCTGCAGCCAGAGGATGCGCTGCGCGCGCTCGCCCGTGCGTCGCATGGACTCCACCTCGCGGTCGATCAAGGCGTTACTCGTGTTGAGCACGTCCCGCGCCAGCTCCGACAGTACCAAGTAGCCTTCTACGAGCGCCTTCTTGTCGAGCGCCGTCTTCGGTTTGCCGAGCAACTGTTCGTAAAGCCCCTGCTCCTTGTCGATCGTGTTGTTGAGCTCGTGCAACTGCGGCTCGTCTAGCGGCTGCAGGGACAGCTCGCTGGTATTCGCCTTGAAGTTCGCCCTCAGCCGAGCGTAGTCCTTGAGGAGTTCCTCATCGTCGAGGATGAGATACTGGCGCACCACTCGTTCGAGCGCGGTGGTTTGCTCGACCAGGAGCCGGCTGCCGCGAGAGGCTTGCGCCGCCTGAGAGACCGCGGTCTGGCTCTGACCTGCCAGCTGCTCGACGTACACCGCAGCGTTGTAAAAAGCCACGACGAGCGGCGCCGCGACGAGCGCGAAGGCGAGCAACAACAAGCTCAGAAACGATCGTGGATAGTAGCGCAGGGGGAAGTCGAGCCCGATTTTCATGGCCCGCTATAATGCCGTAGTTTTGCGCATCGTGAACTTGCTCTCCCGTTCCGTGGGCCCGAAATGACCGGCATTTCGCGCGTCGCCATCATCGCCGCCGTAGCGCGCAACGGCGTCATCGGCCACCGCACCCGGATGCCCTGGCGCTTGCCGGAGGATTTGAGGCGTTTCAGGCAACTTACGCTTGGCCACGCGGTGATCATGGGTCGCCGAACGTTTGAATCGATCGGTAAGCCTCTTGCCGGACGAAACAACATCGTGGTCACCCGCTCGCCCGTTTGGACCCGCGCGGGCTGCCACGCCGCCCATTCACTCGAAACCGCTCTCGCAGCGGTCCACGAGCGGGAGGACGCGTTCGTCATCGGGGGCACGCAAATCTACGCGCTCGCTCTTCCGATCGCCTCCCGCCTCTATATTACCGAGATCGAGCGCGACTTCGAGGGCGACGCGTTTTTCCCGGAGTTCGACCGTTCACGATGGCGCGAGGTCTCGCGCGAGTCTCGCGTTCTTGACGGCGCGGGGGGCTTCAGCTACCACTTCGTCGCGTACGATCCCCGCATCTGAGTTCGCGCGCCACGTTCCGGCTTCCGCGCATCGGTCTTTATTCGGTCGGGCCAGCTGGCGCCGAGGTCACCAAGCTCTTGACGGAGATCGGGAAGTCGCAGCAAAAGGCTCGATGAGATGATCAAGCTTTCACCTTGTCCCCGACAACAACGCAGTTACGCCCCGACCGCTTGGCCTGATACAGGGCAGCGTCGGCGACCCGCAGCACCTCCTGCCCACCCTCGCCGTGATCGGGAAACATCCCGATGCCAACGGATATCGTGATGGGTCCGACGCGCCGGCCCTCGTACTCGATCTCGAGATTCTGCACCTCCCGGCGGAGCTTTTCGGCGCGCTCCGAGACCGTTCCCTGCGAGGCCGAAGCCATGACCAGCACGAACTCTTCGCCGCCATAGCGCGAGACGATATCCTCGCCCCGCGCAGCGGACAGCATGTACTGGCCTATCGCACGCAGCACCGCATCCCCCGCCGCGTGGCCGAGCGTGTCGTTGAAGCGCTTGAAGTTGTCGATGTCGATCATCAACACGCCGAAGGGCTGGCTGCTGCGCCGAGCGCGGCTTTCTTCCCGGCCGAGCGACTCTTCGAGGTAGCGGCGGTTATGGAGGCCGGTCAGCCCGTCATGTACGACCTGATCGTGCAAGCGGAGGTTTGCCTGCGTCAGTTCCTGCTCCGCCAATAGCCGCTTCTTGATCTCCTGGTCCAAGGCGGCTCTCACCACTTCGAGCTGCGCGTCGCGCTGGGCGATACCACGACCCAGCTGGGCGTTCAGCCGTTCGAGATTCACCGTGTGCCGATGGAGCTTGCGAGCGATCGGGCGCAGGAAAGAGTCGATGGATTTATGCTCGGAATGCGCCTCCGCCGGCGGTGGACACGGCCCAGAAAGAGCCGCTTCGACGACCGCGAGCAGCGTCTCGGGATTGACGGGCTTGGCAATGAAGGATGCGCCAAAGGTGGTGGCCAAGGCCTCGGCTTCGGCCGCGATGTGGGCGGCGGCCCGAAACACGATCCGCGGCTGGACCGAGTTCGGTTCTGAGCGCAAATTGAGGACGAACTGACAACCGTCCATACCCGACGTGAGTATGTCGATGATCACCAAGTCCGGTTTTTCGGCGCGAACGATCCGCAGCGCTTCCTCACCGCCGCGAGCCTCCAGCAAACGATACCCACGGTCTCGAAGCAGCGTCGCAACGAAACGCAGATTGACGGGTCTGTCCTCGACGATAAGAATCGTGGCCACGACCTTCCCCGATTTCCATCCTATGCCCAGAGAGCCCGCTTCGGCCCGTTCCAGACAACAGAGTGCGAAATGGATAATTATGCCCCTGTCATGCGTCAATACAGGTAACGAAAATGTCACAGAGGGTGAGCCGAAAGGAGGGGGTCGGGAAGCGCCGTCGCAGGCCCCTCCCAGCCCGGCGGCGCGAAACGTGCAGAAGCTTCGCAATGCAGGACAAAAGGCTCGCGACTGGCCGTCATTACTCCGACGTATGTCGGACAGACCAGCGCTGTTGGCCTGAACCGGCTCCGCCTACGGCCGCATCATTGCTTGGAATTGAACCACTTGACCGCAGACACCTCGTCTCGAAAACTCTGAACGTTGACGCCATGCTGGCGTCCTATCAATTCGATGTACTGGTGGGAGATGCCCAGCTCCTCGGAATCACCCAGGAGGGCGATCTTATGTGACGGATCGGAGCTGAGTTTCCTGAAGTACGCGAGAAATCCAGACCTCTCGACCGTGAAAACCGGGTTCGAGGAGATCACGCAGATCAGCACCCATGATCGCTGATGCTTGATCGCGGCGTCGGCGACGATTCGCAAAAATTCTCGCGTCTCCTCCATCGTCTCGCGATTGAACAGTTCGGCCTTCAAATACTGTGGCTCGATGGTGACTTTGTACAACATATTTACGCCGCGCAGCGCCTCCACCCGCTTCGGGTGCCCGGGAAATTCGATGCCACAGTTCGCAGACTAGCCGAGCAAGAACACATTACTTGGTAGCAAAGGGAAATGAAGAATTGTGACAGTGCGAATAGCCTCTACGGATCAGATTTCTCCGGCATGTAAGGTATTTCCTGATAGGTCCTTCCCTCGAATTGCTCGCCATGAAAGAGGCTTTGATCGCCGCTCACCTCAAAAAGTAGCGAGGCAGCTACCTCCAGTCGCTCGCTCACCACAAAAAATTAGCGGTTGCGCTATCGCGGGCAGAATTCTAATTCGCTATCATGAATCTCTGCTTGTATAAAGCACCTCCCCTCCCTCCCGGTGCGGATGCGGGCAGGCGGCCCCGGCGCTCGCCGGGGTTTTTTTTTCAGGTGCGAGCCTCTTCATCCCTCACATCATCCCGGAGGAAACAACCGTCTTGTCGATCATCCCGCCGAGCTCGGCTTTGAGGGCTTGCGCTTCCCGCTCAAGTAATGCGTAGGCCGCTTGCACTTTTTCAAGATTCTTCACCAAATCGAGTTCCTCCAGTTTTCCCGCCGCTTCCTGTGCCGCAGTAGCGGAAAGGTTGCGGAACATCCCGCGCAGGGTATGGATGTCGTAGGCAAAACGGCCGGCGTTCCCGGTTTTCATCGCCTCGCGGGCGCTCGCCATGAGCGGCTCGCATTCCTGCAGGAACAGTTTCGTAATTTCACCGAGCAACTGCATGTCGCCGTCGACCCGATCGAGCAACGTCGCCCGATCGAGCACGATTTTTTCGGCTTGCGCCGACTTTGACCGGCCGCTGCGGGCAAGATGCAGCTGCTCGATCGCTTCGAGCAGCGTCGCCGGCAGGATCGGCTTGATCAAATAGCCGTCCATGCCCGCCTTCAGGCAGCGTTCGCGGTCGCCCACCATCGCATGCGCGGTCAATGCGACGATGGGAATGTATCCACCGGTAACTTTTTCCCGGTTTCGAATTGCAGCGGTAGTTTCAATCCCGTCCATTCTGGGCATCTGCACGTCCATGAGGACAAGATCGAAACGCTTGCGTTCGAGCGTTTTCAGCGCCGCAGCGCCGTTGTCCGCCGCAACGACTCTGTAACCCTCTTTCTCGAGCACGTGCTGGGCAAGTCTGCGGTTTACCGGGTTGTCCTCGACCAGCAAAATATCCAGCGCCGGCTTGATCCTTCGCGAGCGGCCCGACGCCGGCGCTGCCCGCCGAGCTCGGCTCCGAGACGAGATGCCGAACACGGAGCGAACCGCATGCAGCAGGTCCGACTGCTTGACCGGCTTGGTAAGGCAGGACAGGGCCCGGTTATCGAGACCGCCCCTTTTTTCTTCGCGCCGCAGGGCCGAACCGAGCACGATCACGGCCTGGACTCCGAGGCGCGGGTTCTTCCGTATCCGCGCCGCGAGTTCATAGCTATCGACGCCGGGCAGGGTGTCATCCAGAAGCACCAGCCGGAACGGTGCCTTTGCCCGTTTCGCCCGTTCCAGGAATTCCGTCGCGGATTTGGAGCTCTCCGCTTCGTGCACCTCGATGTTCCATCGTCTCAGCGTATCCACGAGGATGCGACGGCTCACGGCATGGTCTTCCACCACAAGAGCCCGGAGTCCCTTGAAATCAATCGTGCCCTGTTCGCCTTGCGTCGCCGTCTGCAGGCCGAAACGCACCGTGAAGTGAAAAATGCTCCCCTTGCCCGGCTCGCTCTCGACCCAGATTTTTCCGTTCATCATTTCCACCAGGCGCGCCGAAACCGTCAATCCCAGTCCGGTGCCACCGTAAATACGCGTCGTCGAGGTATCGCCCTGCAGGAACGGCGCAAAGATGGCGGTATGTTTTTTCTCGTCGATGCCGATTCCCGTGTCGCTTACGGTGAAATAAAAGGTCACTTCGTTGCCGTCGCTCGATTGGGGTTGAACGCGCATCACAACTTCGCCGTGCTCGGTGAACTTGATTGCATTGCCCATCAGGTTGAGTACGATCTGGCCCAACCTGACCGGGTCGCCGAGCAGCGCATCGGGAGTGTCGGGCCGGATTTCATAGGCGAGCTCCAGGCCCTTTCTGTGGGCATCGAGCGCCAGCGTTTTCATGGTGTCGCCCAGGCTCTCGGACAGCGAGAACGGGATGGTCTCGACTTCCAGCCGCCCGGCCTCGATCTTCGAGAAATCTAGAATGTCGTTGATGACCGTCAAAAGGGAGCCGCCCGAGGCCTTCACGAGATCAAGGTACTCGCGCTGCTCAGGCGTCAGAGTCGTCTGCAAGGCGAGCTCGGTCATCCCGATGACGGCATTCATCGGAGTCCGGATTTCGTGGCTCATGTTGGCCAGAAACTCCGACTTTGCCAGATTCGCCGCCTCGGCCGCCTGCTTCGCCTTGTGCAGATCCTCTTCGGCCTGCTTGCGCATCTCGATTTCTCTCCGCAGCAGGTCGTTCGTCGCGATCAGACTCGCGGTACGCTCCCGTATCTTGGTTTCAAGGCTCTCGTTAACCTTGGACAATTCCCGTTCCGCGATCTTGCGCTGGTTGACCTGCGTCGCGAGCTCCGCGCTCTTGCTGTACAAATCCACAAACACCGCCACCTTCGACTTCAGGATGTCGATGTTCACCGGCTTCAGGATGTAATCCACGGCGCCGACTTCATATCCCCGGAATACCGATTGCGCGTCTTCGAGAGCGGCAGTGAGGAAAATGATGGGGGTGTGACGGGAACGCTTGAGCTTGCGGATCAATGTGGCGGTTTCGAAACCGTCCATTTCGGGCATCCGGATGTCGAGCAGAATGAGCGCGAAGTCGGTTTTGAGAATCTGTCTCAGCGCCTCCTTTCCAGACCCGACCGCCAACACGTTCCGGTCGGGCCCGGAGAGGAGCTGCTGCATCGCAACCAGGCCACGCCGCTCGTCATCGACCACAAGAATGTTAGCTTGCGATGAGCCGGACACGGCCGTCTCCGGTCACTTGGCGAGTCCGACCCGCAGGAGCGATAACAGCTGTTCGATATTGACGGGCTTGGAGATGTAGTCGGAAGCGCCGGCCTCGATGCATTTCTCGCGGTCCCCCTTCATCGCCTTGGCGGTCACTGCGATGATCGGAAGATTCTTGAATTCCTGCAGTCCGCGAATGATTCGGATCGTGTCGTATCCGTCGAGCTCGGGCATCATGATGTCCATGAGGACCACATTGATGTCGGGGTTGTTTTTCAGCGTCTCGAGCCCGTCTTTGCCGTTCTCCGCGTTGAGCACCGTTATCCCGTGCTGCTCCAAAGCCCCGGTCAAAGCGAATATGTTTCTTATGTCGTCGTCGACAATCAGCACCTTTCTGCCCGCCAGATCGGGTGTGGCCAATTGGATAGCGGCCAGCACCTGCTCGCGCTTGTTCGTCGGAAGGTCGCTGACCGTCTGATGCAGGAATAGCGTCGTCTCCTCCAAAACGGCTTCGAGGGTTCGCGCGCTTTTCAGCACGGCGACTTCCGCCAGCTTTTTGAGGTCGTTCTGCTGGCTGCCGCTCAGGGCGTCCGCTTCATAGATCACGATCGGTAATTCGGACGTCGTTTCGGATTGAACGATCTTTTTGATGAGGTCGATCGCCGTCATGTCGCGAAGCGTCGGACCGAGCACCATGCAATCGAACTGATTTTTCCGCAGGGCATCGAGGGCCTGCTTGCCTGCGCGTACATCCGTGATCTGCACGTCCTCCCCGCGCAGGGCTTCGGTGATGCTCGTCCGCTCGGCGTCGTTTCCATCAACGACGAGCAGCGTTCTGATCTCGTGCTCGATCATCCTGCGCGTCTTGGCGAGGGCTTCCTGGAGCGCTTCCTTCACCGCAGGCTTGCGCACCGCCCCCAGGGCTCCCATGTGTAGGCACTTGTGCGTGTGCTCTTCCACCGAGATGACGCTCACCGGGATATGCCGCGTTTTCGGATCGTGCTTCAGGAGATCGAGGACCGCCCATCCGTCCATGTCCGGAAGCTTCAAGTCCAGCGTGATCGCGTCCGGCGTAAGCTCCTTGACCAGAACGAGGGCCGTGTTGCCGTCCAGCGCGACCACGCCCTTGAACCCGCTTTCGCGCGCGACATCGAGCAAGGTCGCGGCGAACTTTGCGTCGTCTTCGACGATCAGGACGACGCGGTCGCCGGGCTGGATGTTGTCGCGGTCGTCGCTCACTTGCGGCTGCGCGCGCGCCGCACGCCCCGCTTTCTGCCCCGGGCTCACGCTCGATGGCTTGGCGTGAGCCGGGCCGAGCTTGGGCTCGTCGGCGGATGTTTTCGGTGCTCTCGCCGCTGGACCGGCCTTGGCTTCCTTGGTGGGTGTTTCTTCGGCGGGTGTTTTCGGTGCTCTCGCCTCGACTTCCGCCGGATCGTGGGTAAACGGCAGGTAGAGCGTGAACGTGCTGCCTTTGCCCGGTTCGCTTTCGACCCGGATCTCCCCGCTCAGCAGGCGCGTGAGCTCGCGGCTGATGGAAAGTCCCAGTCCTGTGCCGCCGTATTTGCGGCTGGTGGTTCCGTCAGCCTGCTGGAAGGCTTCGAAAATGACCTTCCTCTTGTTTTCGGGAATTCCGATCCCGGTGTCCGTCACAACGAACGCCACCACTTTTCCCGCCGCATCCAGCTGCGGGTGTCCGGCGGTCCAACCGGATTTCGCGAGGGAAATCCGCAGGGCTACTTTGCCTTTCTCGGTAAACTTGAACGCATTCGAGAGCAGATTCTTCAGGATCTGCTGCAGCCGCTTTTCGTCGGTGTGAATCACCGCGGGCAAGCCGGGGGCCGCGTCCACCGTGAACCCCAAGCCCTTGTCCTGGGCGACCTGGCGGAAGGTCCGCTCGACGTAGTCCTGCAGCCCGGAGAAGCGTTCGGGCGCAATGTCGAGGGTGACGGTACCGGATTCGATCTTGGCCAGATCGAGAATATCGTTGATGAGGGAAAGAAGATCGGTGCCGGCGGCATAGATGGTCTGCGCGTAATCGATCTGTTTCGGCAGGAGATTCTTGGCTACGTTGTCCGCGAGCAGCTTCGCCAGGATCAGCAGGCTGTTCAGCGGCGTGCGCAGCTCGTGCGACATGTTGGCCAGAAACTCGGATTTGTAGCGCGAGGAGAGCGCGAGTTGCTCGGCCTTTTCCTCGAGCGCGGCCTTTGCCTGCTCGACTTCCCGATTCTTGAATTCAACCTGCCTCATTTGCTCCGAAAGAAGCTTGGCCTTCTCCTGAAGTTGCTCGTTGGTGCGCTGCAGCTCCTCCTGCTGATTCTTGAGCAGTCTCTCGGAGTTCTGCAGATTCTGAGCCTGCTGCTCCAGGCGGTCGTTGGTTTCCTTGAGCTCATCCTGCTGGCTTTGCAGTTCCTTGGTGAGCGATTGCGACTGCTCGAGCAGGGATTCGGTGCGCATGTTCGCCTCGATGGTGTTGAATACGACGCCGATACTTTCAGTCAGCTGATCGAGAAACGACAGGTGCGTTTCGCTGAACTTTCTGAGCGAGGCCAGCTCGACGACCGCCTTGACCTCGCCCTCAAACAGCACCGGCAGGATGATGACGTTCGATGGCGTGGCGGAACCGAGAATCGAGCCGACGCGGATGTAGTCGTCGGGGACATCCTCGAGCAGAATGCGCTTCTTCTCGTAAGCACATTGCCCTACCAGGCCTTCGCCGATCCGCAGCGTTTTCAAGAGGTGCTTGTTCGGTTTGGAGGCGTAGCTGGCGAGCAGCTCGAGACTGGACTCGTCGCCGTGTTTCACCTGGGTGTAGAAGACGCCTTGCTGAGCGTTCACGAGCGGCGCGAGCTCCGACAGCACCAGCTTCGATACCGTCACCAGGTCGGTGTGACCTTGCAGCATGCGCGTGAATTTTGCGAGGTTGGTCTTGAGCCAGTCCTGCTCGTTGTTCTTGAGGGTCGTGCTCTTGAGATTGCGGATCATCTCGTTGATGTTGTCCTTCAGGACCGCCACTTCCCCCATCGCCTCCACCGTGATCGATCGCGTGAGATCGCCCTTCGTCACTGCCGTCGCAACTTCCGCGATGGAACGCACCTGGGTCGTGAGGTTCGCCGCCAGCTGATTCACGTTGTCGGTGAGATCCCGCCACAATCCGGCGGCGCCCGGCACCCTCGCTTGGCCGCCCAGCTTGCCGTCGGTGCCCACCTCGCGCGCCACGTTGGTCACCTGGTCGGCGAATGTCGCCAGCGTGTCGATCATGCCGTTGATGGTGTCGGCCAGCGCCGCGATCTCGCCTTTGGCCTCGAAGACCACCTTTCGCTTCAGGTCGCCTTTTGCCACGGCGGTCACCACCTGTGCTATACCGCGCACTTGGTTGGTGAGGTTTTCCGCCATCGAGTTCACGTTGTCGGTGAGGTCCCTCCAGGTCCCGGCCGCTCCGGGCACCTGCGCCTGGCCCCCGAGCTTGCCGTCGGTGCCCACCTCGCGCGCCACCCGCGATACCTCCGAGGCGAACCCGTTCAACTGATCCACCATCGTGTTGATCGTGCTCTTCAGCTCCAGGATCTCGCCGTTCACGTCCACCGTGATCTTCTTCGAGAGATCGCCCTTGGCCACCGCCGTGGTCACTTCAGCGATGTTGCGCACCTGGCCCGTCAGGTTCGCCGCCATGGCGTTCACGTTGTCGGTGAGGTCCTTCCAGGTCCCGGCC
>Ga0193733_1000093_pt1 | contig 32918 bp, 25 predicted proteins | sample U1s2metaG_FD_145076 | JGI IMG/M metagenome (GOLD analysis project Ga0193733, IMG submission 145076) | Soil microbial communities from a riparian zone of the East river system, Colorado, United States - U1s2 | ecosystem: Environmental > Terrestrial > Soil > Riparian zone | place: USA: East River...
TTGCGCGAACCGTCCTGGCGGACATGGACCCGACCCAGCGCGAACTCGTCAAGATTCTCGATCTCGAGCGTTATCGCAGCCCGTAGGTCATACAACCCGGCATAAGCTGCGACCGCTCCAGTAGCGGCTTAGACTCGTATTCGCTCTCTGAGGGCGGTAAACTCGGGCTAGATAAAGAACCCAGGGAGCGAACAAATCTCTTCGCTTCGATCAGAACACCGGCACACCCCTACCTTTTTGCGCATGAGTCTGCGAAACTTCCGAGCGAGATGAGCAAGCTGCAAAAGTGGTGGAAACCGGCGCTGGTGATCGTAGCTCTCATCATCGTCTTGCAGGCCGGGGTGTCTCTTCTGGCGCGGACCCACCGTGTGCATGCGTACCTTATAACACACCTGGAAAGAGCATTCGGACGGCCCGTGGAGGTCGCCAGTTTCGACGTGCGGATTCTGCCGAGTCCGCAGCTGGATGCCCACCGTGTGACCGTGGGTGAGGACCCCGCGTTTGGCCACGAATACTTTCTCCGTGCGGAGCACCTGAACGCCGGTCTGCGGTGGATGGGCCTGCTGAGAGGCCATTTTGAATTTGGAACCATGTCGCTCAACCAGCCGAGCCTGATTCTGGTTCGGAATTCGGAAGGCCGCTGGAATCTGGAGAGGTGGCTGCCGTCGGCAAAGGCCAATCCCGCGCAAAGCGGGCGCGTCTATGGACCGCCCTCGCCGGTCGCTCCGGTGAATCGGCTGGAAAAAATCGAATTCGATGAAGGTCGAATCAACTTTAAGACCGGGGATGACAAATTGCCTTTTGCGTTCACGGCTGTTTCGGGGAGCGTGGAGCAAGTCTCCCCCGGGCGCTGGCAACTGCAGTTGGAAGCCCAACCGTGGCGGAGCGGAGTTTTGCTGCAATCTGTGGGATCGATCAAGGTGCTCGGCGACGTGGCGGGGACTTCGACGCGCCTTCAGCCTGCAGAAATCACTTTGCACTGGAGCGAGGCGTCCATGGCGGACGTCTTCCGGCTGTTCCGCGGACAGGATTACGGTTTGCGCGGCGTGTTTGCGCTGGATGCCACAGCGAAAAGCGGGCTCGCTAAGGAAGATGCGCCCGGAGACTGGAGGTTCACGGTGCAAGGACGCGCCGGGCAGATGCATCGATGGGATTTGACGGAACGTTCCGATAATCCCCGTTTGAATGTGAGCGTCAAAGGCCGCTGGAACGTCGGCGCGGGGACCGTGGTCGGAGAGGAAATTGCCGTGGAGGGAGCGAGATCGAATCTCCGCGGTATGTTCCGTCTCGTCGGCGGGACTGCACCCTCGGTGGAATTGCGGCTGGATTCGATGGGGGTTCAGGCGTCGGACTTGTTGGCCTGGTATCGCGCGTTTCATCCGGACGTGGCGGAGGGTGTGACGGTGGAACAGTATTTTACGGGCGGGATGATCGTGCGCGGGTGGCCACTCGCGCTGGAGTCGATGGCGCTTTCGAGCAGCGGAGGAATCGTGAAAGTGCCTGGTTTTGTGGAGCCCGTTCGAATCGGTCCCCTGAGCGGAGGCCGCGAGTGGGGCATGCTGACGATTGGGCCGGTGCGCGTCGCTCTTGGAGGCGAAATTCGCGACGTAGTGGCGCCGAAGCGGCGGCGCGCGGCGCTGGCCATGGAAAACGCCGCAGAATTGACGTTTGCGCACGATCTGAACACGTGGGCAGGCAGCATCAGTGTCGAAGGAAACTTCAACAAGGTAGAAGATTTTCTGAAATTATCTGCGGCGTTTGGCCGCCAGCTGAATCATGGCTGGGAATTGAACGGCCAGGCGACTGCAATCGCGAAGTGGGAGTGGAAACAGCCGCTCACCGGCCGGTGGAATGGCAGGATTGGCTTTACCAAAGCGAATTTGACGGTGGCAGGGTTGAACCAGCCCCTGAAAATTTCCGAAAGTGCGTTGGATTGGATCGAAGGGCGGCGCGTCGCGCGCGTGATGAAAGTCGAAGGGTTTGGCGGGACGTGGACGGGCAACATCGAAGAAACGGCAAGGGCCGAGGGAGAAAATGGCGCGAATTGGAAATTTCATTTGTTCGCGGACCAGTTGAACGCTGCCGACCTGGATCGTTGGGTCGGGCCGAGAGCGCGGCCAAGCTGGTTGCAGCGGCTTTTGCCCCCGCTGCTTGGAGGATCGACGCCGAGCACGCCTGCGAGTGAACTGGTCCGCCGCGTGAATGCGGAAGGCGAGCTGGGCATCGCGCAATTGACGATCGAAAAGTTGAAGCTGGAACAAGTGCTGGCCAAGGGGTCCCTCCATGATCTCCAACTCGATGTGCGTGAAGCGCAGGCAGAATGGGCGGGCGGCAAAGTGCGCGCAAAAATCGATGCGAAGTTCTTGCCAAGGCCCGTCTACGAGATCGCCGCGGAATTGGAACGCGTGAACCTGGCGCAACTGCCGGGGACGGGGCGAATTGCGGAGCGCTTGGGCGGCATAGCTTCGGGGACTTTGCAGGTGAAAACTGAAGGTGTGGGCCGCGACGAACTCCTGGGAAAGCTGGCCGGTCGCGGCGAGTTTCATTTGAACCAAGTGGAGTTTCGCGGGTGGGACGTAAACGCGAGCGTCGCGGACGGAGCCGTACACACGGGCGTCTCGCGTTGGCCCACGGGAGAAGTCTCAATTCGTTTGCAAGACAGCAGCATCCTGCTGGAGGACTTCCGGCTCGATGGTGGGAAGCAGTTGACGTTGGTGAATGGAACACTCAGCTTCGGGCGAAACGCCGATTTGTCGATCGAAACCGCGAGTGCGCGAAAAAGCAAAGACCGCAGCGCGAGTGATTTCGGAGCTGGACACGTGCTCAAGATTTCAGGGCCGCTCGATGGCCCAAAAATCTCGGTTGAAAAGGCGGGCGTCCGGCAGCCGGCGGATTGACCGTCAGATTTGTGAATGAAAGGGATTCTTTAGGCTGGGAGGGAAACGATCGATGAAGCGTCATGCGCTGTTGTGTGCAGCAGTTCTGCTGATTGTGATGCCGCGGGCGAACGCGCAGAAACCGTTCACCCTGGAACAGGTGATGAGCGCGCCGTTCCCTGCGAATTTGACGTCGGCGAAACAGAACAACCGCGTCGCATGGACATTGAATCAAGCAGGGCGGCGAAATATCTGGGTGGCCGAAGGGCCGGGATTTACGGCTAGGCAGATTACAAAATACAACCAGGATGACGGGCAGGAGTTATCGGGTCTGAGTTTTTCCGCGGACTCCGACACGATTGTCTATGTGCGCGGTGGTGGGAAAAACACGGCCGGACAAGTGCCGAACCCTCTGAGCAATCCGGCGGGAACGGAGCAGGCGGTCTGGACGGTGGCGTGGAGCGGCGGCGAGCCTAAGCGCGTCGACGCGGGCCATTCACCGGACATTTCCTCGCGCGGAATGATCGCCTATGCAAAGGATGGGCAGATCTGGATCGCGCCGCTGGACGGAGCCGAGAAGCCGCAACAACTGGTTGTGCGGGGGCAAGACCTCGACCCGCACTGGTCTCCGGATGGGAGCCGGCTGGCGTTTGTTTCGGAGCGAAACGATCACGCATTCATCGGCGTTTACGATGTTGCAGCGAAGACCGTGCAATTCGTCGCGCCGTCGGTGGATTCGGACGGTGATCCCGCATGGTCGTTGGACGGAAGGCGCATCGCGTTTGTGCGGCGACCGGCGGAAACGCGAGACGCGCCCCACGGCTATTTCATTGCGCCGGATAAGCCGCATCCGTGGGCCGTCTGGGTGGCGGACGCCGCTGCGGGAACGGCTAAAGAAATATGGCACACCAGCGCGACGCCGCAGGGATCGTTTCCCTACATGGCGGAAGATACCGGCGGCGGCGTGATCAATTGGGCCGCGAACAACCAACTCGTGATCGCCTCGGAAGAAGGCGGCTGGCAGCATTTGTATGCACTATCCATAGACGGCGGTGTCCCAAAGTTGCTCACGCCTGGAGATTGTGAAGTGGAGCAATGGTCGTTCACTCCTGACAAGAAAACTATCCTCTTCAATTCGAATTGCAATGATGTGGACCGCCGGCATTTGTGGAGTGTGGACATCAACGGCGATCATCTGAGCCAGTGGGAGAAATTGAATGGTATTAAGTGGAGCCCTGTGGCGCTGTCAGATGGGAAAGCAGTCGCCTACCTGGGATCCGGTGACACTGTTCCGGCGACGCCGCTCCTCACAACATTCGCCGATCATGCCACTGTGAATCAAGCGCTGATACCTCTTTCACGCGATTTTCCGGCCGATTTTCTTGTCGAGCCGCAGCAAGTGAAGTTCAAATCCGGCGACGGACTGGAGATTCACGGTCAGTTGTTCCTGCCGAAAGATGCGAAACCCGGCGAAAAACGGCCAGCGTTGGTTTTTCTGCATGGCGGGCCGATGCGGCAGATGCTTCTCGGCTGGCATTACATGTACTACTACTCGAATTCCTATGCCATGAATCAGTACCTGGCGAACCGCGGATACATCGTATTGGCGCTGAATTACCGCCGCGGGATTGGCTACGGCCGCGCGTTTCGAGAAGCCCAAGGCCGTGCGGGGCGTGGCGCGGCGGAATATCAGGACGTGGTGGCGGCAGGAAAATATTTGCAAAGCCGCAGCGATGTCGACGCAAAACGCATCGGATTGTGGGGCGGAAGTTATGGCGGCTATCTGACGGCGCTTGGTTTGGGACGCAATTCTGATTTGTTCGCGGCGGGCGTCGATCTCCATGGCGTGCACGACTGGCCGACGGATAACTGGGACGGAAAGAATATTCCCGCGGCGCTGACCAAGCTCGCGCATGATTCTTCGCCCGTGACTTCGGTGAATACCTGGAAGTCACCGGTGCTCTTCATTCATGGCGACGACGACCGCAACGTCTACTTCACGCAAACAGTGGACCTCGTTTCGCGGCTCCGTGAGAACGGCGTGGAGATCGAACAGCTCGTTTTCCCCGATGACGTGCACGATTTTCTGCTGCACAGAAATTGGCTGGCGGCGTATCACGCGGCCAGCGATTTCTTCGATCGGCATTTCAAGACTCCCGGAAATTGAAAGCCCATTTGTTTCCGGTATTCACACGCGGAGAGGTCTCCGAAGACTCGCGGAGCGGTAGCAGATATCATGAGACGCCAACTACAACGGATTGCCGGGTTGTTCCTTCTTGCCTTTGCCACTCTCGCCGCCGGCGACAAACGCACCAATCTCCTGCCCAGATTGCAGCCCGGCCAAACCATCACCTACCTCATCCGTTTTCAGAGCGACAAGACCGTTAAGACCGAAAGCAAAGTTGTCGCGCCAATGGCGCCGAATGCGGCTCAGATCGATGCGCACGGTTTGCTGCGGGTTGAGATCCTCGATGTGCAACAGCTGGGCAGCAAGGCGGCGATCCACGCGCGAGGCCGGTTTCTGACTTTGGACTCCGGTGTCTGGTTGAAGAGGCCGGGTGACAAGAAGCCCGACTGGGATAAACAGCGTGTGGACCCCTATGGCAAGAGCATCGACTTCACGATTTCTCCAGACGGCTCGGTGAACGAAGTAAAAGGTCTGGATACTCTTTTTCCCGAGCAGCAGCAGGCCTGGCAGCAGTGGGTGGCGCGCTTTGCGCTGGCGTGGACGCTTCCTGCAGAGGGAATGAAGTTCGGCGAAAAATGGAAGTCGGAGCAAGCGGAACAGGCGGGAGCGCCGATCGCCGGATTGCATTGGGCGCGGGAGTCGAGCTACGTAAGAGATGAGCCATGCCAGGCAAGCCAGCTTTCGATCATGGGAGATGTCTCCGCCTCCAGCGGCCCTCCCGATATTTGTGCGGTGCTGCTCACGACGGCAACGCTCAAACAGAAATCGTCATCGAAGGATGCGACCCCTGAAGATTTCAAACTTCACGAGTTGCGGACCATGGGAACGGCGAAAGGCGCCGGCGAAATCATCACCTATATTTCCCTGAAGAGCGGCTTCGTCGTGCGCGCCACGGAGGAGACCAGCCAATTCATGGACGTCGTGGTGGCCAAGGCCGACGCCTCGAACCGCGTGCACTACAACGTGGACGCGAAGAGTCACTCGGAAGTCTTGCTGGTGACGGAGACGCCGCTGAATCAACCTTGATTCGAATCTGCCGGTACTTTCCGTATCGAAAGGCAGAGTTTGCGTGCCGGAGTATAGTGAAGGTTTCGCCAGAGGTCAGCAGGACTGCAGGAGACCCTTCCCATGAAATTCAAGCTGCACAGCAATTATCAGCCGCGCGGCGACCAACCCGCGGCGATCGACCAACTCTATCGCGGTCTCGATGCTGGCGAGAAGCAGCAGGTGCTTCTTGGAGTGACCGGGTCGGGCAAGACCTTCACCATGGCCAAGCTGATTGAACAGGCCGATCGTCCCGCGCTGGTGCTGGCGCACAACAAAACATTGGCCGCGCAGTTGTATCACGAGTTCAAGGGATTTTTCCCGGAGAACGCCGTCGAGTATTTCGTCAGCTACTACGATTTTTACCAGCCCGAAGCGTATGTTCCCTCCGCGGATATCTATATCGACAAGGAAGCGACCATCAACGACGAACTGGACAAGCTGCGCATGAGCGCGACGCGTTCCCTTTTCGAACGCCGCGACGTTGTGATCGTGGCCTCCGTATCCTGCATTTACGGCCTCGGCTCGCCGGAAGCTTATTACGGCATGCTGGTCATGCTGGAAAAGGGACAGCAGACTTCGCGCGAAGCGCTGTTGCGCAGGTTCGTCGATATTCAGTACGAGCGCAGCGAGGACTTGCGGCGCGGCACGTTCCGCGTGCGCGGAGACATGATCGAAATCTATCCCACGTATGAAGATCAGGGTTATCGCATCGAAATGTGGGGAGACCAGATCGATGCGCTGCGGCAGATCGATCCGGTGACCGGAGAGGTGCGCGCGGGGCAGGAGGATTTGTCGCGCGTGCCGATTTATCCGAAAACGCATTACGTGATGCCGCAGGAACAGCGGGACCGCGCGATCGTGAGCATTCAGGAAGAGCTTTGGTGGTGGAAGAAAGAAATGGAGAAACAGGGAAAATTCGTCGAAGCGCAGCGTGTCGTACAGCGCACCATGTTTGACATCGAGATGATGCGCACCATCGGCTACTGTCACGGCATTGAGAATTATTCGCGGCACTTGAGCGGGCGCTTGCCTGGGGAAGCGCCGCCGACGCTGCTGGATTACGTGCCGCAGGACTACCTGATGTTCATTGATGAATCGCACCAGACGGTGGGCCAAGTGCGCGGAATGTTCAACGGTGACCGCGCGCGCAAGCAGACGCTCGTGGATTACGGCTTTCGAATGCCTTCGGCGCTGGACAATAGGCCCCTGACGTTTGAGGAATTCGAACACCGCATCAATCAGGTGGTGTACGTGTCTGCAACGCCCGGCGCATACGAGCTGACGAAGTCGGGAGGGGTGATCGTTGAGCAGGTGATTCGGCCAACGGGCCTCGTGGACCCCCAGGTGGAAATTCGTCCCGTGAAGGGCCAGGTGGATGACCTGCTCGAAGAGATTCGCGTGCGCGCGGAGAAGAACGAGCGCGTGCTGGTGACCACGCTGACGAAGCGCATGGCGGAGGATTTGTCCGAGTATTTTACGGAGATTGGCGTCAGGTGCCGCTATCTGCACTCAGAAGTGGAAACGCTGGACCGCATCAAAATCTTGCGCGACTTGCGGCGCGGGGAATTTGACGTGCTCATCGGAATCAATTTGCTGCGCGAGGGTTTGGATCTGCCGGAAGTGTCGCTGGTGGCCATTTTGGATGCGGACAAAGAGGGATTCTTGCGAAGCACGACGTCGCTCATCCAGACGATTGGACGCTGCGCCAGGCACATCGAGGGGCGGGCAATTTTATACGCGGACCGGCGGACGGATTCGATGAATCAAGCCATTGAGGAAACGAACCGGCGTCGCGCCAAGCAGGTGGCTTACAACAAAGAGAACAACATCATCCCGATGTCCATCATTAAGTCCGTGGATATGGAACTGGCGAGAATCGTCGAGGCGGATTACGCGACCGTGCCGGTGGACGATGCCAGCCTCGATGCGGCAACGGCGAATATCAAGAGCGAAGCGCAGCTCGCGGAGATGCTGCAGCAGCTTGAGGCGCAGATGCGCGAGGCCGCCAAAAAGTTTGAATTTGAAAAAGCGGCGCAGTTGCGCGATCGCATCCGTTCATTGAAGCAAAGGGATGTGGCGGGACTGTTCTCAACGGCAGCCACTTCCGCGCCGGCGGAGTCGGCAAATTAAACAACGCCGCGTTTCAGGTCTTCCAGCGGATAAAAGGTGTCACGCCAAACAATGCCACCCTGCTTGAGCGTAACGACGGTCGAGCGAATAAGCATGTAGCTGAAGAGAAGCGCGCCGAGAGGGTGTGTGAACGCATAAAACGGCGAGACGCGCATGCCGATGTCCACGCCGGTGTGGAAGCAGAGAGCGATAACCAACGCGATTGCGGCGAAAATGCGAATCCAGCCGTGGCCGAACAAAATACCGAAAACTGGCGCGACGTTCATGAGCAGAAGGCCGGTAACGGCAATCGCCACGAGCGCCACGCTGTAGCCCACGCCGGCGAAGAAATTCTTCGTGACGCCACGAATCAGATTGCCGAGGCCGGCGTGCCACCGGACAACGACGAAATCCTGCGCAATACCCGCGCCCGAACGAAAACCCGATTGCTTGACGATTTTTCCCAATTTCATGTCATCCACAACTTCCATGGCCAGGCGGCGGTGCGTGCCGCTGGCTTCATAGGCAGCGCGCCGGAGAAGTTGGAACGCGCCAACCCCCATATAGGCGCGCGAATGGGAATTGGCCACGCGATAGGGATCGGTAGCAATGTTAAACGCCATGCCAAAAAAAGTAATAAGCACGGTCTCCCAGAAGCCCACCATTTCGACATCGCCCATGAGCGTGAGGTGTTCCAGGTTGTGCGCTTTCGCGAGAGCAATGGCGCGCCGCAGGACATCGGGTTTGAAACACACATCAGCATCCGTGAAGAGCAGCCATTCGCCGGTGGAGGCTTCGTAAGCTTTCTGGAGTGCGTGAGGTTTGCCGAGCCAGCCAGAAGGTAGTTGCGTGATGTGGACAACACGAAGCCGCGGATGCGCGGCAGCGAACTCGTCGAGGATGCGGCCGGTCGAGTCCTGCGAACGGTCGTCGGCGGCGATGACCTCCAGATCCGGGTAATCGATTTCCATCAGCGTTGCGAGTGCGGCGGGCAGTTTTTCTTCTTCGTCACGCGCGGCGAAGAGAATCGAAACGCGCGGACAACCCGCGTCGTTTGCGGGTGCGAAATCCTTGATCCACGGAAGGCGCACGGCGCCATAGGCAACGCGGAGGCCGTGAGTGAGCCAGAAGAACGCAATGAAACCAAAGAGAACCAGTCCGAAAAGATGCATGGAAATTGGTGTCAGCGTTGCCCTCGGGTTATCCTAACACGGGATGCCGAATAGCCTGGCCATCAGCGGGGCAGGACGCGTGGGACGAGCGCTGGGACGCCGGTTGCGCGAACTGGGCTGGAGGATTGGCGTGGTCGTTACCCGTAGCGAGCCAAGCGCGCGGCGGGCTGTTCGGTTCATTGGAGATGGGAAAGCTTGCGCCGGAATGACGCGGCGGATCCTGGCGTCGCGAGTGATCTTGATCGCGACACCCGATGACGAAATCGCAGTTGTTGCGCAAGAGTTGGCGCGGATTGGCGAAGAAGAGCTGCGCGGGAGAGTTGTATTGCACCTCAGCGGAGCTATGGACTCCGCTGTGCTCGATGCCGTGCGCGAGCGGGGCGCGATGGTCGGATCGATGCATCCGCTGCAATCGTTCAGCGGAGTCTCGGTGCCATCGCTGGAAGGCAAGGTTTCTACGATTGAAGGGGAAACACAGGCGGTCCGGGTGGCGCGGCAGATCGCGCGGTCGCTCGGAGGGTTGCCCGTGCGCATCTCGGGAAGCAAGAAAATCTTGTACCACACGGCAGCGGCGATGGCCGCCGGTCATGTGCTCGCGGTGGAGGAAGCGGCGACGCAATTGCTCCTCTCGCTTGGGATGAGGGGGAGCGAAGCCGTGCGCGCGTTGTTGCCCCTGACGCGCCAGGTTCTGGAGAATTTCGAAACGTTAGGGCCATGCGCGGGACGGACGGGGCCGCTCTCTCGGGGCGATTACAAAGTGGCGCGGGCGCATTTGGAAGCACTGCAGGAATCACCGGAGGAATTTGCCCAAGCTTACGAGGCGCTAAGTCATCTGGCCGCGCGCGTGCTCGCAAAAGATCCTGCCGGAGTGCTGGCTGAATTGGAAAAGACTTCCGTGGAAAAGAAACCAAAAGCAAAGGCGATAGGGGGCAAAGGGTGAAACGACTCCAGATTGCGGTGGAAAGTACGAAATTGGCCAATGGATTAAGTGTCGTGGTCGCGCCGGATACCACGGCGCCGGTGGTCACCGTGGGCGTGTACTACAAAATTGGATTCCGCCTCGAGCCGCAGGGCCGCAGCGGGTTTGCGCACCTGTTCGAACACATGATGTTTCAGGGCTCCGCGAATGCGCCGAAGATGCAACACATCAAGCTGGTCAATTCCAGTGGCGGCATGGTGAACGGCTCGACGAGTTACGACGTGACGAACTATTACGAAGCTGTCCCTTCGAATGCGCTGGAGCGCGTGCTGTGGCTCGAAGCGGACCGCATGCGCGCGTTGAAAGTGGATGACGAAAATCTTAAAAACCAGCGCGACGTTGTAAAGGAAGAAGTTCGTGTCAATGTGATGAACCAGCCTTATGGCGGCTTCCCGTGGCTGGACATGCCGCCGGTGGCTTTTCGCAATTGGGCGAACGCGCACAATTTTTACGGTGATTTTGCCGATCTCGATGCCGCGGACTTGGCCGACGTGCAGGCATTTTTTAAAACGTACTACGTGCCGAATAATGCCGTGTTGCTGATGCTGGGCGATCTGAAGGCGGAAGAAGGCATCGCGTTGGCTAAAAAACATTTTGGCGAGATTCCGGCGGGAGCGCCGCCGCCTTTCGCCGATCCCAGCGAGCCCGAACAAGGAGAGGAGCGGCGCGGAAACGTCGAGGAGAAATTCGGGACGCTGCCCGCGATGGCCATCGGATACGTCATGCCGAAAAGGCGTACCGCCGATTGGTGCGCGATGGCGCTGCTGGATCAGGCTTTGCACGGCGGACGCGCGGGACGAATGCACCGCGAATTGGTGATCGAGAAGCAGATTGCCGTCGAGGCCGGCGGTGGAATCGACGACATCTTCGGTTACAACGGGCCGACGCAAATGATCACGCGCGTTCTGCACAAGCCGGAGCATTCGAGCCAAGCGACGCTGGAAGCGCTTGATGCCGTGATCCGTGAAGTACAGGAAAACGGCATCAGCGCGGACGAATTGGAACAATTGAAAGTGAAGTGGCGCTCGGATTATTACGCCACACTCGAAGGTGGCCGCGGCGGATACATGCCGAAGTATGGCCTGATGCATCTCCTCGCGTGCTTCACGCTGTTCGATAACGAGCCGCAACTGGTGAACACCATTCTGGATGGGTTTCTTGCCGTCACGCGCGAAGAGATTCAGGCCGTGGCCAAGAAATATCTGCGAAACGAAAAACGCGCGATTGTGTTTCGCACGCCGGTCAAGGCCGCAGTACCCGCGGACGCGGACGCGAAGGAGGCGGCGTAATGGCGGCGCGCGTTGTGGAAATTGCCAACGGAGTGCCTGGACTCGCGGCGGAAGGCGCGGTGACGTGGCCGAAACGGACCAAGGCGCGGCTTTCGAACGGGCTCGAGGTCATTCTCGCGGAAGCGCACTCGATTCCGAAGTTTCATGGCGAACTGTTTTTCCGTTCAGGAAACGCAGCTGCGAATCATCGCGCTCCGGGGCTCGCGGAAATGACCGCAACGGTGGTGCGCACGGGAACAAAGAAGCGCGCGAGCCGGCAGATCGAAGAAGATTTGCGGCGCATCGGCGCGGACCTCTCTTCCGGCGCGGGCGCGGATACCAGCGCGATTTCGTTTGCCGGACTTTCGGAATTTGCGGAGCCGCTGCTGGCGTTGGTGAATGAACTGGCGCGGGAAGCAGCGTTTCCGGAAACGGAATTTGAACGCGAGCGACGGCAGAAACTGGAAGAAGTAAAGCTCGAGCGCACGCAGCCGGGATTTTTGGCGAGCGAGCGATTGCGTAAAGTTTTGTTTGGCGCGCACCCCTACGGCGAAGTGTCGCCCAGCGAAGCGCAAGTGGCCGCGTACAAGCGCGAAGACTTGCAGGCCGTCTACCGCGAATTTTATACGCCGGAGAATGGGTTGTTGCTGCTCGTCGGAGATTTCGACGCGCAGGGGATGTTAATGACAATCGAAAAAGTGTTTGGCGCATGGACCGGAAAAAAACCGGAGCCAAATGCGGCAGCGGCTCCGGCGAATCCGCACGGGCGGCGCGTGTATCTGGTGCACGTGCCGGGAGCGGTGCAGACGCAGATCGTGGCGGGCTGCCACGCTATTACGCGCAAGCATCCGGACTGGGTCAAACTGGGCCTCACGAACAGTTTGTACGGCGGAGCGTTTAATTCCCGTTTAGTAATGAATATCCGCGAGGACAAGGGCTACACTTACAGCCCCCGCAGCGGCGTGCATGCGCTGCGGCAGCATGGCTACTTTTCGGTTTCGGCCGCGGTGCGGAATGATGTTGTGGCGGCATCGCTCACGGAGATGTTTTATGAAATGGACAAATTGCGGTCCGTCCCGGTGCCGGTACCAGAGCTCGCCGACGCGCAGAATTATCTGAGCGGCGTCTTTTCCATGGGGCTGGCGACGCAGGATGGACTGCTGTCGCAACTCTCCACCGTGGCGCTGAACGAATTGCCGGACGACTATCTCGAAACTTATCGCCAGAAAGTTCGCGCGCTGAAGCCGGAAGATCTGCTCGCAACGGCGCGCAAATATCTGGACTCCGCAAACATGCAAATCGTCGTTGTGGGCGACCGCGCGCAAATCGAGGAGCAAGCGGCCCTCTTCGGCGAATTCGAAGTTTACGACGCGCAAGGCAAACGTGCGGATTAAGCGCCCTTTTTGTTATTGATTTGCATACGTAGTCGGGGCATTATATTGCCGTCATGGCGCGGCGATTTCCAATCCGGCTCCTTTCCTCCTCTCTTTTTGTCGGCTTGATCCTTCCCGCGTCCGTGGACACGGGAAGGAAAAAGCAGCCTGCCAAGCCGATAAATCTCAATACGGCGACCTCGGAAGAACTGCAACTGGTGCCGGGGATTGGACCGGCGACGGCGGACAAGATCTTGCAAATGCGCAAATCGTATGGCGGCTTCAAGAGCGTCGATGATTTGCTGGCGATTCGCGGGCTCGGGGCGAAGCGGCTCGAGAAGATGCGCAAGTATTTGACTGTTGGGAAGCCGGCAGCGGGAAAGACCGCGACCCCATCGGCGAAGTCCACTCCTCCTACAAAAAAGCCACCAAAGAAGTTATAAGAGAGATTCTCACCGCAAAATACGCGCGGAGAGGAAGCGGTCCTCGTTTCGCCCGGAATGACAGATGGCGAAGGCGCGTGACGAGGGGCGGAGCAAGCCCCGCCCCTACGGCTCAAGAGTGAAATCGCGGCGGGAGTCATAGGGTTTGGTGCGTCGGCTTGGGTTGGTCGATGCGGAGGGGGACCTGGTCGGCGATGCGGATGCCGTAGCCTTCGAGGGCGACGACTTTTTTCGGGTGATTGGTGAGGACGCGAATGTCCTTGAGGCCGAGGTCGATCAGGATTTGCGCGCCGATGCCGCTTTCGTGCTGGACCATGCGCTGGCGCGCAGGTTCGCGATCGAGCTGGCCGCGCTTATGGAAATGAATCTGGGGGAGCGCGCCAGGCTCTTCGGCGGTTTCAACACTGAAGCCGCGTCCCGTGTGGTGCAGATAGAGAAAGACGCCGCGGTCTTCCTTGGCGATGGCGGCCAACGAGCGCGAGACAAGTTCGCTACAATCGCAAGCCGTGGAACCGAAAACGTCTCCGGTGAGGCAGTGCGAGTGGACGCGCACTAGCGCCGGTTCCTCGCCTTCCAGATCGCCGCGCACTAGCGCAACGTGCTGATCGTGGTCCACGTCGCTGGCGTACGCGATCATGCGGAAGTTGCCGAAGCGCGTAGGTAGGACCGCTTCCGCCACGCGCCGGACGTAGCGTTCGTGCTGCATGCGGTAGCGAATGAGGTCTGCCACCGTGAGCATCCTCAAGTTGTGTTCCTTGCAAAATTCAATGAGCTGCGGCACGCGAGACATGGTGCCGTCTTCGTTCATGATTTCGCAGATGACGCCCGCCGCGGTGAGTCCAGCGATGCGCGCGAGGTCGACGGAGGCTTCCGTCTGGCCGGCACGGACGAGGACGCCGCCAGTGCGCGCGCGCAACGGGAAAATATGTCCGGGGCGGGCGAGATCCTGCGGTTTCGTTTTCGGATCGATGGCCGTGAGAATCGTGATGGCGCGATCGGAGGCGCTGATGCCGGTGGTGACGCCGACGCGCGCGTCCACTGCTTCGGTAAAGGCAGTGCCGTGAACGGAAGTGTTGATGGGCGACATGAGCGGGAGGTGGAGCTCGTCGCAGCGCTCCTCGGTGAGCGGCAGGCAGATCAGTCCGCGACCGTACTTGGCCATGAAGTTGATGGCGTCGGGGCTGATTTTTTCGGCGGCCATGGCGAGGTCGCCTTCGTTTTCGCGGTCCTCGTCGTCAACGAGGACGACCATGCGGCCCTGGCGGATTTCTTCGACGGCTTCTTCGACAGTGGCGAACATTTTAGAGTTCTCTCTCATGGGAAAAGGATAGAAGTAATGAGGTAACGATGTAAAGAAGCAATGAGATGCGAGGAGGTCGAAAGTCCCGGCAGGGTAGGGATCTTCGATCGGCAGTTGAAAGTCGAGGGACGGGAAGAAAGAGAGGGATAACGCTGAGACACAGAACCCGCAGAGCCCCACCTTTTCGCAGAAACCGGAAAAAGAAGGGCCAGCCGCGGAGTTTCGAGGCGTACGCCCGGCGAGACAAGAGCAAGCGAAGAGTCTCCCACCCTTTCAAGAAGCAAAACCGAGAGGGTGGGGCACCCTCGTGACTTATCGTCCTGACGATGTGCGGGACTGGCTTTTTTTGTTATTGTCCGACTTAAAGGAATTCAAGCGGCCACCCGCCCGTCCTTATTGTTGTGCCGAAGAGAGATTGACTTTTATTTCTCCGCCGAAACTCAAAAGTTTGTCCGCGCCAAATCCGCGGACATTCTAATAAATCGCAATTGGCAGAACGGTGGCATCCTGCCTCAGGCTGCCCGAGGTTTTCGTCCGGTTCCTCGTATGCAAACACGTCGGGCGAAATGATTTCTCTGGAAGTCAGATGGGCATTTCCCTGGAATCCGACTTCGAGTATTGGCTCTCCACAGAGCTAAACGCCTTGAGCGGTAGCCGAAGAGCAAATTCCACTGTTCGACCGCTGTTTTCGTCGGCTAGCAAATTAAGAGTGCCGAGTTGTTGCGCTGCGGCGTTGAAGAACGACCGCATAGTGGAATGGCATCTGAGCTCCGACGTGACAGCCCCGCGTCGAACCTCGCGATGCTTTCGTTTCCGAACAGCAGCGAGACCTCCAAATCGCCGCCCAGCGCGGGCTAAATCATATTCCAGGGTTTGCGATATTGCTTGGTAAGCAGTTTGTTGGCTTCGGGGTCATTCAGGAATTGCTCGTCGTCGCGATTCCACCGGAGTTTGCGGCCCAGCTTGAAGGCGATATTGGCCACGTGCGGGGCGCTGGTGGAGCGGTGGGTGGTCTCCATGTCGGAGTTCGGCTTATGGCGTGACCGCATGCAATCCAGGAAGTTGAGCACGTGCGGGTAGTGCTGCGCGGAGCCTTCGCTCTTGATCACCCCGAAGGGCACAACGCTTTCGCCACCGACGGGCTTGCGCTCGGGCCACACGGTGTAGCCATCGCGGTCGAGGAACAGCGTGCCCTCCGTGCCGTAAAACTCGATGCCGTAGCCGTGGCCGTCGGGTCCATGCGAATTGGCGTGCCGATTGCTCCAGGTGACAATGAATTCTTTTCCGCTCACCGGGGATGCGGGGTACTCGAAGACCACTTCGAGCGTGTCCGGAATCTCGCTGTTGTCATCGAGGACATATTTACCGCCGAAGGCACTCACAGTCTTGGGTGCGTCAACTCCCATCGCCCAATGCACTATGTCCATTAGGTGTACGCCCCAGTCGGTCAGTGTTCCTCCGGAATAGTCCCAGAAGGAGCGGAAGCTGCCGATGCAGCGATTGCGGTTGTAGGCGTGGTAAGGAGCAGGGCCAAGCCAAAGGTCCCAATCCAGCCAAGACGGCGGATCGGTATCTGGAGGATTGCCCATGCCGCCGGGCGAGCTATTGTTGTGAATCCACGTCTTGGCGAGCGTGACCTTTCCGATTTTTCCGCTGTGCACCAACTCCACCGCTTTTTGAAAGTGTTCGCCCGAACGCTGCTGAGTGCCGACCTGCACCACGCGGTTGTACTTCGCCGCCGCCTGGACCATCTTGCGGCCCTCGGCCAGAGTATGCGAAAGAGGCTTTTCGACGTAAACATCCTTGCCGGCTTCGCAAGCCATGATCATCGGGATCGCGTGCCAATGGTCGGGGGTCGCGATGATCACCGCCTGTATGTCCTTGTGGTCGAGGATGGCGCGAAAGTCCTTGAAGCCTTTTGCTTTTCCGTCCGTAAGCTCGAGAGCGCGGTCGAGATTGGGTACGAACGGATCGGCGATAGCGATGACATCGACCTGGTCGGTTTTCAGGAAATCGCTCAAGTCGAATTGACCCATTCCACCGGCGCCGATCAAGCCGACGCCAATACGGTCGTTGGCCCCCAAGACGGTCTGCGCGATTGGCCCAGCGGAAGCGACCATGCTCACGGCCGCGCCAGCCAGGGCCTTGTTAAAGTCCCTCCGAGTTATCTCAAAGTCAGCCATTTTCTCCTTTTCCTCCTTATGCGTTTTGCGAGCGACCGCAGCGGTGCCGAACCGAGCGCCCGCTGGCGGGCAATTATATTCTCGCGCAGCATGCCGCCGACAGTGGAATCAAAATCGAAGGAGAAAAATGAAAAGTCGAGCGAAGGCCAACCTGTGCGGAGTTCGTGCTAGCGGAGCCAGAGCGTCATGATGCGGAAGAGAGCGGCACCGAAGAGGGCGGCGCCGGGGATGGTGAGGACCCAGGCGAAGACGATGCGGCGCGTTACGCCCCAGCGGACGGCGGAGAGGCGGCGTGTTGCGCCGACACCTACGATGGCGCCCGTGATGGTGTGGGTGGTGCTGACGGGGATGCCGAAATGCGCGGTGGCCATTAAGGTGAGAGCGCCGGCGGTTTCGGCGGCAAAGCCACCGAAGGGAGTGAGCTTGGTGATGCGCTGGCCCATGGTCTTGATGATGCGCCAGCCACCGGCCATGGTGCCGCCGGCCATGGCGAGATGGCAGCAAAGTATGACCCAGTAAGGGACGTCATAGGTCTTCATCAGGCCGCCGGCGACGAGGGCGGTGGTGATGATGCCCATGCCCTTTTGGGCGTCGTTGGTGCCATGGCCGAGGCTGTAGCCCGCGGCCGAAAGAAGTTGCAAGCGGCGAAACCAGCGGTCGACTCTGAGGGGGCGCTGGCGGCGGACGATCCAACTGGTGAGAATGGTGACGGCCACGGCGACGACGAGGCCAATCACCGGCGATAGAAAGATAAATAGAACGGGTTTGGTCCAGCCGCCGAAGATGAGGGCATTGAAGCCAGCATGAGCGACGGCAGCGCCGCCGTAGCCGCCCATGAGGGCGTGAGAGGAACTGGTGGGCAGGCCGAGGATCAGCGTAATCAGGTTCCAGGTGATCGCGCCGAGGAGGCCGGCGAGGAGCACCTTTTCATCCACCATTTCGATACGGACCATCCCCTTGCCGATGGTCTTGGCCACGGCGGTGCCGAAAACGAAGGCGGCGATGAAGTTCCAGAAAGCTGCCCAGACGACGGCGCGAAAGGGCGTCAGGACGCGAGTGGAGACCACGGTGGCGATGGAATTGGCGGCGTCGTGCCAGCCGTTCGAAAATTCGAAGGTCAGGGTGAGAAAGATAACGACGAGGAGAAGGGAGAAGCTACTCACGGGCGGAGGCCTCGAGAAGAAAGGGAAATGAATGGGCTATAGGAAGTAAACGAGGTAGAGGAAGAAAAGAAGCGGAGGAACTTTCGAGCGAGCCCGCTCTTTGGCGGGGATGACAGTTCTTCGCTACGGCAAATACTGAATCGAATCGGGGCATGGGCGGGTCAAGCGCTCTTGAGGATGACGCCTTCGATGACGTTGGCGACGTCTTCGCACTTGTCGACGGCGGTCTCGATGACTTCGAAGATTTCTTTCCACTTGATGATTTGGACGGGATCTTTCTCTTCATCGAAGAGCTGGGCGATGAGCGTGCGGCAGAGGCGGTCGCTATCGTTTTCGTAGCGGTTGATCTCGATGCAGTGCTTGAGCGCTTCTTGCGGCCTTTCCAGCGCGGCAACGGCTAGTTCAACTTCCGCGGTGGCGGAAACAAGCACTTTGACGAGATCGAGGGTTCCCGTACGGACGCTATCGACGCGATAGAGCACAAAACGGCTGGCGGCCGCATCGATCAGATCGATGACGTCGTCCAGGCGGCTGCAGAGCTCGTAAATGTCTTCGCGGTCGAAGGGGGTGATGAAAGTCTGGTTGAGCTTGGTGAAGAGGGCGTGGGTGATTTCGTCGCCTTCGTGCTCGATGGCTTTTACGATCTGCACTTGTTCCGGGACGCCGGTGTAGTGCGAGAGCATTTTATGCAAGGCATTGGCCCCCACATGGATATTCGCTGCTTGTTTTGCAAAGAGGTCAAAGAAACCCTCTTCGCGCGGCAAGAACCGCTGCAAAAGTCCTGGCATTCGTGACTCTCCCTGAAGAGTCTGAGTGAGGCAAAGGGACGATATCAGAGCAAGTTGAGGATAGGCAAGTAAGGGGGGGGGAGCTGGATGGCCCGCTCTAACGAGTTCGGGATCGCATCATCCGGGCGTCACCTGTTTGGTGCTTGGTCGCCGAAGGTAGTTGGTCCGCCCAGGGCCTTCCGGAGAGCGTCGCAAGATTGCTCGAAATTCTTCAGGAGAATCTGCGCCAACCGGCCGGCACTGGGGTCGTGCTGGACCACGTGCTGCATATTGTCCATGATTGTGCGGCTGGGTATGCCCTGCGTTATAAGCTTCTGCGACACGGCTTCGGCTTCTTCTACGGTGGCCAGCTGTTGTGGGGGCATCGGGGGCTTGAGTTGCTGCGCCGCTGTGAGATATTCCTCGGCCGTCCAATTCTTATCCAATCCAGTCTGCAAGGCAGCGATTGCAAGATCATAGCTATCCGCCAGCGTTTTGCGGCTGTCGGAGATTCGGGCGAGCAATTCGCCCGGGCCAAAAGTGCTGCCATCTTCCCAAACAGCGGCGACAAGTTTGGCGTCGGGAACGAGCCCGCCCACGATATGGGGAATGCCGATCTTGTGGCTCAGGCCCTTGGGAATAGGGGCAAACAAGCCTCCCATGCGCGTCAGGGCGTCGTGAAACAACGTTTGTGAGCGGTCGTTGGCAGATTTTGGTTCCGTCTGGACTACATAAGCGGTTAGCGCGAACTGATGTAAGTTGGTGATGATGATGAGCGGTCTGTGATCTGCGCCTTCCGCAAATTCAAATAACGCTGGCGGCCTTTCGGGAAAATGCCGCGCGAAGCGGCGCTCGAGTTCTGTCGGTTCGTGCGGCGGTTGTGCCCGGGCCGAGATCGGACAGTAAATGAGGAATGCGCCGGCAGCGGCGGAGAGTACTAAATTTCGAAGAGTTCGCATGTAGAGAACTCCTGTGTTTCCGAAATCGTGGTTGCCAGTATAGCGTCACAAGATTTTGTTACGGACTCTTCAAATTGCATGATTCAGCGACAAACAAAAAAGGCGGCCCGGGAGGACCGCCCTTTAGGATTGAGGTTACGGGCCAGCTGGTAAAGCGAGCCCGGAGCACAGGCTGAAGCTTGTGCCAGCAGGATTAGTACATGCCGCCCATGCCGCCTGCGCCGGGGGCTCCGCCGCCGGCTGCCGCTGCCTTGGTGTCTTCCTTGATGTCGGCGATGAGGGCTTCGGTAGTGAGCATGAGGCCCGCGATGGACGCTGCGTTCTGCAGCGCAAGGCGGGTGACCTTGGCCGGGTCGATGATGCCCATCTTGATCATGTCGCCGTACTCGCCGGTCTCGGCGTTGAAGCCGAAGTTTTCTTCCTTGGAGTCGCGGATCTTGCCGATCACAACGGCGCCTTCATGGCCGGCGTTGAGAGCGATCTGGCGGGAAGGCTCTTCGAGAGCGCGCCGAACGATGCCTGCACCAACGGCTTCGTCATCGTGGAGCTTGAGCTTTTCGACGACCGCGATGCAACGGAGCAGCGCCGAGCCGCCGCCGGGGACGATACCTTCCTCGACAGCCGCGCGGGTGGCGTGCATAGCGTCTTCGACACGGGCCTTCTTTTCCTTCAGTTCGGTTTCGGTGGCTGCGCCGACTTTGATGACTGCAACGCCGCCGACCAGCTTGGCAAGGCGCTCCTGGAGCTTTTCCTTGTCGTAGTCGCTGGTGGTGTTTTCGACCTGCGAGCGGATCTGCTTCACACGGCCTTCGATGTCCGCGGACTTGCCGGCGCCTTCGATGATCGTGGTGTTGTCCTTGTCGATGGTGACCTTCTTGGCGCGTCCGAGATCCTCAAGCTTGACGTTCTCGAGCTTGATGCCGAGGTCTTCGGTGATGGCCTTGCCGCCGGTGAGGGTGGCGATGTCTTCGAGCATGGCCTTGCGGCGGTCGCCAAAACCAGGGGCCTTGACGGCGGCGCACTGCAGCGTGCCGCGGAGCTTGTTCACCACGAGGGTGGCCAGCGCTTCGCCTTCGACGTCTTCAGCGATGATCAAGAGGGGCTTGCCCATCTTGGCGGTCTGCTCGAGCAGAGGGAGAAGATCCTTCATCGAGCTGATTTTCTTTTCGTGGATGAGGATGCGAACGTCCTCGAGGACGCATTCCATGCGCTCGGGGTCGGTGATGAAGTAGGGGGAGAGGTAGCCGCGGTCAAACTGCATGCCTTCGACTACTTCGAGGGTGGTCTCCATCGTCTTGGATTCCTCGACGGTGATGACGCCATCCTTGCCGACCTTCTTCATGGCTTCGGCGATGATGCCGCCGATCTGCTTGTCGTTGTTGGCGGAAATCGTGCCGACCTGAGCGATCATGTCGCCCTTGACGTCCTTGTGGAGCTTCTTGATCTCTTCGACGGCGACTTCGACGGCCTTCTCGATGCCGCGCTTGAGAGCGGTCGGGCTGGCGCCGGCGGCGACAGTCTTGACGCCCTCGCGGAAGATGGCCTGTGCGAGCACGGTCGCGGTGGTCGTGCCGTCACCGGCAACATCGGAAGTCTTGGAAGCGACTTCGCGGACCATCTGCGCGCCCATGTTCTCGAGTGGATCGCGGAGTTCGATTTCCTTGGCTACGGTCACGCCGTCCTTGGTAATGATCGGCGCGCCGAACTTCTTCTCGATCACCGCATTGCGGCCCTTGGGGCCGAGGGTGATTTTCACTGCGTCGGCGAGGGCATTCACGCCGCGCAAAATCGCCTGGCGGGAATTCTCACCTGTAACAATCTGCTTCGCCATACTGGTCATTCCTCCTGATATTCAATCCAAATGTTTCGTGACTCGGAAAACCCCTCAGGCCTGAAGGCCTGAGCTACAGATTCGGAGCGAACCCACAGCAGCTCTCCGCTCCTTTCTAACTAAGAACTTACAACTGAGAACTGAATACTTACTTCCTGGCCGCTTTCGCCGCGCCGCTGAGCTTCGCAAGAATTTCTTCTTCGCGAAGGATGAGATATTCCTCGTCTTCGATTTTGATTTCCGTACCGCTGTACTTGCCGAAGAGGACGCGATCGCCGGGCTTGACGTCCAGCGGGATCAGTTCGCCCTTCTCGCGCTTGCCAGCACCGACGGCGATGATTTCGCCCTCCATGGGCTTTTCTTTTGCGGAGTCAGGGATGATGATGCCACCCTTGACGCTTTCCTTCTCTTCAATGCGCTTCACGATGACACGGTCGTGGAGCGGAGTCAGATTCACTGCCATCTTGAAAAACCTCCATAGGTGAACTTGCGGTTTATAGTGTAGCTGCAAGGAAAAGGGGAATTAGCACTCCTCACAGCCGACTGCTAATATAGCAGAAACTTGTGTCATGTCAAGCATTTCCCGGACAGACCGGCTGATCCCTTGTGGATTTCCGATCTGGCTAAGCCATGAATTTAGAATAGTTTAAGTGGTGCAAGAAAAATCTTGCACATGGCGATTGTACTGCAGTTGGGCCGGGCGTAAAATCCGACACGCTGAAGGCTCATGGGATTGCTGGTCTACATCCGGCTTATCGGCTGCACCTTTGGCACGCTGCTGCAGCTCTTTTGGATGGTGGTGATTCTCGGCTACCGCCGCCAGCGCAATTTTGAGCGCGTTTTCTTTTTTCTGTGTCTGGCATTGTTCTTTTTTTATGGCGGGTCGCTCCTGGCGCTGAACTCGCAGATCTACTACCGCCAGCCGCCAGTGGCGCTCAATCAGTTTGCAATCGTAATCATTTCCAGCGGACTGTGTATGTTGCCCGCGCTTCTTTTGCATCTGCACATGGAATACGCAGAAACACGCGGGCTGCTCAAAAACAAGCGATGGAAGCTCGCAGTATTATTTCTTTTTTATGCTGCTTGTTTGCACTTGGTGATCCGCCGGATTCCGCTTCTCATGCAAGACCCCCAATTCAACTTTCTGGTGCCCGGCAGTTCGTTGGGGGAGGGTTTCGCCATCACGCTGGCCGTTGCGCTGGCGTGGTGCGGAGGCTGGGAAAGACGCTTCGCAACGGCCGCCCCGGATAAGCCACAGCGCTATTTTCACTGGGCGCTGTTGGCATTTTTCGTCGCGTCCTTTCTGGCGGTCGATGGCTTGCATTTGAGACCGTTTCCTATGCAGGCGCGGACGACAGAGGCGCTTGCTACGGCTTTTTCGCTGCTCCCGATCTTGCCTTTCAGCGGGCTTATCTATCTTGTATTTCGGCATAACTTTTTGCAGATCGGCCGGCAGAAGAATCTTCTGTACGCTATTTCGGCCACTTTCCTTGCCTTGCTCTACCTGAGCCTTGTCCGCCGTGTCGGCACCTGGCTGGAACCGCTTCTTCCGCCGGAAGCCTCAGCATCCATATTGCTATTCGTGTTGGTGATCTTTATCGAACCGCTCCAGCGCGCACTCGGACGCAGGTTGCAGGAGACGGCTCACCGAGAAATGGACCGCGTCCAGCGGCTGACGGCGGAGATTCAGCAGGAAGCGCGGCAGGGAAATCTGCGAGGACTCGTTCGTTTCATCGAGGGGCGCGTGAAGGAAGTGTTTGAGCTGGCGGCAGTAAACTTGACGCTCGTCGATCAGAGCAAAGCAGAATTGCGGCCGTCTTCGAGAACGCCGGAGGAACGGGCAACCTCCGCAGCGCTGAGCGACCGAGTTTTTGTTTTACGGCAAGGACACCAACTGATGGCCGCGCTGCAAGCGGAGCCGCACGGCGCTGGGCTTTCGGGGGAGACGCAGGCGGCGCTGGAGTTTCTTTGCGAGCAACTGCCGGGGGCGCTGGATTTGTGCCGGCTAATCGAAGAAAAGCTGCAGTTGGAGAGGGAATTGGCGGAGCGCGAACGGCTGGCGCTCGTGGGACAGATGGCGGCTAGCATTTCGCACAACCTGAAGAATCCGCTGGGATCCATGAAGACCATATTGCAGGTGCAATTGGAGAATCCGGAACTTCCCGACTCTATGCGTGCCGAAACGAAAATGCTGCTGGAAGAAGTGGGCAGGCTCTCGACGAAGCTGAATCAGTTGCTGCAATTCAGCCGGCCAGCGGTGCGAGGAGCAAGCGCCATTGGCAGTTGCCATGCCCGAGTGGTCGTGGAAGAAGTGGCGGGCCTCTTGTCGCACGAGGCGGAACGGCGAGGCGTGCAGATGCAAATAAAAGTTTCCGGCGGGAGCGCATTGGTGGCGGCTAGTGCGGAAGGGGTGAACGACATTGTGTCCAACCTGGTGGTGAATGCTTTGGAGGCTACGCCGCGCGGGGGGCACGTCATGGTGTCTGCTGCTTCGCGTGATGGGGCTTGTACCCTTGCGGTGGAAGACGATGGGCCGGGAATTCCTGCAGCGCTGAGAGAAAAGATTCTCCAGCCTTTCTTTACGACAAAGTCGCAAGGAACAGGATTGGGTCTGGCGATTGTGGCACGACGCGTGGCCGAGTTCGGCGGCAAGGTGGATTGGGAGAGCCCCGTGGGGGATGGACGCGGCACACGGTTCCGCGTGACGCTGCCGATGGTAGAAGCAAAGAAGTAAGGAAGTAAGGAAATAAGGAAATAAGGAAAAGAGAATGATGAAGACCATTTTGATCGTGGATGACGAACCCGCGGCAAGATACGGGGTGCGGAGAGCGCTGGAGGCCAAGTACCGGATCGCGGAGGCGGATTCGGCCGAAGCGGCGCGAGAAGCACTTGCCCGCGAGCGACCGGACCTGGTGTTGTTGGATGTAGTGTTGCCGGGCCAGGACGGGCTATCGTTCCTGCGCTGGATGCGCGGGCAAGGGAGCGAAGTGCCGGTGCTAATGGTTTCTGCGCTGGACACCGCGAAGACGGCAGTCGAAGCGCTGCGGCTTGGCGCTGCGGACTACTTGGTGAAGGGTTTCGAACTGGAAGAGCTGCGGCAGCGCGTGTCGAACCTGCTCAAGCTCGCGACCCTTGAAAAAGAAAACGACTCGCTGCGCCGCAGGCTTACCACCGAAGGGCAATTCGGCCAGATGATCGGGCGCTCGGCCGAGATGCGGCGTGCGTTCGAAATGGCGGACCGCGTGGCGGCGACGGATTCGACGGTGCTGATTTTGGGAGAGAGCGGCACGGGAAAGGATTTGCTGGCGCAGGAGATTCATGCGCGCTCACCGCGCAGCGGCAAAGCCTACGTTGCAGTGAATTGCGCGGCGCTGCCGGAGACGCTCATCGAATCGGAATTATTTGGTTTCGAGCGCGGCGCGTTTACCGGCGCAGCGCAGCAGAAAAAAGGGAAATTTGAACTGGCCTCTGGCGGCACGATTTTCCTGGATGAGATCGGTGACATGAATCCGGTGACGCAGGCCAAAGTGTTGCGCGTGCTGGAAAATCGAACGATCGAAAGGCTCGGCGGGACGCAATCGATCGCAGTGGATGTGCGGGTGATCAGCGCGACGCACCGCAATTTGCAGGCGGAGATTCGTGCGGGGAAGTTCCGCGAGGATTTGTTCTACCGGCTCCGCGTGGTGACCATTGACCTGCCGCCGCTGCGGACGCACAAAGAAGATATTGCGTTGCTGACAGAGACTTTTTTGCAAATGCATGGTGCGCGGCTGGGGCGGACCGCGGGACTCAAGCGCGACGCCATGGCCACAATTGAGAAATATGACTGGCCCGGCAATGTGCGCGAGTTGAAGAATGCGCTGGAACGAAGCCTGGTGCTTTCCCGCGGCGACGAAATCGGCGTCGGAGATTTGCCCGGCGAGGTGGTGCATGGCGAGTCGAGCTCGCTGAAGCATCGCGGCGACGAACACGATAACGGAATTGGCGAACGGGATTTTCGCGAGGCCAAGCGGAAGTTTGAAGTGGCCTATTTGACCAGGCAACTGGCGGAGCATCGTTGGAACGTCTCGCGAACCGCGGCGACGATCGGGCTGCACCGGCAGAGTCTGCAGGAGAAATTGCGCGAGCTGGGGATCCGGCGGCCGGGCCGAGAACCGCTGGAGGAGGAGTAGTCAGTTTTCAGTTGTTAGTAAAAGAAACAGAAAGGCGCGGACGGCTTGAAAGGTCAGTCCTCTGGTGGGCTAAGAGCTAAGAACTAACACAGAGAACGCAGAGAGCACAGAGGGTACAAAGAAGAGAAATGGAGCAGAAGGCGGGAAAATGACTGCTGGGAAAAGCGAAGCGAGAGTCGCTGGATACATTTTGGCGGGAGGCGGGAGCACGCGATTTGGGCGGGACAAGGCTCTGGTGGAGTTTGATGGTCAGCCGATGCTGGCACGAATGGTGAAACTGATGCGCGGCGTGACGAAGGACCTGAAATTAGTTGCGACGCCCGATAAATATGTGGAATTTGGAGCGCAGCTTGTAGCGGACGGTTGGCCCGGGCACGGACCGCTGGGTGGAATCATCACCGCGCTCGAAGATGGAGCCAAGAGTCCCGCGGATAGCGGATGGAATCTGATCGTGAGCTGCGACATGCCGTTCTTGACGCGCGAGTGGCTGGTATTTCTTAGCGAGCGCGCGGCAAAAAGCAATGCGCAAGTTGTTTTTCCGCACTCGGCGTCCGGGCCCGAACCGCTCTGCGCCTGCTGGCAAACGAGTGCCGCGGCGAAACTGCGCTCCGGGTTCGAACGCGGCGTGCGCAAAGTGACCGAAGGAATCGCACTGCTCCGCGCGGAAGTTCTTGACGCGGCGGACTGGAAACGATTTGATAGCGCAGGGCGATTGTTCTGGAATATGAATACGACGGCGGATTACGAGAAAGCGCGGCGGATTCTGGAAGCGGAGCGCCCGTGAGGGAAGAGAAGCCGGTCAACTACTTCGAGTTTCGCGAGGTGTGCAAGAGCTTCGACGAGCGCCTGGTGCTCGATCACGTCAGCTTCGCGGTAAAGCGCGGAGAGACCTGCGTGATCATGGGCCGCAGCGGCGTGGGCAAGTCCGTTTCGCTGAAGCACATCATGGGTTTCCTGAAAGCGGACTCGGGGCAGATTTTCATCGATGGACAGGACGTCACCGAATTCAATGAAGCGGACTTCGCAGAAGTGCGGCGCAAGGTGACCATGGTCTTTCAGTCCGGCGCGCTCTTCGACTCGCTCACGGTTGCCGAAAACATGGCGTTCCCGCTGGAAGGGCAGCCTGGTATGACCGATGAGGATGTCGAAGAATACGTAATAAAAATCGCGCAGATGCTGGAAGTAGACGACGTCCTCGACAAATTACCCAGCGAACTTTCCACCGGGATGAAGCGCGCGGTGGCCATCGGGCGCGCGCTGGCGCAGAATCCCGAGGCGATTTTGTTCGACGAGCCGACGACCATGGTGGACCCGATCATGGTGGGGCACATGGGCGAATTGATCCTGCGTCTTAAGAAGGCGTATCAAAAGACATCGATCGTCGTGACGCACGACACGCATCTGGCAAAAAGGCTCGCCGACGTGGTCGTCTTTCTCCAGGAAGGCCGCGTAACCTTCTTCGGACCCTGGGCCGATTTCGAGAATTCAACCGATCCCTTCCTCAAGAATTTCCGCCTGCTGGATGAACTGATTCCCGCGCTGGACGTGACCTTGTGAGTCAGACAGCTGACGGTCCTTCCGATCCAATCAAACAGCTTCGCAGGGAAATGGGCTTCTGGGACGTCCTTCTCTTCAACATCGCGACGGTGCTAGGTCCTCGATGGGTGGCGGCGGCAGCGCACAATGGAACTTCGTCGATCAGTTTGTGGATTCTTGCGGCGCTGTTGTTTTTTGTGCCCTCGGCGCTGGTGATTAATGAATTGTCATCGCGATTTCCGGAAGAGGGCGGACTGTACGTCTGGGCCAAAGAAGCGTTCGGAGATTTTCACGGCTTCGTGGCTGGCTGGAACTACTGGATTTACACGGTGTTTTATTTCCCGGGGTTGCTGCTGGCCAGCGCGGCGATGAGCGCGTACATCATCGGAGAAAATGGCGCGGCGCTTTCGCAAAACCGGACGTTCTTGCTTTCCGTCTCGGTCGGCATGCTGGTGGTGGCTGTCGGACTGAATATCATCGGACTGAACGTCGGCAAATGGCTGCAGAATGCGGGCGGCGTGTCTACGTATTTGCCGTTGCTGGCACTGCTGGGTATCGCGGCGATTTTGTGGGCGAAGCACGGACCGGTGACCCATTTCACGTGGTCGAATATGTTGCCGGTCTGGAATTGGGACACGGTGAACTTCTGGTCGCAAATTGCGTTTGCGTTCAGCGGACTCGAGCTTGTTTCAGCGATGAGCCAGGAAGTGCGCAATCCGCAGAAAACGCTGCCGCGGGCGGTGTATGCATCAGGAGTGCTGATTGCTGGGATGTACATCGTGGCGACGGTTGCCGTGCTGGCGTTGGTGCCCGCGGCTGAGGTATCCACCACCAGCGGTGTGTTCCATGCGATTACCGCGGGGTCGATCGCGCTAAAAATCGGCGCGCTGGGAATTCTTGCCGCAGTGGTGGTGACCGTCGGCAACGCGGGCGGCGTCGGCAGCACGGTGGCCGGAATTGCGCGCGTGCCTTTCGTGGTTGGCATCGACCGCTACTTGCCGGCGGCGTTCGCGAAAATTCATCCGCGCTGGAAGACGCCCTACGTTTCGATCCTGGGGCAAGCGATCGTATCGTGCACGATTCTGCTGATCAGCCAGGTCAATGAGACAACACGCGGCGCGTATCAGTTTCTCGTGGATGCCACCATCATTCTGTACTTCATTCCCTTCATCTACATGTTTGCGGCGGCGATCAAGTTGTATCCGCGGCCGGACCGGCGCGCAAACAAAGATGCTGTGCTTATCCCGGGAGGCAAAGCAGGTGTATGGATTATCTCCGGAACGGGCTTGATGATCGTATTGATTGGCATTTTGGTTTCACTGGTGCCGCCAGGGGATTCGGCGGATAAGTTGGGATTCGAATTGAAGCTAGTTGGTGGAACCGTGGCCGCAATTGTGCTCGGATTGACGCTGTATTGGCGCGGCGCTCGCGCGAAGGCCCGCGAAGCGGCTTGAGCATCGAGGCGCGGTTTCAGAAACCTTCATCGAGGAGGCTCGCGACGGTGAGTTGCGAATCCACCCGTGCAGCAAAGTTGCGCTGTTGCAGATAGCGCTCCACGTATTTTCCGAGTACATCGCCTTCGAGGTTGACCGTGTCGCCCGGTTTGCGGTCGCGAATGTTGGTGTGTTCGTAGGTGTAGGGAATCACGGCGACTTCCGCGATGTTGTTCCGCCATCGGGCCACTGTGAGGCTGATGCCGTCAATGCTGATCGAGCCTTTCGGCACGACGTAGCGGGTGAATTCCGCCGGGACCTGCACTCCGAGCCACCAATTTTCTCCTTCGGGGGTGAGATGCGTTACGCGGCCGATGGTATCCACGTGGCCGAGGACAAAGTGCCCGCCGAATTCCTTGCCCGCGGTGAGCGGCTGCTCGAGATTGACCCGTGCACCGTTTTTCATCTCGCCACCCTTTGCGCCGAACGAAGTCTTGCGGATGGTTTCACCAGATAGGTCGGCGGAAAGCCGATAGTCGTGGAGAGCGACTACGGTCAGGCAGCAGCCGTTCACGGCGATGCTGTTCGAAACAGCGAGCGATGGCGCGACGCTCGGCGCATGGATCGTGACGCGCCCGCCCTCGTCTTCGAGGTCGAGCGCTTCAATCGTGCCGGTGTGCTCAATGATTCCGGTGAACATTGTGATTCCGATCGCTCTCGAATCCGAGTGTACAGTATTTCGCGTCCCAGGCAGAAAGCACTAGACTGGTCCGCATCGGAAGGGCAGAAATAACGCCGAGGTCTCACGATGAAAGCATGCTTGTTGCGCGCGCCGGCTGCGATGGAAACGAATCCGCTGAAATTTGCGGAAGTCGCGGCTCCGCAGCCAAAGAGCGGTGAAGTGCTGGTGCGTGTGCGGGCATGCGGCGTGTGCAGAACCGATTTGCATGTGATCGAAGGAGAATTACCGCCACGCAAATCGCCGGTGATTCTGGGCCACCAGGTCGTAGGCATCGTCGATAGGCAAGGCGAGAACACACGGCGCTTCGGAATCGGCGACCGCGTCGGCATCGCCTGGCTTCATCGGACGGATGGAACCTGCGAATATTGCAAGGCAAACGCGGAAAATCTTTGCGACAACCCGACGTTCACGGGCTACAGCGTGGACGGCGGTTATGCGGAATACATCGTTGCGCCGGAAGATTTCATCTACCCCATTCCAACAGGATTCCCCGATGAGCAGGCCGCTCCGCTGCTCTGCGCGGGAATCATCGGATTCCGGTCGCTGCGGCTCTCCGGGATCAAAGCGGGCGGGCGTCTGGGCTTTTACGGCTTCGGCGCGGCGGCACATGTAGCGATTCAGGTGGCACGGCACTGGAACGTTGAAGTATTTGCTTCCACGCGTGACGTTCGTCACCAGAAACTCGCGCTGGAGTTGGGCGCGGCGTGGGCCGGAGGCACCTATGATGAACCTCCGAAGAAGCTGGACGCCGCGATCGTATTCGCACCTGCCGGAGAAATCGTTCCGGCAGCGCTAAAGGCCCTCAAGAAAGGCGGCGCGCTCATTCTCGGCGGAATCCATATGAGCTCCATTCCATCGTTTAGTTACCACCTGTTGTATCAGGAGCGCGTGATTCGTAGCGTGGCGAACAATACGCGGCAAGACGGCGAGGACTTCCTGCGCGTTGCCGCTGAAATTCCGATTCGAACGCACGTACAAATCTTTCCCCTCGCGGATGCCAACCGTGCCCTCAATGCCCTTAAGAATGATGCCATCCCCGGCGCCGCGGTCCTTCATATCGGCGCGTAGCCCGGTCTATTTCTTGTATACATCTTGCAAATAAGCTTCGATGGCGAAATCGGGGCCGAACTGCTGCGTGCGAACGATGGTTAGCCGCGGAAGACTGAGCTTCGGAGCGAGTGCGAAGGGGACGCGACTCTCACCGGCGATCTTCGGCGCGTAGAAGAGAAAAAGTTTGTGGACGATGCCGGCAGCGAGCGTCGCGCCATTCAAGAGCGGACCGGCTTCTAGTAAAACACTGAGAATTTCGCGGCGGCCGAGTTCAGCGAGCACTGAAGATAGATCGATGCGCCCATTCTTTGTCTTTGCGTGGATAACTTCGACGCCTCCGTCCTGCAATTTACGCGCTTTCGATGAATCGACTGGTAAAGAGGTGAATACCAGGAGATCGTCGTCCGAGGTTTTCACGATGCGGGATTTTGCCGAAAGGCGCAGCTTCGAATCGAGAACAGCGCGGTGGAGGCGCTTGCGGCGCGGGAGGCCGCTGCGATCGGTCAGCAGTGGATCGTCCGTCAGGATCGTTCCGATTCCCGTGAGCAGCGCGTCCGCAGCGTGGCGCATGCGATGAACTTCCGCGCGGGATTCTTCCGAGGTGATCCAGTGATCACGCTTTCCGGAGTCCTTCCCCTTCTTTTTTCCGGATTGCGGCAGCGCGAGCTGCCCATCAAGCGTCATTGCCGATTTCAGCGTCACGAATGGCTTCTTCGTTCGAATCCAGTACACGAAGGGCTCATTGAGACGGCTCGCCTCTTCTTCGCAAACACCCGTGAAAACATCGATGCCCGCCGCGCGGAGGCGCTCAAAGCCACGGCCGGAATTGACGGGATTCGGATCGTCCATGGCCGCGACGACGCGTTGAACGCCCGCGGCGATGATCGCTTCGGTGCAGGGCCCCGTGCGCCCGGTGTGATTGCAAGGCTCGAGCGTGACGTAAAGCGCCGCGCCGCGCGCCTTATCGCCGGCGGACTTCAGCGCGACGATTTCCGCGTGGTCGCGCCATTCGTATTGATGAAATCCTTCGCCGACGATCTGCCCTTCGCGCACGATAACGCAACCCACCATGGGATTGGGGCTGGCGAGGCCGATCCCTTTGCGGGCCAGGGCCAGCGCGTGTTCCATGAAGCGGATGGCGTGCGCGTCCACGGTTCAGTCGAAGAGGGAGTTGGCGTAGGTTTCCGCGTCGAACGGGACCATGTCGTTGATCTGCTCGCCGATGCCAACGAAGCGGATGGGCAGGCCAAGCTCGCGTGAGATGGCGACAACGATGCCGCCCTTGGCGGTGCCATCAAGTTTCGTCAGGATGATGCCGGTGACAGCGACGGTGGAAGTGAATTCACGGGCCTGGGCAAGCCCGTTCTGCCCAGTGGTGGCGTCGAGAACTAGCAGAACATCGTGCGGAGCGCCGGGAATCACTTTTGCGGCGGTGCGCTTCATTTTCTCGAGCTCGGCCATGAGGTTTGATTTAGTATGCAGGCGTCCCGCCGTATCGACGATGACGACATCAGCCGAGCGCGCCTTGGCGGCGGCCACGGCGTCGTATACGACAGCGGCCGGATCGGCGCCGGATTTCTGTTTGATGACTTCGATGCCGTTGCGCTGCGCCCAGATTTCCAGTTGCTCGACTGCGGCGGCGCGAAACGTGTCCGCAGCGCAAAGCACGACGCTGCGTCCTTCCTGGCGAAGCCGGTTAGCCAGCTTCCCAATGCTGGTGGTTTTGCCCGCGCCGTTGACGCCGACAATGAAAATCACGCGCGTGCCGCTGCCATTCTGTGAGGTGGAAATGCCGCTCCCAGCCGCCACATCCGGCCGAACCGGAGCCTTCAGAATGCGAATGATGTGCGACTTGATCTCGCGCTTGAGCTGCGCGGCGTCCGAGAGCGCGTTGCGGTCCATTTTTTCGCGCACCGCGTCTAGAATCTCGCGCGTCGGCTTCACGCCCAGGTCGGCGGAGAGGAGCGCCGTCTCCAAATCCTTCAGGATCGAAGGATCGATCTTCCGCTCGCCGAGAAAAATCGTATCGACGGTCTCGGAGAGCGCCGCCTTGGTTTTGCTGACGGAAGCCTTCAGGCGTTCCGCAAGAGTTGGTTCGGGCTTGCCGAAAAGAGAAATCATACGGTCGCGCGCTACTCCAATCGCAACCTAAAATTGTAGCAGATGCCGTCTCTTGGACTGTTACCAGACACGCGGAAGCGGGTGTGCGACCTGGAGGGGGAAGATTGCATGACGGCGTGGTTTTTGACACAATACTGAGTATATGTAGTAGCTCAGTATTGGAGGCACCTCATGTCAGATCCCTTGAATTCCCTGGAAGCCCAACG
>Ga0193733_1000094_pt1 | contig 32886 bp, 33 predicted proteins | sample U1s2metaG_FD_145076 | JGI IMG/M metagenome (GOLD analysis project Ga0193733, IMG submission 145076) | Soil microbial communities from a riparian zone of the East river system, Colorado, United States - U1s2 | ecosystem: Environmental > Terrestrial > Soil > Riparian zone | place: USA: East River...
CGCTCGTCATCCCGAGCGGAGTGAAGCGAAGTCGAGGGAGCCCCTTCCATTACCGAGAAGCCCTGACTGGGCGCAAGGCGTACATTTCCGTGAACAGGTCGTGCCATTCAGGATTTCTTCACAAAATCACGGCACCGGCAGCCCGGCAAAAATCCGCTCGACAATGGTCTCGCTGGTGACCGCTTCCGCCTCGGCTTCGTAACTGACAATGATGCGATGCCTCAATACGTCGGGACCGATGCTCTTGACGTCCTGCGGTGTGACGTAACCGCGGCCGTTTAAGAACGCGTGCGCCCGCGCGCCGAGCGCAAGATAAATAGTCGCACGCGGCGAAGCTCCATAGCGAATAAGACCTTCCAGTCGCAGGTTGTACGCGGCCGGCTCTCGCGTCGCCCAGACAACGTCTACGATGTAGTCCTTGACGCGGTCATCGATATAGATGGTGTTAACCACGTCCCGTGCCGCGATGATTTGCTTGGGGTCGATCACTGGATTTACCCGCAAATCCGGCGCCGAGGTGGCCATCAAATCGAGAATATTTCGCTCCTCGGATTTTTGCGGATAGCCAATATTCAATTTGAACATGAAGCGATCGAGCTGCGCCTCGGGCAATTGGTAAGTCCCTTCCTGTTCAATGGGGTTTTGCGTCGCCAGAACAAGGAACGGATCCGATAGAGGGTAGGTTTGCTCGCCAATTGTGACCTGGCGTTCCTGCATCGCTTCCAGCAGTGCGCTTTGAACCTTTGCCGGCGCGCGATTGATTTCGTCGGCCAGAATCAGATTGGAAAAAATCGGGCCGAGTTTGGTCGTAAATTCGCCGGTGCGCGGATTGTAAATGAGTGTGCCGATCAAATCCGCCGGCAAAAGATCGGGCGTGAACTGCAATCGTTGAAACCCGGTCTGGATACATGCGGCCATTGTTTTGACCGTGAGCGTTTTGGCCAAACCAGGAACGCCTTCGATCAGGAGATGACCGTTGGCGAGCAGTCCAAGCAGAAGCCGATCCACTAAATACTTTTGACCCACTACAACATGAGCGACTTGATGACGGAGCGCCGGAATCCATTGGCCCAGCTCCCGCACTTCCTGCGTAATTTCCTGCGTAGATTTCATACGGTTTTTGTCAGACACGCACGGTAAGGAGAATGTTCGATCAAAGCTCCTAAGTTCCTGTGACCCGCGAGAAACATGCTAAAAGTTGGATCGACAATGTCAGTTTTCAAGCAGTGGCACCGCGTGGTTTTGATCGTCGCATTGAGCGGCATCACGATGTCGATACTCGGGTGGATTGCATGGCATGATCCTGCAATCAATTTTTTGCCACGTGATCGAAGCGCGGAGTGGATCGTTTTTCCTGCGGCGGTGGATGCCCCTGCGCATTGGTTGTTTGGCAGCCTCGATGCAAACTTCCGGCGCGGGTTTGTTTTGGTAAATCGGCCATCGATGGCGCGTTTGCGTGTTCGCGCAATGCGGCGCACCGAAGTAAAGATCAACGGCACCCCGGTTCCCGTTCCACGGAATCGCAATTGGAAGGCGATTACGAGTATCGACGTTGCCGAGCAGTTACATGCCGGCGCAAACGTCGTCGAAGCACGCGTCTTTAACCACACTGGTCCCCCAGCGCTCTGGCTGACTTTAACTACGGATCAACTAAAACTGCGCAGCGACGAATGTTGGGAAGCGTCGTTTGCCGGTTCGCCTTGGCGCAATGCCGCACTTGCGGCGGCGGCGAAGACTCCCGGACCCGGTAATTCAATTGCTGGCGGTGAACGCACGTTTAACGCAGTGAAAAGACTTTGGCCGTTCTGGATTGTTCTTATCGTCGTCGCTTGTGTAGCGAGCCTTCTCTGGAAGGTCAGCTTTAAAAAGTTCTCAGGGCGATCGCTGGAACAAATACTCTTGCTCGCCGTTGTCGGCCTATGGCTGTTGTTGTTCTGGAACAACGCACGGCTGTTGCCATTCCACGCTGGGTTCGATTCGGAGGCCCATCTCCAATACATCAGCTATGTCCGGCAACGATGGACCCTGCCGTTGCCAAATGAAGGCTGGGAAATGTATCAGCCGCCGCTGTACTATTTGGTCGCCGCCGCAAGCCTTGCGGTGGGCAAACTCTCAACCAACGATCCCGGGTCGATCGTCGTTCTGCGTTTCCTCGGAGCATTATGCGGCATCGCTCAATTTGTCTTTGCTTTTTTGAGTTTGCGGCTCCTGGTATGCGCGCGAGCCGCATTAGTCGGACTTTTGTTGGCAGCCTTTCTGCCCATGCATTTGTATCTCGCGCATTATGTGACAAACGAAATTTTGGCCGCGACTCTGGCGACGGTGACGCTTTATCTCTGCTTGCGTCTGCTGAGGAGCGACAAACCGAGCGCATCGCAATTTGCCTGGATCGGACTGGCGCTTGGCGCGGCGATGCTGGCAAAGGCGACCGGAATTTTGCTGCTGCCAATCGTAATGGCTGCAATCGCGGGTAAGCTCGGTTACGCGCGAGCTCCAATCGCAAGCTCGTTACGCAACCTCGGGGTTCTGGTCGCGATTTGTTTTGCTGTGTGCGGCTGGTATTACGCGCGCATCTGGATGAGGTTTGGCACCCCGCTTGTTATCAACGGGGGCTTACTCAGCGGGTTTACGTGGTGGCAAGACCCCGGTTATCACACCACGCCAGATTACCTCCGTTTCGGTCGATCGTTAATGAACCCGCTCTTCAGCGGTTTCGCAGGATTTGCCGACGGGATCTATTCTACGCTTTGGGGCGACGGTTTGTGCGGGGGTTTTTCGAGCTTGACCTTTGCTTGGAACCAACAGCCAATGATGGCCGGCTATTTGTCGGCGCTAATTCCTATGGCGCTCATTCTCACCGGTGCCGTCGTCGCAATCATTCGATTCATTCGGAAACCATCGAGCGAATTGTTCCTGTTACTTGGCTTCTGTGCTGTCATTGTCCTCGGCCTGATTTTCATGACGCTAAAAGTTCCCTCTTACGCGCTACTGAAAGCGTTCTACGGATTATCAGCCCTTACGCCGCTTTGTTTCTTTGGGGCCCTCGGTTGGGAAACGCTGACTCACGGACGCGCGCGTTTGCGATCTGTTCTTGGTGCATTCTTGCTCATTTGGGCGATGAACAGTTTCGCCACTTACTGGATTGTTCCTTCGGCGCTGCAACATTTGTACGCAGTAAAAGCCTTAGGTGCCCAGGGAAATATCAACCGCGCCGCTGCGGAGGCTGCCAAGGCAGTTGAAGCCGATCCCTCGAACGCGACCGCACGAGGGTTTCACGCGTTGAGCTTGAGTGAGCTAGGAGAAGACGAGGAAGCCATCAAGGAAGCCGAGCGCGCGGTTGAACTGAATCCCACCAATTCTGTTGCCCACTTGGATCTGGCCGTTTCAGCAAGACGCCATGATCCGGAGCGCGCAATCGCGGAAGCTCGCCGTGCAATAGAGCTCGGTCCGGAAAATTCTTCGGCTTACCAATTCCTGACGAATTGTCTTCTCGAATTGAGCCGCTACAACGAGGTGATCGATCTCGGGCGCGAATGGCTGGCGGTGTCGCCATATGATAGAACTGCTCATGCAGTTCTGGGCACAGCTATGGCGGAAAATGGTGATCTTACAGAGTCGGCGCAGCACCTCGGTTACGTGATGATGTCAGGGCCGGGAGCTGAACAAGCGCATGCGCGGCTGCGGCAAATCCTGCTGTCTCTGGTTAGGGAGCCGGATGGGTTGCAGCGACTCCGGGAAATTGCTGTAAATGCACCGGATTCACCACGAATGCTGGACGAGTTGGCGTGGTTACTCGCAACGTATCCCGATTCCAAATCACGCGACGGGGCTGAGGCAGTTCAGCTTGCCGAGCGCGCTTGCGCTCTGACTGACCGCCGAATCCCGGCTCTTCTCGACACGCTGGCTGCCGCTTATGCTGAGGCAGGAGACTTTTCGCGGGCAATCAGCACCATCGAAGAAGCGCTCAACCGCGCGCGCACCTCCGGTGACAGTGACGCCATTAAGCTTAGCGAAAGGATTCTTGCATCACTTCGTCAAAATCTTGCTTACCGCGAGGAGCCGCAATAATCGATCAGCTATTTCGCCGACAAGCGCGGCATGCGTGATGTCGCGCGCCGCACATTTCCGGTGCGCGGGCGTAGCGTCAAAATGATTGGCAGGCCGGGATAGGGTTCCGTTTTGCGAACCCGAGCTTCCAGATAGCGGCGATATGTTTCAGCCATCAAACTCGGATCATTAACGAAAAGAACGAACTCCGGAGGCTGCAGCGACGAGCTCCCGCGAGTCCGTTCCGACGTTGCGGCTGGCCTCGAGAATTGAGACGTTGCTGGAGCTCCGCCCTCCAGTACGTGACCTTGTTTCCGGCCAGTTTGAGTAGCGTAAAAGAGTTTGAGGCGCCGCCCTTTTACCATTGGCGGCGGATTTGCTTCAAATGCCTGGCGCAGTAATCGATTAAGGACACCGGTGCCGATGCGCTGTCGCGCTGCAAGTTGGATTGTCTCAATCAATGAAAACAACTTCTCAATATTTTCTCCGGTCAGCGCAGATGTGATCAGCGCCGGTGCATATTCAAGGAAGAAAATTATTTCGCGTGCCTCCTCGACAAGCTGCCGTGCCGCATCTTTTTCTCTGCGTCTCGGCTTAACCAAGTCCCATTTGTTCAAGACAACAATTGCCGGTTTCCGGGCCTTTTGAATCAATCCCGCGATCCGTTTGTCCTGGGCGGTTATGCCCATCGTGAGATCGACAATGAGAACACACAGATCGGCGCGGCGAATGCTGCGCTCTGCGCGCATCACGCTGAACACCTCCACCGAACTAGAATGTTTGCTGCGCCGGCGGATTCCTGCGGTATCGATGAAAACGAACTTTCGCCCGTCGCGCTCGTAAAGAATGTCAACGGCATCGCGGGTCGTTCCGGACAACTCGCTGACGATCGCGCGCTCTCCGCGCACAATGGAATTGATGAGCGAGGATTTACCGACGTTTGGCCGGCCGACGATCGCCACCGCAAGTGACTGGTAACTCGTGACTCGCGAATCGTGAGGAGGCGAGGGGAGGCGTCGTTCGATTTCTGCTAACAAGTCGGAAATCCCGCGATCATGTTCTGCGCTGATCGAAAAGCTCGGTTCGAAACCTAACGCATCGAATTCTGCTGCCAATGGCTCGTGCTTCTCATTGTCGATTTTGTTAATCACAAGCAGAACCGGTTTTTGCGATTTGCGCAGTGCGCGCGCGAGCTCTTCGTCGACAGGTGACAAGCCTTCTTTTGCGTCGACAACCAAGAGCAGAATATCGCTTTCGCCGAGTGCTTGTTCCGCGGCGCGGTGCACTTGCACGCTCAATTCATCCCGCGACTGCGGGACCGCCATTCCGCCTGTGTCCCATACGGTGAACGGGCGCGCACCGCGATTGCAAATCGCCGAAATCCGGTCGCGTGTGATTCCGGGCTGATCATGAACGATGGCAATCTTTCGGCCGACAAGGCGATTGAATAGCGCAGACTTGCCTACGTTTGGCCGCCCGACAATTGCGACATTCGGCGGTCTGTTCGGCATCTAGGATTTCGCCGGATGCGCATGGCCCGCAGCCTGCAATTGCCGAACGCCATGTGTCACATAAATGATTCCGGAAACTGCAGTGAAAAAGCCGGCTGCGATTACAACGTAGATCAGGGGAAGCAGGCGCATCTGCAACATGACCCACCCGATCGCGACCATTTGCAAAACGGTCGCCACTTTTCCGGTCCAGTTAGGCTTCACTTGCACTTTCCCAATGAGAAAATACAAGACGGCCGCGCCTACGAAAAGAATAGCGTCCCGCGAAATCACAAGCACCGGGAACCAGGTCGGAAAACTGCCGTAGTCAGGATCGAGCTCGCTCCAGTTACTAATGCTCAAGGTGATGATGCCGCTAAGCAGCAACCCTTTATCGGCAATTGGATCGAGAACGACTCCCAGCGAACTGCGCTGATGGTAGTGACGCGCGACGTATCCGTCCAAGCCGTCACTCAATGAAGCAATCAGGAAAATAGCGATGGCAGTGAAACGTTCCCACTCTGCAGGCGCGCCGCGCTGAACGCTTTGGCCATAATAGATCGCCATCGTGACGAAAGCCGGAATCATCAGAATCCGAACAATGGTGATTTTGTTGGCTGTGGTCATACCGCGCGGGAGTGCAAACAATTGTAGGGCGATTGGTTCGCTCGCGCCAGCAGCTCCCCCTTCGGGTTTCCCGCCGATATCTCTCGGCGCAACCCGACGACCTTTGTTGGGTGTGGTTGCGAAACGCTTGCCGCTATAACGTTTGATGCTGCTGTGAACGAGGATTCTCTTGATGGATCAGCGGCGGGAAATAATCTCTTGTTGTGGTTATCGAATCGATTCGTGAATTCAATCGTGCCGTGCGGTTTGTGCCGTACGAGATTCACACGGCTAGCGGCGAACGCTATGAAGTCCCACACCCGGATTTTATTATGGGTTTCTCCAAAGGGATCTTTCGTTACTGTGTTCGACCCAAAGGATCCGAAAGAGACCCCGCATCACATCAACGGCCTGCTAATCGAGCGCGCCTCGCTTCTTGACGGCCAGAGACGCCGCAGATTTCGGAAGCGTTCGTAAATAAGTTCAGCGAGAAACGGCGCGCGTCTTTCCGGTCGGAATCGTAAATCCTTCGATCTGTTTTTTGATTTCGTTAGCGAAAGCCGCTGCGCCCGCACCGTTTACGACACGATGATCGAATGTGAGCGAAAGCGTAATGACTTCTGCAGTCTCGTTTTTGTTCTTGTTGGAAATCAATTCGCGGTGCGCGGTACCGACGAAAAGTGTGCCCACTGAGGGCGGAACAACAATGGGTGCGGCCGCTTTCACTCCAAAAGCGCCCAGGCTTGTGATCACGACCGGCGCATTCATGGCATCAACGCGGCCGCCGCGCGTCGCGATGACTGTCTCATTGTAAATCTTTACGAATTCCGGCCAGCTCTTTCGATTTGCGTTTGTGATTACCGCAGTGGCGAGACGATCTCCCTCCAGCGCGACTGCAATGCCCAAATCGAAATCATCATTCTGCACAATCTGATCGTCTTCGAGAATTAACCGGCGAAATGGCGCATGCTTTTCCATCGCGCGTACGACCGACCACGCAATCATTACGGAAGGGGAGGGGGCATTTTCGCCATCTTCCTTTTTCGCTAACTCGCGAGCATCCCGAATTGCGTCCCAGCGCGCACCGATTTGTAGGTTAGCAGGAATGACACGACTAAGTTTGCGGGTCACCGTGGGCGAAAGCGCGGGCTCGATTGCTGTAGCCGGGATCGCTGATCCCGGCTTTTTCAACACGGTTTCGGGTGCTATGCGGCCGCGGTCACCGTCTCCGGGTCGCGCAGCCGACACGGCTGCCTCTACAGGTTTTCGCTTCGCCGAAACTTCAACCGCAGCCTCGAACTGATCCGCTAATGATTCGTCCTCGGTAAAAAGGGTCCCAAGCTCCTGGCCAATATCGACCGTGTCGCCAATCTTCGTTTTCCATTCACCCATAACTCCCGCGAACGATGATTGAATTGGATAAACAGCCTTGTCCGTTTCGACTTCACACAATTCATCGTCCAGCGCGACGGGATCACCTGGCTTTTTCAAAAGCGAAACGACTTTTGCATTTCGAATTCCTTCCCCCATCACAGGCACAGTAATGCTTTGCTTGCGCCGTTTTCCGGTTTCCGCTGTAGCCGGGATCGTTGATCCCGGCTGGGTAAATTCAGGCTCTATTGTGGCATGACCGGAATCACCGATTCCGGCTACAGGACGTTCCTGCTTCGTTGCAACCGAGTGTCGGATCGCAGCAACAATGCGCTCCACATCTGGCAACGCGGCGTATTCATAGATCGGGTTGTAACCGATCATGACGTTCGCTTTGCTAACGAGAACCGGCGGACTAATCATCGCATTCCAGAGCTCAGGCATGCTCGTAACGTGGGAGATAATCATCTGCCCAACGCTGCAGTTCTCAGTGTCTTCCTGGACGACAACGAGCCGTCGAGTTTTACGCACTGAATTCTCAATCGCAGCTTTGTCCCACGGAACAATTGATCGCAGATCGATCAGTTCGACGCTTGTTTCATTGTCAATTTTTGCGATCGCCTCGAGAGATTTCTCAATCGTGTTTCCCCAAGCGACCACTGTCACGTCCGAGCCGTTTGTGCATTGACGCGCCCGCCCCAGCGGGACCGCCCCGATCGGCTCCGCGTATTCGTGTTCGGCCCAAAGCAAATGTTTCGGAATTAAGAAAATCACCGGATCGTCACCGTGCATGGCCGTCCAGAGCAATCCCGCGGCATCCGCCGGGGTGCTTGGAATCACAATGTTTAAGCCGGGATAATGCGCGAATGCGGACTCATTCGCCTGGCTGTGCCACAAACTTCCGCCGGGCAGGTAGGCGCCATACGGCGCGTAAATGACGGCTGGACATTTCCAGTTGCCGAACGATCGCCAGCGCAGGTTGGAGATATTGGTAACGAGTTGATTGAAGCCTGGATAAATGAAATCGATGAACTGCAGCTCAAATACGGGACGCCTCCCGTAAGCAGCCAGACCGCAGGCAACACCAAGAATGGTCGATTCGGCAAGTGGCGAATTGAAGACTTGCTTGGGAAACTCGGTCGAAAGCTTCTGCGTAAGACGAAACACACCGCCCTTGGGATCTTCGATATCTTCGCCGAAGAGAATCCTTCGCGGATCTTCCTCGAGTCCGGCACGCAAGGTTTTGTTTACTGTATCGCCGATCCGATATTTTCCGGGCGGTAGGATTTCCTTGTCGATCTTTGGCGGCGGCTTGGTGACGTTTGCGAGAAGCTCGTTAGGCGACGGATCCTCGGCTTTTTCCGCTTCACCGTACTCCCGCCGAACGCGCTCCTTAATTTCCTCATCCAGCTTCGCGTATTCCTCCGCGGTGATGATGCCCTCCTCGATTAATTGGTCCTTCCAACATTTGAGCGGATCGAATTTTTCGAGGACGCGCAGTTCCTCATCGCTCCGGTAAAGTTTTTGATCATCGGAACTCGTGTGACTCGAGAGCCGTTCCATTGTGACCCAGAAAAAAAATGGTCCGCTGCCACCGCGAATTTTTTCGAATGCTTCTGCTGTAGCCTCGTAAACCTGCTGCACGTTTTGTCCTTCAATCTGCCGCCAGTTGTCAGACTCAAGGACATTCAACGCGAGCGGATTGGTTTCGCGCGTGGGCATGCTGATGCCATAGGCGTTGTCTTCGACTAAAAAGAACAGCGGGAGCTTCTTCTCTTTGGCGAAACAAATCGCCTCGAAGAAATCTCCCTGACGGGTCGCCGCATCGCCTACCGTGGTTACGACAAGATTCTTTTTGCCATCGAGTTTGATGCCCCACGCGATGCCGCACGCGGGCAGAAGTTGTGAGCCAGTTGGTGTTGGCACGCTCCAGATATGCAAGTCCGCGTTGCTGTAATGCGACGGCATCTGGCGCCCGCCACTGCCCGTGTTGCGCTTTGCGAAATATTCCAGGCCGAGCTGACGCGTTGTCATGCCGCGTCCCAGAATCAGACCCCGATCGCGATAATACGGCACGATATAATCGTCCGGCTCCATCTGGATCGAGACCGCCGCCAACGCCTCATGACCCATTCCGGAAACGTGAAAGTGTCCTTTACCCTGACGATTCAGATTTTGCTCGCGCAAGTCTGCATGGCGACTTTCCAGCATCGTCGTCAGGAGTCGCAGCTTATCTTCCTTGCTCAGCGCGGGCATACGGCATGATCTTACACGGCAGTTACGGATCGACAATCACGCGGATTTGCTTCGAATAGAAAACGTAAATGAAATGACGACATCAAAATTGCGGCAGAGTGGGGGAGTAATCGAAGCCTACCGCGAATTTTTACCGGTCTCTCCCTCGACACCGATTGTTTCGTTGGCCGAAGGCAATACGCCCCTCGTTTATTGTCCGCAATTAAGCGAGCGGGTTGGTCGCGGCTGCGAGGTTTTTGTTAAGAATGAAGGAGTCAACCCCACAGGTTCCTTCAAGGACCGTGGGATGACGGTGGCGGTGTCGAAAGCGATGGAGCACGGCGCAAAGGCTCTCATTTGCGCTTCCACGGGCAACACTTCGGCTTCAGCGGCTGCTTACGCTGCGCGCGCGAGAATTCCGTGCGTCGTGATTTTGCCTGCAGGAAAAATCGCAACCGGAAAACTGGTTCAAGCTGTTGCTTACGGAGCCAGAATCGTCGCGATCGATGGCAATTTTGACGACGCGCTTCGCATCGTGCGTGAGTTAGGCGACGGCCACCGGTTTGTTATCGTGAATTCGATTAACCCTGACCGAATCGCGGGACAAAAGACCGCCGCATTTGAAATCGTCGATGTTTTAGGGGACGCGCCAGATTTTCATTTACTGCCCGTGGGCAATGCCGGAAACGTCACTGCCTATTGGGCGGGATATCGGGACTACCAATCGCGTCAAAGATCCACAAGATTGCCGACAATGGTTGGTTTTCAGGCGGCTGGCGCGGCGCCAATTTTTCATAACCGGATCGTCGAAAAACCGGAAACGATTGCATCTGCAATTCGGATCGGGAATCCGGCGAGCTGGAAACAAGCCTGTGCAGCAATCGCTGAATCGCATGGAGCAATTGACATCGCAAGTGACGAGGAGATTCTCGCAGCGCAGAGTTGGCTGGCAAAACACGAAGGAATTTTTGTCGAACCTGCAAGCGCGGCGGCGATCGCCGGACTGTTCAAATGCTGTGAGTCAGATCAAGCGGCGTATTCATTCCAAAACATTCCCGAGGCAAGTCGGATAGTTTGCACAGTCACGGGACACGGCTTGAAAGATCCCGATCCGATTACCCAGCGAATGAAAGAATTGAAACCGGTCGCCGCGAGTGTGACCGATGTGAGACACGCAATTGACCTATAGCTCGCCGACCGCCTGTCATGTCGAGCCAAGTCGAGACATCCCGCGAAGTTACCGGTGAGTTAGGCTACGGGATTCCTCGACTCTGCTCGGAATGACGGTTATGAAAATGCCGATTTAACGTTTATCTGACATGCGTCTAATCGTTCAAAAATATGGTGGCACTTCCGTTGGGACACCCGAGCGCATACGCAAAGTTGCGCGCCGCCTTATCGAAACACAGCGCGAGGAATGTCAGGTTGTGGCGGTCATTTCTGCAATGGCCGGCGTGACCGATAACTTGCTCAAGCTCGCCCACGCGATATCACCGCAGCCGACACAGCGCGAGATGGATGTTGTTTTATCGACCGGCGAGCAAGCCGCCGCGGCTTTAACTGCAATGGCCGTGAACGCACTCGGTGGACGAGCTATCTCGTTAACGGGCGCGCAGGCGGGAATTTTAACCGACCACACCCACACAAAGGCGCACATCGCCAATATCAGTCCGAAACAAATTCACGAATTGCTCTCGGACGACTACATCGTGATTGTCGCTGGTTTTCAGGGTCAGACGCCGGAAGGAGAAATCACCACGCTGGGACGCGGTGGCTCCGATCTGACTGCGATTGCGCTCGCGGGCGCGCTGAATGCAGACGCCTGCCAGATTTTTACCGACGTCGATGGAGTTTTTACCTGCGATCCGCGAATCGTTCTCGATGCGAAAAAGCTCAAGGAAATTTCCTATGAAGAGTTGCTCGAAATGGCTGGCGGCGGCGCCAAGGTGATGCAGTCCCGCGCCGTGGAGTTCGCAAAAAAATTCGCTGTCGAATTCGAAGTGCGGTCGAGTTTTAAGAAAACCACTGGGACAGTCGCCAGGGAAGAGACGCCCAGTATGGAAGATGTGGTGGTTCGCGGGATCAGTCTCGACCGCCACCAGGCAAAGCTGAGCATTGCCGGAGTTCGTGACGAACCAGGGATCGCCGGCCGGATTTTTTCGAATATTGCCGCGGCGCATATCATCGTTGACATGATTGTGCAAAACGCCTCGATCAGCGGAACGACGGACATTTCATTCACGATTCACGAGGATGAACTGGAAAATGCCCGCAAGATTTTGATGCCGGTCGTAGGTCAGCTTGGCGCAACGCGCCTGAACACTACGAGTGGCGTAGCCAAGCTCAGCGTCGTCGGAATCGGAATGCGATCGCATTCGGGTGTCGCGGCGCGGATGTTCGAATGCCTGGGGCGAAATGGGATCAACATTCAACTGGTATCCACCTCGGAGATTAAGATAGCAGTCATCGTCGACGAAAAAGAGGCAGAACACGCTGCGCAATTGATCCACGCCGAGTTTGGCCTGGGGCGATTGCTGCCGTCCGGCTCTGCAACGAAACCGCTTGCTTGATCAGCTACGGCTTGCGGACCGGATCGACGTAAAATTCCTGGGTCCCTTCAATCTGCATCTTGTAGCCAAAAACGCCGTGAATCACCGCGGCTGCCGGGTGATCCGTGACCTTCGGCCGATACCGGTCGTCAGCGTTTGCCTGTTTCCAAACAGTGCCGTCTTCCAAACGAATTAACGTCCTACCCGTCAGCCCGTTAAACTGCCCATCCACACGGCTTACAAGCAGATCCATCTTGGCGTGGGACTCTGCGGAAGCTTTCGCTGTAGCTTTCTTTTCGGCGGTTTGTTCGGTGACTTGGCGATAGCCTTGGAGCCACGCATCAAGCTTTTCCAACTCGTCGGGCGAGAGTTTGCTCAAACCGGCGGCCTTGAATTCCTCCGGAGTCATCATCTGCTGAATGCTGCCGGACATTTCCTGCGGGGCTGCACCAGCGGGTTTGGCACAACTCAAAATCACACAAACAGCGAGCATCACGCACTGCATTAAACGACGGCGGAAACTTTTCATGAGTAAAAACCGAAACTCGCCGGATGCTAACACCAGCGGTGGCAGCGTCAAGCGCGAGGCGATAGCGGGGGCGACGGCTACTAGGGGCGGGCTTGAGGAGATTTCCGGACCGACGGGAAGACCGGCTTGGACCCGGGCCATCCCAATAACATCAGACAATATATGTCATATGAAATCGCTAGTTGTTGCCTCCGATTGGCGGGAATCTCCTACTTACCTCCGCATACGCTCAATTTGCGCACGACCTCCGAAAGCATGCGCAGGCTAAGGAGGTATGCCTGGCGGACTTCCAGAGACCCAGGGTTCTTGCGTCTGCCAGGTAGTCTCTTTCGCTATGTACGCCTTCAGGCGGCTGAGGGGCAGCCCCGACAGATTTCTGAATCCCTTGGGAGAATTCCTCCGGTTCCGACGCGCGCCGAAGCTGTCTTAGCTAACGGCAACTCGTTGTGTCAAGGCTTTTTGCAATTTTCGACAGCGGAAGCATTGCTTCGCGAACTCGACCGATGCCGCGAAACCGTCCTGCAAATTCCCATAACCCAAACCGGATACCACTCATTTTCGACATCCAGCTCGGCATCGCCGCAATTCGGAATCTTACAGAAAATCTTCGTTATCTTCTTAACCATCAAAGTGATGACCAGCGTGCCATCAGTAAACAACGGCCCCAATCATTCTCAAATGCACTTTTGAAGAGCACACCCCTCCCTAAGTTCCAAACTCTGGGACAACAGCTGGGGACGCTAATGTCGCGTCCCCAGAACCCTTGGGCAGTTCGGGGAAAACCGTTCTTAGCCTACCTCTGGGAGAATGGCCTGACGCTCTGAAGCGCTCAAAATTCTGGGAGCTCCACGCGTTTTGTAATGTACACCACTACAGCTCCGCTTTCAGTTCGTGCCTTTGGAACGATCTGGCCTAAGGTGCGGCTTCAGCCGCCGCGGCTCGGGATCGCATCAGCCGCCGTCGGCTGCCCGACTCAGATGCCATGGCACCGTTTGAATTTCTTCCCGCTCCCGCAATAGCAAGGCTCATTGCGCCCGATCTTCGATGGCTGGGGGTGGGTTGTTGGCTGGCTGTTCGATGCAGCGACCATTTCCTCCTCGCCGATCATTACGTCGTAAACAAACACTTCCGGAGAATCTCCGGCGTTTCTGAGTCCAAAGGCTTGCATCGAATGGAAGGTCGTTCTTGGCAAAAAGATTGGCGCTCATCACCTCTCCAGGGAGGATTTCACGAAGAAAGAAGGAGGCAAATGAACTCCCTGATTGTCCCCCCTGACTCAAGAGGACTCGCTCATTCTTGATCTCTACTCGATGAATCGCCGACTGTCCGCGGAAGCTGACTCCAAACTTAACGAACTGCTGAACACCAGGGCCTTGGTTCTGACAAGACAGAAGAACCGTGCCGTAACCTGGGGGCCCTGGTGGAGGCCCCGCGACGATCGGGACCTCAATGTCGAGAAGTTCACGGTGAGCTCGAATTGCCCGGTACGTCACTGTTCGACGACGCCTCGGTCCACGAAGAACTGACTCAGGGAATGCGGGGTACTCTTTGTGGATCGTTACGAGTAGCAGAGTGTCGGCGAAATCATCGCCGACATTGACGATGCGTGGCCGTTCTAGAGCCTTGCGCGCTCGCTCTTCCGCTAGGTTCTTCCAGCGACGGAGAATCTCGCTAGTGAATCGGAGCGGATCTTTGTCAATCAGATCGGCGCAGCTCCTGCACAGCCAGATTCCATTGTCGATGCCACCGCGCTGCTCGGGCGTCATGGCAGCGTCGAACCTTGCCCCCCCTGGCGCTGCGGCGGTAATGTGGGCCGCCGCACCCTTGCTCAGTCCCTTCGTCGGCTCAATGTTTGGCCCATATGTCGGAGTGCAACATTGCGGATTAGAACAGAGCGTGCCGACGCGTTTGGCAAGAACCTCCTTGACTTGAGATAGAAACTCGTCGCGATTCGCAGTCGATCCCATGCTTGCAAGAGTGATCTATTCGTTGCCAGCCTAACTACAACAAGATTGCAATTTGTCGCCTATTTCAGCAATCACATAGAGGCAGTTTGCCGAAAAACACTGCAGGAAGTCAACCACGAGTCGCGGCAGAACCCGCGCCCAGAAAATTCCGTAAAAAACTATATGTCATATAAGATCTGTTGATGTTGGGTCTGATTGCCCGCCTCTCAGATAACCCGAGCCGAGAAGCATTAATGGGTTGTGTCTTAGGGCTTGGAATTCGCTAACCGGTCTGATAAAGCCTTTGGGAGATGCTTGCGGACTATGCGAGAATGTTTATTTCGGCAGTCGAAAGACTTCAAAGCGTGCGATACGGCCTGACGCTTGCTTATGCCAAGAAAGGTTCAGAAGGATTAAAGAAGGAACTAAGCGCGCAGCTAAAAATACATTTGAAGTACGTATCGTTAGGTTGCGCTCTGGTCGAACTAGACGCGACCAAATATCTGGCTGACAAGCTATTGGGCGAAGTCAAAACGGGCATGAACGCCGATGAACTTGCCGCCAAAATTGACTCAGTTCAGTCAATGTTAAGAAACGAGCTAAAACAGACGCAATTCCTTTATGTTCCAAGAGAGTTAGTTCCTTACTACGACAACAAATCACTCTGCCGGGATTTGGTCGCGAAGAAATTTGAGCGAGCCGTTCCAGATATAATCGAGGCCGGTAATTGCTACTCTCTAGAAAGGCCTACAGCGTGCGTATTTCACCTAATGCGTGTTATTCCCTATGGCATGGCTGTTCTCGCAAAGAAACTCAAAGTCAAATATAGCGCCCCTATCGAAACTTTGGAATGGGGCATCATCATACCGCCGATTGATAAAGCTGTACGGGAGTTGCAGCAGCAACCCAGATCAAAGAAAAGAGCTGAGAACCAAAAATACTACTCAGAAATTGTTTCACACTTGTACTTTTGCAAAGATGCATGGAGAAATCACGTCTCACATGGTCGCGATTCGTATGACATGCCCAAGGCCAAGAGCGTAATGGATCACGTTTGTTTGGTGATGAGTCTGCTCGCGGATAGGATGTGATTGTTTTGCAACGACGGTCGTTTCAGCACCCAACCTAAGGAACAAGATTTTCGTAAAAAACTATATGTCATCTCAAAAAGACTTCCGTTATTGACGTGCTCACCCAGTCAGCACTAAGACGAGCGGGAAATAAATGAATCCGCCGCCACTCCCAGTAGCTTCACAAGCGCCAAAATCCTCAGCGGTGACAGCGGGTTGGATTTGTGTGGCAATTGGCTTCGTGACTTTTTGGATTTTCGGATTGGGATTCGTATTCTTTGGTGTTGCCATGATCTGCGCAGTCGTAGCGATGTGCACCAATCAAGTGCAGCGCGGACTCATCCTCTTGCTGTCGAGCTTGGCATCGCTAGTTATCTGCGCGATGCTTTTCTTCGTCGCTATCTTTGGTGCGATGTTCGGGGTACTTGGGGTAGCAGCTCAGAAAGCGCAACAACACCAGATCCTTTTTCCGTCCCCCACCCCAACCCCATAGTAGGTTCTCCCGTCGAGCGAAATTACGCGCAAGAAAATTTCCGTAAAAAACTATATGTCAGCTAAAGTCTGATCGGCCGCTGTTCATGGAGCGGCCTTCGCTAGCTGCTCCTTGAGGATCGGCGAATGAGCACTGACTTCCTCAGCCTGCCGGCAGAGCTGACTCCTACGAGTGGGATCAACCTCGGGCATATCTGATCGACAATAGCGCGAGACGTTCTGCGCAAGCAGCCGCTTCGCGCCCTCCGCATCTCCGTGCTCGAGTCGGTCGAGAGTGCCGAGGCTGATTATGGCTGCAAAGTAGCTGGTGTCTGAGGCGTCGCGGAAAAGCTTCTTCACGCTGCCTGGGAACACAAGATTCACGCCGAGGAAGTAACCGACGAGAAAAGCGAAAATCACCGACAAACAGACCGCGAAACGACGAATCGTGATGCTCATGGTCTAACTAGATCTATTTCTGCCTTCATAGAGGCAAGTTTGACGTAAAGGACTGCAGGAGATCAATCGCGATTCCGGGGCAAAATCCCCCACCCTAAAAATTTCCGTAAAAAACTAGATGTCAGACAAAATCGAGTGCCCGGAGCCTTAGAGCGCTCCCGCGTCTCTTGCGACCTGGAGCGTATCGAGGTATTGCTGGAACTTAACGGCCCGACCGTCGCGGATCGTCCACACGTGGGCGACCTGTGCTTTGCGTTCTTCGGCTTGCCCGTGAAACCTGAAGTAATAGTAGCCGAGAGCCACAACTCTCTCGCCGCCGTTGCACTCAAACATTTCGTCCGCGTCAAAGACGAGTTTGTCGAAACCAGCCGTTAGACGTTCGAAAACGCCCGAGCGCACCTCATCTATCCCGTTATAAGGGCTGCCGTCCGCCAACGGCGAATTGTCAGCCACGATCCAGACAATGTCGTCAGCCAAATACGACATCACTGCTTCGTAGTCGCGTTCGCCTAAACGTGCGTAGAGTGTTTCAAAATCCGCGATAGTATTGATGCTCGATAGCATAGCTTGAAGTTTTCCGCGGCAGGCATGAAGCCTAAGGAGAAATGGATGAAAATTTCCACTAATATTCAACGGAATTATTCCGTCTAGTCACCCCCCTCACCTCGGAACGCTCCGATAAAAGCGGAATCAGGCAACCCCCGGCAAAACCGGCGCGCAAAAATTTCCGTAAAAAACTATATGTCAGGAAAAATCTACGGGGCCCGAGAGTCATCATCCCCTTCTCGTGGATAGGCAAAGCGGACTACGTAACGGCTCCCCCGCAAAAGGCAGAGACCAATAAACAAATAATAAACACCTGCCAAGAGATAATCAAAGCTGCTCCACTCCGCGGAAGCGTTATGGTGCATCGCCACATAGCCCAATGACAGAACGTAATGAAGTCCATAACCGACGTAGCCCACCCCGATAACTCTCAATATGATTCCGAATATATCCTTCGCGTTCACGTTCTGGTGTAGTCTAACCCTAGAAGCAGTCTGCCAGAAAACACTGGAAGTTGTCAACGGCGATTCTAAAGGCGGAGCCGCCCAAAAATTTCAGTAAAAAACTATATGTCAGCTAAAGCCCCTCACCACCATCGTAGCCATTTGGAGTCGCGTAGCGAGATCCAAAGATTGTCCCCATAACGTGCGAGCGCGAGTGCGCAGATGACGCCACTGATAGGAACCATCAGACAACCAAGTTCCACCTCGTAGAAATAACGAAGCCATAACAGCCCGCTGAAAACGACCCCGAAAAGTGCGCCAAAAATAACGCGAACCCAGAACTCAAGCCGATCGCGTGGTGGATTTGGAGCTCCGGAAGGATCTACCATCTGAATAGAATTACACTTCGAGGTATCGCCTGCCTCAAAAAACTTCCGTAAGAAACTATATGTCAGACAAAATCGGAGGCCGTTGGCTTCAATCGATTGGTTAGGCCTCCGACCGTGGTGCTTGGAAGGCGGTTGCAAAGTCATAGCCATTTTCGAAATCCTCTTTTCTGTCTCCTGGTCGTTTTCCGAATACACCATTGTCGATGAGTGCAAAAACGATCTCCCCAAAATCTTCACAACGCGTGACTCCCCAAGAGCGCAACTGCTCGCGAGCATTCGAACGGTATCGCTCTAAAGCCAGAATCCGTAGAGACTCGAGCAGCTCGTGAGCGGTAACGTGACGCGACGCTCCAGCATGTGACCGCACGGCGTGATCAACGCCGTCGCGGACAAACCAGAAAGCCTCCTTCGTGTACCGTCCATCGCCATCCGCCACCTCTGCGAAGACATCAACCCCGTGGCTTTCGAGATACTCTCTAACTTGAGGGGATTCCATGGCCGCTTGCACAAATGGCTCGCCACAGGTGGCACAGAGCGCCGCCTTAGTAGTTTGACCTTCGATGATCTGCGTAAGGAAGATTGTCGCATCATTCTGCTTACATTGATCGCAGCGCAGCATGCTCAGCGCCCCGGCATAAGTTCAACTTCTCCGCCACGATTGGGAACATAAACGGTGAAATGATCGCCCACCGTGCCGTACCCTCTCGCATCGCTAATACCCTCGTAGAAGACAACCCAAGTGTCATTCGCCTCGCGAAAGTTATAGTGTGCACTAGCTCGGTAGTGTCGGAGATCATATCCGGCGGCCTTGGCTTCGCGGTTTGCGCGCTCTAAAACCTGTAACTCAGTCGAACCGACGCAGCTTGTTAGAAGCGTCGCGGCGACCGCAAGAACTAAAGTGGGCCTTACCATCTAACGAGAATTAGACGCAACGAGCAATCTATTTCTACCTCCATACCGGCAGTTTGCCGGAAAACGCTGTAGGCAGTCAACCGCGATTACGAGGCACAATCCCCCGCCCCAAAAATTTCCGTAAAAAACTATATGTCATATGGAATCAAGTCGGCTGGCCGTTCGCTCCACCGGTTTGGTTTACACCTCTTGGCCACCGTACGCGGATCAACGGTTGGCTGCAGTGCGTGGTCAGACCTTCGCTCAACGAAGCGTCGGCCCTTGGATTTCGGCTATGCAAGGTGTCCGGCGCGCGGCTATTGTTAGACCGATGACACTCGAGCAGCTCTCGGCTCTGGCCCAAATCGTCGGCGCTGGTGCCCTGCTGGCATCTCTCATTTTTGTCGGATTGCAAATCCGCCAGAACACCCAATCTCAGCGCGTAGTCGCGGTCGAATCGCTCGCAGCGGCGATCGCGGCCATTAATGTTCCCGCAATGCAATCTCCGGCGCTCGGGACCGCCCTTGCCACAGCTCTCAAGGATTGGTCCCTGGCGAGCCACGACGAGCGTGTGATCGCGCATTATTTCCTCTTCTGCTTCTTCAAGCTGCACGAGCAGGCTTGGTATCAATACAGGTCGCGCGTGCTCGATGATGCGCAATGGGCCGGATGGGAGAATTTAATCCGCGCCTACTACCATAGTCCGGGGGTCCAGCAGGTTTGGTGGCCGAGCCGCCGCCAGGCTTTCTCGCCGCAGTTTCAGGCCTATCTTGCAGCGACGGAGCCACCGCAAGCGATTACCACGCTGGCCGATCTTTTCGGCGAAAACGCTATGACGCCCGTCGATGCAGCCAAGGTCTAACGAGAATTAGACTGCAACGTGCAATCTATCTCTGCCTCCATAGAGGCAGTTTGCCGGAAAGCGCCCTAGCAGGTCAACGCCGATTGCGGGACAAAACCCGTGCCCTGAAAATTTCTGAAAGAAACTATATGTCGTATGAAATTATTGGTGCGTAGTCTGCAACGAGTAATGGTTGGCAACCAACAGCCATCGCCCTTGCTGCTTTACCCAGACCCGGGTAAAGCGAGTGTCACGAGGAACAGTTTGGCCTTTGTCTTCCCCAATCATTGTTGAGCGGCCAGTCTCCACAGCCGTGCTTCCATAGACGCGCACTTGAACGTCATCGGTGGTGATAGATTGAAATTTCAAATCACCTGACGTGAAATCTGAAATCACTTGCGGCTTGGTTCTCACTCTGCCACTTGGCCCTACGCCTATGAAATCAGCAGCGTAGATGCGATCAAGGGCCGTCGCATCAGCATGAATCTGTGCTTGAATGCGTTCGTTATCTAGTTTCCTGATGATCTCCTCGACGCTTGTTTGGTGACTGCCCCTCGCGCTCTCCTTTTGCCCTTCGCCCACAGCGGCCACTGTAAGGACGAGGAAAGCTACAAAGAGTGCTGGTCTCATATAGAGTTTCTCGATAAGTCTAACTAGAAATTAGACTGCAAGCTGCAATCCATTTCTGTCTCTATAGAGGCAGTTTGCCGGAAAACACTGCAGAAGGTCAACCGCGATCCGGGGCAAAACCCGCGCCCAAAAATTTCGGTAAAAAACTATATGTCAGACAAAATCGGGGGCGGCCGACTCGTAAGAAGCGGATAGCTATCTTCTCGGCTCATACCGCAGTGCCACCGCCCCCGAGCCGAGCTCCAGCCGGCTCACGAGCTTCAAGTCGATTGGCTTCGACAGTCCCGCGAACAACGTCGGCCCATGGCCCGCGATCCTGGGCTGCACAACGAACTCGTACTCGTCGATCAATCCCAGCTCCGCCAACGCCAGCGGGAGCTTCACGCCTCCGGTGAGCAGTCCCTTGCCCGGCTCGCGCTTGAGCTGCTGAACGGTTTTCTCCAGATCCCCGCGCACGAGCTGCGAGTTCCAATCGACCCGATCCAGGGTGCTCGACACCACGTATTTCTTCGCCGCATCGATCGTCCGGGCGAAGGGTTCCATCCAATCAGGCCTCGCTCCCGCCGGCGCCGGCCACCGCCACCCTGCCTCCATCATTTCGTAGGTCACCCGGCCAAAGAGGAGGGCATCGACTTGGGCAAGGTTCTCGGCATGGTGACGATGCAACTCTTCGTCCGGGACGATCGCACGATGATCGCAGCACCCGTCCAATGTGACGTTGATGGAATACCGAAGGGGTCGCATTACGTAAGAGTACCGATACCGATAGGGCAGCCAAACAATATGGAGTTCAGCGGCGAGCGCTAGCGAGTCCGCTGCAACGACGGGTTAGGCGGTGGCACTGGGGCGATCTCTTGCGCTGCGCTCCGGGCAAGAGGCGACATCCAAGGGCTAGCGGGCAGCCTAAGCGTGACAAGGGACGATAGTGTCCTGCGCGGCCACGATCTGCCACTTCCCCGCGCGTTTTAGCCACGTGTCGGTCCAGACCTGGCAACGCTTTGTGTCCTTGCCATCGTTGGCCTTATCTATCCAGCTTTCCGCTCCATACGCGATGGCGATGGAGTCGCCGAAGAATCTGACCTTGACCTCGCCGAGTTGGCAGTCGCGAGACAGAGACTTGGTATCTGTGGTGATAGCCTCGTCCTTGCCGTAGCGCCGGCCCGATGGGGATGTCCCCTGGAAGTCGTCCGCAATAACGGCCTTAAGATCCGGCTGAGGGCTACAGGCTGAGCTGGCCCACTTTCCCTCGGCGGCTTTTATGAATTTTACGGTGTCCTCATCCGGCGATCCCCATCGGGACTCCTGCGCGACGCTCGGCGAAGTGAACCCGCCGAGGAGAGACAGCGCGAGCACAAGGACTAATATGATTGATGTCAATTTCATGGCTTTAGTTTCCTGCTGGTTTGTATTTGACCGTTATCGCGAGGCAAGGGCCGGCGTCGCCTAACGAGAATTAGACGGCAATTTGTCATCTATTTCTTGGAGGAGTATGCACTTCACAAAGGCAACCAAGAGATACATGCCTTCCGGCTTCAGTAACAAGAGTTTAGCTTTGCCAAACTGGCGGCAATTCCTCACATGGTAATGATTTGACCCGTGGCGAAGTTGTAGAAATACCTCGGATTGCCGGTGTAGTGGCCCGGATTGTGGGGATCGGGAAAGTAGTACAGCACTGTGTTCAGGCTGAAATCGTAGAGATACGGAAAAGGAAAGCTCGGGCTAGTGTAAAAGAAATGGGTCGACATAAAATCGTAGAAGTAGATGCCGTTGTGTCCATCATTGGCATCAAACCAATACTCGTAGCCCATATCAAAGTGGTAGATCCAGTGTGGGTCACTAAGGTAGGCGTAGTAGCCGAACACATTGCCGTTGGGGAACTGAAGATAATAAACGCCATTGCCTAGCGAGACCTCGCCCGAAAAGAAGGCGGGATGCAAACTAGGCGTTGCCGTTGCCGTCGGAGTTGGTGTCGGCGTATAGCTGGCTGTCGGAGTTGGTGTCGGAGTACGAGTTGCTGTAGGTGTTGCGGTCGGGGTATGAGTCGCTGAAGGAGTTGGAGTCGGAGTATAAGTAGCCGTAGGTATCGGCGTAGGAGTGAACGTAGCCGACGGGGTTGGGGTAAAGGTTGGTGTAGGTGTCGGGGTAAATGTTGGTGTAGATGTGGGAGTAAACGTGGCAGTAGGAATCGGGGTTGGCGTGAATGTTGCCGTTGCTGTCGCGGTTGCCGTTGCTGTCGCGGTTGGCGTTAGAGTCGCTGTTGCCGTTGCTGTAGGAGTTGGAGTCGGAGTTACACCTCCAGTCACATCCAGGAACGCCGCACTGATCGGCCCCCAGGTCTGGAAGCCCTGGAAGTCGTTCACGCCGCGTCCGCGCACGAAGATAACGTGGCGGCCTACCGACAGGCTGGCAGTGTTTATGGTTGCGTTGACGGGAACGGTAGGCGAATTGAACGTGCCGCTCATTGGGATGGCCGTACCGCCAGCCCACGGAGGCGTGTCAATGTAATATTCTGCTGCGCCCACGTTCTGGCTGAATGCGTTGTTTGACCAGGCGAAGTTAATGCTGGCGGTTAGCTGTGATGGCACGCCTTGCGGCACTGATGGCGGGTTGGTGATAACGGTGTTAGCATCTGGTCCGTGCGAAGTCAGATAAGGCGTGCGCGCTATCTTGGCTTGGTAAAGAAGCATCTGCCGATTCTCAGGCCAGATACCCTGCGACGAGCCGCAACCTGGATTATCTATGCACGAGTAGGCGGGGAGGAAGTCCTGGCCGCCCAACTCGGTGGAGAAGGCCGCCATGCCCAGCTCACCGTATGCCCAGTCAATCGAGCCTCCATCTACCGGATACAACTCTTCGATGATCGAGCCATAGGGGTAACCGTTACCGCCCGCGTTCGGCGCGGCCATGTGCGCGGCGATGTTGCGCGTCTCAGCGTAGTTAGGCATTTGCGTGGCACTCCAGCCCCACGTGAAGAGGTTGACTGGCACAACTGTGTGGATGTTCTGGTAAACGCCTGTGGCAGTGATAGGCGCCGGGTCGGTGTCGCCGGGGCCGCGCTGGTCGGGCACGAGGGTACGAATCTTGTTGACGATAGCCATATCCTCCGGCTCCGATCCCGCCGACGTCCCTCGATAGGTCTGGTCGCACACAAAACCGCTCGAGCCGCCGCAGCAGCCCCACTTGAAGGGGAAGTTGCGGTTGTTGTCTACGCCGAAGTGGTTAGATGGTGTGGGAGGCCAGGAGCACCCGCTCCCTCCGAAGTTGTTGCCGTTCTTGCGGTAGTAGTACGGGCTGTTGCCGCCGCCTCCCGCCTCGACGATGTGGTGGCCGTCGGGGTTGACTTCGGGCATAAGCCAGATGTCGTGATAGTCCACGAGCCAGTGAACGTCGGCATTGGTATCGTAATTATTGAGCAGGTAGTCAATCATGCGCATGACGACTTCTGGCGTAGCGATCTCGCGGGCGTGTATATTGCCGTCCGCCCAGAAGACCGGTTTGGGGCCTGGTATGTTGCGGTTCGTGATGTGTAGCACCCAAAGGTCGTAGCCGTTCCAGGGACTGGGTAGGACGCACGAGCCTGGATTGGCCTTGCACCAGGAGTCGCCGATGTTGATCTTCTCGACCAGATTGGGGAACTGAGCCACCTTCTGATCAAGGAAGGCGTATATTTCCTCCACCGTCTTGTAGCCGCCGTAGAAAGTGTCGCGCATGATTTGCGGATCGCTGAGGTTGCGGCTGTTGTTCTCGTCTATCTCCACACGGAGGCCGCGCGCCGTCAGGCTATAGTAGAGGTCGCGATCGCCGATTACGGTGAGATAGCCTCCTGTTGTGGGCACTTCTTCGGCGTTGAGTTCCTGGGCCAGCCGGTCGCGCTCGGCGCGGTCGCGGAAGTAGACGCGCATTACCAGCGTGTCGTACTTCTCGGCTATTGGATTCTTGCCGCTTCTGTTTGAAGCGTCAGGATTCTCCGCAACAATCTGCGATTTGCTGCTTCGGGCGCTCGGGTGCTCGGGGCCAGCCGCCAAAGCGACACGCAAAGCGACACCGGCCAGAGTGACTGCTGCGACTACGCTGAAGGCGCGAAAGACGGGCCTCGCTCGCGCCGATGATTTCTTCGTCGTATTTCCTGTGTGAAGATAGTTGTTTTTCATTTTGGATGGTGGAGACGCATAGACTTAACGAAAAAGAGCTGAGCCACCGCTGGCGGAGACGAGGGCGGCAAGCTCTCTGAAGTTAGAATTAGACGCCAACCTGCAATCTATTTTTGTCTCCATTAGAGGCAGTTTGCCGGAAAACACTGCAGGACGTCAACGCGATTCCGGGAGCAAACCTGAGCCGGAAGAATTCCGTAGAAGACTATATGTCAGCGAAAGCGGGCTGGGCCATCGATTGGTCAGATGCTTTCATTCGCCACTCATTCATCGACTGAATCCGGGAAGACCATCCTCCCGTTTTTACCGAATCCGAAAGTCACGCCAGATGAGCCTCCGTGTCCATCAGTAGCGAACCCGGCGTAAACGCGACCGGGAATGAGCTTCTGCGGTTTAATCATCGTGGTAAAACCAGGAGGTGTAACTCCGTACTCGATCGGCTGTGTCAGACCATGGCCGCTCAAGATGGACCACATCGCCTTCCACTTGTCATCGGCGGTCCGCATAGAAACGGTGAATGACGCGATATCGGTCTTCGGACGTGTGGTCGAATCACTGTAGAACTCGAAGCGGATCGGCCCGCCCAATCGCCCGCTCGCCTTAGAAACAAACGAGTATGACATCGCTTCAGCGGCGATGCCTGCGGACAGCAATAACGTGACGGCAACGACGCGCATTAGCATGTAACTAGAATGAGGCGGCAATTTGTCGTCTATTTCTGCCGCCATGGAGGCAAGTTTGCCGGAAAAGACGGCGGCGCGTCAACACGAATTCTGCGGCAAAACCCACACGCAAAAATTTCCGTGTAAAACTATATGTCAGACAAAATCGCGGGCCGTTGGCTTGATCGATTGGTTGACCTGTTTCGCGTGGCGCATCGGCACGTCGCCAATTGTTCAGCTCCCGCTTATCGACCTCAGCTGGTTCGCTGCAGCGCTCTGGTTGGGCTCCTTCTTTGCTAACTCAAAGACCACTGCTGGCCGATCTACGCCCTGAAGGCGCATCAGCTTCTCCTCTTTTCGACTGAACCCGCAGCGGATCAGCACTCGCTGCGAAGCCACATTCGCCTCGTCTGTCACTCCCACGATAGCGGGGAGTGAGAATCGTTCCAACCCCCAGGCACAAACCCTGGCAACGCCCTCCGTCGCGTAACCCTTCCTCTGCTCGGATGTGGCAATGCCAAAACCCACCTCAACGGTGTCGAAGAGAGGACTCAGGCCGACATGTCCGATCAGCCGACCGGTCACCTTCTCCTCAACCCCAAAGACGAACGCATTCGTTGTCAGGCTGGCATCCAAGTTGAACTGACCGATCAGATACTCGATCGCTGTGCCGGCATGTCGCTCGTCTCGGTAAACCTGACTCGGCAGCCACTGACGCGCGCAGTCCTCTTGGCTCATTTCGAGCATGCGCTGAGTGTCGCCAGGCACGAGCGGCCGCAGCACCAACGACGGTGTCTCAATGCGAAAGACTGTTCTCATTCGTAGCCGAACTAGAATTAGACTGCAACGTGCAATCTATTTCTGGCTCTATAGAGGGCCAGTTTGCCGGAAAACACTGCAGGACGTCAACCGCAATAGCGAGACGAAAGCGGCACTCGAAAATTTCCGAAAAAAGACTATATGTCGGCCAAAATCGACAGGCGTGGCCGATTGGCTATCACCTCGAATTTTGTCTTGACACTCTCAGGTTCCTTTTCTTAAGAAAAGCCCCGAATTTGTCTTGACACTCTTAGGTTCTTTTTCTTAAGAAAAACCCCCTTACATGAAGAATGTGGGTCTGCGTAGTCCCTGCGATAAGGTCGGCGGCCTGGTCTATTTTGGTCGAATGGTCGATCAAATCCGGGCCCACGCCAACGGGGAGCTGCCTGCAGAGTATCAAGCGAACCTTGGAAAAGGTCTCGACGAACACTGCGTAAACTTTCTCGGCATCGGCTACAATCTGGTGGTTCAGTTTGTAAATGAAGGTCTATCCGATGGAGCGATTTTGCAATCGTGTTTTGGCATGGGACATCGCCCGTCTGAAGCTGAAATTTACATGTGGAACGAATTCATGCTTAAACGAGGCTGGCATGATGACGCTACCAGGACGCTAAAACAGTTGAAGAGAGAAGAAGGCCTAACTGCCAGGTCGGAGATCGAGACGATATTCCAACTTATCGATGTCGCTGAAGGGCGCGCACCGCGTACCAACCATTATGATGGCTCGTGTCTCGACCAAATATCTTCAGTCGTGGGTGGCCGGCGTCACTCGCCGCCGTCCTCTTGCTCGCACTTAAACGGCTTCCAATATCGCGCCGCCAATTGATCCGGTCAGAGACACTCTGAAAAAGAAAGTTTGCTATATGTCAGGCAAAATCGATCGGTGTTGGGTCTGATTGGTGGCCGACTCGTACGCTATCGTTTTTTTCTTCACAACACGGTGCAAACTTGGGTATGGCTGATGCCGGACAAGCACTTCAGCAAAAATCCCAAGGCAAAACTTGAAGTCATTAGGGCGGTGTGCCGGGCACATAACCAACACACCGCCCGGTTCCATTTTACCGTCTGCCCTTTTTCTAGGCTGATACGCTCACTAAATGGCGCATCTTCGAAATAACAAATTGAAGACTATTATTGCCTGGCAGGTGTGAGAGGCCCAGGGCTCGCAAGCCTGCCAGGCAAATTACCGTAGCGTTCGGAGCGAGACCGCTCTCGTGCCGGGTACCATTTTCTCCGCCTAACGAAACGCAAAGCAAAATCCCAGCCGCGAAAAACAAAGTTTGCTATATGTCAGATGGAATCACCGTCGGCTGCAGGCCAGGGTTGGGCAGCAGCTGAATTTTCAGATTGGCCTCATCACTGCCACCCACAGGGCTATACCCAGGCCGAAGATGATGTGATTGAACAGGCTTACGCGAGCCAGATGAGCATCACCCGGTGCATCCCGTCCCAGCCAACCCATCCCCTGTGATGGGAACATGAGAAACCAGGGGAAGACCGTAGTGGCCGTTCCGTAGAGGATGGCGCTGAGGGTTGTCGGCGTCGCGTGCGCCACAACCAATAGCCCAAGGTACACAAGGGTCAGCACGATGCCGATCAAATAGTGCGCGGCTAATCCCAAGACTAGTTCTCCTCGCAAGGGCGGCGTCTGCAGGATGTCCGTGTGCCTGAACTTGCCTCGCAAGAAGTAGCCAATCCAGCGTCCGATCAAATCAGGACCGGTTCGGCGCGGCCCCCGGCCGGCGATGCCGAGCCGGAGAGCGATCACGGCCACGACGTCCATGGTGACAGTGGCAAGGATACCCACAATCAGGCCAACAATAAACGCACGGCTTTCCATCGTACGGCACCTCCGCCCTTACTGGTCAGGCAGGCGCCCAACGAGGAATAGATTGCAACCTGCAAGCCGCGCCCAAAAATTCCCGTAAAAAATTATATATGTCATTCGAAATCCGGATCAAGTCTGCGGTGGCACCGCTCACACACTGAGGCGAGCCATTCTATCGGTTCACTTCCGATGTTCCGCTGCGCATAGCGCTTATAGTGAACGTGACTCGCTCGCGCACGGCAATACACGCAGCGATACTTATCACGCTTCAGAACCAGCGCTCGCTTTCGCTGCCACTCATCTGACTTACGATATTCATCCCGCCGCTGTTCGCGTTTCCTGCTCGTAACCCATTTTCCCGCCGCAAATTTCAAGAGCAGTACAAAACCAACCAGCAATGCAATCGGCATTGGATTCTTTGCGACCGATTGAGGAAAATTCGCCAACATCTGTCCGCCGATCCGTTTGACAGTTCCCGCCAGCTTCACTGCAATTCCAGTCGTCTTGGCCGGATCGTATCCATATTGTCGTTGAAGCTCCTGCGGCAATTGATCAAAGGGAACTTTCACGACTCCCTCGCGAAAACTGATGTGAACTCCGTCTGCTTCAACGTCGGTCACCAGCGCGTCCTTGTATGTTTTGCCGTCCAATGTCGTGATGTCGGCTGAAAAGCAATCGACAGCCGCAACCAGAGCGGCCATCGAGCACAAGAACAGAACGGCCTTGATCCTGTTCCGATTCACTACGGATTTATTGAATTAATCCCGTCTAGAAAGCCAGCAAAACCTGTGCCCAAAAAATTTCCGTAAAAAACTATATGTCGTATTGAATCAGCAGAACCCGGGGTCTTACAAGTCGGTCAACGATCACCACCCAACTAGAGACCGCCGTCCAAGGTGATCACACCGCTGCGCGGACAACGAAGACCCTCGACGGGAACGCTAACAAACTTCATTTCCTTCTGATCGATTTTCCACGCGACCCTTCGCAGTAAGCGCGCTTGCGCCCGTCTCTTTCTCATTATCCAAAATCGCAACAACAATATCTTTGCTTTCTTTCCCGTTCATCTCGCACGTGCCAATGAACAAAGGTGAGGTCTTTGAATGTGGAGGAACCTTTAGGACGTCCCGGGCAATCGATCCATCCTGCAAAAGCATAAACTCCGATCCGCAGATCAACCAGGATATGCATGACAAGCGGTCAGAAATCTCGCTTGCGCCGAGATCCTTGAGAGCCAGATCCGCGTGCCTTTTCTCAAGATCGACAATTCTTTCATTGGACATGCGTTTACCAGTGAGCGCCTTCGCAATGTCGGAACCACATTGAATACCAGTGAATCCATCGGATCCGGCAAAGGCATTGGTAACCAAGCAACCCGTAACGAGAAGAAGAATGCCAAGTTTCATGTTCCCAGCGTGGCACGCGAACTTCATGGCCCTGCTTGGAAATTCCAGGCCGCGACAATGTACTGCGAGCCTTCTGTTTCTTTTATGAGGTGAAGCCCGACGTGCGCGTCATGTTTCTTGGAGAACCTGGCCTTGCAAACCAGCTCGGTATGAATTCCTGAGCCTGTTGTATTTGCTGCAAGCTGATCTTGGGGAGATATCGTGGTGGTTTTCGTCCTCAGTACCTCGTAACCTTTAAAATCGCCAAAGTCCCTGGTCACTTGTTCGAAATTCTGAGTCACCAGCTTGTTTTTCGATTCACGCCACAGTTCCAGACTGCCCGCCGGAAGTCTCGACTGGTCTTGGGGCGAAAGATAGTACGAAAGGGCCTGCAGTGTAGCGACATCTTTTGATTTCCATGCGTCAAAATATTTGTCGAGAAACTGTTGGCAGTCGGCTGGAACAGAGACCGATGGCTCTTCCCTGCCCTTGCTACATGCAAGGAGAAGGATAGCAAGGAAAAGGAACAATGTTGGGACGTAAGATCGCTTACAGAGCCCAGTTTGCTTGTTCGCCATAATAGAGCTCACCTGAGAAGAATCCGAAAAAAGGGCTCTTTTCCTAGAGCGTCTCGATCTTTGCTGTGCGCTTGTCGGCGAGGTATGCCCAAACACGCCTTGCACCTTCGCCTTGCTTGAACCTGATAATCGACCCGGCACCGCCATCAGCGCCGGCACCGGTGAAATGCAAAATCACATACTCACCTGTGCGCTCGGCGTATATGAGGTGATCAAGATTTATGATGCGGCCATCCGGCGTGCTCACAAGATTCATAGTCCATTACTGGCTATCAGGTCTCGGATAAACACACAACGGAAAAAGAATCGCTTAGAGCGATTTCACAAGTGTAGCCACCGGCCTGTGGCCGGGTTCCACGCTAGCGCTGCGTGAACACTAGTAAGACGGCCCACAGGGCCGTGGCTACAGCAGATCAGACGTTGCTCCCGCTCCACTTGAGCTTTTGCCGGACTACGCTGAAGAATGAGGCGTCGGGCAACGAGGCCAGCGGAAGCGTTTTCCTGGCTTTTCGAATCGTGACTATTGATCCTCGCTCAACATGAATCGGCTTGCGCCCATCCAGCGTTAAAAAGACGGGATAATCGGGATCGCTCGCCTCGATTTCGATTATCGATTGTTGCGCAACAATGATCGATCGGTTCGTGAGAACGTGCGGGCAAATCGGCGTGATCACGAAAACCCCGGACTCAGGATCGAGAATCGGTCCGCCGGCCGACAACGAGTAAGCCGTCGAACCGGTCGGCGTCGCGACAATCAGACCGTCGGCATTGAACTCAGTGAGCGGTTCGCCATTGACTCGTGTGGTTAACATAACCAGGCGCGAAAGTTCGCCGCGACTTAGCACTGCATCGTTCAACGCGATCATTTTGCTTGTTCTCTTGTCGCCCAAACTGACTCGCGCCTCGAGTAACGCCCGCTGACTGAAATTAATCCGATCCCTCGCGATGCATTCCACGGCTTCGCGATAATTCGACGAACTTGCGCACGTCAGAAACCCGAGGGAGCCGACGTTGATGCCGAAGATCGGCTTGATATTCTCACCGAGTTGGCCTACGACGCGTAGAATGCTTCCGTCGCCTCCCGCTACCACTAGGAGATCCGCCGCAGCTCCAAGTTCTGCCAACGAGTAACCTGATTTCTTTCCAGCAGCTTTTGCCGTTTCCTTTTCGAACAGGATCGAGATTGAACACCGGGCGAATTCTTCGGCAATTGCGTTGATCAGCTCGGCAACGCCTGGTTTTCCCGTGTGTGCTATTAAGCCAATCGTTTTCGCATGCATGCAAAAAATTCCTGATTTCCGTCCGTGCCTTTAACGGCAGACGGAACAATCCCAGTCACCGAATGGCCCAGATGCGTCACAAAGGCGACAATCTTGTCTTGCGCCTTTTGGTGCAAGTCCTGATCGCGAACGATTCCGCCTTTTCCCACTTCGGAACGTTGCAACTCGAACTGTGGTTTGATCAACGCGAGAATCACTCCAGTCGAGGTTATCAGGTTGAATGCGTTCGGCAGAATTAGCGTCAACGAAATGAAGGAAACATCGATCACGCAAACATCTACGAGTTCCGGAATGTGCTCACGTGAAAGAGATCGTGCATTGATCTTCTCGAGAACAACCACGCTTGGATCGTTGCGGAGTTTCCAATCCAATTGGCCGTGGCCGACATCAACCGCATAAACTTTGTGGGCGCCACGCTGTAATATGCAGTCGGTAAACCCGCCGGTCGAGGCGCCAATATCCAGCGCCCTCTTGCCGCGGACGTCGATGTTAAGATGCTCGAGAGCGGCTTCCAGCTTCAGCGCGCCTCGGCCGACGTATTTTCGTGTGGGCTTGAGTGTGATCGCCGCTTGTTCGTCCAGAAGCTCCGATGGTTTCGCCGCAATCCGCGTCCCGATTGTTACAACGCCGGCCATTATTGCTCGCCGCGCTTGTTCGCGGCTTGGGAACAATCCCTTTCCAACGAGAAGCTGATCAAGCCGTAACTTCTTCGACATTTGTCCTAGCGAAGTCATTGGTGGCGCTCGAGACCTCCGTGATCGAAGCGCGAAGCGCTTCCACGGCTTTATTTAACTGGGCCATCGTGATACACAGGGGCGGCATCAGAACGACCGCATTGCTAATTGGTCTGGTTAGCAGACCATGGCGCCGCGCTTGGATGCAAACGGCTGCGGCCATCTCGACTCGCGCTGTTTCTATTCCCGCAATAAATCCGCACTGGCGCACTTCATTTATGCCAGGAAGCCCCTTTAAGCTGGCAAGTGCCGAGCTCAGATACCGGATTTTCGGCTGCAGTGCTTCCAAAACACGCTCCTTTTCAAACACCTCCAGACTGGCTTTGGCTGCGGCGCAGCCAAGGGCATTTCCCGTGTAGCTATGTCCGTACGCAAGCGCTTTACCGTCGGCCACAGAGCCATCGAACGCGCAAAATAATTTTTCCGAGCTTAAAGTAATAGCAAGCGGAAGATATACTCCCGTCAAACCTTTACCTAAAACCATCATGTCCGGAGTTACGCCTTCATGCTCGCTGGCAAACATTCGGCCCGTCCGGCCAAAGCCGGTCATGACTTCGTCAACGATCAACAGCGTATCGGTCCGACTGCACCACTCGCGAACAGTTCGTATTGTGCCTGAGGGCCAAAGGCGCATCCCGGCTGCCCCCTGAATTAGCGGCTCGATAACGACGGCAGCAATCTTTGCTATCTCGGCTGGGGCAAGGGCCTCCAGCGCGTTGATATCCGGAACTTGTATGGCAGGAAAGTTCCAGCGAGGCGATCCAGTTTGGAACATCGCCGCGGCGCCCAAGCTCGCTGCACCCGCAGTATCGCCATGATAAGCGCTTCGGAAAGCGACAAACTGGTGCTTTCTCGAGCGCCGCAGACGCCAGTATTGATCGGCGACTCTCAAAGCGACCTCGATTCCGGTTGAGCCATCATCATAGAAAAAAACTC
>Ga0193733_1000095_pt1 | contig 32507 bp, 38 predicted proteins | sample U1s2metaG_FD_145076 | JGI IMG/M metagenome (GOLD analysis project Ga0193733, IMG submission 145076) | Soil microbial communities from a riparian zone of the East river system, Colorado, United States - U1s2 | ecosystem: Environmental > Terrestrial > Soil > Riparian zone | place: USA: East River...
GTAAGATGAATCTAGCCCTTCACGATTGGACTTCGGTGTCTACTGGGTGTGCTGATTCGATTTCTGGAACAATGAACAAATGTACGAGTTCATATAAACAATGAGCTATTATTCTTGTGCGGTTCCTTAGTTCCTCAAGTGTCGGGATCACTTCCGCTTCAGGCTCTCTCGACCAAAGTGAATATTCGCTCTGAAGCGCCGCGACCGGCTGAACGGCGTGTGCGCGACGGATGGTCTGCACGCCGGCTTCCGAGAGTCCGAAGTACTTCACCTTGCCTTGCTGGATGAGGTCTTTCACGGCTGCGCGTCTTCGGGCGATTGCCACGCTGGGAGATCAAAGCCACCGAACAGCAAAGGCGATTGCGTGGGTCAGGGCGAACTACGCGAAGCCGCTACGAGTGGAAGACCTCGCAAAAATCGCTGGCATGGGCGTCTCCACACTGCACCACCATTTCCGGACGCTGACCGCCATGAGTCCTCTTCAGTATCAAAAGCAACTTCGGTTGCATGCAGCGCGGGAACGCATGCTCATAGATAGTCTGGACGCCGCCAGTGCGGCTTTTGAGGTCGGATACGAAAGCGCCACCCAATTCAATCGCGAATATAGCCGCTTCTTCGGCCAACCACCTAAGCGAGATATTCGAACCCTTCGCTCGCCAGGCGCTCTGCCCTTAGAGTCAGTCAGTAATCAGTAAAGCGCCGTCAGCCACACAGCTTTCTTCATCTTCTCGGCGTTGAGTTCTTCGCCGAGTCGTGATTTCTTTGTCTCCGGCAAGTTCACAAAGGGGCATGTAGGACTCACGAGGTGCTTCAGTTTTGAGAACAGTTGCCGCCTGGAGGCCGGAACAAACCCGTTTCGGGTCCTGGCGACGTACATCAGGTCCTTGTTCAGGTAGCAGCCAACTATGATCGAATCGAATCCGTGTGGTCCGGGAAAGTAACCGCCAATCACGAACTCTTGCCCGTGGCTGATCCGATGCTTGAGCGCAAGGTCTGACCGCTTTCTTCCGAATCACGGCCACTCGGAAATACCAAGTGTCCGGTTAGACTAATCGGGCACTTGGAACGCGGACAGCCTATGCAGGACGTCTTGTCGCTTCAGCGGTTGCTGTGCTTGGACGCGCAGCCCATATCGCCAGAACAAGACCGAAGAACAGAGGCAATCGCCAGACAACGTAGTAGAAAAAAAAGCGAGAGGGCTGCATTACCCACAGGAACGGCAACACAATATTGCCAAGACTGAGTACAAGAAGGGCTACCAACAACCCTCTCAAGAATCGGCGCAGATTGAAACTCTGCGTGACTCCAAGGTACACGCAGAGTGCGGCCACAAGCGCAACAGCATCGATCAGGGTGAAAAATGCAATCTGATAGATTAGCGACAATGGCCACGCTAGTTTAAAGCCCAGATGGAGCAAAGACTCGAACTCAACATTCAGCCAAATCTGCTTCCAGGGAATAGCGCCAGTGCAAACAATTGCGAACACAATCCCGCCCGATCGCTTGCGCAGTTCCTTGTAGCAACCCACTAGAATCGCCATGAATACTTGACGCCAATACCACGCGACCGAACCCCGTCGTTGAAAGTCCTCTAACAAGTCTCCTGTAAGGGCCTCATTCTTCTCCCCGGGCACCAGGTGTTCCAATAACCAGGTTGCGAGTGGCGGTGGCTCCGACGATTTCATGCCCGGCCTCCTTGTAGTTCTCGCAGGCCGCGCCACAATTTGATTAAGGCCTGCCGTGTTTCACGGACTTCACGCAATCCTTTTGTTGTGACGCGAAAATATCGCTTGGCCCTACCACCGCGCTCGGCCGTAGGCTCGCCCAGATTGGAGGACACTAGGCCTTTTTCCTGAAGTCGGTCCAGGGTGGCGTACACACTCCCCAACGCCACCTCCCGGCCAGATTGCAGTTCAATTTCTCTTGAAATGGGAACACCGTAGGCGTTTTCACCGAGTCGCAGTAACACCAACATCACGACCAACTCAAGCTCGCCAAGATGCGTTCGTTCACTCATTTCTTCAACAATAATGAATAAATAAGAAAAATGCAAGCACTCTGGGCGGGCAACTCACTCTCAAGCGAAAACGCTTCACAAGCCTGATAAACGCCTAACCGGACATTGAGTCACCTGATGTCCGGTTTATGCTGCCAGCGTTTATCGGGCACTGGACTTCGACATCTATCCTGCGACACCGACACGCAGCGCGCAATCGCCTGGGAGTCGCAACCCGTGGAAACCGCCTAGGTCTTGGTGTCTGCCGAATTCCATTAAACCGGGATTTCGCAACACCCCTTATTCAACCGATTCAATACTTGACCCGCAGTGCCTCCTCCGAATAAATTTGCTGGGGTCAGCGGGCACCACTCCGTTGGCTCGTGAATTTGAGGAGAAGAATCATGACCGCGTCCAAACCGGCGCCTGCTCCGAAAATGACGGTCCCCTTCTATGGGCACGCCCGCCAGTACCGCAGCATTAAGAGCGAGATTGACGAAGCCTTCCACGCCGTCATCGAAAGCGAATCCTACGTAATGGGTCCGACGCTCGAGCGCTTCGAAAAGGAACTCGCCCACTATTTTGGCATGAAATACGCCGTCGGGGTGAACTCGGGTACGGACGCATTGTGGCTTGCGTTCATGGCGCTGGGCATCCGTCCTGGCGATGAAGTGATTACAACCGCGAACACCTTCTTTGCGACGGCTGAAGCCATCTGGATCGCGGGGGGTAAAGCGGTGTTCGTGGATTCCGATCGGGCGACCAATAACATCGATCCCACGAAGATTGAAGCCGCGATTACGCCGCGCACCGTGGGCATCGTGCCCGTGCATCTTTACGGACATTGCGCCGACATGAAGGCGGTCAGCGCGATCGCGAAAAAGCACAAGCTATGGGTTGTCGAGGACAACGCGCAGTCCGTTGATGCGCATGGAGACGGATTCAAGCAGGGTGAATTGAGCGATGCAGTGTGCATCAGCTTCATCATCCAGAAGAACCTAGGGACCTTTGGCGACGGCGGCGCGCTCACCACCAACCGGCCGGAGATTGACGAAACCTTGCGGCGGATGCGCAACCACGGATCGCTGAAGCGATCTGTGCACACATTTGGGTTCAATAGTCGGCTGGACGATCTCCACGCAGGATTCCTGAGCGTGAAGCTAAAGCATATTAGGAAGTGGACCGATCAGCGACGAGCGTGGGCCGAACGCTATACAGAGGGACTTATAGGCACTAGTCTGAAGCTTCCGAAGGAAATGCCGGGATATCGCCACGCATATCACCTTTACGTTGTGGAGCACCCCAAGCGCGATCACCTCGCGCAATTCCTGGTTGCGGCGGGTATCGATGCGAAGATGCACTACCCTATTACGATTCACAAACAGAAAGGCTATCCGTGGAACAAGCTGGCGGATCTGAACCCGCACGTGCCAAACGCCGAGGCGAACGCAGCACAATGCGTTTCTCTGCCGATGTTCCCCGAGTTGACTGCCGAAGAAGTGAATTACACCATCGCCAAAGTCAAGGAATGGGATTCCCAGTTCGGGAAGTAATTAATCAACGAAATCGGTTCTCCCGTGGGCTCAAAACGAAAAGCCTATGAGGATCACTTTTGGATGATGGCTCTCCTCAAAGTGGATCCGCGGCTTGACGGTCTCCATTCCGCACCTCGTTACGCCGACCTTGTCCGCCCTCCCGCCGTCAGAGAGAATCCTAACGGTGCCCTTCAAGCAGCTTTCGAGGTCCGGTTTCGGTTGCGTTAATCAGCAGTAGGTCAGGATGCTTACGGCAGAAGTTGCCATAGTCTGGGTTTTCTTCGTGCTCATCGTATGTGTGTTTGTGCTCATCGCAACGCACTGAGCAGAGTTGTGAGAGCCTATTGGAGTTCAGCCGCCCTCCAGAGCACACGTAAGTGGGTTCGGATGGTCTTCCTGTTCTTTTTCCTCGCGATTCTCGTACTTACCTGTGCTGAATTGTCCATTCATATATGGCGTTTTTGGCTCCAAGCGCCCTGAACGTTTCGCGTTTATTCCGCATGAGCAGGAAGACATCCCTCTCACTTCCGGCGAGTCGCCTTAACCGGACGTTGAATCTCCGGTAAGCGCGTTAGGACAGGCACAGAAGATGATGGATGTTACTTTACCTATTTTCCCGGTCGAAGTTCGAAACACTGCGGATTCAGATGATCGTCCACACCCAAGTCCTCCACATGGAGATGATTGATGAAGCATTCGTATCCGGTCTCATCCTCGGTAGCGCGGGCAAACTCAGAACCACGTGCTTTCGCTGCAAGTAGCACGCATCCCTTTTCTTCGACAAAACCTGCATCCAAGACACTCGACAATTCTGGCAAAAGAGCAGGCCTGTCGGTTTTCAGCTGCCCCAAATATCGACGCTGTTTTGGTTCGTCTTCATCTCGCGCTGATAGTGCCATAAATAGGAACTCCGAACGAAGCGGAAGATTAGACACGGCTAAGTCCGACTAAACGCGGTAAGTGACTTCTAGGGATTATCTCGACGCTCAGTGTCGTCACGCTTGGTAGAGCTGCCAGTTTCCCCATACCACACGAGAACGATGCACAGCACAAAGCAAATGGGCCCGAACGCCTCCGCCGGGATCACAGCACTATGCGGTTCCCAACCCGCATTCCGAACAGTCCCAAAGCGCCGAGTAACGCTCCCACTACACGAGCTAGTCGTTTCACAGGAAATGCCCTTCCACCGACACTCAGATTGTAATGTGTAGAGGCAAAGTCCTGGCAGCCGTTACCGGTAAAGTCGGTCTCAGTACCCAGTAGACTAGCTGCTCTTGGTTGCTAAGGGCTCCTTTAGTGAAGCGGTTCGCCTTCCCAAATGACGCCGCTTTCATCCGAGAAAGCTGCCCATGCTTTGCCTGTCGTATCTCGTAAGCGCAGGTCGTATCCCTTGCCATCCGCATGTACGTTCAACCGCAGACTGTACCCAGGCAAAATATCTGGCGCGTCTGCGAACCTTGCTTGTTGCGAGTCAGATTTTGCGAGCCACCTATTGAAAAACTCTGGCTGGTGAGCCAGAAGATTCTCCCACGACGAATACGACCCATACTTCACGACTTCCGTTACTTCGTCTGTGTTAATTGTCCTAACAAGGCCGAGGCAGAGTGCGTGGCGTTTTTGCTGCTCAGCTTTCTCAGCGTCCGGGGAAGGCTCCTGTGCGAATTGTGGCGCTACAATGCCAAGAGCAAGCACGACCAAAACTGTGCTCAGAATGATTCGATGTTTCTTCAAGATGGGCTCTCCTTTCTCGGTGCGGTGGGCGGCGTGCCTCTAACATAAAGGATCGGCGACTGTCGGTCGAGTGTGTTCTGCCTGGTAAACGCGCATCCGGTAAAGCGCTAGCGTTCATCAGGACTTGTCGGCCTGTTTCGTATTCGTAGCAGCTTTGTTCGCGGCACGCCAACGAGCGTATGGCACTCCGAGCTTGCGACAGAAAGCCTGCACCTTCATTTCTCCTACGGACTCGTCCACTAACAAGGGGTCGCCGCTAAATGCGTCGTACCACTGCATCAATCCTTGATTGCCGTCATATGCATGAAAGTGGTCACAAATCTCAGGCCCCGCATGTCTCTCCGCGAGAGCCGCAAGTTGGCGGAGGAATTGTTCTGTCGCACGTACATGAAACACACTCGGCTTCGGCCAGATGGTTCCCAGCGGTATTTGTAGAATCTGTGTGGCTGCATGTGAAGCAAAGAAGGATTGAACGTCCGGTGAGATGCTCGTGCCCTCGAAGCACAGATTCGCAGGCAGGGCCAGAATTTCGGGCAGTACAGGGAAGAACTTCTCCGCGCTTGCTATACCGGGCAGTTCCCAGCCATTGTCGAAAAGGGGTTTGGTTGACATGGCCCCAGATGTTATCAGTTTCCGGCCCAGTACGAACTTTACCGGTTACGGCGTAATCAGGACCTTCAGATGCTTCGTGTGATTTACTGAGAGTAGTCATCCACGGGAGCGAGAAATTCAGAGGCGAATTGAACTTGCACGATATTTGAGGTCGCTCTTCCCACCCAAACGTTTGTCGTTTTCAGCATCGATTTCGGAATTTCGGACCGTTCTGTCGTGAGTTCCGCTTGCAGCGAGTATTTGCCTGCGGGGAATCTGGCGCCGTCGTACTGCTTGGAATCAGATAAATCCACATATTTGCCAATCTCCAACGGAAGAGAGACGGACTCTCCGCCATGGAGAATCACGACGTAAAATTCAATCTGACCAGCGCAGCCGAAATGATACGGAGGACCGTCGCCCAAATAGGGCAAGTGCCGATGCTGCTTTCCTTGCGGTCCCGTTAGATTCAGTTTAACGGCGCTTGTTTTGGAAGGAGTCATCCCACACGCGATTAACGTGCCCGGAATGAACGTAAGGTCCTCGCTCCTCAGATTGCTGAATGTAACCTTGAAGTGCATTGCCTTGTCCGGGCCGGTGGCCGCCTCGTCAGGAGCGATTGACATTCCTAGTCCGTTGCCCGGCTCGATTCCAGTTTGCCGATGAGTCGCGTTCCCCACTACGGCAAGACAGGTAATCATTCCGACGAACAGCAAAGCCTTCATGGCTAACCTCGACTCTTTGCGAGACGGAGCGACCGCGGTCTCATAACATTGGCTTGCAGCAACAAGTCTAGCAAGGCCCAGATGTCAAGGCCTGGTCGGGTTACCGGACATTTGGCTTATAGTATCCACTTGTCCAGTGAGCCCGTTCATCAGACGTGCAGATAGTTCCCGACTTGGCGTAGGTGCGTTTGAAGACGTGTAGGTTAAGATCTCTGGAAAGGAGTTCCGCATGTTCGGTGTTCCGACCAGTGTGTCTTTGATCTACCTCATGGCTGCCTTGAGCCCAGCAATGGCCCAAACGTCGGCACAGCGTCCTCCCGACAGAGAAACACCGGCAAAGGCCAGCAGCGAGGCGCGCCCGCCGGCTCCGACCCGCGATCCGAACACGCCCGGGTATGTCAAAGCAAATGAATTGCCTGACGGCACCATCCCTTCGCCAAAGGAAGACGGGAACTTCATCATTGGCCCCACCCACAATCCCGCGCGGGAAATGGCCGCGAACGAAAGCGTGCCCAAGGGTGACGTCTTTGAATTCACCATGGAATCCAAGGACAGCAAGATCTATCCCGGCATTGCGCGTGAGCCTAACACCTTCGCCGTGCCAGACCCAGCGGACCCGAACAAGGTGATCGTCAACAGCTATCCTGCTCCCTATACGCGCCGGGTGGCGGTGTACGTTCCCAAACAATACGTACCCGGCACTGAAGCCCCGTTCATCGTCGGGGCGGATGGGCCGGACCAGACTTTGTTCACTGCACTCGACTATCTGATCGCCGAGCACCGGGTGCCGGTAATGATTGCGATCTCCATCGGCAACGGCAGCGGCGACGCTCAGGGCAGCGAGCGGGGACTGGAGTACGACACGATGTCCGGGCTTTACGCGGAGTTCGTGGAGAAGGAAGTGCTGCCCCTGGTGGAGAAGAAATACAGCGTGAAGCTTACCAAGGATCCCGACGGGCGGGCGACGACGGGCTGCAGCTCGGGAGGAGCGGCCGCGATGGCGATGGCCTGGTATCACACGAATCTCTACCACCGCGTTCTGAGCTACTCGGGAACGTTCGTGTACCAGCAGTGGCCGTACAACTCTGAGACTCCGCACGGCGCGTGGGAGTTCCACGAAACCCTCATTCCCAACAGCCTGAAGAAGCCGCTGCGCATCTGGATGCATGTTAGCGATCAAGACATTCTCATCACGCGCGACAACTATCACGACTGGGTCGTCGCCAATGAGCGCATGGCCAAGGCTCTGGCCGCCAAGGGGTATCCTTACCAGTTTGTCTTTGCTAAGAACGCAGTACACTGCGACCGCGGCGTTAAGGCACAGACTCTGCCCCTGGCACTGGAGTATGTATGGCAGGAATACACGCCGAAGAAGTGAACCGGCTTAAGGCCGGGCTATTCAGAAGTTATCATCGGACTGTGCATAGCCGGACATTGAAGATCGGGCCGATTTCACTTGGACGGCAACCGCGTTATCAGATGGGATGAGAAGGCCGGTCTCCACGGGATGCGATACGCTCCCAATGTTCGACGTGCTCAAGGCACAAAAAAGGAGACCGGCTATGAAGAAGACTAGCACTGTTCGCGTAAATGGAAACATGATTTTCAAAGGACACAAGCTCACGATTGGTTTGGACCTCGGCGATCGCTGGTCGAACTACTGCGTTTTGGATGAAGCGGGCGAAGTTCTTCTGGAACAGAAACTAGCGACGACACCGGAAGCGATGAAGCAGACATTTGAGAGGATACCGCGCGGTCTCATGGTCCTGGAGACCGGAACACATTCCCCGTGGTTAAGCCGGCTGTTAAGGGAGCTGGGACACGAGGTGCTCGTGGCGCACGCGCAAAAGGTGGAATTGATCAGCAAGAGCAATCGAAAAGATGATCGACATGATGCCCGGACACTGGCGCGGTTGGCTCGCATCGATCCTGAGCTGTTGGGGCCGGTACGGCATCGCAGCGCGAAAGCACAAATTCATCTGACGGTGATCCGGGCACGTGCGGAATTGGTGAGTGCCCGAACCGCCCTGGTGAATGCGGCGCGAGGATTGACGAAGTCTTATGGTGAACGGCTGCCGAAGTGTGGCACGGAGCAGGTGGGCCGGGAGTTAGCCGCGGAGTTGAGCGCGGAGTTGCGTGAGGTTCTGGAGCCGTTGCTCAAAGAAATCGAATCGTTGAACGAGGGCATCAAGGAATACGACGCGCGGATGGAGAAAATCGCCAGGGAGAGCTACCCGCAAGTCGCGCTGCTCAAACAGGTGAAGGGGGTAGGAACACAGATTGCTTTGACCTACGTTCTGACCCTGGATGATCCGCATCGATTTCGCCGAAGTCGGGATGCCGGATGTTTTCTCGGGTTGCGACCTGGGCGCCGGGACTCCGGACAGAGCCAGCCGCAGATGCACATCAGTAAAGAAGGAGACCGCTATTTGAGAACGATGATGGTGCAAGGGGCACACTATATTTTGGGGCCGTTTGGGGAAGATAGTGATCTGCGGCGATGGGGACTGCGACTTGCGGAGCGCGGAGGGAAAAATGCCAAGAAACGAGCGGTTGTTGCGGTGGCCAGAAAGTTGGCGGTACTACTGCATCGGTTGTGGGTGAGTGGAGAGGTGTACGAACCACTGCGCAATAGCCACAAGGCGATGCGCGCCGTGGCCTAGAGTGAAGAGCTGCCCACAAAACCGGGGATGCTAAGAGCCGACGGAGTTGGCGATCGTCGTTTGCTAGGCGATCCTGGCTCGAATTTCTCTGTGGAAAATTAAAGAAAGGCAGGAAGAAAGAAAAGGAGCATACAAGAAAAGAAAGAAAAAGATCCAAACAACCGAGCTCAACCGGCGAGATCAGGTGACTGCGGCTAACTCCTGGCCCAACTTCCATCGAAAGACGGGAGCCAAGGTCGATTATCAGGTAGCAGCACCTACTGAATTGGGAACGCCCACCATGCACCGAGCGAAAATCGCTCAACCAAGAGTGCGGATGGAAGGATGGCGACAGAGGCGGCCTGGCTCGAATGCAAGGAATCCACGGGAGGAAGAGAAAAACAAAAACATCCATACAGGAAAGGAAAAAAAGAAAACATACTTGACACTCACCGGCCTTCTCATGGAAGGCGTTTATCGGGACTTACGAACGTGGATGCGCTTCTTTTGCAGAAACTTTGTCGTACCAATTCAATCCCTGAGGCAATTCTGCTGCGGCAAATTCGAGGTGAATTACGCGTCGAGATTTTGTAATGGCACTCGCGGACGATGCGTGAAGCAAGAGAGGTCGCATGACCAATGCCCCGCTTCTCGGCACGGTGCAGGTCACCGACTCTTCCTTACTCCACGTTCTGATTCGCTCTCCTGATAAGCGGCCTGCGCTATGCGAACCGGCAATCACGCGCAAAGGACCGTTATCACATCCGTTTTCGTCCAAATGAAGTCTGATGGCGAGCATGCCAGCCATAACATCGCACGGCGGTTGCACGTGGATGACTCCAGCCTTCATCGTCCAAGGACCAAATCCTTCAACGTTCTTGCGCTCGCGGACCGCAATCGTCAAGTCTTGATGCCAAGCGACCTTCCAGTTCGATGTTCGCGTCTTATTGAAGAAAATCCCCCGAACCGCGAAACATTCGGGTCCAAGGATAGTCTCCATGATTTCGCGGACGGAACTCGATGTTGCAAGTGTCTGTATACTTTGAATGGAGAGGAGGTTTCTTTCGGGGTGATGCGAGTCGTCAAATTCTGTGCTGAGAGACTCCAGCGTGGTTTCGTCCAAACACGCCGGGATGACGGCGAAGCCGTCCCTTTGCACCTGCGTCTTAATATCCTGGCTCATTGAGGCGGAATCGCTCTTTTTCCCCGCTTTGTCATCATCGATTCAGCTGCCAAGACCATCAACACGATTGCTGCGAACCAAGCCCCAGCCGCGAGAAGGCAATAAAAGTAGAATTGGATGAGACGGGCACTCAGCAACAGTCGTCGCCCCAACTCCACCGCTGCTCCCAACGAACACAGAGCAAAGAAAGTCCGGAACAACAACTGGACCCAAACCGGATACGTAGGACCCTTGATACCGTAGAACTTGAGGTAGCGCTGCCAGTCTAAGTTCCACCAGATTGTCCAGACGAAACCCGCTACGATAAATCCGATGGTGGTCGCGCCGTCATTCAGCATTCACGAAGCTTACCTCAAATTTTACCTGTTATTTTCAGACGGATGTTGGCAAGTGCCAAACCGGACCATTACTCCATCCACGGCGATTCGATTCTTTGCCCGGGAAAAGGCTGCTACCAATCCGGCTCGTAGGTCATGAATTTCGTCCAAGCTCGGCTAAGGCTCGGTGAATGATCCACTGCGGCAATTGAATCCCAATCATTGCGAACGAACTCTCCGAGGCAGCCATTATAGTCAGGGCCCTGAATCGCCGTAGTTCCGCGGCGCGGGACAATGGATTCTTTGACGATCCTGACTCGCGACCGCCTAGCAAGGTTAACTAGAGTTTGTTTTGGATCGGGTAGTTGATCTGGCTGGAGCGGGACAAGCACATTACTGATCTTCAAGAACTGAGAGAAGCCTTCTCGGTCTGCAAGAATCCAAGATTCTACTTCTCGAACTGCGATACGAAAAATAAGGTTGGGATGAGGTGCCGCACCTAACCATGTATTGATTAGCCCGGACGCGCAGGGGTGTCGATCGAGATCGGTGAGCAAAATGATCGGTGTGCCAGCGGCAGCGGCAGCATTCCAATTGGGGGCTGTATTACGAAGATAACCATATCCGGTACGGCCAAATGCCGCTCCAACGAAATATTCACGCTGGGTGTCCGCAAGCAATCTGCGCACGACCATTTCACTAAGATCATCCTCAATCGCAAGATGAACGGGAATAGGGCTCATTCTAGATTGAGTGTCAGTTGCTCAACATTTTGGGGCGACGTTCGAGGCAAGGCGACGTCCGCAACACTAAGTCCCGACGAGAGCAGGTTTCGGATATCGGCATCGTTGGAAGCAATCGTAGCGGTGGTTCCTTCAGTGCCGGGCTGTAGCAGGACAACATCTTCGCCCGCTATGCCTCTGTCCTGAAGCATTTCCCAACTGTGCGTACTCACAAAGATTTGACGCCTTCGCTTGCGCTGCATTCTGTAGAACAAAGCAGGCAGTTTTTTTATGATTGCCGTGTGCAAGGATAGCTCGGGCTCTTCTAGCAGCAATGGCGCGTCGCCGTCCAACAACGTCCAAAACAGGCCGATCAATCGTAAAGTCCCATCAGAAAATTGGTCTTCGCGCTGCAGACCTGCACGAGGACGCCAATGGGCATAGGTGGCTTCTAGGTGCGGGATGCCAGTCTCATCTTTGGCATCGGAAAGATTGATTAATTGAGGCACTGCAAGCCGCAGGGCTTCCTGTATTTTTTTCAAACGCGAACGCCTAGTCTTCTCGGGCGTGCGAGCTACCAGTTCGATGAAATTCTTGCCGAACGGATCGTCTGTCAGGCCGGGCCCCTTGAACGCCTCAGGGTGTTTGAGAATTTGGGGGACGAGGTGCAGATACTTGACTGATTCGAGAAAGCGCGATATCTCGCGAAACTGAGAGTTGGCGTTGATCTGCTCAAGGTGAGTCTGTGTCAGGCGAATTTCATCTTGCACATCTAGATCTTCAGGCCGCTCAAGAATTAATTTGTTACCTCGCCACACTTTTTCAAATCGTAAGACTGGCTGGCGATGCCCGCGGACCTGCTGCGTAAGCCCAATCTCATATTTCCATATTGATGAGGGTTCGTTGCCGTTTCTCAGCTCGACGGCAAGTTCGACATCCGGTTCGCTCCTAGCTGCCAAACACCTAATTTTTGAAACGCCGCCACGCTGAACAATCGCTTGCTGGAGGCCACCTCCAGGCTTCGCGATATCGCGGAGGAAACGTACCGCATCCAAGAGATTTGATTTCCCGGACGCATTCGGTCCCACAATAAAAACCCGCTCTGTCAGCTTCACGTCTATTGAACGGAAGTTTCGCCAGTTCTTGAGAGCTAATCGGGAGATGATCATCGGAGAAGATTCTACATTCTTTCTTTCACCCGTGCCCAGCTAGAGTGAATACATATTCGTAGGACAGGGCGAGTGGGGCAGGCGGATTCGTCCGCACTCGCCATTTCCGAACCGTGCGCCCTGCGAATTCGAGCCGGCACTCCGGCACAGCGAGGGATTTCAAGTCTATGAGAACGCTGTTTACCGGGACTCGACCGGCATGTTTCGTTATCGTCAGGATAGGTCCGAGTGCCCACTAACGAGGATTTAATCCGCGCGGCGGCCTCGGGTGCAAGGATCTAGCGGAATGTGTGTAGCTTAGGGAGAAATTGCTCCGGCAAGTGCCACCAAATCGCCGTTGCTCCAATCGCCCCGCGGCTCGGCCGCTGCGCGAGCGAACGTCCACAGCCGGACGCGCTCGTGATCGACGCCGAGCAGGTCCGCAAATCTCCGGATCATGCCGTGCGGGTCCGATCGCAATCTCGCAGAGCAATTGAACAGGTGTTGCGTCGCGTCGTAGGCGGGGTCTCCGACGAAGGGCTTTGGGTCGATGACGAGCCAGGGCTTGCGTTCCGCGTGGAGGACGTTGCCTGCGTGCAAGTCGGTAGCCAACACGAGTTCCATCGGTTCGGTGCGTAGCAACTAGGTAAAGAGGCGCAAACCTTCGCGGACTAGTCCCGGATCGGGCCACTGCTCGATTTGCGCAAGCGTCTCGTCACTCCAATATTTTGTCAAAGCCGACAAAGGTCGAAAGGGATGGTGTGTTGATGGCGGGCGCCACAAACGACGCAGCAAACCTGAAATCACCACGTCTTGCTCGCACTCCGATAGAGCGCGTAGTGCCGTCCCCGGCTCGCAACGCTCCAAGAGCATGGCGCCCAGATCATCGTCGGCCATGAGCAGTTGCACAGTCGGGTCTCCATTCCAGAATCGCAACCCGTGAATCTCGTGCTCTCCCTCCGATGGGGGTACGCCTCCGTGGCGCGTTGTGAGCGGGTGACGAGCAAGCGCTAGGATTCGGTTGGGCGAGTTGGGCAATTCACGGCCTTTTCAAAAAGCTAACTGATTGTGGCGACGCGTCTTAGCTTTAGTGATTCCCCGTTCGCAATGAGGAGGTCGCCGGTTCGATCCCGGTCTCGTCCACCAAACTACTTTGCTTTGCGAAAGCCGGATGCTCCGTCCGGCTTTCGGCGTTATGAGACCGAAAGGGTTGGTCTTTATTCTTCCGAATTCCGCAAGGCGTGGGATTCGCGAGCCGTCGGTCGTCGATTCCATTCGGAAGCTCAGCGAAAGCGATCTTCCCCCGCAGCCGTTCTCCATCCCGGCGAGCAGGACGCTCGATGATTCGTGTTGCAGTTGAAGCGAGGGCACGCCAACTGCTCTGGCACTTCAACGAGTAGCGCGTAATACGTCCAAGTGGGCGTCAGGAGTGGGATTATGATGTTCGCGCTTAACTAATTGTAACGATTCTACGGCTAACGCTTTATGCTGGCAAGTATAAGTGAGGTCAGGTCTCGCCGCGTAGGAGGTAAAGAGATGAGGATGCACACAATCGCAACGGCACTCGCACTGACAGTCTGTACAGCCGCCATCGGATACCAGGCCGAGACTCCCGCAGTGAAGGCGGGCGCCCCGGTGCCGCCGCAAGCGACGGTCTCGAGCCGCGACGCTCTCATCGCGCGCGCGAAATCGCTGGAGCTCAATACTCCCTACGTACCACCTCCGGGGGACCCGCTCGAACATCACACCTCAGGCTTCGCCAAGATCATGTGCTCAGCGGTGTTCGTTACTGGCCTTGATCCCGACTTCGCCGCCGAGAACGTCGGATACTTCACCAGCCCTTACGCCGAGCGCGCGCAGGTGGGAAAACCGGTGATTGACCGCGTCAACAAGGCCGTGCACATCACGCTCCCGAACGGCGTGACGCGCACCGCCCAGTACCTGGGTGACCAGGGGTGCGTGACGCTCCCTGTGGGCAAGAACTCTGTGAATTTCACACCGGTCAAACTCAAGAGTCGGTTGCCCGACGCCTCCACACAACAGTGGCCCATGGGCGATGCTCTGGCCAAGGAGCCGCTGCCGCCGGAGCTCGATGCCGCCAAGGTGAAACAGGCAGTGGACGCAGCCTTCGGGTCGGCCGCAGAGATGACTGCCGCCTTCGTGGTGACTTGGAGAGGACGCCTCATTGCCGAGCGTTACGGAGACGGCATCACCGCGCACACGCCGCTCGAAGGCTGGTCGATGGGCAAGAGCCTGACGGCCACGCTGATGGGCGTCCTCGTCAAGCAAGGCGTCTACGACCTGTGGCAGCCGGCGCCCATTCCGGAGTGGCAGAGTGCGGGCGATCCGCGCGCTAAGATCCGGATTGCTGACATCCTGCATATGTCAAGCGGGCTGCGGATCAAGGCGCCCCAGGATCCAGACTACGACCCATCCGGAACGTATCCTGACCACTTGTATCTCTACACGGGCAGCGTTGACTCCTTCCACTATGCTGCCACCCGCCCGCCGCAGTGGCCGCCGAACACGGTGGGCCGTTATCACAACACCGACCCCGTATTGATCAACTATCTCATTCGGCTTGCCATCCAGAAGCGCGGGGAGGAGTATCTCTTCTTCCCGCAGCGCGCTCTGTTTGACAAGATCGGCATCCGAACGATGGTGCTGGAAACGGACCCCTTTGGAAACTTTCTGACGCAAGGGTACGAGCTCGCGTCTGCGCGAGACTGGGCCCGCCTTGGCAATCTCTATCTCCAGGATGGAGTCTGGAACGGTGAGCGGATTTTGCCCGATGGGTACGTCAAATTCGTCAGTACGCTGGCGCCTGCCTGGGAAGCTGACAAGCGCCCCATTTATGGCGGCTTCTTCTGGATCAATGGCGACGGCAAGTATCCCGTACCCAAGGAGGCATTCTACATGTCGGGTGTGGGCGGCCAGACCACTCTGATCATCCCATCTCACGACCTTGTTGTGGTACGCCTGGGACACTACAAGGGCAGCCAAGCCGGAGACAAAGGCTTCAAGCAGGCTCTCGCGCTTCTTATGGACGCGGTGCCGCGGCGGAAGTGAGGCGAATCGCTCGCGTAAGATCCGATCCACCGCCACAGATTTTAGAGCTGGTGTCGATTTACGCTGGGATTATAAGTGGGAATGTTTATCGGCTCCTTTAACAACTCTCATGCCACCGGGACGTATAGTCGGCTATTCGTAGAAGTGACCTCGCCAGGATCCAACTACAGTCGACAACGGACCATTTTCATGCTGGATTCTGCCAACTTAGCCACGTAAGGCCGCTCGCACGATAGTTCGCCACTGGGCTCCGGAGTGGGACGCCCATGTTCGTACTCCCCCTGCTTCGCGAAAATAAAACTCCGGGTTGTCCAATTCAGAGGGTTCTCGAAAATGACTTTGTCGTCGTTACAGGCGCATAACGAAAACTCCATCCAGCGGTTTCCCGTCAAACGTCACATTGTTACTTCCCGGTCGCCTTGTTAACCCAGCCTCCAGTTCCCTTCCGCATGTCGCTGATTTCAATGGCATTCGTCACCGATAGGGTTTGCGGGATCCACAATGCGAACAAGCGGGTATAGACACGCGATGTAGACGAGAGCACGGAACGCGGCAAGGCCATAAACCCAGCGGGAGCTCGCCCAGTTGCGCCTCAAGGACTCCCAGAACGTTGCGAATTCCGGCCCTGCGTAGAAACGCCGCAATTCAGGGTTTCTCCAAGCCACGTAGTAGCCGAAGAACAGGTACAGAAAGACGAAGGCCGCGACGAGGATGGCGAGCCGCATCAGGATCGAACCGAACTTCAGCGGGGCAGCAGGTGACAAAGGCGCCCGAACCGAAGCACCGCGCCACTTGCCCAGCGCCAGGACCGCCAGAGGCGCGAACAAAGCCGCAGCAATCGCGCCTTGCACGAAAATGGCCCGAATCATCCCTTGAGGCAATTTGTTGGAGAGCAAGGCAATGGAATCGAGCTGACTTGCGACGGTCGAGATGCCGTACATGCTCACGAAGATAGCGCCGGCGAGCATCCAGCCATGCCAGCGAGACCTGAGGATGAGGTATGAGAGTGTGCCGCCGGCACAGAGTATAAAAATGAGAAAGCTGCGGAGAAAATCTTTAGGCATCTGGGGGACCTGCTGGTTGGCAGGCGGGAGGGACTGGGACGCAACCGTTTGTTGAGCGATCTTGTCGAGTCCGGAAAGTGTACCGCCAGCAGCAAAGCAGACCGCAAGGTAGAAGGCACGCCGCCAGGATTCTCAGACCGATGAGGAGAATTGTGCGAAGGGCCATAGTGCATTGCATTCCAGACTGCGAGAAGCGGAACCTGGGTGACCTAGGCGGGGCAGAAGGCCGCCGGGATTACCTTGACTCCGACGACCTCCTGCTCTTTGCCCGGGGTGATGGGCATACTTTGTCAATGCTGATAGTGTGTTCCCGCTGCCCGCCTTCAAGAAAGCCGCAACTCGGGCGACCTTCCCCTCGTTGGTTGCAGCATTCAAGCTCCGGTAATCTTTCTTCCCATGTGCATCAATCGTTCGAATCGAAACGTCAGTGCCCATCTTTAGGCGTAACAGCCGTCCCGTCCGACCAGCGGCCAACTGGAACCAGGAACACGGTCAGGCGCTCCTCGGGGTTCTTAAACGCGATCATCGGCGAGCCTGGAAGATCTGCGCCCCAGATTTTGGGATCGATTTCCCGAGTAAAAAACATCAAGTGTGGAAGCCAGTGTCCGTCTTGATCGTTCAGGTAGCCTTGCTTCGACATCATGTAGCACATCGCGCCGGGTTCCGGGGCCGGCAATTCCTTCTGGTCGATTGCAGCTGCGATGGCGTCGAAGATCTGCGCTTTCGAACGTCCAGCTATTACCAGCTCGGTTTTTTTGATCGTGCGTGGTAGATAGGACCGTGCCGCCGGAGCATTAAAGCAGATCGGAGCGCGCAGTTTAGGATTCCAGAATTCCGGATCGCCGATTCCAGCAGTCCACGATCGTTCCACAATACATACGAAACCGTTCCTGCCCGGAGCCGCGGTTTCATAACCATGTCTGCCGAGGACCAGGATCTCGGCGTCGCCTGAGATGGAGTCCGGTGCAGCACTGCGCGCGAGCTTTATCTCCTCGTTGCGATCCGGCATCAGATATTGTTCGAGCGGGGCCATACTCGGGTACGGTGTTTTGGTGTCTTGAGCTTTGGCTTCCCACGCCGCACCGAGCATGACGATCAGAGCGATGCTCCTTAATGCGCTCGTCCTCACTCTATTTCGTTCCATGACTTCTCCAGTCATGTTGTCCCGCACAAGCTCCGGCCTTGCGCCTTCGCGCAGCATATGGCTGGAATGCATGGTGCGGAAGCTACGAAAATACCATTTATCGCTCGAATCGGCCGAGTCCGAATCTCTGCAAAAGCTGATTGCCAACATTCGCGGGCAAATTGGAATGGGGGTGTGTACGTGCGAAATCTGCCATCGATGAGCCTATGCGTGCGTCTACAGGCGTTGCAAGATAGGCGTGGATCTCGCCCGCATGGGGCCCGGTGTGCACCGTTGCCATGCCCGAGATTTGTCCGCGCTCATTGATATTGCTAGCCGAAATTATGAAGAGGTTGGAATCCGCGGGAATTAGCGTGTTAAGGTCGGTCATCACACGGTTCTGCCAAATGAAGCCGTGGGACCAGTTGTTGCTGGAGTCAACGTTGTTTCCCACCACTTGGCCCCGGTTGTTGATGCCGGTGGCGAAGGCGGCATGGTCTCCCGGCAGAATGCCGAGGATTGTGAGTGCGCCGTCCGGCTGCCAAAGAGCGGCTACGTAGGTTGTGCCATCAACGCTACGGACTTTCCCAACAATTTGGCCCAGGTTGTTAATGGCGAAGGCGAAATTGGAACGTGCATGTCCGGTGTCCTGAAGCACGAAGGCAGTGTTGTTTTTCCACAATACGGCGTGAAGCGCCGTGGTGCAGTTTCCCGAGTAGCCTACGGCTTGGCCTTGATCGTTGATCCCGTTTGCGAAACCGTCTGGATCGGTACCTACCAGGGGAAGAGCGTGAGCTTGGCCTCTCTCCCACAATACCGGCAATTCAGCAGGGCTAGGCGGGCATGTGGGGTCAGCGTTAGCCGTTTCCGCAAATCCTACGACTTCTCCGCGGTTATTGATGGCGCTGGCCTGCCCGTTATTGCCGCCCACTGTCGGGAGAGCGCTCATGTGGCCGTCTCGCCAAAGAAACGGAACGCAGGTAAGGTGTGTGCCGAAGCCGCAAATGTCTTCGCCGTTCGGATCTAGATCAGCTGTTTCGGACATACCGACGGCTTCCCCGCGGTCGTTGATCCCGCCCCAGTTGATCCAACTGTTGCCGTCGGGTTTTCCAAGCGTGCCGAGGTCGATGTTGAATCCGTAGATGCTTATCACCGCGCGGCCCCTTGAAACTGTCGTACCCATATTATTCTCGGGAGGGTTCACGAACCCATCCATGTTCTCCGCCCAGCCCTGGTTATTGAGGCCCATGGCCATGCTAAAGTTGTCTTTGCTGTTGCTAATGCCCAAATCGGTGATTTTATAGCTCGTTTGAGCGACCGCATTGCTGAAGCAACCCAGAACAAGCGTGGCAACCCCCGGTATCCAGAAATTCCGCAACCGTCTTAGCATGCTCATATCTCCTCTTTTCCTCCGGTGAAAATCGCGGGCCGAGTTGACTGGCGATTTACGTCACGTACCACTCGGCGCTCCAGCAGTTGAGAGCAGAATTGGCTCACAACTTCACAAATCCCTGCTGAGTGACAACTGAGGAAGCACGTGGTGTTCCACGTTCACAACGATTACGTGACACAACAGGCCCAACGTTTCAGAGTTCGAAAACGAGTGGCGGACTAACAGCCTCCTGGGACGATCCCAAAACGGCTAGAGCGACTGTTTCTCCAACTTTTCATACACACTTGCGAGAAAATTATGAAATTCGAGAACGTCAGCAGCCAAAAGTCAGGCCGCTCAATTGTGATTGACTTTTCAGATCATTAACATACATACTGGTTGGTATGCTAAACGCGCATGACAGGAAGCGAAGGTTGCGTGATCCACAGCGCACGCGGCAACGCTTGCTGCAAGCGGCTTTTCGGGAGGTCCACAGATCAGGCTTCCAGAGTGCCGGCATCGATACAATTCTCGCCGCCACCAACGTCACCAAGGGAGCGCTCTATTACCACTTCGACGGCAAGGAAGCCCTGGGATATGCCATCGTCGAAGAGATCATCTCAAAGCTTGTCCGCGACAGGTGGTTGCGTCCTCTGCTTAGCGACGGGCAACCCATCGACATTTTGATCGGCATTGTCCGGCGGACACCAGTTCGGCCCGAAGACGTTCGAGCCGGTTGTCCGCTGCTCAATTTGGCACAGGAGATGTCTCCACTGGACGAGCAATTCCGCAAGCGACTGGAGAGGATATTCCTTGCCTGGCAGGAAGGAGTTGCTACGCTTTTGCGGAAAGGGCAGTCCCAAGGAACAGTTCGCCGCAACCTGAATCCAGACGAGGCTGCCAGCTTTCTGATCGCGATGGTCGAGGGCTACGTCTCGTTAGCAAAGAATGCTCAAGATGCGAAGGTGTGGGAAGTGGGAATCAGAAATATCGTGGGGTGGCTGAGGTCTCTTCGCGCACCTCGTCAATCGCGTAGAGGCGGACGGCGTTTGATGTCGAAGGAACGTGTTGTTAAGCAACGGAAGTGATTCTGCCGCAGGAGGAACTGATGAACCAAGCAAGATTGGTGCAACTCTTCAGTCTTCCTTTGGCTAGCGGGAAGTCGAAAACGAGAGACTAGATGCGTAGGAGTTCAATCATGAGCGGCCGCGAGGTTCAGGATCAGAAGGCTATTGCACGTGAGATGGTTGTTCAACAGGCTGTTCACGGTAATTCGGACATCCCGGCTGGCGCACTAGAGAGGAACATGATTTCCACCGTTAGAAGTAGACGGGATTACGCGCTCGATTCGGCGGCAGAAAACGCCTGCTACGAACCGACGGATATATCATCGCTCCCGATGACCCGAGTTGATGCTACAAAGCTCATCCGAACCTTGCAGCAGTTGGAGGGTATAACAAAACGACAGGCGCCACGAATCGCGATTAAGGCAAAAGGTAAAATCTTATTCTTGGATGTAGCCGAGATTGTGGCAGTGCAAGCTGAGGGTAACTATATTTCCCTGAGACACCGAACAAATCCGTATTTGTTGCGGGAGACCCTCTCGTCCATGGCGGAGAAGCTGAAACCTTACGGTTTTATGCGCATCCACCGATCGGTCATTGTGAATATTTCGGCGGTGGAAGAGATCCAGCCTTTACCGACAGGAGAGTACAGGCTGCGTGTAAAAGGTGGGAAAGAATACTTGGTAGCCCGTACGTACAAAGATAACCTCAGAGATTTGGCTCAACTCTGGGTAGGCTCGGAGCACCTTTGTGGCTAACAGGCAGCAATCTTCAACGGCGCGGATGTAACAATCTATGGTAGTCTCGGCGTAATTACGACGCTGGAGTTCTTCCAGCATCATTTTGCGAAGTCGGGTCATGGGGACCTCCTATGACCCGACAACTTATCTCAACCAACAGGCAACCACCGCTCCGATCGCCTCACGCGTAGCGTCCGCCGCCGGACGGCTTCGTTCAAGTCGGCTTGTAGGAAGTGATCGCGATTGCTCCCGGCTGACGGGCAAGCCCATGCAAAACCCGGAAGTAATTCCACCTGCTTGGTAAGTCGCCAAACCGGACATGTGCCACGGTCAAGTTCTTGAGGTGGACTTGTACGAGTACGGCGTTATCAGGACCCAGGGCTCACTATCAGTACTCCCTTGCCGCCAGTTCGGTTTTCCGCCTTAGTCCACTCTTTGTTTCTCTAATATGTCGGCCCAAGGGTCTGACATCACGATTTCTTTCTGATTTGCGTTCCACCAAGAACGGAAGTATTCATACGCCTTGGTTTGGGCCTTGGACAATTCCGCTTCGGAATCCGCGTCCAGCTCTCCGCGAGGAGGTGACGGCTGAGCAATTCCACTCTTGCCTGCGCTATTTGAAAGAAGGACTAATAATCTCTTCTGCAGATTCCGATGGGGAACACCCTCCATGTTACTTTCACCCGGGGTGGAAAAGACTTCAAGTGCTCTGGGCACGGCAGATTTGTCGCCTCTTTGAGCGAGAACCAGAGCTGCCCACACGCCAGGATCTCCGGGAAGGGTGGCAAACTCTTTGAGGTGACTCATCCCTTCCGCATGATCCTCGAACATCAGGTAGACGGCACCGGATACGCGGATATAGTCGTCCTTCGCCTTTAGAAGTTTCGTCAGGTTTTCTTTTCGGTTCTGAGTACAGTTTCGTGCGAAATAAGAGCCCAGTGCGTAGTCAAGGTCATGATCGCTCCAACCCTTGCCCCGATTGACCCAATTCACAAGGTATTCAGCGCGTATTCAGCGAGATGTCCGGGATCGTAGAGAGTCATTGGCTCAAACACTTCATAGAACTGTTCGTCGTTTGGGTGATTGAGCAATACGCGCCTCATCTTGGTAAGAGCCTCTTGCGAAGGTGGAACCTCGTCGCTCGTTTTCAGAGTGTCGGAACTGTCACTGTCAGTTGAGTGGTCAAGGCGTTGCTGAATAGCGTCGACGATTGATTTTCGTATTTCCGGCTTCAAAGCAGCGGTATCTATTAGATTCCCTCGCAAGACCTTCAGCGTTTCAGCTCCCCCGTAACGGATAAGGGTGTATTTGAGCATTCCGTCTTCTGGTTCACCCGCCTCAAATGCGACCAAAATGGAAACGTACTCCCGAACCGAGGAAGCGCGGCTCAGTTGGAGTGCAAGCCTGCCTCGCTTACTCTGCGCCGTGTTGCCACTCTCGGATGGAGAATTTGCTATGGGCCAAAGCTCCTTAAGAACACTTAACTCTCGTTGGGCGGGCGACAAAGCAAGAAATTCCTGAATGTCTTTTTTGAATGATTCGAGATCGCTCCGGTCAGATCCTAGGCTGCCCAATGGGCGGTTGCTCTTGCTTAGCGGTAATTTTGCAGAACCTTGAAACAGTGGAAGCGAATACTCAGCTGGAATATTTCGCCACCACAGAGGGACAGCCCCACCGGAACTCGTGCTCATGAGGATCGTAGGGTCATGAGACTTGAAAGCGGTTATCAGAACTTTGTCGCCAATCAGTGATATTGGGAATTGTGGTTCCCAGTAGTTCACTGCCATCCGCAATCTCAGCCGAGATCCCTGGGGGGGACCCTGCCATGACTCTATTACCTGATATTCGGCGACAATTCCCCCAGCCGTTGTGCATTCGACTATCCCGATAAAATCGGAGTTGTACACAAGTTCTCTCCACGACAATGGAACGATGGTCGTCGCGGCCGCGGGCGGCAAATTACAGACGATAACGAGAGCAAGAAGTAGGCAAACAGCGCGGTAGGAAGGCATTTGCCAAGTCCTCGATTCAACATCTGGGAACAAATACAAGATAGCATCTTTGGGCTTACTGGACGTTCTGCAAAGAGCCGATTTTTATTCGTACACACTCGTAATTCCACGCGGAACGTCGAGGGATAGTGCGGAGAAGTCAAATTCAAATGGATTCGGCGTTATCAGAAGGATGAGAAGTCAGGTGGATACGTCTCGGTACTCATCTGATTTGTTTGGATTGGCTTATCCGAAAGCCTTCATAAGCAAGATACGCTGATATGACAATGGCGACCGCACTTACCCACATCGGGACCTGCCAGCCACCGATAAGCACCACCCATTTGAAGATGAGCCGCAAGGCGTGAGCGACCGCGACGATAAGAAAAATCGCAGCCGCAAGCTGAGGAAACGTATTCTTGCTCAATTGTCTTAACCTCCGGTTGGCACAGAAGCACGTCCCTTTGCCGGATTGTACTCCCTTCGTGCGGGAATTACCGGGCAGATGCCATCTGGTAAGTTCGCCTCACCGGTAACTTGGGTCCGGGGCATAAAGCTCCGCCTCGGCGCGGCCACGCTGGGTGACGAAGATGTTCGCCGACTTAATATCACGATGGACGATCCCGGCTGCATGGGCAACATCAAGAGCGTCTGCAATCTCGATGCCGATAGAGAGAATGGTTGACAAATCCATCGGCTGGCCCGCGATGCGATGCTTCAAGGCTATGCCCTCTAGGAATTCCATGACGATGAACGCTTTGGCGTTTTGTTCCCCGATGTCGTGTATCGTGCAGATGTTGGGATGGTTCAGTGCAGAAGCTGCCTTAGCTTCGCGCCGAAATCGTTCCAATGCTTGGCTGTCGTTGGATAGGTCTTCAGGTAAGAACTTCAAGGCGACATACCGGTCCAACCGCGTGTCCTGGGATTTGTAGACAACACCCATCCCCCCGCCACCAATTCTCTCGAGAATGCGGTAGTGTGAAAAAGTACTTCCAAGAAGTGGATCGGAGTCGGTCATCGGTGCTGATGTTAGAGTTCTTAGATTTTCAAGTCAACGTGTGCCCTGGTCAAGCCGGGCGAATCAAGGCAATCGAAGTCACTGGACGTATGACGGGCTACTCTTCCACAATCAGCTTAGGTAAGGGTTGCTGACCATCCTGGAGCTATCGCACGGTGGCTCGAATTGAGATGTTACGTGCGGGCACTTCTACCTGCTGTAGCGCATCAGGCGGGATCAAAAGTGATCTGTTGAACGAGCTTCCTCAGTTCTTCCCTGGTGGGACGCGACGCTTCAGCTCCTCAAACCAGTTGAGGACGACGTTGATTGCGTTAGAGCCGCCGCCTCTTGCTCGGAGGGCTTGAACATCAAGAACAGCTGGCCATCGGGAGAAACGTCGTAGTTGGGGAACTGCAGCGGCGTCGGGAGATAGTCTCCCTGAAAGAGGACCCGAGGTTTGCCTGCGGCGAAACCAGGCCGCGTGGCAATCTCCACCGCCATCATCTTACGACCGCTGCGATAGAACAGTTCCCGCCCGTTGGGGTTCCAGACCGGTTCCGTGCCGCCATCCGCCGAGATTTGCCATTTGCCGCCTGGGCCCGGATAGGGTTGCACGTAGATTTCCCAGTGGCCGGATTCATCCGAAACGTAGGCCAACCAGTGTCCATCGGGAGAAAACCTGGGAGCACTTTCGTTGAACGCTGTTTGGAGAAAGGGCTGCGCCTTGTGGTCGCTTAGCCGCAACACCCAAATGTCCCATCCGGTTGTAGGATTCGGGTCAACGAAGGCCAGCAGTTGACCATCCGAGGACCAGGAATTCGCGGCAGGGGTGGACTCGCCGGTAGTCAACCGCTCCAATCCTCCACTGCCGTCGGCGAATTGCGAGAAAAGTTCCAGCGGCCCTTCCTTATTTGATTGGAACGCTACCCGCTTGCCATCCGGCGCCCAAACCGGAGCCTGGTTAACGGTCCCGCCAAAAGTCAATCGGGTTAATGTTTCCCGGAAAAGATCGAAAAGCCAGGTTTGCGCTCCTTCGTCGTCGATGGCCACGACTACCCGCCGTCCGTCGGGAGAAAGTCGGGGTATCCGATAAGCCCGAGCAGGGGCGGCAATGGGTCGCTCTGCCCCATTTCGAGTGACCCACACGAGCCTGCTCTGGTTTGCTTGGATGCTTCCCGGAACATAGACCAGCGATCCCATGGCGGAGAGACTGTACTGAGCGGCGCCAGTGATTGCAGATTGCAGAACGCCCTCCACCACTGGTACCGCCGCGCCGGTGAGTTCCAAGCGTTGTGGATCGAACGGCGCGGCCATCAAGGTTCCTGCATGCGCATACACCAAGTGGCCGGAGAGCGCGTAGCGAGGTTGCGTCCCTAGCTGGACCAAATTCCGCCGCTCGCCAGTAGCGAGGGAGTGAACGGCAATTTGTGGGTTGACCCAAGTCGAGCTAGTCATTGCAGCGCTAAAGAGCAGAGCCTTGCCCCCAGGCAGGAATTCTGGCCAGCGGTGGCTATTCTCCCCTTTCGCAACATGAGTCAGCGCTTGCGGTGTGCCTCCCGCGTCCGGCAGTTGCTGAAGAGTTGAAGCTAGCGATGGTGAATAGGCAATCGTCCCCTGACTGCTCAAACTGGCCCCGCGAGGCTGCGAAACGTCGCCGAGAGTCAGCGCCGCTCCCCCGCTCACCAACACTTTCTTCAGCTTTCCATTCGCAAAAAAGCCCAGCCACTGGCCGTCGGGTGAGAAGAAAGGCTCGGTCGCTCCTTCCGTGCCAGGGATGGGCTTGGCCTCCAGGCTGTCCATGGCCCGGAGATAAAGCTGTTGAGCGACGCCTTGCCGGGCGACATACGCTAGATGAATGCCGTCGGAGGAGAGGGCCACAGCGGGGCCGTTTTCCAGGCCTGCCAATTGTTGGCCCGGGGACAAAGTTACCGTAAAGCGGCCGACGGGCGGTGGCGGAGGCGAAGGCTTCAGATTCCAGATCGCAAATCCGGTGAGGGTTGCGAGCAGCAATGACACGACGCCCGACAGGAGAGCTCCTCGCCAGCGCGCGCCGATGCCTTTTGCGGGAGCGGTTGGGGGTGACGTAACCTGCGAGCCGGATTCAGCGATCCACTTCAGTTCGCTGGCCAAATCGCTTGCGCTTTGCCAACGTTCATCGGAGAGTTTTGAGAGACAGTTATTGACCGCGTGGTCCAGGGCCCGCGGGGTTAGCGGTTTGACGCCGCTGATCGGCGCAGGCTCCTGTTCGAGGATGGCGGAGGCCACGCTGAGCTGACTCTTTCCCTCGAAAGCGCGCTGGCCCGTGAGCATTTCGTAGAGCACCGCGCCGAGCGAAAAAATGTCGCTGCGGCCGTCGAGCTCTTTGCCTTCGACTTGTTCCGGGGACATGTACGGAAATGTTCCGACGATGGTGCCTTGTTCCGAAACGGGGGAGGACGGTGCTGCCGCTGCCGTGAGCGTAGCTAAATTGGCCAGCGGTGCTGTTGGTTTAGCCAGTCCGAAATCGAGCAGCTTCGCGCCGGTCGGCGTCAGTATGATGTTGGCAGGTTTCAAATCGCGGTGAACCACGCCACTACGGTGCGCTTTATCTAGCCCATCGGAGATTTGCGCGCCGTACTTCAACACCTGCTCCAGCGGCAGCGGTCCTTTCTCCAGGCGCTTGGCGAGAGTTTCGCCCTCGGCGCACTCCATCACCAGGTAATCCACGCCGTCCTGACTTCCGATGTCATACAGCACGCAAATGTGCGGATGATTTAGGCTGGAGATAGTTTTGGCTTCGCGTTCGAACCGCTGTTTGCGGACAGGATCGGAAGAAAGGTGCGCAGGCAGAATCTTGATGGCGACGGTGCGCTCTAGCCGCGTGTCTCGTGCGCGATACACCTCGCCCATCCCACCCGCGCCAATCGCGTCCAAGATCTCGTAGGGTCCCAACCGAACTCCGGGGGACAGTGGCATTTGGCCGCAATTCTACACCGAAAGCAGTTGGCTACACCGAAGCGGCAGACTAGGGATTCGTTCCGCGACCAGATACATCCGTGGAAACGCTCATCGAACAAGAGCGAGAATGACATTACCCGCGAGAAGTCGCGTTCTGTTTACCGGAGATTCGACAGCGTCCAAGCCGCGATTGTGGTCGGATGACGTGCAAACCGGATGTTATTCCGGGCGAGAAGTTCGCCTTACCGGTAACTTGGGTCCGGGGCATAAAGCTCCGCCTCTTTGCGTTTTCCTCGGTCGCGGCCTCGCACGATAGTTTCGCCACTGGGCTCCGGAGTGGGAGGCCCATTTTCGTACTCCCTCTGCTTCGCGAAAATAAAACTCCGGGTTGTCCAATTCAGAGGGTTCTCGAAAATGACTTTGTCGTCGTTACGGGCACAGGCCCCGCGCGTGATTTTATCCGGCTTCTCACTGGGAACTGCGTTGAAAAGACAAAGAGAAAACCGGTTTGCCAGGTTTGCCAATTAAGGGCCCCATGAAAATAGCTAAGTGATTGTGGCGCCTTGCCTTAGCTTATTTTCCCCACTGTTCGCAACGAGGAGGCCGGGGGTTCGAATCCCCTCTCGTCCACCAGATTCCAAACGACTTAGCCAGCTTTTCGAAATATGATGAGTGGGGCGCGTGGGGCAACTAAACGGGCCGGAAGCTCGAACCCCATTCCGATCTTCACTGCCCATTCCAGTCGAAAATCACGATCTTGGAGCAATTTTGTGTACCGCTCCAAGACGTGCGTTGGCACGTGTCCGGACCAAAAGTGCTGAAGAGCGTCAGGGCAATCTGACTTCTTCAACTCCGTGATGCGGAAGCGCCGGAAGATGTTGAACCCACCCTTTACGTGTTCCAACTTTTTCAGGATGGGATGGAGGCTGTCTCGAAGGATGTCGGTTTGTAGGATTTGCCTTCCGCTAGATGTGCAGAACAACAGCCCGGAAGTGCGCGTGCCGATGAACTCCTTGAGCATCGCCGTAAGGGACGTGCAAAGGTCCTCATCACGCTCGCCGTTCTGTGTCTTCATGTAAGGCTGGATGTCGCCGCGCTTCGCCCTCTGGCGAATGTAAAGGGTGCGGCAATCTTCGCTGATGTGCTTGCCGATTTCGAGCCCAAGGGCCTCCCCGGCTCGGAGTGGGCCGCATCCCGCTAGGAGTGCATAGAGCACGCGATACCGCCCCGCTGCTTCCTTCAGGATGCTCTCCATACCCTTCTTGTCGGTACTTGGCTGTTTCTGGTGCTTTATTAAGGGCGCATCGATGAATTCTTCGTTCCAGGTCCGCCGGAACAGTTGCCCGCCTCGCCCGCTATGGAGACACGCGCAAGTGGCTGGACGACGCGCAAGCTCGCAATCCCCGACGGCCGATCTGGAAGCTGGTCCTGGAGTACGGCGTTTTGCAAAGTGAGTGCCGCGTGCGCTGGGCGGAACGAGCACTGGCGTTTATGACAAATCGAAACAGGAGGAAAAAACAATGACGAGTACCTCAGCCCATCAGAAGTTCTCCGGTTTGCTCATCGTAATTGGGTCATTAGTGTTTGTTTGCGGGGGAGCATTCCACCCCAAAATCAATTCCAGCCTTGGAGCTGTCATCGATCATCTGAAAACGTAGTTTTCTGAACTCCTGCCGGATCACGGCATTTGAATTGCTTATCGCTCCAGAGATAAGGAGCAGCATCATCCCTCCACACATCATCCGCGTCCTCCCGTATCTTCGCGTGTGCGGTGGAGTTTGTCGACTGAGTTGCCTCCGTTCTCACTCATCAGGCGCTCTGGCCGGTTTTCCCTCCGGCCTCGTGCGGCGGGGCAGCTAGGGGATGTTGGCCGGCTCCAAAAAATACGTTTTTACATGATCGCTAACAGGAGCGCTCGGCAGCTCGGAGTTCTTCCAAAACTTCTACATGCACATCGCCCACCACGATTCGTGGAGGCTCATTCACGGAATGATCTTAACGGGACCGCTGATGTGGCTGCTCGGTGCCAGTTCGTTTTGGAGCGACCGCAGCGGCTGGACTCGGATGGCGAACAGCGCCATGACTCTCGCCGCCACGGTATGGGCCGTGACTTTCGTCTTCGACGGCTTTGTCGCACCCGACATCGTTCGCTGGATGACGCCTGAAACGGGCTTGTATCAGCTCGCAGTGAATCAGGATGCCGTCATCCGATTAGGTTTAGTTTCCTGGCTAATGCTGGGCTTCTCAATAATCGCGGGCAGCATGGGATCCTCGTTTCGAGCCCCTCTAGGAGTGCGAGGGTGTTGGCGTCGGTCGGGATCTTGCTAGGAGTGTGGTCGTTCATCGCCTGGGCGACAGGGATGTTCCTTCCCGGACCCTTCACCAGCCGGTATTGGAATGCAACCGCCGTCAGCACGGCCTTTTGGTTCCTTGCTGTCGGAGTCTTTCTACTGGTTTCTGTGGCGCCGCAGAGCGCCATGAAGTCCGAGGGCTAGTGATCGCGCCTGGATCACGGGCCGCCGGAAGTTATCGGTTCATCCGTCGGATTAGTACCGACAAACGCGCCATCTCTTCAGTGCTTGATTTCCTGACGAGACTTACCGGGATTTAATGCTCCGGACGTTCAATTTGTGGTAGGCTCTTCGCCACTTACCGACGGAGCTCGTCCTCCCAGCCAACGAGAAAACAGTTAATCGCCAGGTCCATAGGAGAGGAATCCAAAACTACTCAAAAGGAGGACGCCATGACCGAAAGCAGTGCTGCACAACGGGCGACTAAGCAGGCAGTGGACAAGGATGCGATTCGTCCGTTTCACGTGAATTTTCCGGAAGCGGAGCTTACCGAATTGCGGAGGCGCATCAAAGCAACCAAGTGGCCGGAACGGGAAACAGTCACGGATGCAACGCAAGGCGTACAACTCGCAACGATTCAGGCACTCGCGCGTTATTGGGAGACAGAGTACGACTGGCGGAAGGTGGAGTCGCGGCTCAACGCCCTACCGCAGTTCATCACCGAGATTGATGGACTGGACATTCATTTCATTCACGTTCGCTCGAAACATGAGAATGCGTTGCCTCTCATCGTGACGCACGGATGGCCCGGCTCGGTCATCGAACAGTTGAAGATTGTCGATCCGCTCACTAATCCCACGGCACATGGTGCGAGCGCATCGGACGCTTTCCATTTAGTGATTCCGTCGATACCGGGCTACGGCTTTTCAGGCAAGCCTACAACAACCGGCTGGGGCCCCGACCGCATCGCGCGCGCCTGGGTGGTGCTGATGAAACGTCTCGGATACACGAAATTTGTGGCGCAAGGCGGCGATTGGGGCGCGGTTATCACGGATGTGATGGCTACGCACGCTCCGCCGGAATTGCTCGGCATTCACTCCAACATGCCTGGCGTCATCGCACCCGACATTGACAAGGCGGCCCAGTCCGGCGCTCCGACGCCATCAGGTCTTTCCGCCGACGAGACACTAGCATACGAGCGGCTGAAATTCGTCTACAGCAAAGGCATCGCCTACGGCTACCAGATGGGGTTGCGCCCGCAGACATTGTACGGAATTGCGGATTCCCCCGTCGGCCTGGCTGCCTATTTTCTGGACCACGATGCGTGGAGCTACGCGCTGATCTCACGCGTCTTTTCCGGAGAAGCTGCCGGCCTCACCCGGGACGATGTCCTCGACAACATCACGCTTACCTGGTTGACGAACACGGCGATTTCCGGGGCCCGTCTCTACTGGGAGAACAAGTTCGGCTTTTTCAGTGTCAAAGGCGTTTCCGTCCCCGCTGCTGTGAGCGCATTTCCTGACGAGCTCTATCAAACCCCGCGGAACTGGGCGGAGCAGGCGTATCCAAAACTCATTCATTACAACAAGCTGGACAAAGGCGGGCACTTTGCAGCCTGGGAGCAGCCGCAACTCTTTTCAGAAGAAGTTCGCGCGGGCTTCAGATCATTGCGCTAGTTAGAGCGGAGTGGCGGCGCGTACGACGTGGTCGGAACGCGAGCAGCACCAAGTCGGCAAAATTCCTGGTGTTTCTGTTGAAGGAAAGGGCGCTCCGGTTCTAGTGCCAGAGAGCTGTATGGACGTAGATCGACCACAGACTCAAGATTCTGTCACAAAGCGATGGGATGTTCGGTCTTAGCAAGTACGACCGGCAGTTGTGAAATGCCTCGGTCGAAAATGAAGGGACAATTATGAAAATCGTAGTTATCGGCGGCAGTGGACTCATCGGATCAAAGCTCGTCACGAAGCTTCGTGAGCACGGACACGAGACCGTAGCGGCATCACCTAATTCGGGTGTCAACACTCTCACAGGCGAGGGGCTGGCCGAAGCGCTGAAGGATGCGGCCGCGGTCGTTGATGTAACGAACTCTCCTTCCTGGGAGGACGCGGCGGTGATGAAGTTCTTCGAGACATCAACCCGTAACCTCCTCGCCTATGAAGCGGCCGCAGGCGCAGGACACCATGTTGCGTTGTCAGTCGTAGGAACGGAACGCCTGCTCGCAAGCGGTTTCTTCCGCGCAAAAATGGCTCAGGAGACCTTGATCAAAGGTTCCTCGATCCCCTACACAATTATTCGCGCGACGCAGTTCTTCGAATTCGTCAAGGGCATCGCCGATTTTTCCACCGATGGCAACAAAGTACGCCTGCCACTTGCGCTTATCCAGCCTATGGCGGCTGACGATGTCGCCAGTGCGGTAGGCCGGATCGCGACGGTCGCACCAGTGAATGGTACCGTGGAAGTAGGAGGGCCGGAAAAGTTTCATCTCGATGAACTCGTCCGGCAATTTCTAGCCGCACGAAAGGATCCGCGCGAGGTTGTCGCGGACCCGCAGGCGCTCTACTACGGCGTGAAGCTTAGCGAGAACACACTCCTTCCAGGCGATGGCGCGCCACTCGGCGAGACGCGCTTCGAAGACTGGCTTAGCCTGCCCGCAAGTCAGATCCTGCCAACGAAACCGCTGACCACAGCCGTTGCAGCCGCTTCGAATCAATCCAGTGGGCCTCAAAAATAACGAATTTCGCGTAAGCGAAGTACCGAACGCAGTCAATCCCTTGGCGGCGTGAGCCTCGCCATGCCGCAGGAGGTGGCGGAGATGGCGCGGATTTGGCGCTTGTATTGACTGGTCTGGCCAACTTCCGGCTGGTTATCCCGAAACGGCAATCTTGGAAGTTTGGGCCGGATCGCTACCCATTCGCACCTACTATGCGTAATCGCGAAGACAACTTGGATTTTGACCAGTTAGCATGGACGCGAGCAGCGCCTTCGAATGCCACGCGCGCAAGTAACTGGACTAGCCGCACGGGCGACTATTCCAAAGCCCGACGTGCCCTCGGTAGTCCATGAGTGAATGTCTGCATCTGTTATGGAAGAGTAGCTAAAAATTAGCGGCCAAATCTGTTTGAGCCTCATGTTTTAGCGTAAGTGCTTTAAGAATCAAACAGTTTGGCCGCTAATTTTCGGCTTTAGTGGTCCAATCTGTGCACGCGCTCGTAACCTGCAAGCTAAGAATGAGTTAAGCCAGCGCGGGCATCACGATTGGCCACTAAAGC
>Ga0193733_1000096_pt1 | contig 32004 bp, 31 predicted proteins | sample U1s2metaG_FD_145076 | JGI IMG/M metagenome (GOLD analysis project Ga0193733, IMG submission 145076) | Soil microbial communities from a riparian zone of the East river system, Colorado, United States - U1s2 | ecosystem: Environmental > Terrestrial > Soil > Riparian zone | place: USA: East River...
CAGAGATGATGGTGCGTGCCGTTTCCCGGAGAGCCGTAGTTGAGCTTGCCGGGCTGCGACTTCACCCAGGCGATGAACTCCCGCGCCGTGCTCACGGGCACCGACTTGTGCACCACGAGCGCGAGGCTCGTCGAGCCGACGTTCGTGACCGCGGTGAGATCCTTCACCACGTCATAGGAGATCTTCGGATAGAGATGCGGCGCGGTGACGATAGACGCCGGGCCGACCATGAGCGTATGGCCGTCGGGCGGCGACTTCACCACCACCTCGGTCCCGATCGTTCCCGATGCGCCTGGCTTGTTCTCGACGAAGAAAGGCTGGTCCCAGCGCGCCTGCAGCCTGGGCGCGAGCAGCCGCGCCACGATGTCTGGCCCCGCCGCGGGCGTGAACGGAACGATGATCCGCACCGGACGCTTGGAAATTCCCTGAGCGAGCGCGCCGAACGGCGCAACGGCCGCCGAGGCGGCAAGCGCGGCGAGCACGCGACGGCGGGATGGGTCAGGACTTCGGCTCATGGAATTTTTCTCCTCGATCGGGGATGCGAACGATTATAAGGCCGCCCGCTAATCGATTCGCACGCCGGCTTCCCGGATGATTTTCGCGTACTTTCGGACCTCGGAAGCGAGGAACGCGCCGAACTCTTCCGGAGTTGCCGGCGCGGGCTCGAAGCCTTGCGCATTGAGCCGTTGGCGCACCTCCTCAATCGCGAGCGCCCGGTTGATCGATGCGTTGATCTTGGCGACGACGTCCGTCGGCGTTCCCGCGGGCGCGAGAATCCCCGTAGCACTCGGCACGTCGAAGCCCGGGACACCGGATTCGGCGACCGTCGGAATCTCCGGAACGAGCGCCGAGCGCCTCGCGGTCGTCACGGCCAGCGCGCGCAGCTTTCCGGCGCGGACGTGGGGGATCGCAGCGACGTCGGCGATCTGGAAATCCACTTGGGCGCCGAGGAGCGCGACGAGCGCGGGCGCCGTGCCCTTGAAGGGAACGTGAACGAACTTCGTTCCGGTCAGCGAAGCGAGCATTTCGGCGGCGAGGTGGGGCGCGGCACCGCTGCCCGAGGACGCGTAGGTCAGCGCTCCGGGCCTGGCTCTCGCGAGCCCGACGAGCTCCTGCACCGAATTCGCCTTCACCGAAGGATGCACGACGAGGATGAAGGGCGCGGAGGCCACTCGCGCGACCGCTGCGAAGCTGCTGATCGCGTCGTAGCTGAGGTCCTTGTAGAGGGCCGCCGAGACCGCATGCGAGATCGGCCCGGTCAGATAGAGCACGTAACCGTCGGGCGCCGCGCTCGCGACAAAGGCCGCCGCGATCGTCGTGCCCGCGCCGGGCTTGTTCTCGACGAGAACCGGCTGCTTCCACTCCTCGCTCGTTTTTTCAGCGACGATCCGCGCCGAGGCGTCGGCCGAGCCGCCCGGCGGAAACGGAACGATGATTTTCACGGGCTTCGACGGGTAGCCCTGACCTGAGCTCGTCGAGTGGGCCTGCGCGAGCACCGCGGACGCAGCCGCGAACATCGCGAGCCACGCAATGAAGCACTTCAGCACGCGCAACGGCGACCTTTCTTCTTCGAACCGCGGTTATTCTATATCGCCGCGCGCCCCGGCAACGCCGCGCAGACGGGAACGTCGCTAGTGGAGCGTCCTCGCGAAAGTGCGCCCGCGCAACAGCTCCAAGGCCTCGGGCCGTTCGGACACGATATCCGCGACGGCGTCGGTGATCAGTTGGTAGGCCTCGTCATATTCCAACTCGCTGACCGGAGCGGAGAAGCCGAGGTCCGTGACGAAAAGCTCGTCCCGCAGGCTGGAGGTATCGATGTAGTCGGGAAAGCTGGTCCGGTCCTGAAGCGAAAAGCCGCAGAGATCGGGGAAGTGGCCGAACACCGCCCAGATGCGGGCCGAGAGTTCCCTTTCGACGCGGCTGAACTGCGGATTCAGATTCACGATCTGGGGCATTTTCATAGGTGTCGCCTGACTGTTTCTGTTCCGTTCCATCGCAAGGCTACCGTCGCCTTGCCACCGGGCCAATCGGGCAAAACCCGGTAAGGGCTTTCCAAAAACCTGAGCCCCTCTTCTTCTAATGCAAATTCCGGGCCTGGGATGACCGCCAGAGGGTGACAAATTCACGGTCTCGGCTGAGCGACTGCCGGGACCGCTTGGCCCAAGCCCGAACTACAATAAGCGCACAACGGAGGATTTCAGGGTGTCCGGGATTTCAGTGCGTTTGTTCGTTTTCGTCACCGCCGCGCTTGCCGCAGTGCCTTTCCTCGCGCCAGCGCAAACCTTCCCCTCCCGCCCGGTGAAAATCGTCGTGCCGACCTCGCCCGGCGGCGCGACCGACGCGTTCTCGCGCGCCCTGGCGCCGCGCCTGTCCGAAATCTGGGGACAGCCGGTGCTGGTCGAAAACCGCCCGGGCGCGAACCAGATAATAGGCGCCGATCACGTGTCGAAGTCCGCGCCCGACGGCACCACGCTGCTCGTCTCGGACGCTTCCTCGTTCGTGATCAACCCGCACCTGTACAAGAAACTGCCCTATGACGGCGTGAAGGGTTTCACGCCGATCACGGTCCTAGTGCGCTTTCCCTGGGTCATCGCAGTGCATGCTTCGGTGCCGGCGAATACTTTTCAGGAGCTCGTCGCGTACGCTAAGACGAATCCCGGCAAGCTTTCCTATGGCTCGTTCGGCCTGGGCTCCTCGGCGCACATCAGCGTGGACTACCTCAAGAACCTGCTCGGCATCGACATCTTGCACGTGCCCTACAAAGGCGCCGGGCCGGCCGTTACCGATCTTCTCTCAGACCAGATACAGATGATGATGGTGACGCCGCTCCTGGTCGAGCCGCACGCGCGCGCGGGCAGGTTGAAGCTCGTCGCCGCGGCGACGGCGCAGCGGATCCCCGCTTTGCCGGACCTTCCCACGGTCGCCGAGTCCGGCGTCCCCGGCTACGAGGCCGGAACCTGGTTCGCGCTCGTGGGGCCCGCGGGCGTCCCGCGAGAGATCGTCGCGAAGATCTACGCCGATACGGCGAAGATCCTCGGCAACACAGCGTTCCGCGAGCAGTACGTGAGCAAGCAATGGTTCGAGGTGGTCGGCAACACGCCCGAGCAGTTCGCCGACTACCTCAAATCCGAATACGCCCGCTGGGACCGGCTGATCAGGCTTTCGCGAGTGACGGTCGAGTAGCCACTCAGGAGCCGCCCCAAACCTCGCGCGCCACCTCGACGACGAGCGCGAGCTTTCTCCACTGGTCGTCCTCGGTCAGCAGGTTGCCGTGATGGCTGCTCGCGAAGCCGCACTGCGGGCTCACGCACAGGTTCTCGAGCGGAACGTACCGGGCCGCCTGATCGATCCGCCGCTTCAGCCCGTCCTTGTTCTCTAGCACGGGCGTTTTCGTCGACACGAGGCCGAGCACCACCCTCTTTCCCTTCGGCACGAAGCGCAGCGGCTCGAAGCTGCCGGCGCGCTCGCTGTCGTACTCGAGGAACCAGCCGTCCACGTTCGCCTCGTTGAACACGGCCTGGGCGACCGGATCGTACCCGCCCTCGGCGAGCCAGGTGCTTTTCCAGTTGCCGCGGCAGGTGTGCATGACGATCGTCATTCCTGCGGGCCGTTCGGCGACCGCCGCATTGACCGCTTTGGCGTACATGTGCGGGAGCGCGTCCGGATCGTCGCCGCGCGCGCGGCAGCTCGCCCGGAATTTCTCGTCGCACAGGAACGAAAAGCTCGTGTCGTCGATCTGCAGATAGGCGCAGCCCGCGGCGGCGAGATCGCGGATTTCCTCCTGATACACGCGGCCGACGTCGCTCCAGAGTCGATCGAGATCCGGATAGGCTTCGCGGTCGATCGCCGCTCTGCCGCCGCGGTGATAGAGAATGGAAGGTGAAGGCATGGTGAACTTGGGCGTCTTCTTCGCGACCGAGCCCAGATACTGGAAGTGATCGAGCATCATCGGGCGCGCGCGGCGCACCCGGCGCGTCACTTTCGGCGTGTAGCGCGGATCGTCGGATCCGGCAAACTTGTACGATTTCTGATCGAGCTCGATTTCGACGCCGTCGATCCTGCCGAGAAAGTCGTGGTTCCACCACCCGCGGCGGTACTCGCCGTCGGTCACGACCTCCAGCCCCAGCGACTCCTGGCGGGCGACCGCATTGCGGATGCAGCGGTCTTCGACCGCGCGCAGCTCCCCGGCGTCGATCTCGCCGCGCTCGAGCCTCGCGCGCGCTTCCTTGATCTCGGCCGGCCGCAGGAGGCTCCCGACCTGGTCTGCCCTGAACGGCGGCGTTGCTCTCGCGCTCATTGCCGTTGTCTCACCCGGGATTGACCGCGAGCGTGCCCCAATTGACCATGAAGCCCTCGGATCGCTCGAGGAAGCTCCCGAGGACCGCGAGCATGCGCTCGGGTTGATCGACCTCGATCGCGTGCGCCGCGTCCCAGACGTATACGAGATAGGACCGCGGCAGGCGGCCCTTCAGCAGCTGGACGCTTTCCTTCGGGATCATCCGGTCGGCAGTGCCGTGAAGGATGAGGGTGAGCTTGTCGATCGCCGGCAGCCGCGCGAGGAGCTCCTCGTCCGTGTCGAGCGTGTAGCCGTAGTGCGGGAGCATCTTGCGGTTCGCGATCTCCTGCTCCACGGGCTTCGATTCTGGCGGAAGTTTTTCCGGGTGCAGGAAAAGGAGCTTGCGCAGCGCCTCAGCGTCGGCGGGCCGTTCGCCTTTTCCCTTCGGGCGGAAACCCGCAGGGCATTCGAGCACGAGATGGTCGACGAGTTTCGGGTGCTCGGCCGCGAGCCAGGCGGCAAGATAACCGCCGAAGGAGCAGCCGATTACGTCGCAGGGACCCGCCATTACCTTCTCGATGAATTCGGCGACGAGGCTCGCAAGCCCCCGCATCGACCTCACCGCGGCGTGGGCGCTCGTGCCGTCGAACCCGGGCATGACCGGCACGTGCAGCGCAAAAGACTTTGCGAGCCCTTCGAGCACGCGCGTCCAGCGCACGCCACCCGCGGGGTGCAGATAGAGGATCGGCCGGCCCTCGCCCGCCACGAAATAGCTCAGCTCTCCGGTGGAGAGTGAAACCTTGCGCGCCCGCATCCAGGTCCTCCTTCAGATATCGCGCACGTGCGGATGCACCCGGTCGCGGAACAATTCCATGCCGCGCCGGATCACCTCGTCGGGAAGCGTCCCGACCTTGACGGTGAAATTGAAGACGCCGTGGCCCAACTCGCTGTGGATGCGCTTGATCTGCTTGACCACCGTCTCGGGGCTGCCGCACAGGACGGTGCCCCGCTCGATCGCCTCGTCGAGCGTCAGCGTGCGGCGCTTGTCCAGGCGGCTCTTCCAGCGGTCGCGGCTCTCCTCGTTCTCGAAATAACGCGTTTTCTGCAGCACGATGCGCTGGGAGGCTTGCAAGCCGCCCATCAGCACCTGATCGAAATACTTCAGGCCGTGCGCCATCCAGCTCCGCGCTTCCTCGTCGGTCTCGGCGATGCAGGTGTGCATGCCGACGAGCACATTCTCGGCCGCGGGCTCCCAGCCGTTTGCCCTCGCGGTCTCCTTGTAGATGCGGATGCATTCCTTGCCGCTCGGCAGGTCCGCGAGCAGCACCATGCCCATGGTCGCGCGCATCTCGGCCGCGAACTTCGCCGAATCCGCGTTGCTCGCCGAGATCACCAGAGGCGGATGCGGCTTTTGCATCGGCTTGGGCCAGATCGAAACCTGCCGGTACTGGAAGTGCTTGCCTTCCCAGCCGAAGGGTTCGGGCTCGGTCCAGGCTTTGATGATCAGCTGCACCGCCTCGCGCTGCCGCTCCCAGGATTCGCCGGGCGGGATGTTGTAGGCGAGGTACTCGTGCGGAATGCCGCGCATCAGGCCCGCGACCAGCCGCCCGCCGCTCATGCAGTCGAGCATGGCGTATTCCTCGGCGATGCGGATCGGATTGTTGAGCGGCACGAGATTGCCGATCATCGCGATCTTCACGCGCTTCGTGGGATAAGCGAGCGCGCCGCCGATGAGATTGCAGTTGGCCATCATGCCGTAGGGGCTGAAGTGGTGCTCGTTGCACCCGACCCAGTCGAAGCCGCAGCCCTCCGCGTGGATCATGCTCTCGACATAGGTCTTGTAGAGCGCGCTCGCCTTCGCCGGGTCGAAATAGCGGTTGGGGAACGGCCAGTCGTGCGACTCCAGCTCCAGATGCGTGTAGGGCATCAGGTGGAAAAAGCAAAATTTCAATCGGCCTCCGTCTTCCGAACCACGCGGGTTCGGTCCGGACTGTATACCGCATTCGCGGCTCGGTGTCAGGAGCCCCGGGCCCTAGCCGGGGTCTTTTCGGGACTCGATCAGCGCCCGGTACCGCGCCTCGAGCTCGCGTGACTGCTGCTCGGCTTTCAGGCGCTCGGTGACGTCGCTGATCACGGCCAGGCGCGCAGGCCGACCGTCGAACGCCAAATTGAATGAGACGATTTCGACGTTGATCTGTTCCCCGTTCTTCTTGCGATGCCGCGCCACGCGTTGCATGTATGAACGGCTTGGGTCCTGAAAGTCCTTGAGCAGCTGGGCGATGTCCTCAGGCGGGCGAAGCTGCTCCGCGGTCATCGACAGAAACTCTTCCCTCGAATAGCCGTAATGGTCGACGGCCGCCTGGTTTACGGCGAGGAAACGCAAGGTCTTGTTTTCCACGACCCACATCGGACGGGGATGGATGTCGAACAGCATCCGGTAGCGCTCTTCGCTGTCTTCCAGATCCTTCAGCCCGAGCGCCTTTTCCGTGACGTCTTTTCCGACGCCGTGGTATCCCTTGAATTTGCCCTGCGCGTCGAAAATCGGCTCGCCGGTCACGCTCAGATAGCGCATTTCGCCAGCGTTGTCCAGAGCCGTGTATACGAAATCGCTGAACGGCTCGTGGCGCTCCAGCTTTTCGCGGTGCTGCTGCCAGGCCTTTTCCGGAAGCGACCCGGGACTCTGAAGCTCCCAACGCGCCTTGCCAATGAAGGCTTCCGGGTCGATGCCCCGCTTTTCCACTCCGGACAGCTGGACGAACCGGAAATTTTCATCCTGCACCCAGTACCAGTCCGAGCTCAGCTCCACCATGCGGCGGAAACGGGATTCGCTCGCCTTGAGCGCATCCTGGGCCAACTTGAGTTCGGTGATGTCGTAAACCAGAGCGACGAAGCATTGCGGCGAACCCGAGCCGTCGCGCACCAGCGCCCCCGCGACCTGGACCCACAGGGCCGAGCCGTCCTTGCGCAAATAACGTCTTTCGTGGACGTGAGCACCCGGCCCCGCCAGGAACTCCAGCCGGATCTCCTGAGTGGACTCCAGGTCGTCGGCGTGGGTGACGTCCCGCACGTTTTTTTGCAGGAGCTCCTGCTCGTCGTAGCCGAGCATGCGGCACAGCGCCTCGTTTGCGCGCACAAAACCGCCCTCCGGCGATATGACTGCGACCCCGACCGCGGTCTGCGAGAAGAGCGAGCCGAACAAGGCATCACCGTTCGGAACGGCGGGCCCTCCCTGCGGACGCTTATCCGATTTCATGAAACCTCGGACCTCCCCGATGCCGAGCGCTGTAGTTTGACACCGATCGGACCTCGCGCGTATGTACTATGTTACGAAACCGCACCTGCCACGGTGCCGTCAGGGGCTTCTCATCCGTCCGGGAACCCGCCGATAATGCGAAACGCAATCCGCCAAGGGGACCCCATGAAGCCGCTCTCGCGCCTGTTCTCCGCAGTCGTGGTGGCGATGCTGTTCGGCGTACACGCCTTCGCGCAGAGCTATCCCGCAAGGCCCGTGCGGATGGTCGTCCCGTTCGCCGCGGGCGGCGCCGTGGATACCGTCGCGCGGGCGCTCGGACAGAAGCTCATGGAAACCTGGAAGCAGCCGACGCTCGTGGACAACCGCCCCGGCGCGGGCGGGAACATCGCAGCCGACCATGTCGCCAAGGCCCCGGCCGACGGCTACACCTTGCTCATCACGACGCAGGGCTTCGCGATCAGTCCCGGCCTCTACAAGAAACTACCGTTCGACGCGGTGAGGGATTTCGCGCCGGTGACGCAGCTCACCTCCTCCTTCGTGGTCCTCGTGGCCAATCCGCAACTTCCGGCCGCATCGGCACAGGAGCTGATCGCTCTAGCGAAGGCCCGACCCGGCGCGATCAACTACGGCTCCACCGGCATCGGCGCGCCGCCGCACCTGCTGGGCGAGCTCCTCAAGAGCATGACCGGCACCGACATGCTGCATGTCCCCTACAAGGGCGACGCGCCGCTCAGCCAGGCTCTTCTTGCCGGGGAAGTGCAGCTGGCGTTCATGCCGCTCGCTGGCGTCCTGCCTCACATCAGGTCCGGCCGGCTTCGGGCCCTGGGCGTGAGCAGCAAGGCGCGCTCGGCAACGATGCCGAGTGTACCGACTCTCACCGAGGCGGGCATACCTTTCGAATTCGCGGGCTGGCTCGGCATATTCGCCCCCGCCCCTGTGCCACGCGACATCGTGATTCAGATCCAGCAGGAAATGGCGAAAGCGATCGTTACCCAGGACATGCGCGAGCGCTGGCCCGCCTGGGGTTACGAGCCGGTCGGCACCACGCCCGAACAATTCGCCGCCAAGTTCACGGCCGATCTCGCGGCGTACACCAAAGTCATTCGCGAAGCGGGCATTCCTCTGCAGGAATAAGGAGGGCGCGGCATCACCGGCCCAGCGTTTCGTTCAGCACCCGAGCAAGCCGCACGCCGGCCTTCCTGATCTGGATCTCGATCACGGGCGCCGCCTTCGAGTAGTACTCCTCCCCGATCGCGACCACGTCCACGATCTTGTTCGAGCAGGAAGCGGCCACCGGAAGGAGCGGATAGACGGTGTCTCTCGCGATCCGGTGACTCTCGTCGATCCAACCGGAAATCGAGCCCTTCTCCCAAGCGTTCCTGTCGCTGCCGGCGATCGGCGCCGACACGATCGCACGCTCGCCGCCGCGGTCCACGACCAGCCTGCGCACCATGTGGACGTCCCAGGTGGCGTGCAGGTTGAGGCTGCCGTATGGCGGGTTGTCGCGCTCTCCGAAAAAGGACACCTGCACCCGGTTCCCGCCGCGGTCACCCCGGTTGGCGGCGTGCAGCGGTTGGTGGATGTCGCCGACGAGATGCACGATCCACTTGAGGGCTTCGTTGCGCTGCCGGGTCCTCGCGCGTTCGTCGCCGAGCAATTCGATCTGGCGCGCGAGCTGGGCGGAAGCGCAGCGGCCGCCGCGGCAATACTTCGAGTACTCCGCGGTCTCGCACAGCGGGACATCGTCGTAATGCCAGGAAGCGCGCCGCTTTCCCCACTCGAAATCCTTGATTTCGTCGGCCCAGTTCGCGACCTCGCCCAGGGTGTGCCGGCCGGAGGGTTGGCCGTCGGCGAGGCGGTCGTTTTTGAGGAGTTCCAGGATCTCTGCATTGGCCTTCGGCCCGGTGTAGCGGGCCGCGATTTCGCCCACCATGCGATGTCCCTCCGGGCCCCAGGCAAGAGCGGCTTGCGCCGGCCAAAGCGCGAGGAGCGCGCAAAGGACCCGCGAGTTCAGCAAGCGATTGCCACGCCCGTCACTGCGGCTGAAAACCGATGTCGCGCGCGAGCTTTCCGTACTTGGCGTAGTCGCTCCTGATCATGTTGTCGAAAAATTCCGGCGGCTCGGTGACGATGATGAGTCCGGCGGCGACCATTTTCTCCGCGACATCCGGCTGCTTCATCGCCCGGTTGATCTCTTCGTTCAGCTTGACGACGATTTCGCGCGGTGTCGCGACCGGCGCGACATAGCCGAACCAGCCGCGCGAATCGTACCCGGGGACCGCTTCGGCGAAGATCGGCAATTCAGGCTTGTTCGGCACGCGCACCGGGTTGGTCACCGCGATGAGCTGCGCGCGACCCGACAGCACGTGAGGGGACAGGGTGGAGTAGGAGCCGACGCCCAGCTGGACCTGCCCTCCTAAGACGTCGGTCATGGCCTGCGCTACACCCTTGTACGGGACGTGCGTATAAGTGAAACCCGCCATCACGCGCAGCTGCTCGAACGCCAGGTGGGGAAAACCGCCTTCGCCGTTGGTGGCGAGGGTGAGCTTGCCCGGGTTGGCCTTGGCCCAGGCGATCATTTCGGCCGCGGTCTTGAACGGCGCGCCGGGATTGGCGACCACGGCGAGGTAGTTGGTCGCGATGATCGCGACCGCGACGAAATCCCCGAGCGGATCGTACGGAATCTTCTTGTAGGTGTGGGGGGCGACGACGAGGTTGCCGCCCTGGCCGACGCCGATCGTGTAGCCGTCGGGCGCGGAGCGCGCGAGGATCTCCATGCCGATCTGGCCGCTCGCGCCGGCACGGTTCTCGACGATCAGCGGGCGCCCCATGCGCTCGGCCATCTTCGGACCAATGAGGCGCGACAGGATGTCGGCCGCGTCCCCGGGCGGGAAGGGAACGATCACCTTGACCGGCCTGGAGGGGTAAGACTGCGCCCGGCCTTCCTGGAGCGGAGCTGCGAGAACCAATCCCGACACGATCGCTGCGAAGGTATGGAGCACGGGATTTCTCATTGTCTTCCTCCTCGGCTGTACGTCTGCAGCCATTTTACGACTTCGCGATTTGCAGATGCAGCATCCGCGACAGCCATGAGGAGACGATTTCCTGGATCACCACCTCGCGTCCGTTGTAGAAGTGATCGCAATCCGGGACGATCTCCACGGTGCACGGGCCTCCCGCGCGGGCCTCGAACTCCTCGGCGGGATAGTTTTCTCGCGCCTCCTGGTCGCCGCGAACGTAAAGCGTCGGGCATTTCACCTGCGGCGCGAGGGCGAGACCGTCGGGCGTATCGTTCAGACGGTCGAGATAGCTCTCGGCGCTGATCGCGTACCACCAGCCGGGCATCAGCATCAGCTCGCGTGCGCGGCCCGAAGCGACGAGCTCCCTTGCGCGCGCGGTGAATTCCTCGATGCGGTCCTGCGCCATGAGCCCCGCACGACTGGTGCGCGCCATGATGTTCTTGCCGCCCAGGTGCGCCGAGAGCAACACCAGGGCCGGCGTCTGGGGATGAACGGCGACGTGCCGCACGGCGAGCATGCCGCCGTTGCTGTGGCCGATGATCACTGGGTGCGGGAATCCGCGCTCGGCCATCCAGCGCGCAGCACTGCGGTTGTCCTCGATGCCCTCGCGCGCCAGCTGAAACGCGCCTCCCTCGGGAACGCGGCTGTTTCGCGTGCTGAGGATATCGTGCCCGCGGCGATTGAACGCGAGGCACGCGAGGCCGAGCTTCACCAGCATCGGAGGCAGGAAGCGCAGCGCGCCGACATAGAAATTCATGGTATTGCCGTGAAACAGCAGTGCCGCGCCCGCCGCCCTGCCCTCGGCCTCGTAGTACAGGCCGTCCAGCGGAACCGTTTCGGTGGGGATAGAGACGAGCTCGGCGCGCATGCGACTAGTTCGGGGGAATCACGGGCAGCAAGACGCTCGAGCGCCGTCCCGGCCCAAAGTGCAGCGTGACTTTTCCGCCGAAGATCGCGAGCGGCCGGTCGGTCTCGTCATCGTGGATGAAGGGCCCGCAGCCGCGCATGGGATTTTTCATATTGGAGAGGGACGCTGCTTCCCCATCGTGCTCGTAGTCCTTTCCGCGGATCGTGAGCGCGACGCGAAATCCGGCCGGCACGACGATGCAGGTCGGCCAGATCTCGATATCGAGCTCGACCACCTCGCCCGGCGACAGCGGCTGCTTCTCGTCGTGCGCGTGGAAAGGGCGGTAAGGCAGCGAGCGTTTCGGATCGAGCTTCCTTTGCGATGCGCGCAGCCAGCCCTGCCCGATCGGCGTGCGCGGGTCGAGCGCCCCGTAGAATGAGACTTCCTTTCCTTTCGGGTCGAACACGCGCAGAACTGCGAAGAGATCGGCGTCCGCGGTCGAGGAGGAAACGAAGAGCCTGAGCGCCGATGGCCCGGTGATCTCGGTTTCGCGCTCGAGCGACCGGGTCGAGAAGGTCACACCTTCGCCCATCGCGTCGTAGGCGATAGACTCTTCGCCGGAAAACGGCGCAGTAGACAAACTCATTTCCTTCGGATCGAGGTGGAAATACGTCCACTTCGTGCGCGCGAGCGGCCATTCGTTCTCGTGGCGCAGGACGAATTTTTCGCCGGGATGCCTGACCTGCAGCTGCACGCGCGGCTGCCTGTCCCAGCCATTGGCTAAGCCTTTCAGGAAATGATCGAAGAAGCGTTTCTGCAGCGTGACTCCGTAGTCAGTGTAGAACGGCGCCCAGTGCGAGCCGCCGTGCACTTCCAGCCACTTTTGCCGGGACGCTGCACCCGTAAAGCCCTCGAAGTTGCCGCGCGTGTGCAGTCCCTGCCCGCCCCAGTTCGCGGCCGAGAGCAACGGCACCTTGACCCTCGAAAGATCGGCGGTGCGCTCGCGGTAGTACTCCCCGTCGAGCGGGCGTGAAAGAATCTCCGCCCACATGTTCTCGCGGTTCTTCTCCAGCTCTTCGGGCGGGAGCGTCTCCGGACCGCATACGGTGTCGCCCGTCACGCGGCTCCTCGCGCCGCGCTCGCCCTGTCCGTGCTGCACCGTCTTCACCTGCATGTCCTGCCAGTTCTTGCGGAAGCTGCAGATGATGCCGCCGTGCCGGTTGCCGTCGCGGTAACTGTCGCACCAGCCTTCCCACACGCAGATCGCTTCGAGATGCGGCGGCTGCGACGCGGCCGCGCGCCACTGGTTGCTCGCGTAGTAGGAAATTCCGTTCATGCCGACTTTTCCGCTGCACCAGGCTTGCGCCGCCGCCCACTCGATGCACAGGTGGATGTCGCGGGTCTCGCGGGCGTTGTTATGGCACAGAGTCCCCGGCGAGCGCCCCGCGCCGCGCGAATCGACGCGCACGCAGGCGTAGCCGTCCGGCACCCACTTTTCCGGATCGACCACCTCCCAGTTGGCGTACTGGTTGCTGCTGCCTGCGACCGCGTCGGGATAATCGCGCGCCATGATTTTCCACGCGGTCTTGTAGCCCTCCTGGAACGCGAGCCCCTTGCCGTACGGTCCATAGGAGAGAATCGCCGGATAGCGACCGTCCGCCGCGGGGCGGAACACGTCGGCGCGGAGCACCCGGCCGTCGTCCATCGGGATCGGCACGTCCCAATCGATTTTCATACCTTCTCGGAAATCACCGCCCGATACGGGTATTGGCGAGCTCCAGCCGGTCAGCGAGGTTGCGCGCCAGCGCGCGGGTGAGATAGAGCTGCGCACCGACGCTCATCTTGCTGAACGCGTCGGGTCTGAATTTTGCGAGCAGAAGCTCCGTCACCGAATCCACCGTCGCGTTCCGCGGTACCTCGCCGCCACGGATGTAGGCCATCTCGCCGAAGCACTCGCCCTCGTTGATCATGTTGAGCAGACGCCCCTGACGGGTCACCCTGGCCTGCCCCTTGCCGATGAAATAGAAGCTCTTTCCTTTTTCGTTCTCGTTCAAGATCGTCTGATTGGGCCCCACGCGCGCCCAATCGCCGGCCCGCGCAAGTTCCCAGAATTCCGTGTCCGAGAGGGCCGCGAGCATCTCGACTTTCCTCAGTGCGACGTATTTCTCGCTGTCCGGAACGACGCCGGACGGAAGAGTCTGCTGGACGACTCTCGAGAGCTCCGCGGCGAACTCGGCCCAGCTCGGGTAGCGGTGCTCGGGCTTCTTTGCCATCGCGCGCAGGACGACGGAGTCCACAGACTTCGGCAGTCCGGACCGAGCGCTGCTCGGCGGAATCGGATCCTGTTTCTGGATTTTCTGCACCAGAATCTCGATGGTCTCCCCCGTGAAAGGCTTGTTGCCGGTGAGGAGTTCATAAAGCGACACGCCGAGCGAGTACATATCGCTGTGGAAGTTGAGCTCCTTGCCCGCGATCTGCTCGGGCGACATGTAGTAAGGCGAACCCATCGCCGCGGTCTGAACGACCTGGCTCTTGCGCAGGTAAGCCGCGCCGAAATCCGAAATCTTTACCTCGGTGCCTTCGGCGATCATGAGGTTCGCCGGCTTGATGTCGCTATGGACGATGCCTTCCCTGGCGGCGTATTCGAGGGCGCCGCAGCACTTGAACGCGATCTGCAGCACATCGGCCACAGGGAGCAGCTTGTCCCGCGCGACGTGCCTGGAGAGATCGCCGCCTTCCACGTATTCCATCGCGATGTGGCCCGAGTCCTTCTGCACCACCGCGTCGAGGATCGCCACGATGTGGGGATGCCGGAGTTTTCCGGCGAGCGAAGCCTCGTTCTGGAATTGGGAGCGGTACACAGTGCCGAATTCGGGATCCCGGAATACCTCGGGCTCGATCGTCTTGAGCGCAACTTCGCGCCCGGTGAAGGTATCCCTGGCGAGGTACACCGTTCCCGTCGCGCCCTTGCCGATCGCCTTCTGAACGTCGTACTTGCCGACCTGAAGGCTCAGGTCCATCTGAACGGCAGGGTCCGACACGCGCTCTCCCTGTCTGCACTGGGGCGATTCGAATTGTGGCCATGATTGTGTCATATCCCGGCGAAAACGGGCGCAGGAAATTTCGCTGAAGGGCCCGGCGGCACGCGCCGGCCGGGCCTAGACAGAAGACGGCGGGAGCTCAGACGCCGAGCGTGTCATCGCTCGGCGATGTGGAAGGGAGGAAGCGCGCCGTCGGCCGACAGCGACGGCGCGTCAGACGTGCTTCCTACTTGTCCGACAAGTCCTCTGCATTGGGCCAGACGTAGACCTTCAGGTTCCGATCCAGAGTCCCGCTAGGCGCGATCCGGTTCAAATCGAACGAGGAAGACATTCCGTTGAAGGCCCAGGCGAATTCCTGCCCGTTTGCCACGAATTTCACGACCTCGCCGCGCTCCACCGTGATCCATCGGGTCTTGGGATTGATAGAGATGGTGCGCTGCGCGACCGCCGCTTGTGCAGGGCTGCCAAACATGTCGGCTTCGGTCACGGTAGCGGTGACGGCAAAGCTCGCGGCGGAAAGGGTCAATGCTGCGACAACCGGAACAAACAGTCTCATGGCGTTCCCCTTAAGAGAGTGACGCCCGGCGGAAAGAAATTTCCCCGGGGCAGGCATCCACTTTAGAGTCCCATTTCGAACGCAGACCTGACCGGCTCATTACATTTTTGTCATTTTCCGCGATTCGTGGCAGTGCCTCTTCACCACGCAATTGCAGCCAGTGCGTTTGCCAATTGAAGCACGCCCGCAATAAAAGAAAGAACCGCGGTGGCTTCCACCCATGGAAAGTTTCTGCTCTTGGCAACCGTTTCCTGGATAATCGGAGCTTTCTTGGGGGGAGAAAAGAAATGGAACGAGCGGGTCATCGCCGGCATGACGCCCGCAATGAACAGCGCCAAGCAAGCATAAAGATAGCTGATCCCCTTACCGCTGAGCCAGACTGCGAAAACCGCCACCGACAGCACCTGGAGAACGTTCTGGAAGATGTCAAGAAGACGATATCCCTTTCTGAGTCTTTCGTTGAGCCCTTTCGAGGAGATTCCCAAAGAGCCGAGTAGAACGAGCGTGTCCTCAAAAACACCCTTGCCCCAGCCGGTATCAACGTCCGAGACGCCTAAAGTGATGTGTGCACTGCGAAACTCAACGTGAAGCTCGCAACTGCGGTGTTCTGCCGCCGTGAGCAAGAGCTCCACGCGTACGTGCTCGAGCTCGGCTGAGGAATGAGGATCGGTTACCTTCCAAGACTCGGGCCCTTCTAGCTCCGTGATTTTTCCGGCGCTGATCGCCTTGGCCTTGATCTTCCTGGACCTCGTAGGGAGTCCCGGCTTGAAGTCGACGAGTGCCTCCACGAGGGCCTTGAGGAGCGCCTTGGAGATGGTGCGGGGCGCATAGGCCTCTCTGTATTGAGTCCGGACGTTGGTCATTGGAGAATGGAAATATCCCCCGTCGCACCCCCCTGCACAGCGCTCTGACCGAAGCTACAGATATCTCTCCTGTGATGGGTGGCCAAATTGCCCGGCACCATTATCAATCAGCCTTGCGTATCCTCGTGCTATTGTTTTCCCTGTACAAGACATCTGGCACACTTATTCTTAGATAGAACACAAACTGGCCAAATGTATCAATTTGTTGGATTTTGATAGAGGTGCCCGGACTGTCAGGACCCGTCCATCAAGATTTTTATTTCGACTCTTACCGGATACCACTGAGGTTTGTCGCTGACCAACGACAGCGCATGAAAGGCTAGACCATGCGAGCGAATCGCTTCCTTCGTCCTTTAGGGACCGTGGCCGCCCTCCTTCTGTCGCTATGTGCCGCAGCGACTTGGGCGCAATATCCGAGCCGGCCGATTCGCCTGCTCGTGCCCAATCCCCCGGGCGGTGCCACCGACACGATTGCCCGCGTGGTCTCTCCCCGGCTCGGCGAGGCGCTCGGGCAGCCGGTGGTCGTCGAGAATCGCCCGGGCTCCAACGGCAACCTCTCGAGCGAACTCGCTGCAAGGGCCGCGCCCGACGGATACACGCTGCTCCTGGGGCAGGACAGCCAGATCGTCATCAGCCCGCATCTGTACGCGAACCTGCCGGTCGATACGCTGAAGGACTTGACGCCGGTAGCGACGCTCATAACCACCCAGATGGTGCTGGCAGTCAATCCCGCGTTGCCGGTGAAGAGCCTACAGGAATTCCTAGAATACGCGCGCCGCGCCAAGCCGCCGCTCGCGTACGCCTCGATCGGCAACGGCAGCCAGCACCATCTCACCATGGAAATGCTGAAGGCCCGCGCCGCCGTCGATCTCGTGCATGTGCCCTACAAAGGTGGCGGCCCCGCCACGTTCGCCCTGCTTGCCGGTGACGTCGCGGTGATGTTCGGCGGAAATTCGGTCACTGGCCATATCAAGGCCGGGAAGCTGCGCGGACTCGCTGTCGCAGGCGGCCGGCGCTCCGCGACATTTCCAGACCTGCCGGCTCTGAAGGAGCTCTATCCTGGCTTCGAGGTCAACGCTTGGATCGGGCTTTTCACCCCGACCGGGGTGCCGGCGCCGGTCCTCGCGAAGCTGCGCGCCGAGATCAACCGTCTGCTCGCCGATCCAGACATGCGCGAAAAGGTGCGCAGCGTCGGCGGGCTCGAGCCGTTCATTTCCACGCCAGAGGAATTCACCGCGCTCATCCGCGCGGAGTACACCAAGTACGGCGAGGCGATAAAAGCGGTAGGCGTGAAGATCGACTAAGACCCGATGGCGCCTTTCGCGGCGCTGCTTTTCAACCCGCGCTACCGCGCGGCTTTCCAGTCTGCCGATTTTCCCGCCGACTTTACGGTCCCCTCGATCGTGTTTCCGTTCACGCGGCCGCGATATTCGGCGCCCGCAGCGACGAACCTGATTTGATCGCCGCTTAAATTGCCTCTGGAAATCGGCACCGCGACATTTCCGGAATTGAGCGTTCCGGATACCTTCTGGAATTCCTGCTTGAGTGCGAGCTCGCCCCGAACAGTTTTCCAGCGGCCCTCGACTCGTGCGGGCACGATCCACAAATAAGCGGTGCAATACGTATCGCAACCGAGCTCGACGGTCTGGTCCGGTTCCCAGTCTCCCATCCTGAAGGTGTTCGAAACGACGCGGGTTCCGGGCTTGAGCGTTAGGATCGTCGGGCGGAGCTTGAGGTTCAGTTCCGTCAACAGAAATAGGGTGATCACGGTGGCGGGAGATAGATCGCTGCGGAATATGTCGGCTTCGACGAAACTCGCTTTATCGCTCACCCCGGCTTTGGCGGCGTTGCGCCTGGACAACGCGACCATATCCGGATTGAACTCGACGCCGAGAGCGCGCGCGCCCCGCTTCGCGGCCGTAATCACGGTGCGGCCGTCGCCCGAGCCGAGATCGATCACGTAATCCCTGGGGGTGACTTTCGCCATGTCGAGCATCTTGTCGACGAGGTCCTGCGGCGAGGGTACCCACACGACGTCCTTGCCCGACTGGCCGACTTCCGGCGTGTACTCGGCGCTGGGTGCCTGGGCAAAGGCGCAGACGGCGATCGCGGACAGGATCAGGATTGACGAGCATCGACTCGCGGAACGCCATACGGACATGTTTCTTCTCCAGGTGGTTTGGGTAAAAGGGAAAAGGCACGCGGCAGGGCCTTTCACTTGCGGGACCTACATCACGCAGGCGGGATGATGGCCCCGCCTCGCCCGGCTCGTCAACCTCTGCACGAGCCCGGGAGGTACTGCGACGGCACGTTCGTGCCCGTCCAGTCCGTGGGAGAGCCGCATCGCCAAGTTCTGACGAGCCCGCCTGGGAGAGGTAAAGCTCCCGTGTTATCAAGCGGCGCAAGGGTGAGGTCGTGGGTGTCTATCCTCCCATCGTTGAAGCCCCGCAACGACGCCTTGATGACACCCTCGTCACTGGTCGCGATCGTATCCACGTATTGGGACGCGTCCATGGTGATCTCGCAGCCCCAATTGCCGGCGCCGGGCGGATCGCCGCCGGAATTGTACAGTTCCGTGATCATGTTCTTGCAGGGGGTCAGTGCAAGGATCGCCTCCGACATCCTCGCGCGGGCGGCGTTGGACCTGACGTTCGGCAAGACAATGGCGGCGAGCACCCCGATGATCATCATCACTATCATGAGCTCCACGATAGTAAACCCGGCCTGCTTGCTATCGGTTCTTCGCATGTGGCTCACTGTTTCCTGTTGGGTTCCGAGGGGACAAGTCGGCGCAGAATGATCGGATTTGGGTGCAAGCACTGTGCCAGACAGGCCTTCGCCGAATAAACCTCTGATATCAATTATGAAACAGCTCGAATTTCACGGCAAGTGCATTCCGGGTGCCGGGACGCCGAAGCCGGATTTTGGCAGTATTTGACGCGCAGCGTCGCCGGGCAGCCGTTGCGGCGCCCCTTGGCAGCCCAGACCGGGGATTGCGCGGCGGTGAGGTCCGCCGCCCACGACTACTGCGGAGGCTTGATCCCGTCCTTGGTGATTTGCACGCGCGTCGCGGTCATCTTGCCCCCGGCGTCCGTCGTAACCGCGATGACCGCATACTGACCGGCCACGAGAAGCGAGCGGTCCCCGTCCACGGCCATGACGATGGGGATGTTCTCCGGCACGATGACCTGCTGCGCGCCGTCCTTGTATTTTAGGGTGAGCTCGTGGCCGTTCTTCGCCTGCACCATCGCGGTGACCATCGCGTTGGTCATGGTCGAGCCGGGCTCCAGGTCCCAGGGACGGTGGCCCTCGTTGGGAATCGGGCGATCCTTGGCGAACAGATGCAATTCGCGCGCGACGATCTTGCCATCCGGTCCCTTCACAGCGCTCGTACCGAGCGGCGTTCCCGGCGCGATGTCGGAGAGCTTGAGCGCCTTCATGTAAGCAAAGGTCGCGTTCGGTGCGAGCTCGATCTTGAGATCCTGGCCCTCGCGCGATTTTACCGACAGCGTGTTCCCGTCGATGGCCGTGATAGTGCCGCGGACCCGGCCGGGGGTCTGCGCGTCGGCGGCGACGCTGGCGACGGCAAGCGCGCCGAAAACCACTGCAATGCGAAACGAGCTCATTGGGCATGTCTCCTCTGAAGTTGTTGGACGCATCGGTGCCTCCCTTGCCACGGTCAACACGCCAGACCGGTTTCTATTCCTGCGGACAAGCGGACGCTGACAGCGGCGCGAAATTTTGTCATAGTCTGCATCGAAGTCAGGACCCCTGCGATGTGAAGCTTCCCGGGAGAGCACTGTGCACACAAGCGACTCCAGCGCGCGTATCGTTCTTGCCTTCCTCCTGACCGCGGTGCTTGGAGGCGCGGGCTCGGGTGCTCAGGCGCAATCCTACCCTAGCCGGCCGATCCACATCATTGCGCCCTTCCCCGCGGGCGGCGGCTACGATTTCCTTTCGCGGCTGATCGGCGCAGAAATGTCGAAGACTTTCGGCCAGCCGGTGGTGGTCGAGAACAAGGCCGGCGCGAACGGCAACATCGGCACCGACGCCGCAGCGAAGAGCGTGCCCGACGGCTACACCGTGCTTATGGGCGGAAACAGCCCTCTTGCGCTGAACGTAGGGTTGTACCCGAAGCTGCCCTACGATCCGGTGAAGGACTTCGAGGCGATCTCGCGCGTCGCCACACAGCCCAACCTGCTCGCGGCGCACCCCAAGGTTCCGGTGAAGACAGTCGAAGAGCTGATTCAGCACGCCAAGGCTAACCCGGGGAAAATCACCTACGCATCCAACGGAAACGGCAGTCCGCAGCATCTGGCCGCCGAGCAGCTGAAACGGATGGCGGGAATCGATTTGTTGCACGTACCCTACAAGGGCGCGGCGCCCACGGCCGCCGCCCTGCTCGCCGGCGAAGTGTCGATCGCCTTCAACGTGATTCTGCTGCCGCTCCCGCACGTGCAGGCGGGCAAGCTGACCGGGCTTGCCGTCGCGAGCTCCAGACGCTCCCCCCTCGCCCCGGACATTCCCACCCTCGCTGAGCTCGGCTATCCGATCGACATCGACACCTGGTACGGTCTCGTCGCCCCCGCCGGCACGTCGAAGGAGATCATATCGAAGCTCAACGCGGAGACGGTCCGGATACTGAACCTGCCGGAGCTCAGGGATCGCACCCGCAGCCAGGGCATCGAGCTCGGGGGCAGCACGCCGGAGCAGTTCTCCGCATTCCTGAAAGCGGACATCGCAAAGTGGATGCAGGTGATCCGGGAGTTCAGGATCACCATCGACTGAAGGGATTCACCGGGATGATCGACGTCTTCAATCATTTCATGCCGAGGAGCATTCTCGAGCGCCTGAGCTCGCTCGTTCCCGGCCACGTGACGCTCAGCGCATTTCCCGAGCTGCCGACCCTGTGGGACGTCGAGGCGCGCCTTCGGATGATGGACGAGTTCGAAGGCCTGCAGCAGGTTCTGTCGCTTGCCAATCCGCCGATCGAGATGCTGGGGCCCTCGGACAAGACGCCCGAGCTCGCGCGCATCGCCAACGACGGGCTTGCCGAGCTGTGCCGCAAATATCCGGATCGGTTCCCGGCGTTCATCGCGTCGATGCCGATGAACAACATGGATGCCTGCGTGCGCGAGGCCGACCGCGCGATCGTCGAGCTCGGTGCCAAAGGCATCCAGATCTTCACCAACGTCCTCGGCAGACCCTTGAGTGCTCCGGAGTTCCGTCCGATTTTCCGCAACATGGTGAAACACGACCTGCCCGTGTGGATCCACCCGATCCGCGGACCGCAGTTCTCCGACTACGCGTCCGAAAAGGCCTCCGAGAACGAGATCTGGTTTACCTTCGGCTGGCCGTACGAGACGACCGCCTGCGTGACGCGGCTCATCTTTTCGGGAATCTACGACGAACTGCCGAGCCTGAAGGTCATCACCCACCACATGGGCGGAATGGTGCCGTTCTACGCGGGCAAGATCGACCTCGGGTTCGACCAGATCTTCCACGGCAGGACGAATGAGAACCCCGTGGCGCGCAAGGCCGGCCTGAAGAAGCGTCCGGTCGAGTACTACAGAATGCTTTACGGCGACACGGCGCTCAACGGATCGGTCGCCGCGACGCGCTGCGGGCACGCTTTTTTCACGACCGGACATTGCGTTTTCGCAACCGACGCGCCCTTCGACGCCGAGAAAGGCCGCATGCTGATCCGCGAGACGATCAACGCCGTGAACGGCCTCGAAATCCCGAAAGCCGAAAAGGACCGTATCTTTGCCGGCAACGCGCGCGCGCTCCTGAAGCTCAGCGGATGATGCGCACCCGCGATATTCGCGTCCGCCTGAGGGACGGCGAGATGGGGGCGCACGTCGCCCTCCCCGAACGCGCCCCCGCGGGCGCGATCATCGCCATCATGGAAATATGGGGCGTGAACGACACCATGCGGAGCCACGCGCAGGAATTCGCCGAGGCAGGCTTCGTGTGCCTCGTGCCGGACCTGTTCTGGCGCCAGGAGCCGGGAGTCGAGCTCTACGACAAGAATCCCGAAGACGTGAAGAGGGCGTTCGATCTCTATTACGATTTCGACTACGACCTCGGCGTGCGCGACATGGAGGACACGGCCGCGTACCTGAAGAAGATGGCCGAATGCAGCGGCAAGGTCGGATCAGTGGGCTACTGCCTCGGCGGAAAACTCTGCTATCTCATGTGCTGCCGCACCGACATCGACTGCGCGGTGGCCTACTACGGCACGTACATCGAACACAACATCCGCGAAGCGAAGAACCTGCGCCGGCCGTTCACGCTGCACATGGCGATGAAGGACCGCTGGGTGCAGGCGGAGGTCAACGAACTGCTCGAACGCAGACTCTCCCCGAATCCTCTCGTCACGATCCACAAGTACCCGGGTGCGGACCACGCCTTTGCGCGGCACGGGGGCAAGACCTATAGCAAGCCCGAAGCGGACCGTGCGCTCGCGCTATCGATCGATTTTTTCCGAGAGCATCTCGGCGCCTAGCCGAAGAGGAGACGCGCGGTGAGCGAGCCGAGCAGGCAGGGCGAAACCGGCGCAATCGGCCGACCGTTGCCGCGCAAGGAGGATTTGCGTCTGCTCACCGGGGCCGGGCGTTTCAGCGACGACTTCAACATGCCCGGGCAGGCGTACGCCGCGATGGTCCGCTCGCCTTATCCGCACGCACGCATTCTGCGCGTCCCCTTGGAGCAGGCACGCGCGATGGCAGGCGTTCTGGGGGTCTACGGCGGGTCGGACTGCGCGGCCGACCGCCTGGGGCCAATTCCGCACAATCCCCTGCCCTCGACTCGGGAGGACATGAAGCTGACCGGCCCGGGCGGCGGCAGGATCTTCGAGGGTCCTCACTGGCTCCTGCCGACGGACAAAGTGCGCCACGTGGGCGAAGCCGTCGCGATGGTGGTCGCCGAAACGAGGAACGAAGCGCTCGACGCGGTAGAAGCCGTCGAGGTCGAGTACGAGGAGCTGCCCTGGGTCACGCACTCCGAGCGCGCCCTCCAAGAGGGAGCCCCGCGCCCGTGGGACGAGGTGCCCGACAACGTCATCGTGGACACCGTTTTCGGCGACCGAGAGGTGACCGATCGCGCGTTCGCCGAAGCCGGCCACGTCATCAAGATGAAATTTCACATCGGGCGATGTACTGCGGTTGCGATCGAACCGCGCGCGGCGCTCGCATCCTATGACGGGGGCACCGGCCGGTACACCCTCTACGCCGGAGGCGGAGGCGCCGTACGCTACAAGAAAGACCTCGCGTCGCTGCTCGGGATCGACTCCCGAGATCTGCGCGTGCTCTCCTGCGACGTCGGCGGCAATTTCGGATCGAAAAACCGCGTGTACGTGGAGTTCGGTCTGGCGCTCTGGGCCTCGCGCAAGCTCGGGCGCCCGGTGAAGTTCACCGCCTCGCGATCCGAAGCCTTCCTCTCCGATTACCAGGGGCGGGATCTCGTCACCGAGGTCGAGCTCGCGCTTCGCCCCGACGGAAAATTTCTCGCGATGCGCGCCGCCAACCTCTCCAACGTCGGCGCGCGTTGCGTTTCGCTCTCACCGCTCTCCAAGGGATCGGGGCTCATCACCGGCTGCTACGACATCCCCGCCGCGACGCTGCGAAGCCGCGCCGTGCTCACCACCACGGCGCCGACCAATCCCTATCGCAGCTCGGGCCGGCCCGAGGTCAACTTTGCGATCGAGCGCCTGATCGACACGGCCGCCGCGCAACTCGGCATGGACCGGATCGAGCTGCGCCGGAAGAACCTCGTCCGCCCGGAAGCAATGCCCTACCGGAACGCGGTGGGAATGACCTACGACAGCGGCACCTACCAGGCCAACATGGATCTTGCGATGCGGATCGCCGACTGGAACGGCTTCGAAGGCCGCCGCAAGAACACCGCCGCGCGCGGCAAGCTGCTCGGGCGCGGCCTCTCGAACTACGTCGAATCTTCGATCGGCTCACCCAAGGAGCGCGCCGAGATCACCGTCACTCCCGCCGGGCGCGTCAGGGTCGTGATCGGCACGCAGCCCTCGGGGCAAGGTCACGAGACGAGCTTCGCGCAGGTGGTGTCTTCGCTCCTGTCCGTACCCGTGGACGCGATCGATATCATCGTCGGCGACACCGACGTGGTGAGCGTCGGCGGCGGCTCGCATTCCGGCCGCTCGATGCGCCACGCGGCGACGGTGTTCTCCATGGCCGCAAGGGAGCTGATCGAAAAGGGGAAGAAAATCGCGGCGTACATGCTGGAGGCTAGCGCGGAGGAGATCCGGTTCGCCGACGGGCGCTTCTCGGCGCCGCACGCGCTGAGGGCGTACGGCTTTCTGGAATTGGCGCGAGACTCGGCGGAAGCCCTCCTGCCCAAGGAATTGTCAGGCGGACTCGCCGTCGTCGCCGACAACGAGATGCACGATCCGGTATTCCCGAACGGATGCGCGATCTGCGAGTGCGAGGTCGATCCGGAAACAGGCGCAGTCGACATCACGCGATTCACTGCGGTCGATGACGTCGGCCGCTGCATCAACCCCATGATCGTCCACGGCCAGACTCACGGCGGCGCGGCGCAAGGAATCGGCCAGGCGATCTCGGAGATTTACCATTTCGATCCGGCCACGGGGCAGCCGCACACCGGCTCGCTCATGGACTATGCCATACCGCGATCGGACACGCTGCCTTCCTTCAGCGCAGAGATCGTTGAAGTCCTCTCGCCGACGAACCCGCTCGGCATCAAAGCCGCCGGCGAAGGCGCCACCACGCCCGCTCCCGCCGCGGTCATCAACGCGATCGTCGATGCGCTGAGCGAACTCGGTGTCCGCGACCTCACCATGCCCGCCACGCCGCAGAACGTCTGGCGGGCGATTCAGGGGGTCGGGAAATGAACCCGGCACGCGCGATCGCGGCGATCGTCCTGCTTTTCACCGTGTGCTCGGCGCACGCACAACGTGCGTCGGGCGCCGAACATTCCTATCCCAAAGGCCCGGTGCGCGTAATCCTGCCGTTTCCGGCGGGTGGGGGCGTCGACGCCGCGGGGCGCATCCTCGCCCAGAAGCTGGCCGAGGGCTTCGGCAAGCCCTTCGTGATTGAAAACCGCGGAGGTGCGAACGGAAACATCGGGACGGAAGCGGTTGCGAAATCGGCAAACGACGGCACCACGCTGTTGTTTACGGGCGCGGGCTTTGTGACCAACCCGAGCCTCTACAAGAGCGTCCCCTACGACCCGGTGAAGGATTTCGAGCCGATCAGCCTGATGGCGCTCGGACCCAACGTGCTCGTCGTGCATCCGTCCCTACAGGTCAAGTCGGTCAAGGAGCTCATCGCACTTGCCAAGTCGCAGCCCGGGCGAATCGGGTTTGCCGGCTCCGGCTCGGGCAGCACGCCGCATCTCGCGGGCGAGCTCTTCAACGTGATGGCCGAGGTGCAATTGGTGCACGTTCCGTATCGGGGCTCGGGCCCGGCGATGATCGGGCTGCTCGCGGGCGAGGCGCCCGTCATGTTCCTCCCCGCGATCAACGCAGGCGGACACGTCGCGGCGGGCCGTCTGCGTGCGATTGCGGTCACGAGCCGCGAGCGGCTGCACGCGATGCCGGACCTGCCGACCGTTTCCGAAGGGGGGCTTCCGGGCTACGAATCCAGCCAGTGGTACGGCCTGCTCGCGCCGTCCGGGACGCAGCCCGAGGTGCTCGACCTGCTCAACGCGCAAGTTGCGAATATCATGCGAACCTCGGACATGAAGACCCGGATGACGAACGACGGCCTGCTGCCGATCGGCGGGAGCCGGGAACAATTCGCGGCCCACATCAAGAGCGAGATCGAGAAGTGGGCGAAGGTGATCAGCGCGTCTGGCGCGAGGGTGGATTGAAGCCGGGTGCGGTTCTCGCCCGGAGCGCGCGACAGGCCACGCCTGAGGAAACCGAATGAGTGAACTGGATTTCACGAAGCCCGCGGAGCCCGCGCAGACCTCGATCTACGACCCGGCCATGGCGATGGAGTTTTTCAGCTCCGCCGGCAAGACGGAAACGGTCGCGCAGGGCGCGACCCTTTTCGCCGAGAACGAAAAAGCGAGCCGGCTCCTGCTCCGGCGCGACAAGATGTACCTGCTCTTGGACGGCGAGGTGAGTCTCGTCGCGAAGAACAAGGTGATCGGCAAGATCGGCAAAGGCGAGATCTTCGGCGAGATGGCGTCGATCAGCGATTTGCCCCGCAGCGCAACCGCTGTGGCAAACCTCCCCTGCCGCCTCATCGGGCTCGACGACGGACAGTTTCAAGGCGCCCTGCGGAAAAGACCCGAGTTCGCGCTCATGCTGATGAGCGTCATGATCCGCCGCATCCGCGATGCGCTCGCCCGGCGGAATCCGGGTGGCGCCGTCTCCGGCGGCAAGATGAAGGAAACCACCGTATTCGACAAATCCGCGCTCGCCATTCTCGCGCGGGCGCTCGCGCAAACGACGGTGCGTTACGGGCGCAACAAGGTGATCGTGAAGGAAGGCCAGGCGGGGGTGATGATGTACGTCGTGCTCGAGGGCCGCCTTGCCGTTTCCATCCGGGACAAGCTCGTGGAAAAAATTGGACCGGGAGGCGTGTTCGGCGAGATGGCGCTGGTCGACCGTACACCACGCCTCGCCACCGTGGTCTCGGAAACGGATTGCGGACTGCTTGCGATCGGCAGAAATACCTTCCTAGACCTGATCAGGGCGAGCCCGGATTTCGCGGTGTCCCTCCTGGGCGCGGTGAGCGATCGGGCGAGGTTCATCGCCGCCCGCAACAGCTAGCGCGACAAGCCCCCGCTACGGATTGCCGATGTAGTCGCGCTTGGCGAGCTCTACGCCGTTATGGCGCAGGATGTCGTAAGCGGTCGTGACGTGGAAGTAGAAGTTCGGCAGCGCGAAACCGAGCAGGTACTGCATTCCCTTGTAGTCGACCTCGCGGGGCCCCAGCTTGAGGTGGATGTTCTTCTCCTCGCTGCCGTCGATCTGCGCGGGCTTGATGGTTTGAATGAAATCTAGCGTCTTCGCGATTCTCGCCTTGAGCTCGGCGAAGGTTTCTTCGGTATCCTCGTGCTTGGGCACCTCCACCCCGGCCAGGCGCGCCACCGCGCCTTTGGCGGTATCGCAGGCGATCTGCACCTGGCGCTTCATCGGAAACATGTCCGGGAACAGCCGACAGTGGGTGAAGACGGTCGGCTCGATTTTTTTCGCCTCGGCGTGGGCCTGGGCCTTGTCGAGGATGGCGGAAAGGTTCTTGAGCGTATTGACGAGGCGCGGAGCGCTCGCCTGGTACATGGAAATATTCACGACACGACCCCCGGATTGAAAGAGCGAGGCGCGCATTTTACCGCGCGCCGCGAAGATCGCGCCCGGAAGCGTGCGCGGCCGGTCGCGCGGGTTCCTATGACGGACTCAATCGCTTGACCCGCGGCTAAGCGGGTCCAGCACGCCTCACTTCATGATCTGAGCGAAGATAACGATGAGTCCGGCCATCGATACCAGCCATGCCGCGGTGCGCACCCAGATGATCCCGGAGACGAAGATCACCGCGTAGGCAAGACGCGCCCAGAAGAAGATCTGCGCGCCCAGGAGCGTCATGTCGTTGGTCTTGCCCGCCACCACCGCCACGAGCACCAGCGATGCGAAAAGCACCAGGTTCTCGAGCATGTTGCGGTGCGCGCGCGCCGCGCGACCTCCCCAGCCGGTGATCTCGGGCATGCCCTCGCGGTTGCCGACGAGCCTCATGAAGCCGACCTGGTTCATCGCGCCCTGCGCCGCCACCAGCATCTGCACAACAGTCAGCACCACCGCCCACACGAGCAGATTCAGCTCTGGTTTCATCGCTCCTCCTTTGTCGTTGGACTGCGACCCCATGTTACGCCGATTCGCGCGGGCATCGTGGCGGCCCGATCGGCGGCCGACGTTGCGGCTTCGCCGGGCCCTAGGTGTGTAAACTGCTCCCGCCGAACGCGACGTCCTCGCCGGCGAGCGCGGCAAAGTCGAGATCGACGCACAGCACCTGCTGCGACCCGTCGGACGCCTCGAAAGCGAACGAAAGGGTCACACAGAGCTTGGGACCGGTGACCGAGAGATAGGGCCGCGTGATCTGGGCCTTTCCGGGAGCCTCGATAGCACGGCGGAAATAGTCCTTGGTCTGCCAGTCGGTGCCCTCGGTGGGTTGCACGACCTCGAAGCGCGGGTCGCTGGAATACACGTTGCTTTCAGCGTCCACGTTCGCACCGATCTGCAATCCGTCGCTGCCGATCAGATAGCAGCGCTGCGCGCTGTGGAGCTTCAGCAACCCTTGAACGGCCGGCTGGAATTTTGCGCCGAGGGAGAGGTCTTGCACCGCGTTCTTGAGCGTGGCCAGATAGGGAACGAGCCGGGCGTGTTGACGCTTCTGGAACCCGGCGAAATCCGCGCGATGACCTGCGATCAGCCGGGCGAACACGTCGCTGCGCGCGTTCTCCGGCGGCAGCATGGCGCTTCCGGGTGCGAAATAGTCGCCCTGCATCAGGTCGGCGTTGGCGTCGATCGCACAAACCGCCTCGGCCTCGGTCTCTATTCCTTCCACGCACACGAGCGCGCCCGCCTCGTGCAGCACCGAGATGATCCCGGTGAACATGCGCCGCGCGAGCGGCTCGATCGTCACGCGGCGTGTCATCTCGCGGTCGATCTTGACGATGTCCGGCCTCAACCGCCAGATGCGGTCGAAGTTCGAGTACCCCGCGCCGAAATCGTCGATCACGATGAGACAACCGAGCTTGCGGTAGTGCTCGACCGCGGCACCCAGGTGGGTCTCGTCCTCGAACGGCGTCTCGATCAGCTCCACCGCCACCCGGTGCGTCGGAAATCCGTTCGACTGCAGCATCTTCAGGAAGAAAGGCGCGTACCGGAGACTTTCCGAGGCGACCTGCGGATCGACGTTGAGAAACAGCCAGCTGCGCGTGTTGCCGAGCCGTTGGAAGTTCCGAACATGCAGAGCCCTGCATTGGCGGTCGAGGCGTATCCTCTCCTCGCCTCGAGGCGCCTTGCTGAACAGCTCCAGAGGGTCGACGCGCCTTCCGCTCGCGGAATGGACTGCGCGAATCAGGCCTTCGTAACCGACGGGACGGCGATGGGCGAGGCTGTAGATCGGCTGGAAGTGGCTCGACAGGCTGAACTCGTCGCGCTCGCCGCGTTCTCCCTGTGCGTAGTACTTGTCAAGAAGAAGAGGCGGAGAAAGATCCACCATGTTCACGGCGCCTCAGCAAGCCTGCGGAATTCTCGTTACCGATAGAAGTACGACGAGTATGCCATATGACGCGTTCCGACGATGATCCGTGCCGCCCCGCGCGAGCCCGCCTAAAGCGGCAGCTTGGTGAGACCGAACGCGAGATCGTCGCCCGCGAGGGCCGCGAAGTCGAGATCCACGCGCGTCTCGATCAGCTCCACGGCTACCCGGTGCGCGGGCAGTCCGTTTTCCTCGAGCATCTGAGCAAATGAGCCGAACCGAAGACCCTGGACCGCGATGTACGGGTCGACGTTCAGGAAGAGCCAGCTGTCCTCATCGCCCAGCCGCCGGAAGTTCCGCACGTGCAGAGCCCTGCACTGGCGATCGAGCTGCATGCGCGGCACGCCAGCCGGCGCCTTTGCCAGCAGTTCGGTCGCCAAATAGGCTTTTCCGTTCGAATCGGTCCCGCGGATCAAGCCCTCGTAGCCAACCGGCCGTCGATGGGCGAGACTGAAAATCGGCTGGAAATGAGTGAATAAACGAAATTCGGAGGGCGAGCCGCCCTCTGCCTCCACGAACAAGGTATCGGGGCGCGACGGAGCCAAATCGGTCGTGCTCGCGGCGTTCCCTGGCAGGCTCATGGAGTGCCTACTCGCTGCATTGAACCGGCGCGGATCCCGCCGACGCGCCACCGAGCGCGGCGGGACGCAGACCGGTGGAGTCCTGCTTGCGGACTTCGCTCGAAAGAAAAAGCGCGGGATCGACGCGCGCGTTGTTGAGGCTGACCGACCAGTGCAGATGCGGGCCGGTCACCCGGCCGGTTTGGCCGACCGCGCCGATTCTCTCGCCGCGCGCGACACGGGCGCCCTTTGCGACATCGATGCGGCTCAGATGGTTGTACATGGTCACCAGTCCCTGGCCGTGGTCGAGGACCACGGTGAGCCCGTTGAAGAAGTAATCGCCGATCTCGATCGCGGTGCCCGCCGCGGGCGCGGCGATCGGGGTCCCCTCCGGAGCCGCGATATCCAGGCCGCTGTGGGGCTGCCGCGGCTCGTCGTTGAAAAAGCGCCTCAGTCCGAACCCGCCGGAGACGCGACCCGCCGACGGCAGGTCGAAGCTGAGGGTATCGAGGGCGGCATCGCTGAAGGTCGAAAACGCCCGGACCAGCGATTCCTGCTCTCGCGCGATCCGCCGAAGGTCCTCGGGCTCGGGTTCGACCTGGCGGCGGTTCGCGAGCGTCACATGCTGTGTTTCGTAATCGCGTCTGCCGACCTTGAACGGGATCGCGCGCGCGGTTCTCTCGCCCTCGAGCACGGAAAGCTCGTGCGCGCCGGGTCGCAAGCCGAGCGGCAATCCGACCACGGCGTTCCAGACATCCCCGACGCGCGCGACCAGCACGCGCTGGCCGTCGAACACCACCTGCGGAGCCGGGCCGGGAGCCCGCCCGACGCAGACGATCGCGACCCCGCCGGGCACCGGCGCCGTCAGGGGCAAATCGCCCTGCGAGGCCGACACCGCTGCGGCGAGCGCGAGTCCGGCCGCGATCCCACTCAGGAAGCGCTTGGTCCGCATTTCGCTCCTTTGATTGACGACCCGCTATTTTCCCCCGATTTCCGACTTTGCGAACAAGCCGAGACATCATGCCCAGGAGATCGGCAACTCAACGGTATCGTTGCGATGGTCACGGATTTCCCGCAGTGTGAAAAATGAACGTGCCCGAATGGACAAGCCAGGGGCATAATTGCCTCTTCCCGAGCGCGCCTGCGCCCCGGCGCGCGCTGACGTGCGTCCCCCTGCCCCGAGGAACAACAGATGATCGGCGAGAGCAGTCCCGCGAGCTCCTACAACACTTCGGTTGCGATGGAGTTTTTCCGCTTCGCCGGCAGACCGAAGACCTTCGCCAAGGGCAGAAAGATCTTCTCCGAGAACCAGAGGGGCATTCCGTTTCTGCTCATACCGAACCGCATGTACCTTCTCCTCGACGGCGAAGTCGGCATATTTTCGAGAGACAAACCCGTGGCCACGGTCCGGCCGGGCCAGATCTTCGGCGAAACGGCTTCGATCGACCAGGGGCCGCGCACCGGGACGGCGGTGACGAAATCGGCTTGCCGCGCCATCGCGCTCGACAACCGGCAGCTCCAGAGAGCACTCGGGAAATACCCGGAGTTCTCTCTCGTGCTGATGAGCGTCATGATCGGCCGCCTGCGCGAATCCATCAACCGGCTCGCCGGCCCCGGGGCGCCCGTGACCGGAACCCAGCGGAGGGAATCGGCGCCGCTGCGCAAAGACCTGATCGAAGATCTCTCGCGCGCGCTCGGGTCCGACGCGCACCTCAGCTACGAAACCGGGGCGACCATCGTGAGGGAAGGCCGGATCGGGGTGCTGATGTACGTGATCCTCAAGGGCAAAGTGGCGATCCGCGTCGGCGGTAACCTGGTGGAGAACGTGGGCCCGGGGGGGCTGTTCGGCGAGATGGCGCTGGTCGATCGCACGCCACGGCTTGCAAGCGCCGTCGCGGAAAGCAACTGCAAACTGCTCGCGATCAACCGCAACGCGTTTCTCAACCTGGTGAAGCACAGCCGCCGCTTCGCCGCCTCGCTGCTCGCCGCCGTGAGCGCGCGGGCGCGATACACGGCCACGCGTTAGCAGGCTGTTTCTAGGCGCTCCGGTACTTTTCCTTCGCCCCGCGGGCAAGCGCCATGCCGTGCCCGGGCCGCTCGGGAACGCTGAAGCAGCCGTCCCTGCATTCAGGCATCTCTTCGAAAAGATCGGGCGGCGTCCAGTCGATGAACTCAACGAGGAAGCCGTTCGAGAGTGCGCCGACGACCTGGAGCGACAGCTCGTGCACAACGTGCGGCGAGACCGCGATCTGGTGCGCGGCCGCATGGCGGCCGATGCGCATCGTCTCGGAAAAGCCGTTGGCGCGGCAGACGTCCGGCATCAAGT